>JGI12577J12838_1000216_pt1 | contig 18210 bp, 14 predicted proteins | sample TtanPargueraPR_3_FD_12838 | JGI IMG/M metagenome (IMG submission 12838)
CAAGCTATCGTCTGTTTTCTTTCTTAAAGACAGGCTAGAGGCTATGAATCCGACCATTGAACTTCTGAAATCCCACCGCTCTATCCGCAAGTTCAAGGACCAGCAGATCCCACGGGAGTTGTTCGAAGAGCTGATTCGTGCCGGCCAGAGTGCCGCCACCTCCAATCACGTTCAGGCCTACTCCATCATCCATGTGGTCAACCCGGAGAACCGCCGTAAGATCGCCGAACTGGCCGGCGGCCAACCCTATGTCGCCAACAGTTCCGACTTCCTGGTGTTCTGTGCCGATATGAAACGGGCGACCGAAGCCGCAGAGCGGGCCGGTGCCGAGGTGACACGAGGTATGACCGAGCAACTGCTGGTTGCCACCATCGACACCGCCCTGATGGCACAGAATGTCGCCATTGCCTCGGAATCCGAGGGTCTGGGACTGTGTTACATCGGCGGCATTCGTAACAACCCGCAGGACGTGAGCGAGATTCTGAAACTGCCGGAACATGTCTACCCGGTATTTGGCATGTGCCTCGGCTACCCCGATCAGAACCCGGAAGTTAAGCCCCGGCTGCCACTTTCCGCGATTCTGAAAGAAGACGCCTACACCGATGTCGATGACACCGCACTGGTGACCCGTTTCGACCAGACCATGAATCAGTATTACCAGGCCAGAAGCAGCAGCAACAAGGACACCACCTGGTCCGAACAGCTGAAGCCGCTGTTTACCTCAAAACTACGCCCGCACATAAAAGCATTCCTGAATGGTCGCGGCTTCGGCACTAAATAGATCGATTTTTTCGATGCATTTGCCTCAGTAAATACGATTCTTGCGGCAACCGCCTTAGACTAAAGTATGCCCCCTTTGTTCGTTTGCTACTGAAAGGGGCATACTCATGGCGGGCTTTGATACCGATATTCTTCTGATTGGCGGCGGCGTTATGAGCGTCACGCTGGCCTCTCTGATTCAGCAACTGGACAGCTCCCGGTCGATCACTCTGGTCGAACAGGGGCAACAGCTGGCCGGCGAAAGCTCGGACGCCTGGAACAATGCCGGCACCGGTCACGCCGGTTATTGCGAACTCAACTACACCCCCGCCAACCCCGACGGCAGCGTTTCCGTAGAGCGGGCGCTCGCCATCAACGAGCGCTTCGAGCTCTCACTTCAGTACTGGAGCAGCCTGGTTGAGAAGGGGCTCTTGCCCGCACCGGCCAACTTCATTCGCCGAGTGCCACATCTGAGCTGGGTTCAGGGCGCCAAGGCCTGTGAGTTTCTGAAAACCCGCCACAGAGCCCTCGAGGGCCAACCGCTGTTTCAGGAGATTGAGTTCAGCGATCAACCAGACACCCTAGCTCGCTGGCTCCCGCTGATCCACGGTACCCGGCAAGCCTTTGAACCGGTCGCAGCTACCCGCGTCGCCCACGGCAGTGACGTCAATTTTGGCGCACTGACGCGCCTGCTGGGGCGCTCCCTGGCCCAGCACAACGCCTGTGATATTCAGCTCCAGTGCCAGGTAACCGATATCAAGCGCGAAGCCGGCGGCTGGCGCGTGAGCCTGCATCACCTGGGCAGCGGCGAGAAACACAGCATTACCAGCCGTTTTCTGTTCATTGGCGCGGGCGGAGCCGCCCTGTCTCTGCTGCAGAAGACCGGCATTCCGGAAATTCGCGGCTACGGGGGGTTCCCGGTATCCGGCCTGTGGCTGGCCTGCGATAACGAAGACATGGCCCTGTCACACAACGCCAAGGTCTACAGCCAGGCACCGGTTGGCGCCCCACCCATGTCGGTGCCCCACCTGGACACCCGATTTATCAATGGCAAGGCGGCCCTGCTCTTCGGCCCTTTCGCTGGCTTTACCACCCGCTTCCTCAAAAGCGGCGATCGCTCGGACCTGATCCGCTCGGTTCGCAGCCACAACCTGCGGCCGCTGATCGACGTTGGCGTACACAACTGGCCGCTGACCCGATATCTGATCAAAGAAGCCCTCAGCCCCAAATCGGCCCGCCTCGGCGAACTGGCACGCTTTATTGCGGATCCGGACCCAGCTCAGTGGCAACTGGTGCGGGCCGGGCAGCGTGTTCAGGTTATCAAGCCAACGGCCTCGGGCCGGGGCAGTCTGGAATTCGGCACCGAGGTTTTGAGCACTGAGGACCGATCCCTGGCAGCCCTGCTGGGCGCTTCACCGGGCGCCTCCACCTGCGTCTCCGCAATGCTGGAGGTTATAGAACGTTGTTTCCCGGAGCTGATTCAGGGCCAACCGCTGCAAACCCTGCAATCGCTGATTCCGAGCTACGGTCAATCGCTTCAGGCCAACCGCCAACTGCTGGCCGATGTCCGCCGCTACACCCTTAACACCCTGGGACTGAACACCGGGGCAGAACAAACTCAAACTGAACGGAGCCTGTACGCATGATGATAGGGATTCCCAGAGAACGACAAGACGGTGAAAACCGTGTGGCCATTATCCCATCCGGAGTTTCCACCCTGCTGGAGGCCGGCTACGAGGTGGTGGTCGAGAGTGGCGCTGGCAGTGCCGCCCATTTCACCGATGACGACTATCGCCACGCCGGGGCCATCATCGCCGACGATGCCGACGCCTTATATCGTCAGGCCACAGTCATCCTCAAGGTTCGGGCGCCCTCCTCAGAGGAAGCGCGACTGATTCAGCAAGACGCCACCCTGATCTGCCTGCTCGATCCCTGGTTCAACCAGCCTTTGCTGGAACAGCTCGCCGGGCAAAACGTACAGGCATTTGCCCTGGACCTGGTGCCCAGAACCACCCGCGCCCAGTCCATGGACGTGTTGAGTGCCATGGCGGGCATCAGCGGCTACCGCGCCGTCCTCAGTGGCGCTATGGCCCTGCCCCGTTACTTCCCCATGCTGATGACCGCCGCCGGCACCATTCATCCGGCCCGGGTACTGGTCATTGGCGCCGGTGTTGCAGGTCTGATGGCCATTGCCACCGCCCGCCGTCTGGGCGCAGTGGTCGAGGCCTACGATCTTCGCCCTGAGGTGAAAGAGCAGGTGGAGAGCCTGGGCGCCGATTTCATTGAAATCGAAGTGCCTGAATCCGATACCACCGGAGACAGCGGTTATGCCAAGGCGCAGAGCGAGGCGTTCTACACCGCCCAACGACAGCAACTGGCAGACTGCGTCGCCCGCGCCGACCTGGTGATCACCACGGCGGCGGTGCCCGGAAAACCGGCTCCCAAACTGATTGACCAGGAAATGATCCACCGCATGAAGAGCGGCTCGGTGATCGTGGATCTGGCGGCGGACAAAGGTGGCAACGTGGACGGCACCGTTCTGAACCAGAAGGTGGATGTAGACGGCGTTACCCTGGTGGGCCATGCCAACCACCCCTCCCGCGTACCGGTGCATGCCTCCCAGCTGCTCACCCGCAATATTACCGCCTTTCTGCTCAACATGACCGAAGACGGTCGTGTGGTGCCCAAGCTGGAGGACGAGATTGTTGCGTCCACACTGGTGGTCCAGCACGGCAGCGTCCGCCACAACGCCGAGACTCGAGACACTCCGCAAACTTCAACCCAAAAGGACACGGACTGATGGAACTGTTTGCACTCAGCTTTACCATTTTCATTCTGGCATTGTTCGTCGGGGTAGAACTGATCAACAAGGTTCCGCCCACGCTTCATACCCCGTTGATGAGCGGCACCAATGCCATCTCCGGCATCGTGATTGTCGGCGCCATCATCAGCGCGGGTAGCACAGAGCTGTCGCCTAATGTCGCCGGCGTGCTGGGCTTTATCGCTGTCACCCTGGCCAGCATCAATATCGTGGCCGGTTTTCTGGTGACGGATCGCATGCTGAATATGTTCAAGCGGAAGGGATAACCATGTTTGCATTGATCAATCTGTCTTACCTTGCAGCTGCCGTCTGCTTCATTCTCGGCATCAAGGGCATGACCCGCCCGAAAACAGCGGTACGTGGCAACCAGCTGGCCGCCATCGGGATGCTGATTGCGGTAGTCGCCGCCCTGTTGCACCAGGAAATCATCAGCTACGCGGCCATCATCGCCGGCATGCTGCTGGGCGGCGCGATCGGCGTCTGGCTCGCAAAACGGACCGCAACGACGGAAATGCCGGAACTGGTGGCGAGCCTGAACGGCATAGGCGGGGGCGCCTCCGTTGCGGTGGCCGCCAGCACCTGGATGCACGCGGTAAATGCCACCGGTGCCGGCAGTGCCGGCTGGACCGCCGCGATTCTGGCCTCCATCGTCATCGGCTCGGTCACCCTGACCGGGTCGGTGGTAGCCGTTCTGAAACTCAAGGGGAATATTGGCGACAGCCGGAACAATCGCCTGTGGCACAGTGTCACGCTGGTTACTCTGATTGCCGCCGTGGCCGGGGCCGTTCTGTTTGCCACCAGCGGCAGCACCAGCCCGCTGGCCCTCGCGGCCCTCGTAGGGCTCTGCCTGCTGCTTGGCATTGGTCTGGTCCAGCCTATCGGTGGTGCCGACATGCCGGTCGTCGTCGCCCTGCTTAACGCCTATTCCGGCCTGGCGGGCGCGGCCACCGGATTCGTGCTGGGCAACCAGGGGTTGATCATTACCGGTTCCCTGGTGGGTGCTTCCGGGCTGATTCTGACCGCCATCATGTGCAAGGCCATGAACCGGTCACTGCCTAACGTTCTGTTTGGCGGCGTACTGGGCGGCTCGGATAGTCAGGCGAGCCAGCAGGATGAAGGGGAGTTTTACGATGGCAAGGTGAAATACGCCACCCCTGACGACCTGGCTCTGCTGCTCGATAGTGCCCGTAAAGTGGTCATGGTGCCCGGATACGGCCTGGCGGTGGCTCAGGCACAGCATGCGGTGAAAGAACTCGCCAACCAGCTTGAGGGCCGTGGTGCCAAGGTCAGTTACGCGATTCACCCGGTGGCAGGCCGGATGCCAGGGCACATGAACGTGCTGCTGGCCGAAGCTGAAATCCCTTATGACCAGTTGAAAGACATGGACGCCATCAACCCGGAACTGCCGCAGGCGGATGTGGCCATCGTGCTCGGCGCCAATGACGTGGTGAACCCGGCCGCCGCCGAAGACCCGAACTCGCCCATCTTCGGCATGCCCATACTGGACGTGCACAAGGCGAAAACGGTGGTGGTGGTCAAGCGCAGCCTGTCCGCTGGCTTCGCCGGCATTCCCAACGGTCTGTTCATTCGCGACAACAGCCTGATGGTGAAGGGCGACGCCAAGGAAGTCCTGCAAGCCACCACCAGCGCGATCAAGGAACTCTGATCAGCCGTCCTCAAGGATGAGGACCACCAGCTCCTTGGGGCCATGGGCCCCATAGGCAAGCACCTGCTCGATGTCCGCCGTCTTGGACGGACCAGAGACCAGCAACAGGTTCGTGGGCAGACCCGCGGACCAGTTGTGCTTCTGCATCATCCCATACAGGTTGTCTTCCACCTCACTCGCCTTGAGCAACGCGATATGCAACGGCGGCAGAAGACTCATTAGCCGCGGTTCGTGACGATCCGGCCACAGTACCAGTGAACCGGTGGCAGCAATCCCGCCCACTGTGCCCGTCACGCTGGCATCCACCTGCCAGAACAGTTCCTCTTTCCATTCCTCAATGGGGCGGTCATAGACCAACAGCTCCGGTCTGGGCTCCGCACGCTGCCAGTGCTCCGCCAGCAGCTTGCCGTGCTCGGTACCCGGGGCATAAAGCACATTCTTCAGNCCGCGGCTCTCCAGCAATTCCTGAACCTTTGAGGGCCATTGCTCGGTCGTCAACTGGTGGATTTCGGTGTGCACCGCTTCCATCAGGGAGCGCAGTCGGGTAATCCGGTCCTCCGGCGCATACTGCCAGGGGCGGGTCACCAGAGCCTCATCGAAATCGTCCGGCCGGGGCGTAGTGCCGGCCAGACCGGCACGGAGCTTGTTGAGAATATTGCTGCGGGCACTCATCACCGGTCTCCCAGATTCAAATGGGCTTTGGCAAGATCATGCAAAGACCGCCGGGCCGGTACCGGCGCCGAGTGGTTCTCGGTCCAGGGACCGACGTTTTTCGGTGCCAGTTTGCCAAAACGGGTCGCGCCCCAAAGGAACAGTCGGTAAATCACCGGCGACGTATTCAGGCTGGCCCAGAAGCGCCAGATTGCCCGCTCCTTGCGGGAATACTTGGCGCCGCCATCTTTCACTTTCGGCTGCTCCGCGGGGCTTTTCACATTTTCCTGACGCAAGCGCTGCAGCATTTCCGGGATCGGAATCTTCACCGGACACACCTCACCACAGGCGCCACACAATGAAGACGCGCTGGGGTGGTCCGGTACCTTGTGCAACCCGACCATGTGCGGCGTAATAATCTTGCCGATCGGCCCCGGATAAACCTCACCGTAGGTGTGGCCACCCACACGGGTATAGACCGGGCAGTGGTTCATGCACGCACCGCAGCGGATACAGTTCAACGTCTGGCGCAGCTGGGCATCGGCGAAAGCACCACTGCGGCCATTGTCCAGCAGCACCAGATGCACTTCTTCCGGACCATCCAGTTCATCCGCCTTGCGCGGGCCGGAAATCATGTTCACGTAAGTAGTGATCGGCTGACCCAACGCGGAACGGGTCAGCAGCGACAACAGGGGCACCACGTCCCGCAGGTTCTCCACCACTTTTTCGATGCCGGTGACGGCAATGTGCACTGGCGGCGCCGTGGTGCTCATGCGACCATTGCCTTCGTTCTCCACCAGCAGCAAGGTGCCGGTTTCGGCAATGGCAAAGTTGACGCCGGAAACCCCGACATCCGCTTCAAGGAATTTCTGGCGCAGGGTGCGGCGACCAATCTGGATCAGTTCGTTCACATCCTCGGTCTCATCCACGCCCAGTTTGTCGTGGAACAATCTGGAGACCTGAAAGCGGTTCTTGTGAATCGCGGGCATGATGATGTGGGAGGGCTTTTCACCATCCAGTTGAACAATATACTCGCCCATGTCCGACTCCAGGCACTCGATGTTGCGTTCGGCCAGGTAGTCGTTCATTTCCATTTCTTCGCTGACCATGGATTTACCCTTCACCACCTGAGAACCCTGCTTCGCCTCAATGATGGAGTGGACAATCCGGTTGGCCTCTTCGGTAGTCTCCGCCCAGTGGACCTTGACACCGTTGGCGGTCAGCCTGGTTTCCAGTTGTTCAAGCAAATCCGGCAACCGGGACAGCGCCCGGGCCTTGATGTGGTTGCCGAGTTCCCGCAGGCCCTCACGCTCCTCCTCGTCCGGAAAGGCATCGGCCCGCTTCTTCATCAGCGAATCCATGGCGACGCGGAAGTTGGTGCGCAGCTGGTCGTCGGCCAGGGCGCCCACCGCGCGGCCACGGAAGCTGTCGGTGAGTTCTTTTACCGGTATACGCTGGCTCATGATTTCACCTCTCCACTCACCCGCTCCCAAAGAAAGCTGGCCAGATGCCGGCCCCGGAACGTCTGTTTCTGTTTTTCCAGGGAGCCGTTGATGTTGAGCAGGCAGCCGCCATCAGCGGTTACCATTTCCGCTGCACCGGATTCCCGCAACGAACGGGTTTTATCAAGCACCATGGCCCCGGACACTTCCGGCATGCGCACAGAGAAGGTGCCACCAAAGCCGCAGCATTCGCTTTCATGATCGTGGTCCAGCCGCTCGACATTCGCCAGCTTGCCCAGCAACTCCCGCGCATGCAGGTGGGTGTTCATTTCCCTGCGGGCGGAACAGGAGGTGTGCAAGGCAATCTGTGTGGGCTGGCCGAGATCCTGCCAGTCCACCTTGCATACATGCAGCAGAAACTCGGTCAACTCGAACGTTCGCTCAGCCAGATCTTCCACACGTTTAAGGGTATCTGGTTCTTCTGCAAAGACTTCCCGGTAATGCTGTCGGAACATACCGGCACAGGATCCGGACGGCACCACCACCGGCAAGCCGTTGTCGAGTAGATTGAGCTGTGCCCGCGCCACCTCCCGGGCCTCGTTCACGTAGCCGGAGGTCCAGGCAGGCTGACCGCAGCAGGATTGCTCNTGTGGAAAATGCACGCGAATGCCTTCCCGTTCNAGCAGGCGGATAGCATCCAGCCCGGCCTCGGGAAAGAACAAATCCACCACGCAGGTGCCGAACANNGTGACCTCGGCCGGCTTGGCCGGATACGTTCGTGGCCTGGGGCGCTCTGGAGCCACGCGGGTAGCATTGGGGGCGGCGTCGTAAAACAGCTCACTCATCAGTCATTGCCTCCGGGCGGTCCGGCCGGCAGCCGGCCACCCGTTGTGGTTATCCCAGTGTTTTCAGTTCAGTAACGGGTCCGTCAGCCCCAGGCCGTAGGCGGCCAGCAGCGCAATCGAACCGGTCATCACCAGGTAGTATAGGGTCGGCCACACCGTCTTGCGCAGTGTCTGACCTTCACGGCCCAGCAACCCGACCGTAGCAGATGCTGCCACCACGTTATGGATGGCCACCATATTGCCTGCCGCAGCACCCACGGCCTGCACCGCCACCATCAGTGCGGTGGACAAACCAAGGCTCTCGGCAACGCCAAACTGGAACTGGCTGAACATCATGTTGGAGACCGTATTGGAACCGGCCAGGAACGCACCGAGCGCACCCACCGTGGGGGCCAGCAACGGGTAAATGCCGCCAACCGCATCGGCAGCCCAGGTGGCCATGGCCAGCGGCATGCTCGGCAGGTCCGACAGGTTAACGCCGGAGTTGATCAGTATCCGCACCATAGGCACGGTAAACAGCAGCACGAAACCAGCACTGAGCAATACGCCACCGGATTCTTTCACCGCTGAATTCAGCGCTTTCAGGTTCATCCGGTGGATGAAGAAGGTCGCCAGCACTACCATCACCAGAATACCGCCCGGCAGGTAAAGTGGCTGGATCCCGGCATTAATACCTGCTTCTCCCAGGATGTTGGAGAACGACACGCCAACGCTGGTGAAGGCTTGCTTGATCGGCTCAACGGTGCGGCTGAGCACCAGTACCACGCCGACCAGCACGTAGGGTACCCACGCCCGGAAACCGCTCATCGGTTTGGCGGCGATGTCTTCCAGTTTCATCTCAATGCTGCCCAGCCACTCACTGGGCCAGTCTTTGCTGTCGGCAAAATCCCAGGTCCGCTTCGGAATCAGGAAGCCTTTTTTGGCGGCAGTGGTCACAATCGCCAGACCAATCAGGCCACCCAGCAGAGACGGGAACTCGGGCCCCAGAATCACCCCGGTCAGGGCGTAGGGCACGACAAACGCGATGCCGGCAAACAACGCAAATGGCAGGACCTCCAGCCCCTCTTTCCAGCTTTTATTCTTGCCGAAGAAGCGGGTCATCATCGTCACCATCAGTACCGGCATAACGACACCGACAATGGCGTGGGTGATGGCCAATTCCGAGGTGATCAGCTGCAGGTAGGTATCCCAGTTGGAGCCCAGGGCTTCCAGTCGCTCGGTAATGCTGGCCCGATCCAGACCCGTTGTCACTCCCACCACAATCGGCGTACCTACAGCACCAAAGGATACCGGCGTGCTCTGTACCATCATGCCCAGCATGACGGCCGCCATGGCCGGAAAACCGACCGCAACCAGCAGGGGCGCGGCGATGGCGGCCGGTGTACCAAAGCCAGAGGCACCTTCGATAAAGCTGCCGAACAGCCAGACAATGATGATGGCCTGAATGCGGCGATCCGGGGTGATGTTGGTAAAGCCGGCCCGAATCGTGGTGATGGCTCCGGAGTGCTTCAGCGTGTTCAGCAGCAATATCGCGCCAAAGATAATCCACAGCAGGCCGATGGTGATTACCAGCCCTTGCAGGGTTGAGGCGAGGATACGGTTCAGGGTCATATCCCAGGCGCTATAGCCAATCAGCGCGGTAACCAGAAATACCACGGGCATGGCACGGCGGGCGGGCCAACGCATGCCAATCAGCAGCACTCCGGCAAGAAGAATGGGCGTAAACGCCAACAGGGCGAGCAATCCGGACGACATCATGTTCTCCAGGGTCTTGTTGTTGGATTCTATTCTTGGATAATTGGTATTACCAATTTACAAACCTGTGCCGAGTACGTTATTTGAGCAGACCTTTCGGTGTCAAAACCGCCCACTCCTACATTGGTCGTATTGCGTTGAAGTTTTGTTGTAAAAACAAGCATGGACAGGGGTAAGATTTATTGGTAAGACCAATTTTTAGACATACAAGCGAGACACCATGCCCATCAATCAGATTGCTCCCAGGCGGCTGGCCGACACCATTGTCGAGCAACTGGAGACCATGATTCTGGAAGGAACCCTGGAACCGGGGCAGCGCCTGCCGCCGGAACGGGTGCTGGCGGAGCAATTCGGCGTATCCCGCCCGTCCCTCAGAGAGGCGGTGCAACGCCTGGCGGCCAAAGGCCTGCTGAAAAGCCGCCAGGGCGGGGGCAATTATGTGGCGGAGAATCTGGGAAGCAGCTTCAGCGACCCACTCATCCCGCTACTGGAAAAGCACCCGGAAGCACACCGGGATTTGCTCGAGTTCCGTCGCACACTGGAGGGCGACTGTGCCTTCTACGCGGCCCTGCGCGCCACGGAAGTGGATCTGGCACGGCTGGGCAAAGCCTGGGAAGAGCTCCACGCCTGCTACCAGAATTCCACTGCCCACAATCTGGAAGAAGAAGGGGCTGCCGATGCCCGCTTCCACATGGCTATTGCTGAAGCCAGCCACAACGTGGTGCTGCTGCACACCATGCGCAACCTGTTCAGCATGCTCAAGAACAACATTGTCACCAACATCGGTGGCATGTACTCCCGCGAGGTTCAGACCCGCCAGGGCCTGATGGACCAGCACCAGAAGCTGTATAACGCCATCGTTGAAGGCCGGGAAGAAGACGCCAGGGCCATCGCCGGGGAGCACATACAGTTTGTGCAGCAAACCATATCGGAACGCAGCGAAACCGCGCGACGGCGTGAACGGGCGTTGAGAAGGGAAGGGAGCGGCGAACACCGGGCTCCATAAAAAAGCCGGGGCAAGCCCCGGCATAAGCAATCACACGATGCATCAACACAATGCATGTCGTCCTGATGAGCCTTCACACTAACCGGAAGAGATGACGCTTGTGTGACAGGGCACGCTAATCCGGCAACTTCTCCCAGATTGTGAGCTCCGAAAAACTGTGCTGGAACTTGTTGCGGGTCTCTCGGATCACGAAGGGCAGGCTCCGGGGCTCTGCCAGCAAGCGGAAACGGGGGGACAACGCCGCCTTGAGACCATCCAGGGTGGTGAATGGCTCACCGTCTTTCAGGAAACCACCGAGCCAGTCCTGCCTGGGTGTGTACTCCTCCAGCCAGGTATAGGGTGAAGCAATCACCAGCAGCCCCAGCGCATTGATACGCTCATGGATCTGTTCCAGAAAGAGGGATGGGTTGTAGAGACGGTCAATCAGGTTGCCGGCCAGCACCAGATCGTAGTCCCGGTAATCAGCGCCGAGCTTGCAGGCATCGCCCTGATGGAACGCCACGCGGCGGGCAGCCTCGGTCAGACCCAGGGCTGCCAGTGACCGCTCCTGGTAGCTGACCAGCTCGCCCTCTTCGGGCCGCGCATACCGCGCAAACCCCTCCCGCACCACCTCACGGCATTTGCCGATAAAGGTTTCCGAATAATCGACCCCATCGACATGGTCAAACTGGCGGGCCAGCTCCAGCGAGGTACGTCCTACCGCACAACCGATATCCAACGCCCGGCAGCTGGCGCGGCCATCCAGCGCTCCAAGCGCGGCATCGGCCAGTTCTTTCGGAAAGTTGGCTTCACCATGCCAGCTTTCACCGAAGTGAAACTCCAGATACTGGGCCAGGGTGGTGTTGCTCTCGTAGTAGCCGGACGGCTCATTCATGATTGTCTCCTGGCGACGACAGGCCTTTCCCTTGTTCCGTCGGCCTTGGGTAAAACGGTTGCACCAACGGGGCAAGCCCTTTGGCATCATCTATGAACAGTTGCAGGTGCGGGAAAGGTATTTCAATGTCCGCGTCGTCCAGGGCTTCCTTAATCTTCTCAAGCACATCAGCCATAATTCTGGGCTGAACCTCCAGATTGTCCGGTGTAATCCAGATCTTGACCTCCAGATCGACTGAAGAGTTGCCTAGGGTCTTGACCACCACTCGCGGCTCCATACCCGGCCCCTGCAAGACTTCAGAGTGCGCCAGCAGAACCGGCATTATCACGTCCCGGGCTGCCCTGGCAGACTCCTTGTAGGCAATGCCAACTGGAATGTTCAGGCGCGTCGCCCCTTCGGCGCTGTAATTGATGATCTCCGAGGACGCCACGTTATCGTTCGGGATCATGGTAAAGATATTGTCCCGGGTACGCAGCCAGGTGGTCCGCAAGGCGATCTTCACCACCTTACCATCCTGGCCGTTGATGGTGACCCAATCGCCAATCCGGAAGGGGCGCTCAATCAGCAACGTAATACCCGCAATAAAGTTCGACAGCGTGGACTGGGCCGCAAACCCGACGGCAATCCCCACGATCCCCAGACCCGCGACGATGGAGACCACATCGAAACCGAACTGGGACAGCACCGTAACGGCCGCGAAGGTAACGGTGAGCACCGAGAACAGATTCTCGACCAATTGGCGGATGGAGGGTTCCAGACGGTAGCGATTCATCGTCTCCCGCAGCAGACGACCAATCGCCAGCCAGCCCACAAAAAAGCCCAACGCCATCAGGCCCGCCCTGGCCATGCCCTTCAACAGCTCCGGCGAGGCCTCGAATTGCGCCATAATCACCAGCAATCCGCCCAGCCCGAACAGATAACGGATGCCAGTGCGCAACTGACCAAACCAGGGCTTCGAGCTGCGTCGGCTGCCAACGACAAGGCGTATCAGGCTGATCAGAATGCCATAGACCAGCAACAGAATGCCGAGGTAGATCACCGAAATCAGCAGTTGACTGAGAACATGTCCGGCCAGGGCCACCCAATCGGTCTGTCCGCCAGCGAGAGCGTCCAGGGTAGCCGAGAGATTCTGTGCTATCTGGCTTCGTACGGATTCAAACAGGGCTTCTGCCATAGGGCATCCTTTTCCAAACACTGCATACTACACCCGGAGCGGTGAACAACCTTTGCCATCAGAATAGACTGCTATCCGCAAACCGGCCGGGGATTACAGAACCGATTCCAGGGCCTGAATCAACCGGGCATCCTCGGGGCGCACCTGGCTCGGGAAACGGGCCGTCACCTTACCGTCACCATCGATCACATACTTGGTGAAGTTCCAGCGTGGCGGCTGGCTCTGGCGATTGATTTCCTGAAACACCGGATTGGCCTGCTCACCGGTCACTGCGCTCGGCGCGATCATGGTAAAACTCACGCCAAAGTTCACAAAACAGACCTTCGCGGCCTCTTCTTCGGAATCCGCCTCTTGCCGGAAGTCATCACTGGCAAATCCCACGACCATCAGCCCCCGATCCTTGTACCGCTGGTGCAGGGCCTCCAGGCCTTCAAACTGACCGGTATAACCACAACGGCTGGCTGTGTTCACCACCAGCATCGGCTTGCCAGCAGCCACCTCGCACAGATTCACCGAATCCCGGGAGTGCAGCTTGCGCTGCTCGTGGTCCAGGAAATCCGGGCAATCCCAGGCAACGGCAGGCACCGTCAACCCTAACAGTAAAAGCACACTCACACACTTCAAGACTGTCCAACGCATCATCGGCCCTCCTGTCGATACATCCCCTGTATACGCACTGGATTACCAAACTGCTCAGGAGCGTTGTCCACATTGACACAAACCGGCAAAGCATCCTTCACAAAACTCTCATGTCATCGTCACACAGCACGGTCAGATTGTGGTGTCAAAACACACAACATAACCGAAACAAGGACAGTGCCATGACGATGAAACCAACGCTGCTGGCAGCCGCCATCGGCGGCCTTCTGGCATCGACAACACAGGCATCGCTGGTCATCAGCGAGTATGTCGAAGGCTCCAGCAACAACAAAGCCATTGAACTGCTCAACACCGGCGACGCCGTGGTGGATCTTGCCCCCTGGGAGCTGCAGGTTTTCTTCAACGGCAGCGCCACCCCCGGGCAAACCTTCAACCTGGAAGGTTCGATTGCTCCGGGCAGCAACTTCGTTTTCGCGCATAGCGCTGCTGACCCGGCTATTCTCGCTGTGGCGGATCAAACCACCGGAGCCGGGCTGTTCAACGGTGATGACGCTGTCCTGCTCCTGAACGGCGGCACGGTTGCCGACAGTATCGGCCAGGTCGGCACAGACCCCGGCAGCTACTGGGGGTCCGGGGATACCCGCACCCAGGATCGCACTCTGCGCCGCCGTGCAGGCACCCTGGCCGATACCGATGCCTACGACGATTACGACCCGGCCACGGTCTTTGACGGCTTTCCCCTGAACAGCTTCGACGATCTCGGCGTCGCCGGCAACGATGACGATAACCCGGACCAGCCACCGACTGCGCCGGATCTGACCTGTGGCGCTCCCGCCACCCGCATTTCGGACATTCAGGGCGAAGGCGATATCAGCCCGGTTGCCGGCCAGCACGTGGTGATCGAGGCCGTGGTTACAGCCACCTTCAACACCAACGATGGCCTTGGCGGCATCTTTGTGGAGGAAGAAGCCTCAGACCGCGACGACAACCTCGCCACCTCCGAAGGCCTGTTTGTCTATGCGCCAACTCTGAACGCCGAGCCCGGCCAGCGCCTGCGGCTTGCCGGTGAAGTGACCGAATACGACGGCCTGACCGAATTGACCAATCTGGGCGGTACCGAAAACTGTGGCACCTCGGAGCTTCCACCACCGACGAATATTTCACTGCCCTGGGCCGATGCAACAGCTCCGGAAGCCTTTGAAGCCATGCGAGTAAAATTCAGCGCGCCTCTTATGGTGAACGACAACTACGACCTGGGCCGTTACGGCAGCCTGACCCTCGGGAGCGGTCGCCACTTTATCCCCACCAGTATCGCTGAGCCCGGAGCGGATGCCGCACTGGTGGCTGATCTGAATGCGCTGGACCGGATTATCCTGGACGACGCCAGTAACCGCCAGAACCCGGCCATCGTGCCCTACCCGACACCGCAACTGAGCGCCAGCCAGACCGTGCGCGCTGGCGACACCGTTCAGGATCTTGCCGGCGTTCTCGACTACCGTTTTTCGGAATGGCGTCTGCAGCCGACCGCGAGCCCGTCCTTCAGCCAGGCAAATGCACGTGTAACCGAGCCCGGCCTTGAGGATCGCGGTAACCTGGTGGTGGCTTCTTTCAACGTGCTGAACTTCTTCAACGGTGACGGCATGGGCGGCGGATTCCCGACGGCGCGGGGCGCAGACAACCCGGAAGAACTGGCCCGCCAGACCGAGAAGCTGGTCAGTGCCCTGGTCGCCCTTGATGCCGACATCATCGGCCTGATGGAAATCGAGAATGACGGCTACGGCCAGACCAGTGCCATTGCCGAACTTGCCAGGGCCCTGGGTTCCGAATGGCAGTGGGTCGATCCCGGCCTGGCACAACTGGGCAATGATGACATTGCCGTTGGCCTGCTGTACCGCGCCGACCGTGTCGAGATCGTTGGCACCGCCGCCACTCTGAGCGCGGCTCCTTTTGACCAGTTGAACCGCCAGCCCCTGGCACAAACCTTTCGGCTGAAGGATTCAGACGATGGCGTCACCATTGCCGTCAACCACTTCAAGTCCAAAGGCTGCGGCAGTGCCGAAGGCAGCAACGCTGACCAGAACGATGGTCAGGGCTGCTGGAATCCAGTACGGACCCAGGCCGCCCAGGCGCTGGCATCCTGGCTGGCAGACGATGCCACCGGAACCGGCGAACCGCATGTGTTAATCATCGGCGACCTCAACGCCTACGCGAAAGAAGACCCCATTCGCGCCCTGGCCAGTGCCGGCTATACCGATCTGCTGGCGACCTACGTTGGCGAGCAGGCGTATTCCTACGTGTTCTATGGCCAGGCCGGCTATCTGGACCACGCTCTGGCCAATACCGCCCTGGCCGGCAAAATTGCCGACACCACCGTCTGGCCGATCAATGCCGACGAGCCCAGAGCCCTGGACTACAACACCGAGTTCAAGACCCCGGAGCAGCAGGCCAGCTTCTACGCACCGGACGCTTACCGGGCCTCTGACCATGACCCTGTGATCGTTGCCCTCAATCTCGATACCAGAACCCCGGCAGACCGCGCCGACCTGAACGGCGATGGCCGCGTTAACGGCCGGGACCTGTCNCGCCTGGTGCTGGCGATNCTGTTCGGCAAAGCCACNGCTCCGGCTTACGACATTGACGGTGACGGGCGCATTANCCATNNCGACCTGATCGCCCTGATTCGCGTGCTGACCAGCCGCTAACCCCCACAACGGAGATAGAGTAATGATTCGACAAGGACTCTGGCTGGCAATCCCGCTGATTGCCCTGACCGGCTGTAACAGTGATAACGACGACGCGCCCGCAACGGAAACCGAGCGCTTTACCGTTAACATCTTGCATATCAACGACCACCACTCCCATCTGGAAGCGGGCTCACAGTCCCTGGATATCGCTGGTGAAGAAACCGAATTCAGCGCCGGCGGCTTCCCCCGGGTGATCGCCAAGATCAACGAACGAACCGCCGAACTGGACAACGTGCTGAAATGTACTGAAGCTGCATGCCGGAGATGCCATGACCGGCACCCTGTACTTCACCTCCTTCGAAGGTGAGGCCGATGCCGAGCTGATGAACCAGGTGTGTTTTGATGCCTTTGCACTGGGCAATCACGAGTTTGATCGTGGTGATGAAGGACTGGTGAAGTTCCTCGACTACCTGGCGGCAGGCAGCTGTAACACGGCGGTTCTCGCGGCCAACGTCAAACCGGCCATCGGCACCCCATTGGCACCGGTGGCCCAGGACGATTACATTCAGCCATACACCATCAAGAACATTGATGGCCAGCAGTTGGCCATCATCGGCATCGACATCGCCAACAAAACCCGCAACAGCTCAAGCCCAATGGCAAGCACTGAGTTTCTGGACGAAACCGAAACCGCCCAGGCCATGATTGATGAGCTGAACGACCAGGGCATCGACAAGATCATCCTGCTGACCCACTACCAGTATGCCAACGATCTGGCGCTGGCCGAGCGCCTGTCTGGAGTGGATGTCATTATCGGCGGAGATTCCCACACCCTGCTTGGCACCTTTGACGCCTACGGCCTGAGCGCCTCAGGTCCCTACCCCACCGAAGTGACCAATGCCGACGGCGACAAAGTGTGCGTGGCCCAGGCCTGGCAGTATTCGCGTGTGTTGGGTGAACTGAGCGTGACCTGGGAAAACAATGGCACTGTTTCCTCCTGCTCCGGAACGCCACACCTGCTCCTGGGCAACTCCATCATCCGTGATGACGGCACCGACGATGGCTACCAACCCCAAGGCGAGGAACTGGCCGCCATTCGGGCAGCCATCGAGGCGGACCCGCAACTCAGCCTTGTGACGGACGACCCGACCGGCGCTCAAACCCTGGCCACGTACGCCAACCAGCTGGACAGCTTCCGCAATCAGGTCATCGGTACCGCATCCGAAGACCTGTGCCTGGCCCGAATTCCCGGCCGGCCATACGGCGATGACACCTGCGCCAACGAAGACCCGAACCGGGGTGGTGATATCCCGAACCTGGTGGCTCAGGCCTTCCTGTTCCAGAGCAAGAATGCCGATGTTTCGATCCAGAACGCCGGCGGCGTTCGCACCGACATTCTGGCGGGCGATATCACCATTGGTGATGCCTACAACCTGCTGCCGTTCGCCAATACCCTTACCGATCTGACCATGACCGGAGCAGAAATCAGACAGGTGCTGAATGAAGCAGTGGATTTCGCCCACGTTGAAGGCGGCTCCACAGGTGCCTACCCCTATGCCGCCGGTCTGCGCTGGACCGTCGACATGACCAGGCCTGCTGGCGAACGCCTCTACGACATCGAAGTTCGGCCCCGGAGTGAAACCACCTGGCGCGCTCTGACCGACGCTGAAACCCTGAACGTCGTCACCAACAGCTTCACCGCGGCTGGCCGTGACGGCTACCTGACCTTCGGAACCGTCAGTGAGGATGGCCGAGCCACGGATACCTTCCTGGACTATGCCCAATCCTTCGTCGATTACGTCAAGGAAGAGGTCACCCTCAGCAAGCCCGTCCAGGGCGAGTACTCCACTCAGATGTACACGCCAGCACCGTAATGAGTGCTGGCAGGAGCATCCGGCACCACCGGATGCTCCTGCCCCTCCCGTCATGACCC
>JGI12577J12838_1000228_pt1 | contig 17688 bp, 24 predicted proteins | sample TtanPargueraPR_3_FD_12838 | JGI IMG/M metagenome (IMG submission 12838)
TCTCCCCTGATGATGAAATGCTGACAATCGCATAAGGGCCAGCATTCCATGGATAAATTAATGACACTGTGGACAGGCAGTGGCCTGTTCAACATCGAGCTCGGCCAGGTGATCATGATCGCCATCGGCCTGCTGCTTCTCTTCCTTGCCATTCGCAAGGGTTTTGAGCCGTTGCTGCTGGTGCCCATCGGGTTTGGCGGTATTCTGGCGAATATTCCGGAGGCAGGGCTTGCCCTGACTGCGGCGGAGAACGCCATTCACTTTGCGCTGCAAGGTGGCAAATCCGAGATTCTGGCTGCGCTGGCGGCACCGCTGGACGTCGCTTATCAGGTTGGACAAGCGATTACGCCTGAACTCAAAGACGCGTTCAAGGTGGCGGTTAAAGAAGCCAGTTACTCCGAAATGGCGATGGCTAATTCCATTGCCCAGGATTTCGGCTACGGCAACGGCATGCTCTATAACTTCTACTCTGTGGTTATTGGTAGCACAGTCGGGCCACTGTTGATCTTCATGGGTGTTGGTGCAATGACGGATTTTGGTCCGTTGCTGGCGAACCCCAAGACCATGCTTCTGGGTGCAGCGGCTCAGTTCGGTATCTTCGGTACCGTGATTGGTGCGGCGCTGCTGGATTGGACCGGGGTATTGGACTTCAACATCCTTGAAGCCGCTGCGATCGGCATTATTGGTGGCGCTGATGGCCCCACTTCCATCTATGTAGCGAGCGTGCTGGCTCCGCACCTGCTGGGTGCGATTGCAGTCTCCGCCTATGCATACATGGCGATGGTGCCGATGATTCAACCCCCGATCATGAAGGCTTTGACCAGCGAAAAAGAACGTGCGATCAAAATGACCCAGCTCCGTCCCGTGAGCAAGAAAGAGAAGATCGTCTTCCCTCTGGTTGTTCTGATTGCCGTGGTTCTGTTCCTGCCCGATGCGGCTCCGCTGCTGGGTATGTTCTGCTTTGGTAACCTGATGCGTGAGTGTGGCGTGGTAGAGCGTCTGAGCGATACCGCACAGAACGCGCTGATCAACATCGTAACCATCTTCCTGGGCCTGTCTGTTGGCTCCAAGCTGATGGCCGACAAGTTCCTGGATGGCCAGACGCTGGGTATCCTGGGCCTGGGTATTGTGGCTTTCGGTGTGGGTACCGCTTCCGGTGTACTGATGGCGAAACTGATGAACAAGTTCAGCAAGGAACCGATCAACCCGTTGATTGGCTCCGCGGGCGTATCCGCGGTACCCATGGCGGCGCGTGTGTCCAACAAGGTGGGCCTGGAGGCCAACCCGCAGAACTTCCTGCTGATGCACGCTATGGGTCCGAACGTGGCCGGTGTTATCGGCTCTGCAGTGGCAGCCGGTGTGATGATCAAGCTTCTGAGCTGATCATTCGTACGGTTTGCGTTGAAAAGCCCCGCCTTTGGCGGGGCTTTTTCGTTTTGGGTCAGTGGAAATCCCGGGAGCTGACCGGTAGCGAGTTAATCAGATGGCTCAAGTCAGACAGCTTGCCGGCCATGACATGAACGATATCCCCCTCTTTTTCGATAACTCCTTTTACGTGTAACAACCGGGCGGTGAGCAACGGTTTGCGTTGGCGGCGGGCGGTGTCTAGCCAGACGACGACGTTGACGTTGCCGGTTTCGTCTTCAAGGGTGACGAAGGTGACGCCGGAAGCGGTGCCGGGCCGTTGGCGGCCGGTGACCAGGCCGGCAACTTGTACGGGGATGCCGGGACGGGTGGCTTTGAGTTGGTCGGCGGTGAGGCAATGGCGCAGGTGGCCTTGTTCGCGGAGCAGGGCAAGTGGATGCCTTTGTAGTGTTAAACCCTGGCTGCTGTAGTCGGCCAGTACGTTTTGCCCTTCGGTGGGCTCCGGGAGCAGGTGGCAGGGTTCCGGTGTGTATTCGGTCATGGCTTCGTTAGCGAAGAGCTCGGCGGGTTCTTCGTGTTCGAGCAGTTGCCAGTAAGCCTGGTGGCGGTTGCTGGTGAAGCCGGGCATGGCGTTGGCGCCGGCGAGAAGTTCCATGTCGCTCTGGTTGAGGCCAGCTCGGGTGCGCAGTTCGGCGGCGCTTTGGTAACCGTTTGCCGGGCGGTTCTGGTGGACGCGCTCGGCGCCATTGCGAGACAGGCCTTGAATGATTCTAAGGCCAAGGCGCAGGTGCTGCTCCTGACCTTGCAGGGTGTGCTGCCACTGGCTGTGGTTGACGTCTGGTGGCAGCACGGTAACGTTGTGGCGCCGGGCATCCTGAACCAGCTGGCTGGGCGAGTAAAAGCCCATTGGCTGGCTGTTGAGCAGAGCGCAATAGAACGCTGCCGGGTGGTGGCGTTTGATCCAGGCGGAGACGTACACCAGCAAGGCAAAGCTGGCGGCATGGGATTCCGGAAATCCATAGCCACCAAAGCCGCAGATCTGTTTGTACAGGCGCTCGGCGAAGTCGGCATCGTGGCCCCGCTCCAGCATGCCCTGAATCAGTTTGTCGCGGAAAGGTGTCAGATCGCCATGGGATTTCCAGGCCGCCATGGCGCGGCGAAGTTTATCGGCCTCGCCCGCACTGAAACCGGCGGCAACCATGGCCAGTTTGATGACCTGTTCCTGGAAGATCGGCACCCCGAGGGTGCGCTCCAGCACCTGGCGTACGGCATCGTTGGGGTATTCTACTGCTTCCATGCCGTGTTTTCGGCGCAGGTAGGGGTGCACCATGTCGCCTTGTATGGGGCCCGGGCGAACGATGGCGACTTCGATCACAAGGTCGTACCAGGTTTCCGGTTTCAGCCGCGGGAGCATGTTGATCTGGGCGCGGGACTCCACCTGAAAGACACCGATACTGTCGCCTTTTTGCAGCATGGCGTAGGTGTCAGGGTCTTCCTGAGGGACATCCTGAATGGTAAACGTCGTGCCTTTCTCTTCACTGATCAGCGCCAGTGCTTTGCGAATGGCGGTGAGCATGCCCAGGGCCAGGACATCCACCTTCATCAGCCCCAGACTTTCCAGGTCGTCTTTGTCCCACTGGATAACCGTGCGCCCTTCCATGGCGGCATTCTCGACTGGCACCAGTTCTGAAAGCGGGCCGGCGCTGATCACGAAACCGCCCACGTGCTGGGACAGGTGGCGTGGAAAGCCCAGCAAGGTGTTCACCAGCGTGAAGAACTGATCCGCGATTTTGGGGCTGCGGGTCAGGCCCTTGTCCAGAATCTGCTGGCGCCAGCCGGTGGCTTTGTCACGCCAGTCGATGCCATCCAGCAGCTTCTCCACCAGTGTGGCATCAAAGCCCAGCGCCTTGCCCACATCCCGAATGGCGCTGCGGGGGCGATAACGAATCACGGTGGCGGCCAGGGCGGCCCGCTCCCGGCCGTAGCGCTGGTAAATGTACTGAATGACCTCCTCACGCCGTTCGTGCTCGAAATCCACATCGATGTCGGGGGGCTCATCCCGGTCTTTGGAGATGAACCGTTCAAACAGCAGTTCCACATTGGCCGGGTTCACCTCGGTGATGCCCAGGCAGTAACAGACTGCGGAATTGGCTGCGGATCCCCGGCCCTGGCAAAGAATGCCCTGGCGCCGGGCAAAGTCGACGATGTCGTGGATGGTGAGAAAATAGTGTTCGTAGCGCAGTTCGGCAATCAGCTCCAGCTCTTTGCGAATCAGTGCCTGCACCTTCATGGGTGTGCCCGATGGGTAACGCCGCCGTTCACCCTCCCGGGTGAGTCGCGCCAGAAACGATGTGGGTGTTTCGTGTTCCGGCACTAAATCGGGAGGGTATTCATAACGCAGGCTGCCAGGCTCAAAGCTGCAGGCTTCGGCGATTGCCACGGTCTCCCGAACCCAGGGCTCGGGGAATAGTCGCCGGATAACCGGTATCGGGCGCAAATAACGCTCGGCATTCTGAAACAGGCAGTGTCCGGCCTGTTCCAGCGTGGTGTGGTGGCGCAGAGCTGTCAGCACGTCCTGTAATGGCTGGCGTTCGCGGCGATGCATATGNACCTGGCCGGTTGCCACCACTGCGCAGCGCATTTGTTCAGCTAACCACCGTACACGGACCAGTTGCTGTTCCTCGCCGGCTTCCAGTGTGCGGGTCGCTGCAAGGCGTAGCCTGTGCTCGAAAATCCGTTGCAGCCATTCGCCGGTGATCAATGCCTGGTGCGCGTTGGTTTGTGATACCAGCGGTGGCAGCCACAGGCAGAGGCAGTGGTCCAGCGAATGGGTTTCGATGTCCCGGGTCAATAACCGGTATTGCCCTTTCTCAGCGCGTCGCCGCCCGGTGGTGATCAATTGGCAAAGCTGACCGTAGCCCTCGCGGGTTCGAGCCAGCAGTATGAACCGGGGTGGGGCAGTGGCGCCCTCGGGAGTATCGCTCAGTTCGAACCAGCTCCCGGTAATCAGCTTTACCGGGCTGTCTTTAAGGGCTGCCCAGGCTCTGGGGATGCCCGCCACCGAGCAGGCATCGGTGATGGCAATTGCCCGATAGCCAAGCTCCGCGGCTTGCTCGGCCAGTTCATGGGGGTGGGAGGCGCCGGTCAGGAAGGTGAAGTTGCTGAAGCAGAACAGCTCGGCGTAATCAGAATCCATCAGCCAAACCACCCGTGTATGTACCAGCCATCGCGGATATCCCGGAACACCCACGCCAACTGGCCGCTGGACAACTGGGCAATATAGTAGTCACGATGCACCCGCTGGCCGTCCCACCAGCCAGCACTGATGCGTTCCGGCCCCGAGAACCATCTGGCCGGAGGTTCTGCCAGTGGGTGTGGCGTGGATAACAGCCATAAAGGGCGCGCAGGCAGGCCAGAGACCTCTGGTGTTTCGCTGTGCCTGCTGGCTGGTTTTATGGCGGAGGCTGTCCAGGCAAACTCCGGGCGGTGGTCTGCCCTCGGTGCAAGCTGTTGCAATGCCTCAGTACCAAGGCGGGCCTGTAAACGACTGGCCAGCGTATGCCAGGCTTCATTCAGGTCCTGTCCATCGCCCAGGAGGTCCTGGCCAACCGGGGCTTCCCGGCCCAGAAACCGCTTTACCGACAGGGACAGACTGATCACCGGTGCCCGCAGCGGGTGCTGATCCAGTTTCAGGCGCAGCAGTTTCAGAAAGCTCTCTGCCCGATGCTCCGGGCCAGTCGTTCGCAACGTTAACCGGGTGGCTTCTTCGTGCCGGTGTTGGAGTAAAAGATGCAGGGTGTCGGTGTCCTGTTGGCGCCAGCACAGGTCTTCTTCCAGCTCGGTCAGAATCCGCTGCAGCGCGAACAAAAGCCCCTGGGCATGCTCCACTTCCTGAATAAAATCGGCCCGCTGGCGGAATCGGTGCGGGGGGTGCCAGGGCGATTTGGGGTCTGGCCTGGTGCCCTGGGCTTTTTGTATACGTGCCAGCAGCTCCGGGGATAGCCTCCGTGCCAGTTCCCGGGCTGGCAGATTGAAGACTTCAGCCAGCGTATTCAGCCCCAGGCGATGCAGGCGGGTACAGGATTTTTCATCAAAACCCGCAGCCACCAGAGGCAGTTTGCCCAGGGCCGTCAGAATGTGGCCTTTGTCTGCGGTGCACTCGCCTTTGCCTGCTTGCGCAAGGAGCTGAGCCGCCAGTGGCGTATGCCCAAGAGCCAGCCAGGCAGTGAGTTGCCGCTCTGCCAGAGCCTGCTCGACCGTTTGCCAAACGGCGGGAAGCCCGCCATATAGCCGCTGGAGGCTGCTGACTTCAGCCCACAGACCGTGCGGCGGCGACAGGGTAATGTGGGCCGCGTAACGATATAGCCAGCGGGCCTGCTCTTCCAGCAGATTGGTTTCCTGTTGAGAATCGAGATGCAGAATCACCAGGTCTGGTGCCAGGCCCAGTGCGGTCTTGAGGCGCATGCCCGGCCGAATACCCAGGTGATCGGCTTCTGGACAAACCTGCAGAATAGCCTGACCGGCAAGATCGACCACCGCAAGTGCGCCCTGAGTTTGCTGGCTACGGCGAACATGATCCAGCAGCAGGTGAGGGAAGTGCAGATACAGCCACAACATGAATCAGGTGGCTCCATCCTGTGACCATGGCCCCTGAATAACACCAGTGGGGTCGCTGGCCTGAATGCCCGCGCGATGCCCAAGGGCAAGAGTGCAGCGCTGCCCTGGCCAGCTACCACGGCGTTTCAGAATGTTGATCTTGAGATCCTGGTGCTCTCCGGGAATCAATTCCAGCCGAAGCGCGGCCGGTGAATGCTGCTCTGCCTGCCGACGTTCCCGAAACAGAATGCAGACATTGTTACCCGCTTCGGAGGCCAGTTGCAGCCGGCGGATATCCCGGGTGGCCAACTTCCCCGGCCAGGCCATCACCAGGCCTGTGACAGGGGAGCGCAGGCAGTTTTCCAGTGTCCACAGAAAGTCAGCGGAATCGTGAGTTTGAACCAGCACCAGGTGATCGGTATTTACGCCAGCCCTGGCCAGCGCCGGGGCATAAGGTGTGTGGGGCGGGTTCAGCCAGAAAATGGTCTTTCCCTGCCTGGCGACCTTCTGCATAAGCGGAAGTACCAGGTGCAGCTCGCCAATGCCACAGCTGTCCAGCAGGCATTCACTCAAGGCACCCTTGGGCCAGCCGAGCCCACCAAGTTGGTTATCCAGAACCTGATACCCCGTGTGCTCCGCCGGAGAGGCGTGTTTCTGGGGCTTATGACCCTGCCAGATACGGGCGTCCTGAAGCAGGTGGTTGAGTGATTTGCTCATGCTTATTTCTCGANTACTGTTTATATNTACAGTATTCGGAAAANGGGNCGATTTCAACTGCCGGGTTGATAAACGACGGGCGGGCACCCACGATGTGGTTGAAGCCACAAATATAGTGGAGGACGNTATGTCGAATCTTGGCCAGCAAAGCTGCAGCGCCTGCAGTGCCGATGCACCCCAGGTNACGGATGCTGAAAAGCAGACCCTGNTGAAAGACGTGCCTGAATGGCAGTTGATCGTTCAGGATGGGGAAGAGCAGTTACAGCGGGTGTTTACCTTCAAAAACTTTGTCCAGGCCCAGGCCTTTACCAACAAAGTGGCGGACCTGGCGGAAGAAGAAGGCCACCACCCCGCGATACTGTTGGAATGGGGGAAAGCCACCGTACGCTGGTGGACCCATAAAATCGGAGGCCTGCACAAAAACGATTTCATCATGGCCGCCAGAACCGACGAACTTTACCCATAATCGCTTCAAACAGACCGGAAACAGGAAGTGCCATGGACGAACAATCAATGGACAACCCGCTTACCCTGAAACTTGGCCACGAAGAGCTGATCATCCGGCGCCGCTACGAGATGATCAGCATCATCAATGATTTCTTCATCGCCATCTGGTTTCTGGTGGGGAGCATACTCTTCCTGTTTCCGAAGCATGAGACTGCCGCAATCTGGCTGTTTATTATCGGCAGCTTCCAGTTCCTGGTANGGCCCACCATCCGCCTGATCAGCCACATTCATATCCGCCGAATACCACAGAGTAACTGGGAATCCTAAACGGCCTGGTCAATTTCCCTTCGCAAACGATCAACTGCTGCATGCCGAAATCGACGTCTTTGACACGTAAGCGAAGAGCTTCGTTAATCCTCAGGCCGGCACCGTAGATCAGCATGGCCACCAGCTTGAATTCGCCCTTCAGATTATCAATTACCCGCCTGGCCTCGTCCGGGCTGAACACAACCGGAAGCCTCTTGGGCTTTTTTGCCGCTTCATACTCCAGGTTTTCCAATGGTGTTCCCAGAAACTCCCGATAAAGAAATATCAAAGCATTCAAAGCGACACGCTGAGTAGCCACGCTGACATTCGCCTGCAGAACCAGATGGGAAAGAAAAGCTTCAACCTCCGCTGTACCCATAGATTCCGGGTGTTTTCGACCATGGAAGCGGATAAAGCGCTTGATCCAGAACATATAGGTTTTTTCGGTTTTGTAAGCGAGACCGCGAAGTCGGATAAAATTTCTGAGCCGATCCAGAAAGCGTGTGGATTGCGGAGAAATCGGGCAGCGGATGTCCATATCCTGGCTCCTTAATGATTATGTATAAATATACAGTATTTAATTTTCCGGAATTGTCAATCAAGTATCCAGAAGCGGAGTTATACGAACGCGTTCGCAAAACTCCGGGAAACCAGGGCGAAATGTTGCTAACCTTCTGATAAGTTTGAAAAGGAGTATCGGGGCGTGCGGAGTTATACGCCCCCAATCTGGAGCAGGGGTGGCTCGAACACGGGCGTATAACTCCGGCGGTAGCCGTGGTGGATTCAGGTAATTTTCTGATTTTATTGGTGAAGCTGGGGTTTGTTAGGGCCGAGTTTTTTAGAGTTATACGAATGCGTGTTATACGAACGCGTTCGTATAATTAACTGTTAAGAGCCCGAGTTACCCACAGAGGAAGCAGCAATGGAGATGCCAGACTTCTTATCGTTCGGAGATCTTGTCGTTCCATTTTACCTATTTGCCTTGATCGGGCACTTCTCGTCTAGGTGGTACAACCTTCGGAAAAAGCGAGAATGGGAACGTACTGCTGGTGAGAGTGTTCCTCTTTATTTGGCGTCCTTGATTTTCGTCTCGGCCATTTTCGGGGCAACTGGGTCAGCGGTAGCGACCATGTGTGTATTCGGGTTTTTCATGGGGGCAGCGACTGGTCTGTTATCCGCAACAGACGAATGGTTAGAAAAAATCAGAAGTCAACGCGACGAGTCTATTCAAGCGCTGAAATCTGAGCAGAGCGATAAACCTCGTGAATAGAGCTCTTAACAAGTGGCTGTTGTCGGACGGTTTTTTCGTCGCTTCGCTCCTTCAAAACCGCCGCAAAGCCCGGCGTTAAGGTTCTATGAAACTCATCCTCGGAGCTTTTCTCATAGCCGTTTTAATCGGTGCATTTTCTGGTCCAGAGGTCCAAGAAACTGGCTCAGTGGTGGATTTGAGCTACGCCTCTCAACATATCGGCATTTTGATCCTTCTAACTGCCGCAGCAATGTTTTTGGTTATCGTGTTTCAGGTGCTTAGGAGAAATTCGAAATTTGGCCGTTGGGCTATCGGTTTCATGGCTTGCGTAAGTGCCTTTTTCCTCTCCGCTGGATTGGAAGCATTTGTGTATGCAGGCACAGCCACTTCGATCAGTTTAATGTACCTTGCTGTAGGAACTGGCGGTGTACTCGGGGTGCTGTGCGCATGGGGTGTTTTCCTGCGTCGCCACCTTAACAAGCCACGGAAGTCGGACGCGTGAGACGCGCCGCTTCGTTCAGCGTTATGTGTAGGAGTATCCATGAGCGACGAAATTGAGTTTAAGCTCACAGAAGACGAAGCGTGGGTGCTTTTCGAGTTTGTCCGTAGATTTAGTGATACAGATCGACTCTCTATCGAAGATCAGGCCGAACAAAGGGCACTTTGGAATTTGTGCTGTATCTTTGAGAAAACGCTGCATCGAGCTCAAGACAATAGCTACGAGGAATTCATTGCGCAGCGTCGTGATCGGCTCCGAGATGAACTCTAAACTCCAGCACATAACAAACCGCGTAAGGCGGACGGCTTTCAGCCGCCGCTTCGCTCAGCGTTAACTGTTACTGAAAAGGAGTTCACATGAGCTATCAGGCGGTAAATTTCAAAAACAAGCTCGGTCTATTCGATGAGCAATGGTCGCCGAAGGTCATTGCCGAGATGAATGACTATCAGTTTAAAGTCGTTAAGATCCAAGGCGAATTTGTGTGGCATGACCACAAAGATACGGATGAGACGTTCATAGTTCTCGAAGGCAGTCTCAGAATCGATTTCAGAGATGGGCAAGTGGAGCTGTCTGAAGGCGAAATGTATATGGTCCCCAAGGGTATCGAGCATAAGCCTTATGCAGAACATGAAGCAAAGGTTCTCTTGATTGAGCCACGTGGCGTCGTGAATACAGGCGACGAGACTGGTAGCCAAACCGCAGAAAATGACGTTTGGATCTAAGCCAGTTAACAAGGCTAGGCACGGCGACGTCTACTACATTGCGGCTTCGCCTCCATTCCGTAGCCGCGCATGCTGGCTGGCGTTATGCATGATTGAGAGAATGGTTTTAGAACCGAAATTTGTAAAAAATATGAATGAATTACATGGAAAAATAGCCTCATGGGCAGTAACAGCTACTTCTACGATAATTTTTCTTGGAGTTGTTGTTCTAGCGCCCCTTATTTCTGCTGCGCCAATACATCAGAAAATTATAGCGCTCTTGTTGACCGCAATTACCACATTAGGTCTTTATAAATTTATTTACATGGTTATTTTCCTAATATTTGGGAGTGGCGTTGGCTCAGAAAAATTCTTCTTGGGGATTCTTTTCTTGAGGGTACATGGGTGGGTCATTGGATATATGAAGATAAGCATGTCTATACAATAGAAGAAATATCACAGGATACTGGTGAAACTACAGTTAGCGGTAGACAGATCGGCGAAGACATGAAAACGCAAGCGGATTGGTCATCTGAATCAGTATATATAGATTTGAGGCGAAAACGTTTAACTTATGTTTATTCTTGTGATGTGTATAGAACAAACCATCAGCAAAATGGTATTGGTGTATTTAAGCTCGTAAAGTCTAGTAATAAGTTACCTCCAAATATACTAGACGGATACGCGGTAGACATGATTGATGGAGATAAAGATCCAAATACTGAGCACAAAGTATCGGATGAAATTATAGGTACTGAAGAAGCTTTGTCTAAAGCGCGAGAAATATTCAATGCATAACAAGGCCAAGCAGCATCGCGCACTACGTGCGCTGGACCTCGCTTCGCTCGGCCGCTGTTGGCGGCGTTAGCCAGTCGCAAGGGAAATTAATGTGCAAGCCAACATAGAAAAATTCAGGAAGGACCTCAATTCCCTCATAGACCAGGGGCAGCTTCTTCTTTTGGCGATGCAGTATGACTGCGACCCCAGGGCTGTTGAGGAAGCGTACGGTGAAGACTTCAAGAAACTAAAGAAGGTCTTGCCGAACTTCAAAACTGAATATCAGGGATGGTACTCAGCCTCAAAAGCGTTGATAAAGCAGTTACTGCCCGACCGCCTCTCTGACTTTACTCGACATTATGAAAAGCCCAAGCCGCGCAAAGATATTACTTTTGAGAATTACCGGATAGAGGATTACTTGCAGGGCCTTAGGGTCACTCGTGGATGGGAAAAAGAGGAGGTAGTGGGACCACAAGCTGCAATTTCGCAATTTGAGCAGCAGCGGGCGATTTTGAAAGCGGTCTCCACACGGTTTGAAAGTTCGCTATATGACATAAGACAGTTGGTACAAGCTGATCTTTTTGACTCTGAACTAGCGACGGCGCAAGAACTGTTAAAGCGGGGGTTCGTTCGTGCATCCGGCGCTGTGTGCGGAGTGGTATTAGAAAAGCATTTGTCGCAAGTGGCGGAAAATCACAATATTACAACTCGTAAGAAGAATCCCACCATCAGCGACTTCAACGATCTCTTGAAACAGTCTGACGTTCTGGATACACCAGAGTGGCGGCAAATTCAGAGACTTGGCGATATTCGGAATTTATGTGATCACAACAAAGATAGAGAGCCGACCAAAGACGAGGCTCAAGAATTAATCAGTGGAGTGGAGAAATTCACGAAGACGCTGTTCTAGAAATAGGGCTAACAATCGGCTGCACAGCGACCAATTTTCCGCCGCTTTGCGGCTCCAAATCGGCGCGTGAGCCGGGCGTTAGATGATAAGGAAGGAAAGTGCGTACTGATATTTTTGGCGAACGGCTTGGCAAGGTCCTTGCCGAGAGAGGAGTCAGTGAGGCGAGAATCGCGGATGCTTTGAGATCTGGTTACGCCATCCGGCAGTGGGGTGATCCATTCAGCGGAAACACATGGTCCACCGTTAGTGACCGAATGTATGGCAACAAGCAATTTTCGAGCAGCTTTGAAATCGACAAGTTTGTACGCTATCTCACCGACCCTGATGCTATAGAGAGATTGCCAGACCTGCGTGAATTCGTCGTTAGCAGCAAATCAGAACTTGACGAATTATTGCGTGATCCTCGTAGAGCGCGGTACCTCGAAGAAGGTTCTTTATGGTTTCGAGGCCAAACGAAAGAATACACTTATCGGAGGGCTGTACCGAATCCTGTTCGACGGCTTAACAATGGATCTGAGATTTCTATAGTACCTGGTGCGTATAGGCAAAACGGTGCTGAATACGACTTCACGAATCCTGTAGTTGAAAAGAGGTCGTTCACCTATCTATTACCCGATTTGGTTCCGGAAAGTGAAAATGCTCTAGCAGATGAGGCTGCGTCTCATGATTCCATGCGAGTAGAGCAGCACTACGCGACGCAAACATCCGGCCTTGATGTAACACCAGACATTGGGTCTGCTCTCTTTTTCGCGACAAACAAGTTGCTGTGGAACGAGAATGGCCAAGCGTTCCATCGGCAGATACCGCGTGGTGAACATCAAGGTGTCATCTACTGCTTTCGGTTTTGTGATCCCCCTGTCAAAGAAAGTGAGTATCTGATTAGAGATTTTACTCTTTTCAAGACGTTCTACCCGGAGCGGATTATCAGGCAGAGATGCGGTCTTCCTTTATTTGGTGAGTATGAAAGAAATATTGCAGTTGCTGATATCGATTGCATAATCAAGTTAGCCAACGATTTTGACTGGGAGCAATCAAAAACTCCACGGCATATGTTTCCGCCTGCCTCTGAAGACCCTTTCTATAAGAAAATATTGGAACTCAAAAAGTGTTACCCGGGATTGGACTCTCTAAATAACGTCGTGGAATATGAATGGGCGAATGAATGAGTCAAGGTGAGCCTACATCTAACAATAGCATGTTGTCGGACTGGTTCTCCGCTGTGCTCCAAACCAGCCGCAAATGCGGGCGTTAGAGGTACAGATTGAAAACATTGGATAAATGGGCAGAGCGTATATACGCGGAAACTGATGTGGGGCGTAGCATAGCCACGTCGGTTGCTGGTGTTGTGGGCTTGTCAGTTTACCTTCTGTTAGCCGATTGGGTCATTGCTGCGTTTGCGGCAGTTATAGCGTTTCCGTTGGTCCGATTGACCGCGACCGGACTTCATGCGCGGGCCGTAAGGCGAGCTCAAGGTCGTATGGAGTTAGAAGAAGCAGAGCGAGTCTATGGTCGCCTTAGTGAGCATGAGAAAGCCGTAGTGCAGGCATTTGTTCAAGCAGGTGGCTCGGTTCTCACTTGGGGGCAAGTAAATCAGCTCGGTTTGCCAGGCAACGGCATAGAGTCACTGATCCAGCGAGAAGTTGCTTGGACCTCAATGACTGCGGACGGCATGCGAGAAACATTTGCTTTAGATTCCGCGATATTTGACGTTGGGCAGAAGCACGCATCCAATGACAGCAACCTCTAACAAGGCCATTAAGGTTGTTCCGGGCCGAGGGCCCTCCACCGGACGCCCTTGTCAGGGCGCCGCTTATGGCTGGCGTTAAATCTAAGTTGACTGTATGGCAGAGATGGACGGCCAGAAAGGCAAATATCATTGGTGGCGCTGGCTTTTCGTGCCGGTCGTGCCCCCAATCGCAGGCTTAGCTGGTGGTGCAGCTTTTCATCTGATGCAGTGGTTCGGAATGAAAATGACAGGGGGCTATTCCGAGGACGGCTGGATATTTCTGTATTTCATGCCCTTAGTTACAGCAGGTTTTGTTGGGTGGGCTTACTCTTGGTCTGCAGCCATCATTGCGCCATCTGCGCAATTTCGAGCAAGCTTCTCAATGACCATATTATTGCTGTTGTTCGTCGGGGTTGCCTGCTTTGTCGCTATAGTCGGACCCGAATACTCACGTTTTGAGGCCGTTAGCGTGGTGCTCATGAGCATCGCAGCAGTTGTGGGAAGCATCATCGGATTAAACGGAATTAAAAAGGCGTATAGCAGTGAGCCGTAAGGTGTCGTCGGTCGCCCAATGGATTTAACAAATTGTTGTAGTACGTTCCGGGCCTTTGCCCCTACACCGGACGCCCATTTCGCTGCGCTGCATGGGCGCCGCTAAACAAGCGCGTTATAGGAAGGACGGAAATTTGAACCGATGAGTTATTGGAAAGTTGTATGGGACGCCTATCATGCTGAAGCTACGCGCCTCAAAATTTTTTTGGGAGTATGGAATTCAACGTCACTATGGGAAAGGTTCTACACCATAACCTTAGTGGTAGTCTTTCTTCTTTCGCTCGTCTTATTTTTCATCCTAAAAGGTTGGCTGCTTGTCCCTGTTTTGCTTGCGGAAGTCGCTTTGATTGTGAAGTTCACATCCCTAAATGAGAAAATGGTGTATGAGGAGTTCGGTGATCAAGAAGCGAAACAGCCTCTAAAATCGCAGAACTATCAAGATACTCGATATCTGATGTTCAAGAAAAAGCTAAAAAAGTCCTTTATTGGTGAGCCAACCATAAGGGGCTGTTTCGAGCTCTTGGGCTCGCAGATAGATATTGTTGCTACAGAGTCTTCGGCCACGAAAAAGATTGTTACTTTCTCTTTGGGGTTGCTCGCTGGTTTGGTTGGATCGGTCTGGAGCAGGATGGAGTATGCGCAGCTCGCTCTCGTCGCTGCTGCAATCATTGCTTTCATGTTGTTGATAGTTGTAGTCGCTTCAGCTTTCCCATCGAAGCTAGAGAAACTAAAGGAACTGAGATACTTCATGCTGCTGTACTGCCATGAAGCGTCTATAACCAATCGCGCAAGACGGACGGCTTTCAGCCGCCGCTTCGCTCCGCGTTAAGTGTACACAGGAGAGTGTGTGAGCATCATTGACAATCCGCCAATCAAAGCTTTGGCCTTGTGGGTAAAAGAACAAGCTCATGCAGTACGCATAATAGGCGGCCTGTTTCTGCTAATAGCTTTGGTTCTAGGCATAGTTTGGGTCATGGGTGTAGAGCTGGAGCCTGTCGCTTTCGTCTTCAGTTTGCTGGCTTCTGTATTTTTGTCCTTGCCCTCGGTAGCGGAGTACATTCTTCCCGATCGAAAGCCAATCCGTCATATGTCTTTCGATGAGCTTCTAAAGTTGATTGACGAAGAAGAACCTAGTGCTTGGAAAGTTCTTCATACAAATTGGGCGGCAGAAGCATTCTTGTGCGCTGACCCAAGACTACGCTTTAGAACGAGGGAAGATGACGTGGGTATCCATTGCGATGATTTTCAAGAGCCATGGGCGACTGGGCACCCGGATTCAAGAGCACGCAGCTATTGGTATGATTACCTTTATGATGGGAATCTTATTGAGAGGTTTATATTAGTTGATGTGGATGGCCACCGGGCGACTTTGCCGTTGCCAGACGCTGGAACAACGGATGTTCCCATGAGGCGATACCGAATAGCTAAGATTTTTGAAAGAAATGACGAGGTTGATGACTATATGCAGCGCTCTGGTTTGTCGACCTATGACACTTAACCATCGCAGGCATAGCGACGGCTTTTCCATTGCGGCTTCGCCTCCATTCCAAAGCCGCGCATGCTGCGGGCGTTATAAGTGAAATTATGGGCGAGAAATTACCTCCAGCAGAACTAGATCTGTACAACGCCATAGACGAAATTTTATGGCGAGATTGGGACCCGATCGGTGTAAATGATATGCCTGAGGCTCGTGATGAGTATCAGAGCTATTTGCCTCATATTTTCCGCCTAGCAGTCGAGGGTAAAGATGCTGAGCATATATCCTCATCACTCGTGGCAACCATTGAAGAAAGTATTGGCTTGGGTGCTAGCAGAGAACATTGCCTCATGGTTGCACGCAAAATCGTCGATGCGAAAAACGACATTGTTGGGTAGCTTTACTTATAACAAAGCAATCAAATCCGTTCCGGCCCAATGGGCCTCCACCGGACGCCCTTGTCAGGGCGCCGTTTATTGCTGGCGTTAACCACACTGGCAAATTGGAGAGCTGAGCATTGTGGAAGTTTGACCCAGTCCTAAGAGATGCTGACTATTATCGTCGGCGTTGGTCATTCATTAATGGTTTGCTCAGTTTCGTATTCCTGGTTGCCGGTACGGTGGCATTCTATTTCGACAATGTGACGCTACCTGGGCGCACGGGACTCGCCGAGTTTTCGGGTAAGTGGGCCCACGGGGTAGGGGTGGCTTCCTTCTTCATTGCTGCCTATTGGATTTATCAGTCGGTAAAGGAGTATCGAGTCTCTTTGCTCATACTCCTGGCCCCGTTTCTAGCTGCGGCGGCGGTGTCGGCAGCTCTGCTGGCCATAAAGTATGGTTAACAAGTCGTTGTAGTACGTTCCGGGCCTTCGGCCCTACACCGGACGCCCATTTCGCTGCGCTGCATGGGCGCCGCTAAACGTTGGCGTTATGAGTAAATTGAGGAAAGTTGGGTGCCTTTGATTCTTGTATTTGCTCTATTGTTGTTGGTATTCGTCCTATTCAGGTTCGGCATCATCGTGTTTGACCGCCAGGTGTTCGGGTTTCAGGTCAATCCAATCTTGCGACGTGGAAGGATTCGCAATATTCGGGAGTACAAGATCATGCACAACTACATCGAAATGCTCTTCGAGCGAGATCCAGATCTCTTTAACGAAAGCCCCGATATAGCAAGACTAAATACTTTGATGAATGCATACGACAGTGAAAACTCATAACAAGGCCATGAAGGTTGTTCCGGGCCGATGGCCCTCCACCGGACGCCCTTGTCAGGGCGCCGCTTATGGCTGGCGTTATGCGTAGGAGAGAATGATTGGAGTTGGGCTGTTGGGACAAAGCCATGTTAAAGAGCATTGGCTGGGTAGGTGCTGCATTTTTCGTTTACGGCGCATTAACGCTAGATGCATTTTCCAGCCTGAATAGTGCCTATGGCTTTCTCGCATTCGCCGGCATTTTTAGTGCGGTTTACATTTTGCTTTCGGTGCTTGGCTGGCTAGCGGTCGGTCTCCCCAGTCATTGGGTTATTTGCAAGTATACGAGTGGTGGCTATCGATATTACGTTGTCGTCGCTATTCTGTTTTTTGCGGGTGTTTTGATCTTCTCAAATCTACAGGCTGCAGCGTTTTTTGGGCTGGTCGCGCTGGTACAAGCATTGGTATTCAGGTTTTACCTTACGGGTAAATCGCATAACCAGTAGTTCAAGTACGTTCCGGCCCTAGCGGGCCTCCACCGGACCGCCTTGCCTACGCGGTGCTCCGGCAAGTCGGCCGCTTAACATCGGCGTTAGCGCTTACAGAAGGGAGTTTGTATGGAACTTAAGGAATTCGTCCGAGAGACTCTTGAGCAAATAGTTGAAGGTGCAGCACTTGCTCAAGAAAGCATCCGTACACATGGAGGGATTGTAAACCCCTCTAATATGGACTTTTTCAAGGATGGCTCACGAAGCGTCTACAGGCATGCAATGCCCCAAGAGGTGGTGTTCGATGTTGGTCTGACAACTTCAGATAAATCAGGATCGACAGAAGGCATCGGGGTATTTCTCGGAAGTGTTTCTCTGGGGAAGAAAAACGACGTTAACGAAGAAAGTGTTGCAGTTACGAAAGTTCGTTTTACCGTACCTTTGGTGCTACCCCCGGGGGAAAAGCTGACCCAGAAACTTCGGTGATTGCTGCGCTAACCAGTCATTCCAGTTCGTTTCGGCCCTGAAGGGCCTACACCGGACGGCCTTTTCTCCGCTCCGCTGCGCAAAGGCCGCCGCTGAATATTGGCGTTAAAAGGTCAAAGAAGTATGAGTGAAGCCGGGCAATATGTTGAGTGCTGCGAGCATGGAAAGCAGCAAGCCACTTACGTTTGCCAGCATGTTGTTCA
>JGI12577J12838_1000233_pt1 | contig 17212 bp, 15 predicted proteins | sample TtanPargueraPR_3_FD_12838 | JGI IMG/M metagenome (IMG submission 12838)
CTCATTCCGATTCAAAACAGCAATTGGAAATCCCGCCCCTGAATCCAGTGCCGCCATAGGATTCTTTTTCAGCTCCGAGATGCTTACAGTAGCCTCAGTGAAGGTTTGTCTGGCCATGTGTACGCCTCAATATAAAGATCTATTAACAGGCCTGAGCTCCCGAGGGCAGCATGGCTCCCTATAAGCCATCGGGGACTCCAGCGCCTAGCGCTACCTTGTATTTAGCTTAGCTCCATGAGTAGCTTTGGTCGCAAAGCGGACATTCGAGTGCGACGATAACGCTGAACGAAGCGGCGCATCTCAAGCGTCCACCTTCCGTGAGTTGTTATCCGAGGTTTCCATTGAAGCTTGGTGAATGGCATCGATGTGGACCAAAGCACTGTCAACGCATTTGAAGCCGCATTCATACCCATCGAAGGCCACGAAAAGATCTGTACCAGCAAGAACGACAGCTTGAGCACCTTGTTCGTCACACATCTTCCTGCCAGCCTGAAATATAGTCTCTCTTTGGCCCTCATTTGCAACACCAGAAAGCGCAATGCTCATATAGGCTTCATGAACTTTGTTTAGGCTATTGCCAGGCGGAACAACAACTTCGGCCTCTCGAAAACTATCGAACAGCCGTGTCTCCATGACCACCTTATTGCCCAAAACACCCACCCTTGTGTAGCCGTTTCGAATTAACGCGCTTTCTAGCCCGGACAACGCATCGATAATGGGAATGGGTGACACTTTCTCCAGCTCTGAAATGCAGAAATGTCCAGCTATTGACGTCACTGCCAATGCCTCGGCACCAGCCGCGTTCAAACGATTAGCCAGTACTTCAAAAATTCTGACCTGCCCATCGACATCGCCAGCCTGAATGTTGCGTATCAAATCGCTCGCTTGGGCATGGCAAATCGTCAGCTCCATAGGCTTATGACGGCCTGATGCCTGATCGGCTTTCACCAAGTTACGATAATAGAACTCTGTTGCGGCCCGTCCGATACCGCCGATCAGTCCAATGTGCATAGAGACCTCCTTGTGGTGTGTACTTCTTACAAATAACGACAGCCATTCACGCGCTTGTCGCGTGAATGGCATTGTTGGGCTTCTCCAAGCGAATTCCCGACATCATCAATATCTCGTCGGTAGAGTTGAGAACCAAGTCAGCGGCTGAATAACCGGAAGCAAGGATAGCCTGATCCGCAATGAAAGTTCCCGCTCGGTATCCAATCCAACGCCGCCCATCGGGGTGTTGAAACATCCATTGGTTGTAAGGAGCAGAAACTGGAAGATCTAGCAGTTCAGTCACCCAATCCTCGACGTCTTCAGGATATTCTCCCCAAGGTGTCTCGCGGCCGCCAAAATCACGCTCAAACACGGTCGCAAGGCCCTCACTCACAACCCCATCCATAAAGGAGTTGGGGGCTGCCCCGCCATACATGACCCACCCTCTTACCAAGTGGTGGAGTTCGTGGAACAACGTGAAACGTAATTGGGTGCGGACGATGGTAGCGACGCCCTCCGGCAGCCTATCATCTACTGTCCATCCTATGCGGTTTGGTGCTATTGCCGCGCCCATCTCACCCGTTTCCGGGATAACGAAGGGACCCGTTTGACAGGCCAATTCAATACTCTCTGGTAAGTCTACAAGAAGAGAGCGTATCTCTGGTTCAGCATCGGCACATACCTCTCCGATGGCGCGGCGAGCATCCGTTGAGAAATGCCGACAATCATTTGTATCCAGGAATAGAGGAACGATCATCCATAGCTCCTTACCGTTAGCACCTGTCAGCCCAACGCAAAAATTCAGCGGCAGTCTTTGCGTAGTCAAACGGAGAAAAGGCCGCCCGGTGGAGGCCCTTCAGGGCCGGAACGAATCTAATGCACTTGTTAGCCTTTCGCTGACTGCTGCGCACAAGTTAGTAGTGACTGACGGATATTCTTTTCTGGACGTAGCGTGGTCGTTCCGCCGTTAGACGTGTGAACCTGAACACGCCACGTAAAAACTGAAAACCGGGAAACTGAAAATTGCTTAGCGATATCGACGAGCCACCTCTTGTCCTCGCCAAGCGGCACGTTCCAGTTTCCCGTTTCTCCATCTGAAAGGGCTTTTGGGATGCCGTGACCATACTGATCCTGCCTGAATGTGATGATTCCATGCTTTTTCCGGCGCCAGATGCCAAAGGTAAAGCCAATGTTTGTGATAACCGTGGGACGCTGCGAAATGTTCGTAACCGAGATCGAGAAAACATCGACCTTTGGCTGACCTGGGCCAACTATGATCCGTTCACCACAATACCCCTGTAGCCTATTCGACGAGCCGACAGCGCAACATAAAGAGCAACAACAGCAGCCGACAAAGAGCCAATACCTGACACCCAATCAGCTACAGAACCCCATTGAATCCCTGCCACAAACTCTCCTTCTGTGATGGCTAACGTTATACGGACTTTGCCACCAACATCTCAGTAGCACCTTTTTGAAACCAGTAACTAACAGGCTGCAATGAGACATCAATCCCATCGGCGGATAATGCGGTCATTACCTGATCCAAATGCTTCGAGACCTCTCCGTCTAAGGATACAACAGGAAAGATACGGACTTCGGTCGCCACTCTGCATAACTCCCGCATTGATGCGAGGTGATTTGCCCCATCCACATGGTCACTGTAGAGAAAAAGATAGTGGGAGCAGAGTGCCAAATCGAACTCGAAGTCGGAAAACGGTAACGATGGCAAAGACGCTGATATATACCGCCCTTGCTGACAACCGGCATCAAAGTCGGCGAGGAACCCCGACATGGCATTCATACGGACCTCGCCAAGATGCTCGACGCTACTCAGTGACCTCCAAATATACTTGTCTGCGTCCTGCCGCATCTTAGTCATGATTTCAGGGTAAACTTCATCAATCCGACGACGTATTTCGTCGACTTGAAACTGGTAAACCGGATCACAGGAAACAACTTGGCACCCACGCTCTGTTGCCTCTACATTGAAGCTTGCGGGGCCATCACCGCAACCTAGGATTTTCTTGTTCAGGTCATCATCCGATAGCCCAAACATCGCTTGGTATTCCTTTAGCGATCGCCCCCACGGTACGACATTAGCTAAATCCAAAATCGACTCTCCTTAGTCTGTATAACCCCGTGGTAAGCCGCTGGGACGAAGCGCAGCGTAGTACCGGTCGGCTTCACCTACTGGTTAACTGTGCTTTAGGTACGCCGGTGCGTCCGGATGCAGCTCGAACCCACCATAATTAGTTGAGGCGGGATAATACTCAGAGTTGAATTGCACCTGTCCCGCTACTTCGTCTCCAGCGCGACTCGCAATAAACGCAAGCATAAGGTCAATTCCAGCTGATACGCCCGCAGACGTCCATATATTGCCGTCCCTGACAAAGCGTTTTTCCATCACTTCCACGTTGCCTAAATCCCTTAGACGACCAAGCGAGGCCCAATGCGTTGTTGCCTTTTTATCGGCCAACAACCCGGCAGCGTGAAGAATAAAGGCACCGGTGCATACCGATAGCACGGCCTGGCAATGTCGTGCCTGGCTCTCGACAAACTCCAACAAAACCCGATTTTGAACTTCCTTCCTTGTTCCTTGGCCTCCTGGAACTAACAGGTAGTCAAGCTTCGGACAGTCTTCGAAAGAAATCTGGGGATTAACAGACAAACCACGAGCGCAACTAATAGCAGTTTGTGATTCACCAACGATAAAGCAATTTTCAGGGCCGTCGGCAATTTTGGACCAAATCTTGAGGATCTCCCATGGCCCAACGAAGTCGAGCTCCTCCACGCCATCAAACACTAAAATACCAAAATTCATGCCCGCTCCTTGAGCATAACGCCCACCATTACCGGTGACAGAACCGGAGCAAAGCCTAGGGCGTCCGGTGGACATCGGACGCGTCCTGCTGCGCCTTGTTAATTTTTGTTTCCGGCTGCGCTATAGCTCAGACTGACAACCCGCCAAGCCGCACCATCCCACTCCCAGTTTTCAGAGAACGCGACTACCGGCCCTTAGGATTGACCAGAAATGGTATACCCCTGACCAGTGACTGTGGTGCTTCCACTAGAATTTTGGATGGCTAACTCAGTATCGTATTTTTGGCCGCCTTGAGGGAACCAACTCCCACTGCGCTTAGCTGACGAGATCGCGTCGATTTGGGATTTCTTAGATTGGACACCACGCTCAGTAGTGACCGTAAAATTGTCTGCCTGGACCCGAGCGAGGTGCGCGACATCACCTGCGAAAAAAGCCGAGTACCAATTTTCTCGTACCTGTTTCAGATCATCTTGATGCATGGACTGATCCCTGCCTTTTAAAAATTAACGCCAATGTCAAGCGGCCGTGTAGTGGGTCCAACGGCGCCATGGAAAGGGCGTCCGGCTGAGACCGGAACGAACTTGGACAACTGGTTGTGTGAGCCTGCGTCCAAGCGCATAATTTACTCCCCCACATGGTCTACAGTAGCAAAAGCAAAGGCACGCCCGTTTACAAAGGTCAGCATGTACGACTCTGACCATGAGATGACTGTTGCACCAGAGGTATCCGCCAGATGCCAGGTTACAGAGGCAACCACGGATTCAGAACCAAGCCAATTTAAAGAAAGGTTCGAGTAGCGACATTCACGACACCCTTGTGAGTAGTACTCATCCAGGTAGGACTGAAAATACTCTGCCAGCTGGATCCGTGAATCAAAAACATGGCAAACATCGCCTGGCCCTTTAGCCATATAAGGAAAGCTGAACTTGGTGGCCACGCGGTCGCCGTCAAAGCTCGAAAACACCGCGACAAAATCTTGAAAAAACTCCTTTACGGCGGGTTCCTGTCTTTCATCCATGTAGACCTATCTTCTTGGTGTGCCGGGAATTCGCCACATAACGCAGAGCGCACCGGTGGCCTTGACGCAGCGTAGTTGGCGTCTCGCTGACCACTTTATGCATGCTCCGGCCACATCCCATCCATCATCACTGGGTAGGTGATCGGCTTATAATGGGTAAATTCAATGTCTCGAACATGAGTGAAATCACTCCAAAGTAACCTCGCCCCCTTCATCCACTGAGATGGCTTAACCCGTTTTTCTATCTTCTCGATCTCTTCGGACGTGGCTTCGCGTATTGGTCCGACCTTGCCGTAAAGCCTCACGCCCGGTGGAGCAACGAAACGGCCTTTTAGAAGAGACCTTAGCCAAAAGAATCGACCGGCGTTGACTGCCATAATGCAAACATTCGGGTTCTGATCGATGTTATTACCCAAAGCCTCGGCGTAATGATCAAAAAAGTATCCGCTCTGATCAGCCCGAAGGAAAACAGTACCAACTGGAGTGATGTGGGGTGTGCCGTCAGGATTAACCGTTGCAATCGAGCAGTAAACCGTAGAAGCCTGGCCCTGCTCTAGAACTGACTTCACCTTCTTCCAATCATCCTTGAGATTCATAAAGCCTCCACTTGTGCATAATGCGAAGCGAAGCCGCGGCTCGTCAGGGACGACCGCCCTACGCGGCTTTTTATCGCTGCCTCAGTCATACTCTGCATGCTGAGGCAAATCATCCGTAATCTCGAACCAAGGAGCCTTGTTGCCTACGAATACATGGCGCCCTGCTTTTACCTCTGGGGCGGTATCAAGTGTTCCGAGTGGGAAACCATAAATCTCAGGTGCTGCATCGAACCTGGTATAGAGGCTGGAGCCACAGTTTGAGCAGAAGCCTTTATGTTCACCCGGAGAAGATTCGTAAAACTTCAGCAGCTCCTGACCTTTCACAGTGTGCCAATCAGAAGACCGCACTTTAGCGCGAGTTCTGAAGGCCGAGGCATGAAGCTTTCGGCACATTGAACAGTGACAGTTCAAAACATCGGTAAGCGGACCGCTGATTTCGTATTGAATGCCCCCGCAGAGACAACTACCTCTTTGCTTCATTGAAGCACCTCCTTGTGTGATAACGCCCGGTTTCGCGCGCCGGTTTGGAGCCGAAAAATGGCGAAAAATCAGTCTCCGTGTACCCGATTATCAGGAGATTTCATACTCCATGAACACGGCCTCCGGGTGTGGGTTGAATCTGTAAGGCTCAATTTCCTTAAAGCCATAATCGCTGTAAAGTCGCAATGCCTTATCAAGCTCACGAATAGTGTCTAGCCGCACCGAGCCATAACCCATTTCCTTTGCTCGACCAAAGAACGCTTCGGTCAGCGCCTTGCCCACCCCCATGCCATGGTAATCCGGAATGACATACATTCGCTTCATTTCAGCAATGCCGGGCTCAAACTCTCTAAGACCGACAGCACCAACATGAATATCCTTCAGTTTGGCCAGCAGTAGCGCTCCTTTGGGTGGGCCGTACATCGTTGGCAGCGAAGCCAACTCGCTGGAAAAACCCTGGAACTCTAAATCCAGCCCGAGAAACTCAGCATACTCACGAATCAACCGGCCACCTGCATCAAACTGGTCAGTGGTCTCGGCCACCTCAATGCTTACAGACATCCCTATCTCCTCACAGCCTATTAGTTGGCATTCTTATTAAATTCCAACGCTGCCTCCCCGTCCAAACCTGATTCACATCCTCAATAACAACGATTCTTCAAAGCGTTATCTTTAGATTGGCGGCTTTCATAGCGCTGCTCGCGCTTTGAAAAATTTGCATTCGGGCGAATGTCCGCTTTTGTTTAGTCCCAAGAAGAACCGTGAGGTCGCAAAGCGAACATTCGGATCAGAGTCCAATTTCCATAAATCTTTTTACGAGTCCGCCGAATCTATGGGATGGTTGCAGGACAAGGTAGTCGTGACAAATCGGAGTTCAATCACCCAATGCAGTATTGGCTGGCCGTTAACAAGAAAGCCGGGAAAGAAAATAATGATGGCGACGTCTATTGGTGCGAAAAGTTAACCGCGGCAGGCGTTGATCCAATCATCCCTTGCGTTTTCGATGATCTTGGTTGGACTCAATCCGTGACGGTGGGCGATTGCATTATCGCTGCTGGTGGCGATGGCTCGGTCAATCGGGCGGCGGCCATCTGCCGAGAACGCGATGCCATTCTTGCGATTTTACCCACTGGAACCGCCAATGATTTTGCGCGCAATCTGCGGTTGCCCTCTGACCCAGATCAAATCGCCCGTCTCATTGCGAGCATGCAATGGCGATGGGTAGATGTGGCAGAGCTCAATGGCTTGATCTTCCTTAACGTAGCGCATATCGGCCTGGCCACGCTGCCCGCTCGATACGTTGCACCAAGCAGCAAGCAATGGCTGGGACGATTCAGCTACGCGGCCACCCTGCTCAAGCGCCTGAGAGCACAGCGCGGGTTTCATGCCAGCATTCAGTGTGACACCGGCTACCTGAAAGGTCGCTGGCTCTCAATCTCTGTCGCCACCGGTGCATTTTACGGAGGTGGACAGCAGATTCCTCAGGCCAGTGCCAACGACGGACAGCTCGACATTGTCGCCGTTCGACCCCGTTCGTTGCTCTCGCTGGTGACTACGTTTGCAATCATGCGAGTACTCCGCCGCGCCCCACGAAAACACTCAACCGTGGTTCATCTCAAAAGCAGCCATTGTCATATCCAGACCAGTAACCCAAAAACAGTCACTGCCGATGGGGAAGTGTTCGCGAAAACGCCGATAAACGTGACTTGCCTGCCCGGGTCACTTGCTGTTGTGTGTGAAAAGATTGTCGAGACCTGACGAAAGTCACGCAGCAGGTATTTTTCATTTCAATCCCGGACCGACCTTCCCCTTGCGAACCATCACTGGCTCGGCGGGAAATTGACAATGAAATTGGTGAAATTAAACGACTCCAGCCCCATACAAACGACAAAAATGCCGTACATGATCAGGAGGCTCCAGGATTCCTTACGGCTTAAGATCAGGTCAGTGCGCATCATCAGAAAAAGGGCCAATGTTGCGACCGTCAAAATGGCCATCATCGGCGCTGCGACCGAATAGTTGATGACAGCACTTCCGGCGATCAATACCCCAATAGGAATGCAGCAGAGCAAATCAAAAATATTGCTTCCCAGTACATTGGCCGTACTGGTGATGCCTTTACCACGACGGGCAGCCCGAACTGAGACAAAGGCATCCGGAATTGACGTGCCAGCGGCGACGATGGTTATGCCCCAGAGGAAGCTTGGCGTATCCAGGAGAGTGCCAAAGTTTATGGCGGCCCGAACCAGCCCTTCGACACCGATCAGAATCAGCATCAGCCCCGCCGCAAGTCTCGCCCACTCTGTTGCGGGCTGAACGTGTGAAACGTCTTCGTCGGATTGGTAGTCCATTGTGTCGTGGTACTGGACGAAAACATAAATGGCGTAGAGGGCCAGGGGCAAGATGGCGAGGCCGCGGGTGAGCTCGCCCATCAGAGTGTCGTTGCCGGACTCCATCGGGTTGTAGATAACGGCGAATGAGAAAGTCAGAAGAAGCGCAGCGACCGCTATCATATAGAACTGTGCTTCTTTGTAGACCAGGTCGCGATTGGTCATTAACTGATGCTTGGCAACCAACCCGCTTAATGCGGGTATCACCATGATGTTGAACAGAGCGGAACCTACGATGGCGGCGACGCCCAACTCGAATTCTCCGTGCACCAGCGTGGACACGACGACGGTCGCCAATTCTGGAAAGCTGGAACCAATGGCAACAACGATCGCGCCCTGGACAATCTCGGGCAATCTGTAAAACAACGAGAGACGTTCGCTGGCGGATTCGAGCAGCCCGCTGCCTTTCCAGACAATTCCGGTTCCAATGACCGCGACTAAAGACCATATGAGCAGTTGTAAAATATATCCTCCTGATCGCCGATGACAGGTGCCGGATGACCTCAGCAGTCAGTGATGATTCATGCCAACACTCACGCGCAGCCCCGGCAGAAATTTCCAAAATGATTGCGAGATCCTTTACCCTCCAACAAATGCTCAATACATCCCGTTTACCCGGGATAGGGGGTTCGGCATGAGCCAGAAGTCTTTGGATATCCAGCGCCTTGAACGCTACAACAGCGAACAGACTCAGTACACCCTTGCCATTATTACGGACGAAGACCACGCATCCCAGGTAACACTGGATGATGGTCAAACCGCTTGGCAGTCGACTCTTCGTTTCGACAGACTCCACCGCGACACCGATCCTGTGACCGGGAATGTCCGCTACTGCCTGGAAGAGATTCCCAAGAATGCGGGGGGTGAACATCAGTTAATCAGCCTGATCGCCGAAGGCGGCCGCGGCGCGGAGTTCTCCGAGCTTGTTCAGTTTGGCGAACGGTTGGTCACCTTTGACGACCGAACTGGCCTGGTCTGTGAAATACGCAACCGTAACCAGCTTGTACCACGTCACATCCTGATGACCGGCAGCGGCGATGAAAAGTTCAAGGGCTTCAAGAGCGAATGGGCCACGCTCAAAGCGGATCAGATGATCGTCGGCAGTCATGGGAAGAACGCTCAGGAAGAATGGGTCAAACTTCTGAACCGCGACTACAGCCTGGAGAGCCAGGATTGGCACCAAAACTATCAACGCATTCGGGATGCTTTGAACGTTGGCAAACAGGGGTACGTCACCCACGAGGCAGCGGAATGGCACCCCTATCACGGCTGCTGGCTTTTCTTCCCACGAAAAATTTCTCACACACCGTTCGATGAAGGCATTGACGAGACAGAGAGAGGCGGTAATACGCTGGTTGTTGCAAGCTCAGACTTCGCCGATATCAAAACACTTGAGGTTGGCAAAAGAATTCCAGAACGCGGAGTCTCTTCATTCAAGCTGATACCTGGTCGTACCGACGAGTGTATCGGGCTAAAAAGTGTTGAAATCGGGGATAGGACGGAAACGTATCTGTTCTGTTTTGATCTGGAGGGGAATGTTCTTCAAGACGATACATTAATAGGCAACTATAAATGCGAGGGCATCGAAATCCTGTAAAACTTCATTCAACCTGAATTTTTTGGCAATCAGCATTCAGAACAAAAAGATTGCCCGAACGTTAGAGAACGTTAATACATCTTGTATCTGCGCGGTCTGCCACGAGGCTGGTAGTAGATGATCAAGGGTGAGTGAATAACCTGCTCACCCGGATCATCTGACTGAAGATCACATACCACAAACGGTAAGGAGATCAGACTATGAAGCGCACAGCACTCTCTATCGCTATTGCTTCAACTTTCGCACTTGCACCGGCTGCCGGGCTGGCCGCGGAAAGCCCATACCTCAAATCGGATGGTTCCTGGATTACCCTGAGCGGAACAGTGACCAGCACGACAGCAGACACGTTCAAACTGGACTATGGCGAGGGCCTGGTCACCGTTGAAATGGACGACTGGGACTGGTTCGAGGAAAGTGGCGAACTTCTTCCGGGTGACGACGTCACGGTGTACGGTGAGGTCGACGACGATACCTTCGAAACCGCTAAGATCGAAGCCAGTAGTGTCTTTGTGGACAGCCTGGGCACTTACTTTTATGCCAGTGCCGCAGATGAGGAAAGCGCCACCGATTTCGATGTAGCGCCTACCATCGATCTCGGCCAGATGGTGCTCACCGGCACAGTAACAGGTGTTGACGGCACAGAGTTTACCATCGACACAGGCGCACAAAAGACGACGATCGATACGGCTCTGATGACCTACAACCCCACCGATGACGAGGGTTACCAACAAATCGAGGAGGGTGATTTGGTCACCGTAACCGGAGACGTTGACATCGATACCTTCGATGACGCTGAGCTAATGGCGGATACCGTTGTTACGCTTGATGATGAAAGCAATTCTTAAACACAACTCCCTTCAGCCCCGCGTCAGGCGGGGCTGTAATCTTCAGTAATTCGATTGCCATCGTGAACCTCCTGGTGTTTACCTCGGTCCACTCCTCACAGATAAATGACTAAAAGGCGAATGTCCGCTTTTGTTTAGCTGAGTTCGGAGTGTGCCCTGGTCGCAAAGCGGACATTCAGATTAGGGGATCAACGCTCGCCATCGCCGGTGGCAAAACGGCAGCGAAGCGACGGTTTTGGCATCCGGTGCATGGCATGGTTATGTGTGGACTTCAAAGTTAATGCTTTGATATTGACCTTCCCGAGGTCTCTTGAGACGGTCATCCATCATCAGGTGTGAGCAGCGTATTCTTGCTATGCCAATCCATCGCCAGCCACTCTCTTACCAGTCCAACTTATTCGGATAGTTCACGCGTCCCTTGAAATACTCCATGTTGAGCGACTTATCAATCCGCACTACACCGATAGAATGCGAAAACCGCCCGCTGCTTCGATAAGTCTCTTTCTCGTAACGCTGAAGGTCAAAGAGTAATAGTAACTCTTTGTCGTACTTCGTCAGAACCTTCTTAAGTACGCTTGACTTGCAGAGAAGCCGCAGTCCCGGATGGGGACCGTTTTCTCGGTTAGTTTCATCGCGCCCCCAGGCTTGGGCTCGAAGTGAAGGCGTCCCGCGATTGTTAATCCAAAAAGATCCGAACGCATCTTGACGTGTCAGCTTGCAGAACTCCGAATAGTCTTGCGCAAGATACGGCCGAAAATTGGCGACCGAAACGCCATATGGATCATGCTCATCCAACCGGATCTCGCCAGACGGACAAACGATCCAGGGTGAATACTCCTTCTTATCGCTGCGAAGATATTCATCATCATCTTCGACACCTTGGAAAGTAGGTACCCACGCTAGCATTGGCTTCTCGCGAATAAGCTTTCTCGCAAACTGCTTGGCCTTTTTAGGCGGAACTAGTGCAGATGATAGTCCAATTTCAACACCATCTGATGAATACCATCTGCCCTGAACAATCAGCTCTCTACCAACGCCTTTCTGAATATCAAGACCGGCGAGCCCCATAATCTTCTTCTGATCGCCGGTTATCGCGAACCCGTTCTTCTTAGATTCCAGCAGCCTCACAGAAGCGTCTTTAGGCGTCCTATCTGTTCCGTCTGATAGCCACAATCCATCCTTGCGAGTAAGCACGTAGCGGCCGAGCCACTCTCCCCAGGGGTCGTCCTCATACCACCAGTCATCGGTTATAGGATGGGCGACAAGCAGCTTACCGGCAGCAATGAACAAGGCATGCCAGCCGAGCTGTTGCCCGTAGCCGTGTAAGCGCGTAGTCATCTCGCGAGAATTTCTCACGGGCGTCTCGCGGCCCCCGTCCTCATCCATGTGTGTTATTGACGGATCAAGCTTTTGCACTACATCCGAAATCAGATCATCGATCTCCCAGCAGCCCTTGCCGAACACTTGACCAAGGCTATCGACATCATGCTTCTTGAAGTCGTACTCCAAATAAAAACGAAAGGGCGGCTCAGGCACTGACCTCGGACGCCCCTGATAGAAACCGCCTCCGTTTCGGCTCTTTTTTTGTAAACGCGGATACGGAGACTTGTTGGCATTACGCACTATTCTTACTGTGACTGCGTCAAGCGTCAGCTTGCCACTATCCACACAGGCAAGGAGTGCGCTGGCGGCAAAGTGCCGCATAAGCACGTGGGGATCATCCTTCTCCGTGATGACAGCCAGGAGTAGATCTTTGTAACGCAAGACCTGATCGGGATGATCGAGAGCAACCCGCGCAAGGGCGATCAGGAGCCACAACCGTGCATGAAGGTAGTAGAACACCAGTTCGGGTGCCTGGAATGGCACGGCTGTCTTTGTACCGAAGGCGGCGACAATTCTATCAATAATGTCCCAGCGCCCGAACTTTGCAAATCGGCGTATGCAATGAGCCGCGCGCCACCTGTCAACTGCGTGGGGTGAACCGAGCACACGCCAAATCAGCCCAGCCGCGATTTCGGAAAAATCATCTGCTGGGTAGCAGCCAGCTTTCCAAGGACCGTCTTTTACTTTATCGGCAATCCGTGCCGAGTCGCTCGATAGGAGTCGCTTCAGCGCAAGCTGCCCCTGCCCTTCATCCGCTTCCGGGGATATGAAATTTGCGAACGCAAGCCATACTGATCCGGCGACAGCGCTATCAGGCCGTGAGAAGACCTTTATCATCTCAAGGACGAGTTCGGCCATAGGCACACCCGTAAACTCTGACATATCCTTGATATTCGACCCCGAGAGTCGACCGTCATCGACCAAATCATCGGCATGGGCAAGAATCAGTGGCTTTGCCAAGCTCCTGTAGACGCCCGCAAGTGCCACGGATGATCTGCCCCACGCTTCCTTTGCATCTTTTAGCTCTGCGAATTTCCAATAGAAGAAAAGATTTTCGAGATTAGCAATATTGCGCACATACTGCCTACGCGCAGAAAAGGGCACTTTGGCGCGCAGCGAGGAAAAGAATCCAGCTTTTAGGTCATACATGTTGCCCAGTGCATTGAATTTTTCGATGGCCTTTACAAGCGATGCCTCGTCGGTGGGATCTGTCTCTTCAGCTATACGCGCCAGTGCCACCCGGTTTGCAGTGTCACGTTTGGCCGCTTCTCTTCGCATCTTCAAATCAAGGCTGTTGCTCCCATACGGAGTATTGCGGCCTTGCCTTGCCGTCTCATATCGTTCACGCGCGGCATTGAGGTGCTTCGTTAGATCATGCGATGTACCCAACACTTCATCAGCCAGTACGTAAAGTGTCTTTACAGTCTCGTCACTCGCTATCGTCGGGTTGTCATCCTCGAACTGTGTAATAAGTTCTGTGACTGTTTCGGCATCCGGCCCAGACTGGGCACGTAACGCTTCGGCAAACTCCTTCGTCCCAGCAAAGAAATATTCAACCGGATTGGCGAGACGGTTTAAACAAAGCGCGTCCTTTGGATCAATCTTTCCCGCTTCGAGAAGGCCCGTAAGATAGGTTAGAAGCGTATTGTTCAGAGCTATTCTGTTGCGGTCATCCCAGCGGCTAAGCTTGGCGAGGCCGCGTATCCCGGCCGCCTTTGCCATGCCACGACCGTAAGCACCCCAAAAAAATTTCTCGGGCTCCTCACCCATATTGAGTTCGCAGATATTGCCCAGCGTGTGAAAGTCGCATTCTTCCAGTTCATCACCTTTCATCTCCGATGCGAACAAGAGCAGCTCATTGGTGAACAGGTAATCACCCGAGCCGATTGCATCCATCTGTTCCAGGCCATCCCGGAAGTACACGGCAGCCTCATCGAGACTAGCTGGAAGTATTGCTCGGCCAAGGGCGCCATAGAGAGATGCCCGGTAGGTAACTTCATCCTCTTTGTCGATCATCGTGCGGGCCTTCACGGCCTGCTCGCCTGCGATCGAGTGCAGTGGGATTCGCTGCGCGAGATTGTCGATGATGCGAACCAAGTCACCGGCATTGCTCATGTAAGCGTGTACGGCCTTGAGCATGCGCTCTATGGACTGTGGTTTCAGTTCGCTGCGAGCCCACAATATGAACGGGACAGCGTCAAGACCCAAGAGTTGAAAGAAGGTATCGATACCCTCACCCCGGTAGTAGTCGCGATTCTTTCGGGTTTGCTCCCAGGCTTCCACGAGCTCGACAAAGCGCTTATCGATGGTCCTCGCCGATGCTGCGAGTGCAGCCGACAGTGCCTCAGTAAGAGCAAGCAGCGGCTCCAGGCGGATATCAAGAAAGCGCTCGGCCGCCTGCTGCTCATCATAGCTAATGGCATTAGCCGGAACGTTCTTGGTCTGCCCGTCATCGTAACGCGGTTTGCGCGGAAGCTTGGAGAGCTGCTCCTTGGCCTTTTGTTGGAAGATTTTTCCAGAAATAGTCTTCGGGATGCGCGCGCATACCGATACCAGTTCTTTTGGTAGTAGGTCCTTCTCGTGAATGGTGCGCTTATTTACTGCAGCAAGCAGGGCAACTCGGAACATGTAAGCGAAGACATCGTTTCGACTAAACGCGTCACGAAATGCCCAGATTCCGGGCCGATCATGCCGTGCTCTTAGAGAAATAGATTTCGCTTCAGCGCCGAGGCCCAACGAGACCGCGATGGCAGCTGATTTCCTCAGGCCGTCTTCGAGTTTATAGGCCTTTTGGCGCGAGTAGCTTTGAGGCAAGTCAATCTTCGTCTCCTTCTGGCATAGAGCGGCGAGTTTGACGCAAAGGAGCTTGCGTCTAGCATTCGTCAGCTCGCGAAACGACAGTGCAGCCGCGAGCGGACCGATACTGGGGAGCGCATCGATGAACCGGTCAGCCCAACGAGCGGGATGCGTTCCTCGTAAGCTGGCAAGATGCGTATATCTGAGGACGAGCTGAGAGACTTCAAAGGCATACCAATCCCGCCAACCTGTGAGGTAACGAGCCGCATCTTCTGGGCGACCTTCCGAGATCAGGAAAAAACTTGTGGCGGCGATATCGGCCTGATCGGGAACCTGTTCACGATCAAAATCTTTTCGCTCTGTGCGCCGATAATGTTGTATCCACTCTTCATTCGCATGGGCATGACGGGTCGCCTCTGCCGGATCACCCGACAAAATATTGACGATGGCAAGACGTGCATGTCGCGTTCCCGGCCAAGCCGTTCTTATTTCAAATAATCGCCGCTGGGCGTCCTCATCCTCGGCTGCAACGACGAGATCAGGATGTTTCAGCAGGTAATCGGCACCACGCTGATCAACCTCGGCTATGGTCGATAGCTCGATGAGCAGCCGCACCAGCTTGTTGTAGTCAACCTTGAGAGCCGCATGCAAAGTGGCAGCCTTAAGCCGGGCATATTGAATATTGCGCTTGCCAACTGTGCTGGTAATCGAGGCGGGAGTACGATCATCGAAAGCAAGGGCGAACAGCCGCTCATCATCATCGAGCTCGTGTAACAGGCGCGGAAGCGAACGGGCCGCATATACCGACGCATCCTGACGGGCAAGGAGATTGGATGCGACACGCTCAAGCGCATCACGCGATGTCGCGTATCGATTGTGGATCAGCGTTTCCGTTGGCTCATCACGGAACATGAGCCCATGATTGGTTCGCTCCAGTAGAGGGCTCAGGTCAGAAGCAAAGCTCTCAATGGCCGCGGGCTCCATGCCATGAGCAGCAGCATACTCAACCACCGGCACGGGCGGAGGAAGTACGGCGAGCCCTGCAAGAAAGGCACTAAGGTCCGTGTCCTCATAACCTTGCTTTTTAGCCAAAGAGAGCGCGTCCGTGATTCTTTGTTGAATCAGATCATCCAGCTCGATGTCCTTGTTGACCTCTGATGGATCGAGAAGACCGCGACCCACCTTGACCAGATAATCCAGCACACGTGGATTGCCACCTGACCGGGCGTGCGCGACATTCACTTCTGCGGCCGTGGCGCTTTTTAGCCGCGCGTGCAAGAACTCAGCCGTTTCATCCTTGGTAAATGGGCATAGTTCCAATTCATCAAGCTTGGCATAGGTCTTTGGTCTACGTTCCTTCTCGGATCGGCATGAAACGATAAGCTTTACACCGTCAATCGGTTCCGTATCGAGACTCTCCAGTAGCTTGATTGGAAAGGAGTCTTCGTTGGTCTGGCCTGCCGCAAAAGCAGCGTTGTCGATGGCATCGATAAAGATCGCAAGCTTACGTCCTGGCGTCATGCGTGAGAGGGTAGCCAGGCACTGCGTAAGGCGGCGGCGGAATGTGCTGAGCAAAGTGTATAAATCGGGACTGTCCGGCAGTATCGGATCGCAAAGCCCGCGAAATGCCAGTGTGTTCGCAATATGAATTAGCCCCTTCTTGGGTAAATGCCGCGCGTCTTCCGGAGAGCGGTATGCACCACCGCCAAAACAATCGAAGAAAACAACTTCGTGGTCCGTGGCAATTTTCGAGGCGAGCGAATCCATAAAAACCGTCTTGCCAACGCCGCCGGTCGCATGAATAAGAAGCGGCGTTGACGTGTTACCGATGCGTGTCACCGCCTCGCGGAGTTGCTCCCGCTCAAGCACTTTTCCTACATCGACGAGGGCCGCGTCACAGGGAAGCAGGTCCTTCGGGTCACCGATCTGAAGCGCTGCAAGTACGTCAGTGCGTCTGATCAAATTTCGGTCGGTACCGGCATAACCGGCTTTGTCGCGAACAAGTTCCCGAAGCTTCCCGAGACGGGCGGCAGCAATCGGGTCGCTCGTGGCAGACCAGTCAACGAGCAGGTTGGCAAGCTCATCCTTTGTTTGCGGCAGGCTCTTGGAGCGTCCAATGATTTTGAGTTTTCGCGCAAATTCCGCCAGTGGCTTACCCGATAAACCGGAAGCCGTCTTGAACTGCTTCGACTGTGCCTTAGCATCACCACTAACGCTCGACCCCGTTGCCGTAGCCTCTATGGCCTGAAGCAGCGAATCGCTGATTGGCTGGTTCGTTATAAGCTGAAAGTCG
>JGI12577J12838_1000269_pt1 | contig 15180 bp, 13 predicted proteins | sample TtanPargueraPR_3_FD_12838 | JGI IMG/M metagenome (IMG submission 12838)
TGCTTGCGGTCGGAAATATCCAGAATAATGCCCTCAAGCACCATGGTGCCGTCATCATCCAGCACACCGCAGCCCCGCTCCCAGACCCATATCTTCCGGCCGTCCTTGCGGGTAATGGCGTACTCGACGGAAAAGGACTCATCTTTGCGGACCGCCGCCTCCACTTCCTGCGCGACCTGTCCGGCATCTTCCTCATCCATCAGGGCCGCGTAGCTGGTGGTTCGATTACGAATCAGCTCCTCAGGTTGATACCCCGTGAGATCGGCACACCCGGCCGATACGAACAACATGGTCCAGTTTTCGTCGGGCAGGCAGCGGTAGGCCATACCCGGCAGGTTATCCATCAGCACCGTCAGCTGTCTTTCACGGCGACGGAGCGCCCGGCGCTGGTCGGATTGCAGGGATAGCAGCAGGCGATCCTTGTTGAGCTGGCGCAGAATCACCGTGAACAGCACAAGCCCGGTCACCACGACAAACAGGAACCCTTTCCAGGTCTGTACTAACGACAACATGCGGGGATCCGGAAACCAGAGTTCGACGATACGATCCGAGAAGGTAATCCAGATAAGCCCGGCCACCAGATACACCAGTGTTGTCCAAAGCGCCCGTCTTCGCGGACTGTGTCTTTCCTTCAGTCGGGTCAGCCCCGAATAATCCGGCCGTTCTGGCTGCATGCCAATTTCCTTGTCGCCTCAAGCTTCCTATACAAAAAATAGACAGTTACGACTCATGAGTCGAGAAGGATTTGCAGTTTCAGTCGGGATCGATGACACTAAACGTGACACATAATCGCGTTATGGATAACAAGGATGAGATTGCACCAGCATCTGACTCGGGCCGTTGTGGCCACTATTACCATCGGCCTGGCTGCCTGTAATGGCGGTCACAGCCCATCCGCTGCCATTCAGGCCCATGCTGCCAACAGCAGCCCGGCGAGCCCGGAACTGGCCGCGGTTTACCAGCGATCCTGCCAGACCTGTCACGCCCGCGGCACCTCGGATGCTCCCTTGACCGGCCACGGCGAGGCCTGGCAGCCAAGGCTGGCCAAAGGTATGGAAACCCTCGTGGATAACGTGTTCTCTGGCATCGGTGGCATGCCACCCTACGGGCTCTGTATGGACTGCAACGCAGAGCAGTTCCGCCAGCTGATTCGCTTTATGGCCACACCCGCCGAAGCGGAGGACCACTGACGATGCAACGGCGTCATTTCCTGCAGTTACTGGTCAGCACTGCCATCGCCAGCCATCTGACCGGTGCCAACGCCAGGGAGAGCGCCTTACCGGCTGCGGGCGAGCTATCACAAAGTCCTTTGCCGTGGCGAAACTGGTCCGGCTCCCAGACCTGCCTGCCCGAAAACCGGGTTGCTCCGGCCAACATTGACGAGCTCCGGCATCTGCTGCAGAACTCTGAACATGCGGGGACTACCATAAGGCCCGTGGGGTCCGGGCACTCATTCTCGGCCCTGGTACCCACCGACGGCATTCTGGTCTCATTGGCGCGCATGACCGGTGTTCTGAGCCACGATGATCAGCAGTGCCAGGCCCGCATCGCTGCCGGAACCCTGCTCGGGCAGGTGGGCCGGCCGCTGGACGCCATCAACCAGGCATTGTTCAACATGCCGGACATTGATCAACAGGCATTGGGCGGGCTGTTGGCCACCGCGACCCACGGCACCGGCGCCGGGTTGATGAGCCTGTCCGGCTATGTCGAAGCCCTCACGCTGATGACCGCCGGGGGCGAACTGCTGGAATGCAGCCGGCACCAGCACCCGGAGATTTTCCACGCCGCCCGGGTTGGCCTCGGCTGCCTCGGCATTGTGACTGATGTGACCCTGCAGAACACCCGACCTTACCGATTGCGCAAGACCACCGAGTGGCTACCGCTGGAGGATATTCTGGATTCTGCCGATGCCCGCGCCGACCAGCATCGCAACTACGAGTTCTACTACATTCCTTTTTCCGGCATGGGTTTTACCAGCCAGCATGATCTGACCGCCGAACCGGTATCGGCCACCACCCATCTGGACCAGAACGACGGCGCCCGGGATCTTCAACGGGCGCGGGACTACCTGGCCTGGTCGCCCTGGTTACGCCGGCTGATCCTGGGCGGCTATATCCGCTCCCTGGACAAAGAAGTGAAAGTGGCCGCGTCCTGGCAGAACTACACCAGCGACCGCAATGTCCGTTTCAATGAAATGGAATACCATTTGCCGCGGGAAAACTGGCAGGCGGCCTTCCGGGAGATTATGTCTGTAGTGGAAGCACAGTTTCCCGAGGTGTTCTTTCCCTTCGAGGTTCGCTTTGTGAAGGCCGACGATGCCTGGCTCAGCCCGTTTTACCAGCGTGATTCCGTTTCCATTGCGGTACACCGGTTCTTCGAGGAAGACTATCAACCCATGTTCACAGCGCTGGAGCCGATTTTGCTGCGGCACGGCGGCCGGCCCCACTGGGGCAAGCTCAACACCCTCAAGTCCGGTGATTTCCGGGCCCTGTATCCCAGGTGGCGGGATTTTCTGGAGGTGCGGCGCAGCCTGGACCCGGGCGGGCGGTTTCTCAATCCTTACCTGGCCGGCCTGTTCGAGACGACGGGGGAGAGCGCGTAACCATGGCCCACAGTGATGCCTTCGTTCGACAACGTCGCCGGCTTCTGCTCGGCGCCACCGCCCTGGGTGCCGCCGGCGCCCTGGCCTGGCTGCGACCAGAAGCCCGCCGGGACGGTCATCACCCCTATTTCCAGGCCCTGGACGCCGCCCTTTCCAAAGCTGGCCTGGCAACCCCGACGCTGGTGCTGGATCAGGCCAGGCTGGATCACAACCTGTCGGCCCTGAACAGTCACCTGAACGGCGAGTACCACTACCGCATTGTGGTCAAATCACTGCCTTCTCTGCCGCTTCTGCAACGGATCATGGCAGCCACCGGCAGCAACCGGCTGATGGTCTTCCACCAACCCTTTCTTAACACCGTGGCAGAGACCTTGCCTCAGGCGGATGTACTGATGGGCAAGCCGCTTCCGGTGGCCGCCGTTGACCGTTTCTATCAGCAGCTCACATCCAGTACCAGCGGCTTCCGGCCAGAACAGCAACTGCAATGGCTGGTAGATTCCCGGCAGCGGCTTGAGGCCTATGAAGGTTTCGCCCGGGCACAACAACGCCGGCTGCGGATTAACCTGGAGATCGATGTTGGCCTGCATCGTGGCGGGTTTACCGACACCGGTGACCTGGCTCGGGTCCTGACCATGATTGAACGCTCGCCCTGGCTCAGTTTCAGCGGGTTCATGGGCTACGAACCTCATATCATGAAAGCACCGGGGCCAGCGGCCTGGCTGCGGGACCGGGCCATGGCGCGGTATCAGGATTACGTGTCCACCGCCGAGCAACACCTGGGACGCTCACTGACAGACCTGACACTTAACACCGGGGGGTCCACCACCTATCAGCTCTATCGCAGGCTGTCCGGCGAGCTGCCCGTGAATGAGCTCTCCGCCGGTTCCGCCCTGGTAATGCCCACGGATTTCGACCTGCCAACACTGGCTGACCACCGGCCCGCGGCGTTCATTGCCACGCCGGTCCTGAAGCTGCTGGAAAGCACCCGGATTCCCGGTGCACCCGGGCTGGGCCGTCTGCAGGCGCTGTGGAACCCGAACCGGGCCCGCACGGCTTTCATCTACGGCGGCAACTGGCCGGCAACGCCGGTGTCACCGGCAGGATTAACCGATAATCCGGTCTACGGCCGATCCAGTAATCAGGAAATGCTGAATTTCGCCGATGGGCTCGATCTGGCAGAGGGCGACCGGGTGTTCCTGCGGCCACACCAGAGCGAATCGGTCTTCCTGCAGTTTGGCGATCTGGCCGTCTTCGATCCGGCCAGGGGAGCCATCACCGACCGCTGGCCGGTGTTCCGGGAAGGATGAACTCGTTGGCGGCACATGCTTTAATCGGTGCTACGTTCGATCCAACCAACAGGAACCGTCATGACCCCCGCAATCAACGCCGCCAAACAGGCCCGGGTGAATTTCATCATCCACGAGTATGAGCACGATCCGGCTGCGGAAAGCTATGGCGAGGAAGCGGCGGAAAAAACCGGTGCAAACCCGGCCCAGGTGTTCAAGACCCTGGTGGTCAGCCTCGATGGTAAGAATCTGGCGGTGGGCATCGTACCGGTCACCGCCATGCTCGGATTGAAACAGATTGCCAAGGCCGCCGGCGCCAAGAAGGCCGTCATGGCCGACAAACAGCTGGTACAGCGCACCACCGGCTATGTCCTGGGTGGGGTCAGTCCCCTGGGCCAGAAAAAACCTCTGAAAACCTTCATCGACCAGTCTGCCGAGGGCTTCGAAACGATCTTTGTCAGTGCCGGCAAACGGGGCCTGGAAATCGAACTGGCACCCGCCGATCTGGCCCGACTTACCCAGGCCCGGTTCGCTCCGCTGCAACAGGAGTAAGGGGGTGAATCACGCCAGCGACCTGATCCTTATCGGTAGCACCCTGCTGCTGGCACTCGCTGCGCACGCCGTGGGCCAGAAGGTACACGTGCCCCGGGTGACCCTGCTGCTGTTGCTGGGCGCCCTGGCTGGACCGGATCTGCTTGACCTGCTGCCGGATAACGCAGACCAGAGCTTCAGCCTGATTACCCAGTTAACCCTGGCGATGGTGGGTTTTCTGCTGGGTGAACGNATGTCGGCACGGGATCTCAGGCAGGGAAAAGAAGCGCTGATTGTCAGCCTGGCCGTCACGTTGCTGACCGCCGNGGCNGTCATCCTGGCGGTCTGGGCCGTCACCGGCAACCTGCCGGCGGCTCTGCTGCTGGGCGGCATTGCCACCGCCACNGCACCGGCAGCNACCCTGGATGTCCTGCGCGAAGCGGGCGCCAACGGCCCGCTCACCCGNCTGGTGTTTCAGGTGGTCGCCATCGACGATGCCTGGGGCGCCATNCTGTTCAGTGTTCTGTTGGTGGCGGCCGGTCTNTTGCTGGGCAACGGCGANCTGAGCGGCCCCACGGCCATGTTGCACGGGCTCTGGGAAGTGGCAGGCTCGGTGCTGCTGGGTATGGTACTGGGGTTTCCCATGGCCTGGCTGACCGGGCGGCTACGGCCGGGTGAACCCATGCTGCTGGAATCCGCCGGGTTTGTCTTTGTCGCGGCGGGNCTGGCCAGCTGGTTTGGCCTGTCGTACCTGCTGACCTGCATGACCCTGGGCATTGTGGTGGCGAACCGAGCCCGACATCACGTTCGGCCGTTCCGTTCCATCGAAGGCATTTCCGAGCCCTTCCTGGCACTGTTTTTCTTCATGGCCGGCTACCAGCTCGACTGGCTGGCGCTACCCACCCTCGGTGCGCTTGGCCTGGCCTATGTACTGGCCCGCATTGGCGGCCGTCTGGCCGGGGGATATCTGGGTGGCCTGCTCGCCGGCTCTGCTCCGGAAACCCGGCAGCGTATCGGCGCCTGCTTGATGCCCCAGGCCGGCGTTGCCCTGGGCCTCGCCCTGGTGGCCACCGAACGGCTGCCGGAGCTTGGCTACATTCTGCCGCTGGTGATTGGCGCTACGGTGGTATTCGAGTTGATCGGCCCGCCGATGACGCTGCTTCAGCTACGTAAGGCCGGTGAAACCGGACAGGGCTACCAGGAAGAGCCAGACGAATAAAAAACCCGGTGAGCCTCAAGCGCACCGGGTTTCGGGGATTCATGCCGGGCCCATGGCCCGGCTGAAACACTGGCCTTACTTCACGGAATCCCGTGCCTCGGCCAGGATCTTGTTGAACGTGGCGCTCGGCTGCATGACCTCGCACACCTTCTCCATGGGCGGGTGGTAGTAACCACCGATATCGGCCGGATGGCCCTGCACCACGGTCATTTCTTCCAGGATCTTGTCCTTGTTCTCCTCCAACTGGGCAGACAGCTTGGTGAAGAATTCTTTCAGTTCCTTGTCTTCATCCTGTTTGGAGAGCTCTTCCGCCCAGTAGCGGGCCAGGTGGAAGTGGGAACCACGGTTGTCCAGCTCGCCGGTTACCCGCGACGGAGACTGGTTGTTTTCCAGCAGTCGCTCGGTGGCCTTGTCCATGGTCTGGCCCAGCAGGCGGGCACGCTCGTTGTTCTGCTTCTCGCCCAGCTCGTCCAGAGACACCGCGGTGGCCAGGAACTCACCCAGGGAATCCCAGCGCAGGTGGTTTTCCTGAATCAGCTGCTGTACGTGCTTGGGCCGCGGAACCGCCGGCACCGGTCTCATACAGACCACCGCCGTTCAGCAGCGGCACGATGGACAGCATCTTGGCGCTGGTGCCCAGCTCCAGGATCGGGAACAGGTCGGTCAGGTAGTCACGCAGCACGTTGCCGGTGACAGAGATGGTGTCCAGGCCGCGAATCAGACGCTCCATGGTCCAGCGAATGGCGCGAACCGGAGACATGATGCGAATGTCCAGACCTTCGGTGTCCAGTTCAGCCAGGTAGGTTTTGACCTTCTTGATCAGCTGGGCATCGTGGGCACGCTCATCGTCCAGCCAGAATACGGCCGGCATGCCGCTGGAGCGGGAACGGTTAACCGCCAGCTTGACCCAGTCGCGGATCGGCAGATCCTTGGTCTGGCAGGCACGCCAGATATCGCCTTCCTCAACCTTGTGCTCGGTCAGGACAGTGCCGTCTTCGGCCACAACGCGCACGACACCGTCTTCCTTCATTTCGAAGGTCTTGTCGTGAGAGCCGTACTCTTCGGCTTTCTGCGCCATCAGGCCCACGTTCGGAACGGTACCCATGGTGGTGGGGTCAAACGCGCCGTGGGTCTTACAGAAGTTGATCACTTCCTGGTAGATGGTGGCGTAGGTGGACTCCGGCATCACCGCCTTGGTGTCCTTCAGCTTGCCATCACGGGCCCACATCTTGCCGGAGTTACGGATCATCGCCGGCATGGAGGCGTCGACAATGACGTCACTCGGCACGTGCAGGTTGGTGATCCCTTTAACAGAATCGACCATGGCGATTTCCGGACGGTGCTCGTAGCACGCGTGCAGGTCTTCCTGAATCTGCTCCTGCTTCGATTCCGGCAGTTGCTTGATCTTCTCGATCACGGACGAAAGGCCGTTGTTCGGGTTAACACCGATTTCCTGGAACAGCTCACCGTACTTGTCGAACAGCTCCTTGTAGAAAACCTTCACCGCGTGACCGAACACGATCGGGTGGGAGATTTTCATCATGGTGGCTTTCACGTGCAGGGAGAACATCACGCCGGTGTTCTCACAGTCGGCAATGGCGTCTTCGAAGAACTTCACCAGCGCCTTCTTGCTCATGAACATACCGTCGAGCACTTCGCCTTCCTGCAGCGGCAGGTCGGATTTCAGAACAGTCTGCTCGCCCTTTTTGTTCTCGAACACGATGCGGGCGTTGGTGGCCTTGTCCAGGGTCACGGACTGCTCGCTGGAGTAAAAGTCACCACCGCGCATGTGCGCCACGTGGGTACGCGAGGCCGGGCTCCATTCGCCCATGGTGTGCGGGTACTTACGTGCGAAGGCCTTTACCGCGGCCGGCGCGCGACGATCGGAGTTACCTTCACGCAGTACCGGGTTAACGGCACTGCCCAGCACCTTGCTGTAACGGGCGTGGATTTCTTTCTCTTCGTCGGTCTCCGGGTGCTCCTTGTACTCGGGCACCTTGTAGCCTTGCTCGTTCAGTTCTTTGATCGCGGCACGCAGCTGCGGAATGGAGGCGGAGATGTTCGGCAGTTTGATGATGTTGGCGTCCGGATCCTTGGTGTACTCACCCAATTCAGCCAGGGCATCCGGAACCCGCTGGTCTTCCTCAAGGTAGTCCGGGAAGCCTGCCAGAATACGCGCCGCGAGAGAGATGTCGCTGGTTTCGAAATCGATGCCAGCCGGCTTGGCGAAGGTTTCCAGGATGGGAAGCAGTGACCGGGTGGCGAGGGCGGGAGCCTCGTCGGTCAACGTGTAGACAATCTTGGCTTTGGATGATGTCATTTTCGTCCTCAGGCTATTGGGTGGGTTCAGGACGGTCATGGCGCGGTCGGGCGTCTTGTGAACGTCCGGTCGGGCCAGTGACTGATTCGGAACTTTTGATAGACCTACTAAGATAGCATTTTTTACAAAATTTTGGTTACGATCTTAGTATAAGAACGGACTTAAAATGCCTGATCTTCCGTGACAGGACGATGAAATGGCGGGAATTTACGAAACTTTCTAACATTTATCAGGTAAGGGGTAAGCGTGACAGGCGGAGAGCTTTCCAAAACACGCTGTGAATACCTCCCTGTACGCTCTGCTCCGCCATCCATGGCTCCGCAAGGTTTTGGAAAGCTCTCCCCCTGCCACGCCCAAACGCTGTACGGGTAGTCCAATTTCATCGTCGCAGAGTTCGCAAATATGGGCTGTTTTGTCGACAAAACAGCCCATATCGGCACACTTCACATTCCCCTTTATCCAGAATCAGTCGGGCAACAACCCTGCTTGCGCCAAACGTTCCCGAATCCGGTCCAGCGCTTCCGGGTTGCCCAGTGCATCCCGGTTGTCGGCTTTCCTGGAGCCGTTGATCAGCCGGGCCACCGCGAGTTCCACTTTTTTGCCGCTACGGGTGTAGGGAATGTCCGGCACCTCGACAATGTGTTTGGGCACATGTCGGGGGCTGGCGCCTTCGCGGATTCGGGTTTTCAGGGTTTTGACCAGGTCGTCGGTGACGGTCTGGCCTTCGGCCGGAACCACGAACAGCACCACTTCCACGTCGCCGTCGATCTGGCGTCCGACCACGAGGCTGTCTTTAACCGCGTCAACGGTTTCCACCTGACGGTAGATTTCGGCGGTGCCGATGCGCACACCGCCAGGGTTGAGGGTGGCGTCGGAGCGGCCGTAGATGATGGCGCCGCCGTGTTCGGTGAATTCGATGAAGTCGCCGTGGGCCCAGACGCCGGGGAAGGTATTGAAGTAGGCATCTCGGTAGCGTTCACCGTCCGGGTCCTGCCAGAAGCTGACGGGCATCGAGGGCAACGGTTGGCGGCAGACCAGTTCGCCTCGGCCTTCGCTGACCGGCTGGCCGTCGTCGCCGTAGGCGACCGCGTCCACGCCCAGGAAGCGGCACTGGATTTCACCTCTTCGCACCGGTAACAGTGGTGTTGATCCCACAAAGCAGCCGCAGATGTCGGTGCCGCCGGCGATGGAGCCCAGCAATACGTTGGGAGCACCGTCGGTATAGATCCAGTCGTAGTCTTCCGGCAACAGCGGGGAGCCGGTGGAGAACACCACGCGCAGGTGGCTCTGGTCCAGGGTTTTCGCCGGTTGCAGTTCAGCTTTGCGGCAGCCGGCGATGAAACGGGCGCTGGTGCCGTAGTGGGTGACCCGTTCTTTCGCTACGGTTTCCCAAAGGAAATTCAGACTCGGGTAACCCGGGGAGCCGTCGACGGTGATCACGGCGGCGCCGGTCATCAGGGCAGAGGCCTGCCAGTTCCACATCATCCAGCCGCAGGTGGTGAAGTACAGGAAGCGGTCTTCCGGGCCAACATCACCATGGAGCATCAGTTCCTTGGCGTGGTTAACCAGCAAGCCGGCAGTACCGTGCACGATGCACTTGGGTTTGCCGGTGGTGCCGGAAGAATAGAGGATGTACACCGGATGGTCCGGATCAACCGGGGTGAACGAGGGCGCCTGACCTTCACCGACCTTCAGGGCATCATCCCAGGTGGTAACCAGTTCGCCGGGGATCGGTGCTTCATCGGGCAGTTGGGCAATGCTGACCACCACCTTCAGGGAGGGCAGGCCAGCGATCAGCTCGGCAAAGTCGTCCTGGCGCGCGAACACTTTGCCGCCATAACCGTAGCCGTTGACCACAATCAGAGCTGAGGGCTCGATCTGGCCGAAGCGGTCGTTGATGGCGCCGATGCCGAAGTCCGGTGATGCGGAGCTCCAGATCGCGCCCAGGCTGGTGGCCGCCAGCATACCCACCAGGGCTTCATAGCCATTGGTGACCACACCCGCCACCCGGTCGCCCTTGGCAATGCCCTTGCTGCGCAGGAAGGCTTCCAGAGCGCCGGCGTCGGCTTTCAGTTCGGCGTAGGTCTTGCGCAGTACCGGGCGGGTTTCGCAGTAGGCCACCACGGCTTCTTTGTCAGAATGATCGCCGTCCGCCAGCCGCAGCAGGTTGGCGGCAAAATTCAGTTTCATGCCGGGGAACCATTCCGCACCGGGCATTTCCCGGTTGCCAAACACCTGTTTGGCCGGTGTCTCGCAGACCAGGCCGCAGTAGTCCCAGACCTTCTGCCAGAAGGTGTCCAGTTCGGTAATCGACCACTGGTGCAGGGCGTGGTAATCATCAAAGGGGCCAAAGCCCTGTTGCTCCAGCCAGGCCGTGAACTGGCCCATGCGGGAACGGGTGAGGGTGTCCTGGTCCGGGGTCCAGACAACCGGTGATTGTTCTGTGTTGCTCATCCGTCTCTCCAGAAAATTACTGCATATGCCAGCCGTGGCTGACCACGATCGACTGGCCGGTCAGGGCAGCGGACGGGAAGGCTGCCAGATGCACCGCCAGTTCTGATACGTCTTCCAGGGTGGTGAACTTCCCGTCCACGGTGTTCTTGAGCATGACCTTGCTGATCACTTCTTCTTCGGAAATGCCCAGCTCTTTGGCCTGCTCCGGTATCTGCTTGTCCACCAGCGGTGTCCGTACAAAGCCGGGGCAGATAATGTTGCTGCGCACCCCGTGCTCCGCACCTTCTTTCGCCACCGCCCGGCACAGGCCCAGCATGCCGTGCTTGGCGGCGACATAGGGTGCCTTCAGAGGGGAGGCTTCCAATGAGTGTACAGACCCCATATACAGCATGGTGCCACCACCGCTGGCATACATATGCCTGAGTGCCGCACGAGTCACCAGAAAGGCGCCGTCGAGATGCACGTTCATGACCTTGCGCCAGTCCGCATACGCAAGCTTGTGCACCGCATCGATATGCTGAATGCCAGCGTTGGCGATGGCAATGTCCAGCCCACCCCACTGTTTAACCACATAATTGACGTTTACGTCAACTGCATCTTCATCAGTCACATCCATTTCAAGGGCGATGGCGGTGCCGCCTGCCTGCTCGATGGCAGTCACAGTATCCTGTGCTGCCTGAAGCGTTAGGTCAGCCACAGCGACTTTAGCTCCCTCGCGGCCATAAGCCTCGGCAATGGCGCGACCAATGCCGCGGCCAGCACCGGTAATCAGGGCAATTCGGTTTTCCAGACGCATTGTTATTTTCTCCTTAGTCGTATGCCACACCCGGCAGCCAGGTCGCGATTTCCGGAACCACAAACACGATGGCCAGAGCGACCAGCTGGATAATGATGAACGGAATAACACCACGATAAATATCGGTGACTTTGATCTCCGGCGGGGCGACACCCTTGATGTAGAACAGTGCGAACCCGACCGGCGGTGTCAGAAAAGACGTTTGCAGACACATGGCAAACAGAATGGTGAACCACACCAGATCGAAACCCAGCTGCTGAACGACCGGTGCCACCAGCGGCAGAATGATCAGGGTGATTTCCACCCAGTCCAGGAAGAATCCCAGCAGGAAAACACCCAGAAGAATGGTGAGAACGACGCCGTAGGGTCCGAAAGGAAGGCCCAGCAGGGCGTCTTCAATTACCTGATCGCCACCCAGACCGCGCAGCACGACAGAAAATGCGGTCGCACCCAGGAAAATGGCAAAGATGAAAGCCGCCGTGCGGGTGGTCTGCTGCATGGAGGAGTTAAGCACATTCAGGTTCAGCCGGCCGGACATCAGGGCCAGAAGCAGAGCGCCCAGCGCGCCAACACCGGAGGCCTCCGTCGGAGTCGCTATGCCAGCAAAGATGGAGCCCAATACACCCAGAATCAATGCGGCCGTTGGCACCACTGCCTTCGCCACATCCCAGACAATGGCCCAGCTCACTTTCTCGGTACCCTCTGGCACCGGCGCAATATTCGGTTGCAGCATCGGGCGGATGATGGCGTAAGCCACATACATGGCGCCCAGCATAAGGCCAGGGAAGAATGCGCCCATGAACAGGTCACCTACGGACGCCTCGGGAACCGCCAGCCGGTCCGCCATCAGAACCAGCATGATGGAGGGCGGAATCAGAATCCCCAGGGTCCCGGTGGCACACGCCGTACCCACCGCAAAGCCCTTGTCGTACTTGTTCTCCATCATTACCGGCAGGGACAACATACCGAGGAGTACCACGGAAGCCCCGATGATACCGGTGGTCGCGGCCAACAGGACGCCGATAACAATAACGGTAACCGCATAGCCGCCGCGAACGGCGCCAAACAGTTTGACCATGCTGTTCATCAGTCGCTCGGCAACGCCGGACTGGTCAAGCATGATGCCCATGAAGATAAACATGGGCAGGGCCACAAGGGTTTCACTACTGACCACCTTCCAGATTCGCTCGGGCACAAGCCCCATGGAAGATTGATAATCGAACCACAGATTGGCTCCAAAATTCTCAACGGCGACAACACCAACAACGGTCCAGATAACCGCGGTGCCACCCAATACCCACGCAACCGGATAAGCCGGTCATCAGCAATGCCCCGAAGGTGAGGAACATGCCGATTACAAAAAGGGTTTCAAGCTCCATCAGGACGCATCCTCTTTCTTGTTCTCACCGGATTCGACCCGGATTGGCTTCGGAAAGCCGAAAAGCAAAGCGGTAACTTTCAGCAGACGGGACAGGGCCGCTATGATCAGAAGGGCAAAAGACAGCGCCAGAATGCCCTTGAGAATCCAGCGGTAAGGGAGGCCCGCCGGTGCCTGGCTGGTCTCGCCCTGCTCCCAGGAACTCACTGCATAGGGAATCATCTCGTAGACCGCCAATCCCAGAAACGGCAACAAGAGAAACAGCAGGCCAAACAGTTCAATCCAGGCCTGGCCCCTGAGCGACAGTCGCTCATGGATGACATCCACCCTCACGTGATCATCAGTTACCAGGGTATAGCCCAGCCCCAACAACCAACCAGCGCCGGCCAGGTGCCACTGGACTTCCTCCAGGGTGACCGAGCCCATACCAAACGCATAGCGGCCCACCACGGCATAAATGATCACGCCGGTGACCACAAACCAGAGCCAGGAAGCACTCTTGCCTATCGCAGAAATCACACCGTCCAGAACCTGGCTGAACCGGGTGGTCGGAAATTCGGTGTGGTGATGAATAAATTGACCGGCGTCCGACGCCGACGCGTGCACCTCAGGCGGTGAGCCTTTATCAGACACTGCCATACAACCGTTCCTCGTTCAGAAAGCCTACGGGTAAACAGGGATGGCCCCGCAGGGCCATCCAGACTCGATCAGGGGGCACCGGTCATCGCCCGGCCCCCGCAGTCAGCCCCGGACCTTAGAGATCCGCCGGAACGTAGGCGCGGGTATCCCACACCTTGTAGGTTTCCATAAACGCCTGCTGGCTTTCATAGACTCGTTTGAAGTCAGCATCCTTGGATGCTTCCTCCTTGAGCACCTCCTCGGTCACTTCTTTCAGCTTGAGCAGGACATCGCGGGGAATCTGGTCGGCCTGAACGCCCTTGTCCTGGAACTCCGCCAGAACCTTGCCGTTCTTGTACTCACCTTCGGCCAGACCACGAGTAGTGGCTGCAGTGCAGGAGGCTTCAACCAGCGCTTTCTGGGCTTCAGTGGTGCGGTCCCACTCATCCTGGTTGATCAGCATGTACTGTGCGGTGAACTGCTGATGCCAGCCGGGGAACAGGTTGTACTTGACCACCTGATTGAAGCCCAGGATCTGATCAATGGCAGGCATGGAGAATTCCGTGGCATCAATGGTTCCTTTCTCCAGTGCCTGATACAGCTCACCACCCGGCATCATGGTGACAGACGCACCCAGCTTCTCGAGAACCTTGCCGCCCAGGCCCGCAAAGCGGATTTTGAGGCCTTTGTAGTCTTCCAGTGACTCAATCGGCTCGGCATACCAACCCGCCGTTTCGGGCCCGATAATGCCACACAGCTGGGCATGTACCTTGAAGCCTTTGTTGGCGTAGGTTTCCTGCAACAACTCGTGGCCGCCACCGTAGTAGTACCAACCGATGTAGGCCCAGGGCTTCATTCCGAAAGGCACGGCCGCAAACAGTGGAATCGCCGGCACCTTGCCCTGGTCGTACCCGATCCAGGTGTAACCGGCGGAGACCTTGCCATCAGAGACAGATTGGAGAATATCGAATGGTGGAACCAGCTTTCCGGGTTCGTAAACACGAACCTGAATGCTGCCATCAGAAGCCGTGGTCAGGTTATCGGCTACCCAGGCCGCTGGTGAACCCAGGCCAGGCAGGTTGGTGGCGAAAGCAACCGGCATTTTCCAGCGAAGATCATCGGCGAAGGCAGAACCGGTGGTGAGAGCAATCGCACCGGCAACACCGGTGAGAGCCTTGAGAAGTTTCATTGGCAAGTCTCCTTGCTTTGTTGTTGTGTGCGGCCTTTAACGGCCTTATCTGAGTATAGTCAGACAATGCAGGAACAGACGGACAGGGGGTCTCGCGGGTCCAACGGGTAACGCCAGTCTTATTGTCTGCATTGTTCTGACGTCCTGCACACGGTCCAAAGCACGGGGCATACCAGAATAAATTAGTTATTGTTTTTCAAAGTTTTAGATAGACTCTTTTGAGGATCAACCAAATAAACCGTCCGGATATAAAGACACATATAGACCTCAGTAGTACGTAGTTGTCCCGATAGCCAGACAGGTGTCCGGATTTCAGGACAGCTTGGCCAGCTTTTCATAGAGTACAGAACGGGAAATCCCCAGCAGCCGGGCGGCCTTGGTACGGTTGCCACGGCAGGTCACCAGGGCCTCTTCAATCGCCTGGGCTTCGGCCTCAGCCACAATGCGGGCCAGCGGCCGCACAGAGCGGGCGGGAACCGGAGAGACCAGACGCTGGCCAGCACGGGGTAACACTTTGAAGATGGCATCGGCATCCAGCAGGTCACCGTCTTCGCTCATAGTCAGGGCCCGCTCGAGCACGTTGCGCAATTCCCGGATGTTGCCCGGCCAGTCGTAACTGCCCAGGGCCGCGACACCGGCATCGGTAATCTCGCCACGCATGTCCTGACCCTCACAGATTTCACCCAGCAGGGCTTCACACAGCACGCCCAGATCGGCCAATCGGTCCCGCAGGGGCGGGATATTGATCTCCAGCACATTCAGCCGGTAATAGAGGTCTGAACGAAAG
>JGI12577J12838_1000291_pt1 | contig 14109 bp, 13 predicted proteins | sample TtanPargueraPR_3_FD_12838 | JGI IMG/M metagenome (IMG submission 12838)
GAAGCCATAGGCGTCGAACTGGTAGAAGACCGCAATCCTGCTGATGCCCAGGTCCCGCACCAGATGTCGTACGGCGGCTTCGGTTTCCTGATAGTAGGAGGCCCGGATGTTGATGATGTATCTGTTGAAGGGGTCGCGCAGGGCGTTGGCTCCGGTGAACACGCCCAGCAACGGGATGCGCGCCTCCTCCAGCATGGGCATGATCTTCACGGTGGTCGGGGTGCCCACATAGCTGAACAGGGCGAACACGTCGCCGTCGATGATGAACTTCTGGGTGTTGGCCAGGCACTTGGGCGGGTCGTAGGAATCGTCCGCGGCCACCACCTCGATGGTGCGGCCGTGAACACCGCCCGCCTCGTTCACCGCCCTGATGTAACTCATGGCCCCACGCAGGGTCTGGGTGCCCAGGTACCCGGCATGGCCGGTGAGCGCCAGCGAAGAACCCACGCGCACCATGGTGTCGGTAACGCCGGGCGTGATCGTCTCTTGCGGCTCCACCGGGTCGGCGGCGTCGCATGCGGCGCAAAGGCAAAGAAGCATCAGCAAGTACGGCGCGAATCGTTTCAAGAGTTCCTCCGGAAGCCATGACGGCATAGTGTTGAAGCACACTACGTATCCCGAAGCGAAAATACAAGAAAAGCCGATTTCCCCAAGGGTTCGCATCAACCGGACATCGTCCCGCGGAACGAAAACCGCACCGCCGCGAGCCGACGCCTTGAGCGCACTTTCCTCTTGACCCCCGGCCGGTTGATCATATACAAAATCTATCCTCGCCAGGATAGCTCAGTTGGTAGAGCAACTGATTCGTAATCAGTAGGTCGTCGGTTCAACTCCGATTCCTGGCTCCAACGAAATCAAGCACTTACGACAAGTCGTAAGTGCTTTTTTTGTGCCTTGGTATACGCCTTGGTATACATTTGAGTGCAAGGGGATGCACTGGGGTGGTTGGGGTGTATACCCCAACATCTTTGTTTTTTACGAGTATAAAGCTCGGCAAGCTTTAGCCAAAGCCGGATATCGAATTTGCTTAACTGTTTCTTCCTCTTCGCTCTTAAGAAAAGCTGTGATCGATGGCTCGATGTCTGCCCGTAGAAAGTCCATTGTCTCAATAGTGACATTGGACTTTAAGCTACATGCGACGACTGACACAAGACGTGGAGCATATCCTAACTTCTGTAAATAGTATCTCAAGTCATCTGCACATTCTTTCGAAGCATTCCCGCATAACAACGAACGGCGAACTAAAATCAGATGAAGATAATGCGCCCATATATCATTATTGCCACGTACAGAATTCAACCATGAACCATAAACGGCTGTCCAAAGGGCGTCCCACAAGAGCGCAGCCTCGGAGAGACGACCCTCCTCAGGAGATGACAGCCAGTCAAAAGCAGCAATACCAATCATTGGCAAATACCTATTTGCGTCATCAGGAATGCCATCGCGTTCGTAAGGAGTATGCTTAAGCCGGAATCTGACAGCTGACATAGCACCCCACAACTCTTCCCAAGTACCAGCAGGGTCCGCAGTTTGTGCTATCAACGCTCCAAGAGCATAGTCATTACTAATCGGCTTCGATCCAATGTAACTTGGCTCACTGGAAAAATAGATATCGTTAGTGGCCGAAAATAATACGGCTATTAACCAATCTACCAGTTTAGGCTGACTGTCCTCACTTTCACCGATCTCGACGCTCAACGCGGCAACAAACTCATGGATAGTAGGAACACCTTCATATATGAACTCTTTTCCGACACTCTGAGCACGACTCAGCATCTCTATGGGGGGTAAGCTCCAGCCCAAAACTTCGCTAAAACCATCGAAGGAATAATCAGACATTTCTTTGGTTAGAACATCCCGGAAGACCGAACCTGGCGACCATTGCTCGTTATCATCACCTCTGCGGATTGACTTCGACAAATAGCACAGCCAGCTACATGCCAACAGCTTCCCATCCTCACGAGATAGTAGCTCCTCAGTTGCTTCTTTGAACAATTGAGGGGCCTCAACTGTTCTGAAATCTTCCAATTCTGGGTTTGCTGGACTACGGTAGCCTCTTCTGCGAAGAGAATCAGCTATTCGTGTCACGTGGAGCAGGTAATATCCCAACACAAATGGCGCGACGATCCCTGACACCTGAGAATGTTCACTACCAGCAGTAAACGAAGGTGCTTTGAAAAGGATTTCAAACATTAGCTGTCTATCGTGAAGGATGTCAGAATGGGTCAAAACCATTTCGCAAACAGGCGGCAAACATACCGTTTCCAGTAGTTCGACACCCAATTCAATATTTAGGCGCAGAGCCGATGAGAACAGCCCAACACCATGATAGCGGCAATGAACATAGTCAAAGGCCCTGTTATAGCTCCACATCATTTGAATGGACGGTGAACGTCTGAATTTTTCAACCTCTCGTAAATAGTAATCGAGCTCATCCTTGCGTATTCCAATTAATGCCGGATCATCTGCGTAGGCTAAGGCAAGCTCACGAAAAGTTGTTTGCACTTTTTCTTGCTCACAAGAAAACAACTCTTCAAGCCCTTCATCAAAGCCTTCCCATGCGCAATGCTTATGGGGCAAAGCACGATACGCCAACAAAAGAGATTGATGATTATCAATACCAGCGAGAGCAAAGGCCTTAGCAAACAGCTTGACACATAAATCCGAAGAACAATTTGAGAATCCACCAGAAATACCATCCAACAACTTGGCTTCTATGGGGAAGTTACTTTCGACAAACTGCGAAGGGACCGAAATTAATGTCAATGCACTCAAATTCACAACACTCTGACTCTGCATCTCGCTTAAACAAGCCGTGGCCCAATCAACGAGCTGGCTCAACTGCTTTTCTGTCATAGGCGGTAATTGCACAGGCTCAGACGACCTTTGAATATGTTCTTCATTCAACCGTTCATCAATCATCGTCTTCTTCTCCCCAGTTCATTAAATACACGCTCAAAGAACTTAGAAAACTGAGCTTGAGAGTCATCCCACCCTCGGCTAACCGCTGTTTGGCCTTGATATCAGCCACCGACGGTAGCTCCAAAACGCCATAGTTCTTGGTCAGTAACGGCAAATCTACCGTGAGGGTATGGATAGTACCGAGTTAATTCACACTTCAACGTAAGACGGACGTTCTCGTTGCCTGCCTTCAATCGAAGATCTTTTTCCGCGGTTTTAAAATCAGGGTCATTATCAAGATATTTTCCACATAGAATTTTTACGACTTTAAGCCCTGAGTTATCCGAAATGACACGACCGAGTGATTCTATAGCAAACACATCCAAGTGCTTATCGAACATTAACAACTTGTTAGAATTCTTTACCTGTTGCCAAAACACGCAACACTCGTAATTGCTATCATCCCGTGCATCTATGTCAGCCCTATCCAGAGGGCAGGAAAGGAAATCGCTCGCTATGCGTTTCCCATCAACAATCTTACTGGATGGCCAAATCAGTTGAGGCTCAAGGTCTTCTTGGACCGCCACAGGGACTTGTCCAACTTGAGGAGAATCAGGAATCCTCACAGCAAGACTCCTGCTTGTTTGATCTACGATCTTCAACCCAAGCACCAAGCTCTTTAGACCGATTTCCTTTAACTATATCCTCTAACCGCCCCAGCATTTGAGAGGGGTCTGGAAGTTTAATCATCATCCCAGCTCGCTTGCCTAACGAATTAAGAGAGTTGCCAACAAACCAAACAGCAGCATCAATGACAAGAAATCGATCATGGATTGGAGACCTACTGCCGTTTAGCACACGCACAGTGAAAGTATAGTCGTTCTTGAACTGTTCAAGATTCTTCATGAGTACCTCACCAGCTTCCACATGTTCTGCGATGCTATCATCACCTTGTAAATGTTCTGCCGAAGTGGCTATAACCACTTCTACCGCAGGGGAAGTCGCAGCAAGAGCAAACCTGAATAAGTCAACTGTCGAAAAATATGGATCAATAACCCAAACCCTTTCTCTGGCTTTGGAAATAAGTCCCCGAACAAAATTTCTCGCTTTAATCGGTTCATTTTCAAACCATTGTTGTCCAAGCTCCTCGGCTTGACGCTTCAGCTTGCGCACCTGTTTTTTGCTTGAATATAGACGCATGGCATCGGGTACTTCACTCTCTCCGATAACGGAATTCCTGTCGTAAGAAACTTTGTCTACGATGTATGTCTCGTCAATAGCCCCTCCTTTCCCTGGAACCGCTATTGAAGCTTTTTGAGAATGGAGTCCTAGAGAAAACGATATTTGACGCATAAACCCACAAGGATTGCTCTTATCAAGCATTCCCCGTTTTTTGCAGTAAACGACATGCTCAACTTCATCAGCAACACCAGACAAAGGCAGCGCAAATGATTTTTCAGTGAGCTCTCTGGCCTGAAACCCGGCATAGTCGTCCAAACGCTTTTCGATTTGGTAGAGAGTTACCCCCTCTAGGGATTGTTGGTGCCGCAACTCGATTTTATAGGCCACCGACTCCACGCCATCATCTGTTCGTCTGAGCTTTACACTCATACCCCGATATAGGGGATTGTGCGCGAGAATATGAAAACTCCCAATCAGTTCATCGTAATCTGCAAGAGAAAAAAAGAAACGATCTTCGATCCAGCTGATGTCATCGTCGCTGGAAAGAACTCCTCTCAACTCGCTCCCAATGGATTCTGGAAGTAGATGGTGACATCTGGGTTGGACTCCATAAGGAAGATACGGTGCTCCCATAGTCAAACTCAAATTTGGCCACCTAGGCTCAGCCAGGCAGCGAGGTAGTTCCATCAGAGCAGGCTCGCCAGAGTCCCCCTTAACAGGAAGAAACAGCCCCTTCCCTGATATTGCATTTGAATACAACGCTACAGCCTCTGTGGCTATCATCCGAATTCGTGAAAAAAACAGGCGGAAGCCTTTACTACCAGCCGATTTAACCCATTGTTCGTTTATCACATCAACAGGAGGCTGCTCCACTGCGAATAGCTCAATAAAACCAAATACGAGAATACGCCTATCGCCTTTCACGAGCCAGACGGCATGAACAAGAGCTTCGCCGTAGTCTTCATCAAGAAGCATTGGAGGTGAGTTAAGTTCAGACATGTGGCACTCACTTATGTTAGTTTGCTAATGCCACGACGCTACGGATTAAAGCATCCTTTATAAAGGACTTTTTCAGCATTGGGTACAAAACAACCCACTCTACCCCTCTCTCATCTCCACAATCACGTCTGCAAACCGCCTGACCGTATTCCGGCACATAACCATCATTCCCGGCACGGTCATCAGCTCGGACAAGCGGAAGTAGCCCCACTCGGCGTTCTGGTAGTCCCCACTTAAAACGGCGTAGCCGAAGTACAAGCCCTTGCCGTCTGTCTCAGCCGCCATCCAGTGAGAGTCAGCCCCAAGGACGAAGAAGTGCAGCCAAATCTCCTTGTCATCGAAAGGGACGCCCTCGGTCTCGTAAAGCCTGGGCATCTTAACCTCATGCCCTCTGAATCCGTCAGCCATGCACTGTGCCTCCTGCCGCGCCGCCTGGGCGCGGCAGAAGTGGGTCCACTTTGGTTTGAAAGCTAAACCCATGGTGGACAAACCCAGAGTGTACAAACTTCGTCACACCCCATATAATGAGTTCGGAATTTGACACTAAACTTTAGGTTGAAATTTTACCATTTAGTGGTAAATATTTTATCATGATTAGACGAAATATCACCCAAGAACTCCTTGAGGCACTAGCCGACTCACCCGTTCTCTTTCTGCGCGGAGCGCGACAGGTAGGCAAAAGCACTCTGGTCAAGGACCTGCTCGCTGATGCGTTCGAAGCCAAGTATGTCACCTTGGATAACGCCACGGCCCTGGCCTTGGCTGGCGGCGATCCTACGGCATTCATCGCAGGTCAACCAAGGCCGTTGATCATCGACGAGGTCCAGCGGGTGCCGGAGTTACTGCTGGCAATCAAGGAGGCTGTGGACAGAGATCGGAAGCCGGGAGATTTTCTGCTGACCGGATCTGCAAATCTTCTGACACTCCCCCTTGTGAGCGACTCTCTTGCCGGACGCATGGAAATACAAACTTTGTGGCCGCTCTCTCAGGCCGAAATTCATGAGCGCAAGACGGATTTCGTACAAGCTCTGTTCGACAAAGACTTCGCGCAGCAGGACGCAGCCGAAGAGTACGACCTGCCGGCCCTCTTGATAGCGGGAGGATACCCGGAAGCCATGACGCGTAAAACGCATAAGCGAAGAAGCGCATGGTTCGATTCTTACCTGACAACCATCGTTGAGCGCGACATACGCGATATTGCCCGTGTCCAGGAGACAGCCACCATGCTCAGATTGGTGCGCCTGCTCGCAACGCGCACGTCGAGCCAGCTCAACCAGTCCGAGGTGTCCAGAACCATGCAAGTGCCGAATGCGACGCTTGGACGGTACATGGACCTGCTTGAGAAGGTCTTCCTCATCCATTTTCTTCCGGCCTGGGCTCCCAACCTCGGCAAACGCCTCGTCAAGTCGCCCAAGCTTTACATGGTGGACTGCGGCCTTGCAGCCCACCTCATGGGCACAGACGCTGATAGGCTGGTAAGCACGCCGGAACTCGCAGGCCAACTCCTCGAAACCTTCGTGGTCAACGAAGTGCTGAAACACCTGACGTGGAGTAATGTTTCGGCCACCCCCTACCACTTCCGCACCCACGCTGGCCTTGAGGTAGACCTTGTTCTGGAAAAGCCGTCCGGCGAAATCGCGTGTGTGGAAATCAAACACTCCGCACAAGTCGCACCGAAGCACTTCCGTGGGCTGAAAGCGTTGAAGGAAGACATTGGGGCCAAATTCCAATCGGGGGTGGTGCTGCATGGTGGGACGGAGGTGGTCCCATTTGGTGAGGATATGTTTGCGGTCCCAATCAGCGCACTATGGGGATAGGCGCATGGAACGCAAGAGACGTCCAACAAAGTGAACCCACTTCTGATTCAATGCGTCTTCATCAGACAATCTTATTATGTCCATGATGCCAAGGCTTCTGGCAGATGCTGAAAGGAGAAAATGTTGCGACATGTTTTAGCCCCTTAATTTAAGAATAGTCTACTTAAAAGTAGACTATTCGTCCAGTTAAAACTGGAAAAAACTAAGTTTGACATGATTTATCTTTTTTTGTATTTGAAACTTCATGGAAGAACGAGAAATATACGCCACTGAGGCAAAGCGGATCTTGGAATCCTTGATGGCCAGAAAAGGTGTCAGCTTGAAGGAACTGCACCGGAGACTTCGTGAAAACGGTGCACAAGGCGGCTACAAGGCTCTGTCGAACAAAATTAACAACGGAAGGTTTCAGTTTGCATTTTTTCTTGAGTGCATGGAACTTCTCGAAGTCAAAAACATTGATACAAAGCAGATATAAGGTGTGAAATGACAGAAGCAGGCGAATACGCATACGAAGACATCATTTCTTCTTTTACGAAGAAACAATTTTATACAGTTCTCGCCGATCCGCCGTGGAGATTTGCGAACAGAACAGGAAAAATGGCCCCTGAACACAAGAGGCTGAACAGATATGAGACCATGAACTTGCGCGATATTGAACGTCTACCGGTTGGCGATATCGTACAAGATGCTGCACATCTTTATCTTTGGGTTCCCAATGCTCTGCTCCCGGAGGGAATCAGCGTCATGAATGCGTGGGGGTTCAACTACAAGACAAACCTTGTTTGGCATAAAATCAGAAAGGACGGCGGTCCTGATGGTCGTGGCGTTGGGTTCTACTTTAGGAACACAACGGAACTGATTCTTTTTGGAGTTCGGGGCAAAAAGGCCAGAACCCTGCAACCCGGAAGAAGCCAAGTAAACATCATCAAATCCAGAAAAAGGGAGCATTCCAGAAAGCCGGATGAGCTTTACGATATTATCGAAGCGTGTAGCCCCGGTCCCTACCTTGAACTCTTTGCCAGAGGTCCCAAAGACGGATGGTCCGTATGGGGCAACCAAGCCGAAGAGTACAGCCCCAATTGGGCCACTTACGCGAATCATTCTCAAAGTCATATTTCCAAGTAACATTATGAAATCATTCCCGTTAGTACGAAATTTAAAAACGTGCTACCAATCGAATCGTGAGCAAAAGCGAAATGACCAACGATACATTCAAGAAACTCTTCAAAGAAGAGTTGTTCCCCTCCGGCGACACTTCCCTACAGCCTGGAATGAAGGCTGATGCTCAGTCTGAAGTTGAACAATTTGTTTGTTCTGATATAAGAGAAGTTTATGATGTTTACAGTTACAATCATGCCGCCGCGATTTTAAAAAATTCCTTCCCCAAGCTGTTTCAGGAAATTGAAGATGTTTTGCTCGATTTTGAAATAAATCTCGACGATATCAGTGCTCCGGGAAAGAATGAGTCAAATATTCCGCAGAAGCTTTCCAAAGCTCTTCGCCCTTTAGAGTGGTATGAAGCCAAAATCAAAGGCTCTTTGGTTATCATTCTTGAGAGGCACAAAGAGACATTCATTGCTGAGACAGGGAGAATGAGAAAGGAAAAGCTTCCTGACAGTGATCCTACCATCATCCATGATTACATTGATGGGCATAAGATTGATTACGTAAAGGAAAAGATTGCGTTGGATCTGGAATGGAACAGCAAAGATCAAACCTTTGACCGGGATCTCTACGCTTTTCGCCTTTTCTATGAAGCCGGGGTCATAGAGGTGGGCGTTCTTATCACGAGAAGTGAAAAGCTCACGCCTATTTTTGAGCAGATTCCACGGAAAAACAAAGATGGTGTTATCGAGCGAGACAAGGAAGGAAATGCTATCTCGGTGAAGGCAAAATACGGAGCCAGCACAACTTGGATGGGCAAGCTGATTCATCGTCTGAATGCTGGCCGGCATGGCGGCTGTCCTGTCCTTGTTTTTGGGATTAGGCCTGATATCGTTCAGGGTTGGCCTGTCAAACTGGAAGATTTCAATTCGGAGTCTTTTTGATCATTGTGCAACTGGTGCATAATACCGTTTAATGCAATATATTAATTATTGATTGTAAATTAAGATTTGCACACAATAATGTTCTTTTATTCTAATCAATTTGAACTATTTTTCCGAAAAATAAATCGTTTTGTAAACATATCATCCCCAAAACAATAAATTTCAACAACTGCATATTTAAATTTGCTAGGTTCTTTAAATCTAAATATAACAGGGTTATCATTTACAAATGACAAAATTCCATCATCTCTTGGAGTAAAACTAATAAGCAATGAGTCAACTCGTGTATTAATATCGTACGGTGTAATTTGTTTTTTCCAAATATTTATATTATCTAATGAAGTAATCGTACTATCAGCAATTGAAGCATGCCATTTTTCACCCAAACATGTATCAATTTCTTCAAAAGTTAAGTTCTCTTGCGAGTGACATCTTATAAAATCTTCTACAGAAAGGGTAGTTCCTAACCGCATATCACCATCAAAATGATCTTCATTATTTTCGTTTCTGACCCATCCTTTATTTCTATAAAGCAATGTAGGCTCACCATGTCTTTGATTCATATATTTTATAATTCTTATAGAAATATATGTTTTTTTCTTTACATCTGATGTATGATTAATTTGAAAATAATGAACTTGATTTGCAGTCAATATGTAATCACTTCCCTTATCATTAAGTATTTTAAACTTATTAGCATTTTTAGCATCTTTCTCGCTGAAACATCCTACAAGGTAAGCAACATCACCTGAAATTGTATTTGAATAAAAATCACCAACACCTGTAACAGTGTCTATAACATCAATAGATTTACTTTGTGCAAAAACAAGAGATGGGCACATTATAATTATAATAATCACTCTAATCATTTGGACCTCGCATGACTATTGTAGAAATTACTCCCCAAACAATAATTAAAATAGAGAGTGAATATAATGGAAATCCTAATGAAAGGTATTTATATGATACAACAATCCACCAAACAGGAAATGTAAGTGTTGAAAATATAATATATTTCCAACTTTTTACTTGCCTAATCAGCCATTGATAAAATGGTGTTAATATAAAAAAAACAATCCCACATCCATATAATATATTTTTATCAACTACATTTTGATCCGATATAATATTTATTATTGCTAAATATGCAAATATTATTTCAGTTGGAATAATTTTAGAAAAAATATCTAATTTATTATTTGTAGTACTACTATCTAAGTTCATAACCCCTCCAATATATAGTTATATTACCATTAAATTATCAACAAAATACTTACCCCACCAAAACAGTATTATATCTTTAAATTTAAAAAAACATTAAATTTACAATCTTAATGATCATACTATGGCGTATGCACTGTATTAAATTAACCTGACAGGCCCTCCAAATAACATTAACTACTTACTCACACTTCGGAGTACTCCACTGAGTAAATTATCCCCCATTTCATCGTATTGGAATTATAAAATCTCAGAACCAGAAGGGATGGTCAGAAGTGGGTCTAAAAAACTGGACCACAGTTTAAGGTGAACGATTCTTCCCCAGACGCCCGCAGATAAGGGCACGGCGCTGGAATGCCGCCCTGCCCTCCCCCCCATATATGCGTTGAGATTTATCCGCGCTTCAAATGCAGCCGCGCCCGCTCCCGTATGGCGGCGATCTTCAGACCCCAGAACGGGCAGTTCGGAACATGGCCCCGGGCCGTGGCGGCCCCACAGCAATCGTACCGGATTTCGCCGGTCTCCGAGTCAAAGCTCGTGGGCGGCTCGTATTCCTCCAGGAACTGTTCGACCGCCGCGAGCAGGCCCGTGGAGGTCAGGTTGCCGCCCGTGCGGAAGTCCGTCTCCAGGGTCTCGGCGCGTCGGATCAGCGGGAAAGCGCCGTCCACGGCGGCTGTCCGCAGAACCCGGCTCATGCCCCGGATAAGGGCCAACTGGAGCAGCGCCTGCGTCTCAACGGCGTGCAGCCGCGACAGCGGGATTGTTTTTTCGGCTACCATGTCCCGGTCCTCCCATGATTGACCTTTGTATGCTCCGGTTCCTCCCGCTCCGGCCAGGGCGCTCAAACCTCGGGCACTCGACGGCGCTCCGAAAACCGCACAGGAGGAACCGGAAATAACGGAAAACGAAGAGTTGAACGATTTCGACCGCAGCCTGATCCCCCTCCCCTTTCGCCCTCTTCCTTCCTTACAGCCCCGACCGGCTCCACAGCGGACGTGCGATTAGACATTGCGGACAGCCCGTATTGTCGCTACAAAGTTGAACATATCCGTCAGGCGTTGATGGCCGTGACACATTCGTTGTCCGGAACGATTTTGCCGTCCTCGAGCCCGGCTCGACGGCGATGTTGTGGGACCGGCCCCGAATGGGGCGCGTTCGTCAGGTGGAATTGTGCGGGTAAAGATCAGCGCCGTAGCCTATGGCTCGCGCCCAGACGGCTACCGGAATGCCCGTGCGGGCAAGATCTTCGAGTGCTTCCTTGGAGGCTCTTGGCATAGTCCAATACCTTGTTTTTACAGGGTTCGCATTGTGCGAAAGTCGTCGTTTGTTATGTAGCGCACCTATTGTCTGACACCATTCAGGTGCATTGTCAAGCACCCAATTGGATATAAGAGTTTTTATGACCAAATCAATATTAGGGGAAAGAATTACGCAACTCAGAGGAGAGCTGAGTCAAAAAGCTTTCGCCGACAAACTAAATGTTAGTCGCAATACACTGAGCCGTTATGAAAACGGTGACCGTACCCCTGACGCGGAATTCCTACAAAAGCTAATTGAAGAATTTCGAGTGGACGCCAACTGGCTGCTGCTTGGCGCGGGCGAACCGCCCCAGGAAGAGGACCGGCGGGAAGCGATGTTGCTGTCCCACTTCCGGCACTGCGACGAGACCGGCAAAGACGCCATGCTCACCACCGGGGCCGCTCTGGCGCAGCCACAATCCAAAAAGGATTAGACGGCCAGGCGGTTCGAAGCCGCTTCCGCGGATACAGCCACCGCCAAGCGCATAACAAATCGGTGGATCATGAAATCAAACGACCTCCCGGGGCTTCCCCGGGAGGTCGTTTCGTTCATGGCTTTCAGGTTCGATACGTGTAAGAGCCTTTCACATCCGCAAATATCAGCGCATACCTTTCCCCCGCCACTGAGCGGCGCTCTCAAGGTGGACGGCCTACACGCCGCGCCGCCGTCTATTTCGTGACATCAACCCCGTATTTCTTGATCTTGTTATCCAAAGTCGTCCTGGTGATGCCCAGCAGCTTGGCTGTTTCGCTTTTGTTGCCTCCCGTCTGGGCGAGCGTTTCCGCTATGGCGACCTTTTCGATCTCCTGCAGGGATTTGCCCCCAACGCGGTGCCGTCCGCCGGGGGCGCCGCAGACTTCCTCGAAATGCCTGGTCAGCGCCGGAGGCAGGTCCTTCTCGGACACGTATTCGCCCGGGGCCATGATGACCGCACGTTCCACGGCGTTTTCCAATTCACGGACATTGCCGGGCCAGTCGTATTTCACGAGCACGTCCATCGCCATGGGGGTGAAGCCCTTGATCGGTTTCCTGTTGAGCTCGGAGAACCGCTTCAGGAAGAACGTCGCCAGCAACGGCACATCCTCTCCGCGTTCCTTCAAGGGCGGAATCCAGAGATTGACGACATTCAACCTGTAGTACAGGTCTTCCCTGAAAGTTCCCTTTCCGACTTCGGCCAGGAGATCCCTGTTGGTGGCCGCGATGATCCGGACATCGACCTTCAGCACCTTGTCGCTGCCGACGCGTTGGATCTCGCGTTCCTGAATCGCCCGCAGCAGTTTGGCCTGCATGGGCATCGGAATCTCTCCGACCTCGTCCAGGAAGAGAGAGCCGCCGTCGGCCCGCATGAACCGGCCGTCCCTTTTCCTGTCCGCGCCGGTGAACGCACCTTTTTCATGACCGAAGAGCTCCGACTCCAGAAGCGTGTCCGTCAAGGCCGCGCAATTGACGGTGACAAGCGGAGCCTCCTTTCTGTTGCTGTTCGCATGGATCGCTTTGGCGAAAAGCTCCTTGCCCGTGCCGCTTTCCCCGGAAATCAAGATCGTGGCCTCGGTCGAGGCCACGGTTTTCACCATGTCGACGAGCTCTTTCATCGGCTTGCCGGCGCCGATTATGTTCGTCAGGCTGGCGTCTTCCGATATGCGCTCCCTGAGAGACCGGTTCTCCTTGAGGAGCGTCATGTGATCCAACGACCGTTCCAGGGTCATCTTGAGTTCATCAAAGTTGAGCGGCTTGGTCAGATAGTCGTACGCCCCCAACTTCATCGCCTCCACGGCGGTGTCGACGGAAGAGTATGCCGTCATGATCACGATGGGAATGGCCGGGTTGTAGTCCTTGATCCGGCTCAGGGCCTCGATGCCGCCGACCTTCGCCATGCGCACATCCATCAAGACCGCGTCGAACGGTCTTTCCTTCACCTTGTCGATGGCGTCCGCGCCATCCTCGACACCCGCAACGGCATACCCCCACCCCTTGAGCATGGTTTCAAGCATCGAGAGATGCGCCTTGTCGTCGTCCACAACTAAAATCTTGGCGCTCATGCTACGCTTCTCCTGTTTCCAGTGGAATGAGGATGGTGAAAGTCGTTCCATCGGGCCCCGTCCGCTCAACCTTGACCTCGCCCGAATGGGCTTCGATGATCTTGCTGACGATGGCGAGCCCCAACCCGGTGCCGGTCTGCTTGGTCGTGAAGTACGGATCGAAAACGCGCGAGACGTCTCCACCGGGAAGCCCCGCCCCGGTATCCGCCACCTTCAGTTGCAACATCGCGTCCAGCCTGTCGGCGCTGACGCTGAGCTTCCCGCCTTCCGGCATGGCCTGGATGGCGTTGACGTAAAGATTGATCATGGCCTGCGTCATGCGGTCCGGATCGAGGGCGACCAGCCCGACATCCCGTGCCGTATCCAGGGAGACGGACACGCCCGCTCCATCGGCCTCCTGCCTGATCAGCCGCAGGGAGCCTTCTAGAAGGGTCGAAACATCCGTGTCGCGCAGCTTGACATCGGCAGGGCGGGCCATCTCGAGCAGCTCGGATATGACCCGGTTCAGCCTGTCCACTTCCGAGGTCATGACTTCCGCGGCCTTGCGGTTGTCGCTGCCCTCTTCAAACAGGGAGCCGAAATACGTCGCATACCCCTTGATGG
>JGI12577J12838_1000293_pt1 | contig 14019 bp, 9 predicted proteins | sample TtanPargueraPR_3_FD_12838 | JGI IMG/M metagenome (IMG submission 12838)
AAAGGGTTTGTTTTTTTTCAAGTTTCCTTCCAGTGTTAACGATACATCGGTTCTGAAATAATAAGGCACTCTGAATTCATTTCTATCCGAGTAGCGCACATATCGGGAATCTCCAATAAAATAATAGGATACCGGCAGGGTTATGGGTCTGCCCGTAGCATAGTTTATGGTCGTTGACAAACTTATACGACGACTAAAATTATAATTGCCGGTTAAAGTTAAAACGTGCGGTTTATCAAAACTTGAAGGATATTTTTTGCCTTCATTAATTACGAAACCGTATTGACCATCAAAGTTCATAAATGAACGGGAGTAGGTGTATGAAGCCCAGCCATTAATTTTTCCTCTGTCTTTCGATAGCATTAATTCAATTCCATATGCATCCTGATCGCCCTGAGCGGTGATGGTTTCAGTGTTTTTTGTGTCAATAAAATTTGCGCCATCAATAAAATCGGTAACATTTTTTGATTTTTTGAAATAAGCTTCGGCCGAAACTGAAATACCCAATGCTACGATGTTTTTATAAATTCCCAGTGCTATTTGTCTTGAGTGCATGGGTTTTGAGTAATAATCTACCATCTTCCACTGATCGGTAGGATTTATGCTGTATGTATTGCTTAACAAATACATGTACTGATTGACTTCGCTGTACGATAATTTTACCGAATTAAAATTGTCGATATTGTAATCTATGCCTACCCGAAATTCAGGCGATTGGTAGCTTTTAATTTGCTCTCCGCGACCAAAAGTCAGCGTATCTGCAACATACGCATCGTGCAAACTGGTGCCTTCCTGATAAACATTTACGGTGTTTGGTCCCAGGTAGGCATAATAATTATAACGCAGCCCAACATTTACATCCAGTTTATCCATGAGGTTAATGATGCCGGCCGCATATACCGACATTGTTAGGGCTTGCTCTTTTCCTAAGTCCAGGTAATCGCGCCGTGATTCCTGATTAGCTGCTGTAATCTCGCCCCTGTTCAAATGATACTGTATGGCGTCCCAACCAAAATTTAACTGGATTTTATCGTTCCACAAATACCTGAAATTCTGTTTTATTTCCAGGTGGTCGAGCCGGTGATTGTGTGAGTATGCCAAACTCGACACGGTATTGTCCGTGGTTTCGAATCCGAAAACCGAATAATTTAAATTTGAGGTCAGGTTGAGTTTGTCATTGAACCTGTGGTCGTGCTGAATACCCAAAATCTGGTTATAGTATTCATAAATGTTTTTTTCGTTGAGGTTAAAATAATCCTGACTTCCGTATGCCACTACTTTTAAACCGCTGTTATCGTTAAATTTAAAATTTAAGCTGGCATATCCATCGTAAAAATTAACCCGGCTACGACGCAAATTTTCGTCGGGCAAGCGTTTAAGTATATAGTTTGAGTAGGTTGATCGTCCGCTTACCAGAAACGAAAGGCGTTCTTTTATTATCGGTCCTTCAACTGAAACGTTAGCCGAAATGGGACTGATACCTCCCTGGGCAAAAAACTTTTCAGAATTCCCGTCCTTTGAATTCACTTCAAAAACCGACGATAAACGACCGCCATATTTGGGTGGCAAATATCCTTTGTAAATAGAAAAATCCTGAACAATAGCTGAATTGATGGAGGAGAAAAACCCAAACAAATGCGAGGTGCTGTATAATGGGATGTTATCCAGGTAAAACATATTTTGATCGGCGTTTCCACCACGCACATTCACTCCCGACGACCCCTCGCCAACACGCACAATTCCAGGCAACAATTCTGATATTTTAAGAATATCTTTTTCGCCCATTAAACTGGGTAACTCCTTTACGGCAATTATAGATATTTTATCGAGTCCGACCTCGGTGCCCCTGATGCTGTAATTTTGGGTCGCATTAACGGTTACTTCTGAAAGGGAAGTAACTTCTTCTTCCATCGATACACTGAAACTACCCGAGGACCGGATATCCAAAATATATTTTAATTCAGCCATTCCAACGCTTCTGAATTCAACCTCGTACTTTCCGGGTTTAATATTTAATTCGAAGTTTCCGTTGTCATCGCTTGCCATTCCGTATTCTTCTTTGATTAAATAAACCGTAGCTCCAATTAAGGGTTCGTTTGTTTTGGCATCAGAAATACTGCCTTGTACCTCTACTTTTTGATTTTTTCTTCCACCGTTTTCTTTACCAATCACAAGTGTTTTTTTGATGTTGGGATCTCTGACTTTTCTAAAGGTAGTCAGTGTATCATTTTCATTCTGAATGATGGTGGCCGATTCCTGAATATAATCTGGCAGCTGTGGCTGAAATCCCGATTTTGGGATAATTGCCACCACTTTCGACGGCAGATAAACACAGGTATACGAGGTATAAAAAAAGGCCTGATCCAGTATTTTTGCAACGGTAATGGTATCTGCCTGTATGTCGACTTTTACATTTTGCGGCAGCGAATCTTTATAAATAAAGTGAATGTCGGTTTGTGATTCGATGTAGTTGCACACCTCGAGTAATCCGGCTTGTTCAAAATTGACGCTCAACTTCTTATTCAAATCCTGTGCGAAAATTTGCATCACATTGAAAAGGAGTATGGCAAGGATAATTAGTTTTGAATGGTGCATTATTCGTACAAGTCATTAATATAGTTACACAACTGGATCCACTGAACATCTGTCATTTTACTAAATTTGTAATTCTGTTTGGCCAGATACTGTTTGACATCGGCGATATGTGGCTTTGGTAAAAGTTTTAATAATGCACGCCTGGTTTTCACCTGCTTAAGGGTGCTGTTTGTTTTGATATAATACTTTGCATTTTTATCGGTAAAACCGTAACCCTCGTTTCTACCTCCTCTCATAAATTTGAATTCTTTTGAATAGGCTGCTATACACGATAAACTATCGGCAGATATAATTTGTACAAACCGGGCTGGAATTTCAATGTTTGTGTTATTTATAAAATATCTATCACCCAGCCAGAATGCGTCAACATTTCTCGGATCCAAAATCAATTGTAACTCCGCACCATATTTTTCGGGCGTTTTAATGATCAGTTCATCCAATTCAATGTCATATTTTAACAGCACCGGGTGATACATTTTCTCCCGGTATTTAATTTTTGATGAAATAAAATCAGGGTCAAACAAATAGGCATGCCCCGCAATAAGATTTACCTTCGGAAAATATTTAACACCACGATACAATTGCTGATCGATGCCATATTTTTCATCCAGCAGATTGATTATTTCTTCCCGATTCGTCTCATTTTGGCTCATTGCGGGTTGCATGGTGCAAAAGAATAAGTGCGCCGCTATGAGAATTTGGAAAAAACGAAACTGCATATTTGTTGTTAGTTGTTTTAAGTTCAAGTATTTAAAACCCCAAAAATGGCCGGAACCACCTAAAATCGGGGCAATTTTCAAAATCTCATGTCGTGAACGTACAAAGAATTTATGAAAAGCACACCGAAAATTAACTTCAATTCTCCGGGGCAGGAATTATCTATTTACCGGGAATTATTTACAGTCTGGGAGACTGGAAAACCAGATGCCGGCCTGAACCGGGATAAGACTCTCTTAAGCATCTGTCTGTTAGAGTTTTTGTGAAATCAAAAGTGGAGCTGAGGGGAGTCGAACCCCTGTCCAAACGAGGAAGCAACAAGCTTTCTACATGCTTAGCTCTGACTTAATTTTCGAACAGCAGCCGGATCAAAGCCACCAACTACTACCTTAGCTCCTTTAATTTCGCAGAAATGCCGGAGCCTCATTTCCGCTAGCTTCGATTTACTTGCACCGCCGATTCGAACCGCTTCAAAGCATTAGCATCCGGGCGATGTCCTGTCCTGGCACCTTGTGCCTGGATTAAGCGTTTAACCTACTGTAATTCGGTTACGCAGCAAGAGCGTAATTATTTTCGCCAATTATGGTTTGATCATTATTTTTTAGGGTCAACAACCAAAACCCTGCATGCTTACTTGCCTCTTCTACCCGCTGTCAAAACCAGTCAGCCCCATAGAAGTTGTAAATATTTTATTTACAGAACATTAATACGGATAAGAAAAGCGATGGGTAACAAACTGGAAACAAATAACCTATATTTGAACGCTTTCCATCTCCTTATTGAATACAAAGATACGCTTAAAATTGGGATTTAAAATTGAACCATGGCCGTTAATGTTTAATGATGATTTTTTCGGTTTGAGTATTGCCGTTATCAGATTCTAGTTTTAAAAAATATAGCCCAGTAGGATAATTCTCCACATAAAGTTTAGTTTTCCCAGTACTATTTTTTTGTATTCGCAATTTGCCCTTGTTATCGGGTACACTAATTCTTAGTTGTGCTGAATTGCATTTAAATGAAGAGATAGCAACTAAGAAACCAGTTAATCACATTTGCTTACATGCGCGCGTGAATAAGACTATAAGACGTTTTGCAAATACAATTTCTATTTAGAAAGATCTCCTGAGAATTTTATAGCCAATTCATCCAGTTTTAATTGGAATTCTTTCAGAATTTTAGAATCCGCTGAATCCTTTGCCAGATTATTGGTTTCCAATGGATCTAGCTTAAGGTTGTACAGCTCCTCTTCGTTTTTGTTATTTATATACCGAAAGTATTTCCATTCATTTGTTCTAATTCCTTCGCTTGGAGGTATCTTTTCAAATTTCCAAAGGTGTTCGATTAAGATGGTGTCCCGATTCAGAGAATTTTGTTCCCCTTGAATCAAAGAAACCAGGCTTTTCCCTTGCCAGATGGTTGGTTGTTGAATACCTGCGTAGTCAAGAATGGTTGCGGGTATGTCAATATTCAATGCCATTTCATCAATGTCGGAGTGCTTTTTTATCCGGGGGTCGAAAACAATAAGTGGAATTCGAATCGAATTATCGTACATCAACCATTTCCCCGCAAGTTGCCTTTCACCCAGAAAATAACCATTATCTCCCATCAGGATTATCACCGTGTTATTCTCCACGCCTTTTTCTTCCAATTTCTTTCTTATTTTGGCAATTTCATCGTCAACACCTTTAAGCATTCGGTAGTACCCTTTTACGCTATGTTGATATTTGTCAGGAGTATCGAATCTCCAGTACCAACGTGTTCGATTATAGCCATCACGCACAGATTCAGGTAATTTATCGAACCATAAGCTTTCAGAAAGATTAGGAACAGGAATTTCAATATCCTCAAAAAGTTCATCCTGGTTATTCTGCCAGAAATATTGTTCAGGCGCTCCGTCATGCGCATGTGGAGCGCTGAAACTCAACGAAAGGCAAAAAGGATTTTCGGCAGGTGCATTTTCGATAAAGTCAAGAGCTTTTTGCCCTGTATAACGGGTTAAATGAACGGTATCTCCATCCAGCGTTTTATAGTAATATCCTCTGTAATCATTAAAATTGTTGTTACGGTCATAATCTTCAATCTCATCAAATAGCTCCTGCTTTCCATGATAATCTACACCAAACTTGCCAAAAAAACCAGTATAGTAACCGCTCTGTTTTAACAATATTGGATACGAAGAGTCCATCAAGGTTTTACTTATAGGGCCAGATGTAAATGAATAACGATGTGTCCTCTCATGTACACCACTTAAAATGCTGGCCCGACTTGCCGAACATATAGGAGTTGTTACAATTGCATTCGAAAAGTAAGTTCCACTTGCAGCCAATTTATCCATTTCAGGAGTTTGTATAATGGAGTTATCAGCATAACCAATTGCATCGAATCGTTGGTCATCAGTTAAGATGAAAATAATGTTTGGTTTGCTATTTTCAGGATTTGTATCTTTATTGCAAGCAACGATAATTAATCCCAATAAAAATAGTAAGATTAAAGATGTATTTTTCATTTTATTTTGGTAATGCGTCTGCATTATGCAAGGTAATTAATACTTTGTTGATAATCTTGATATGATTTTGGTTATGATAAAATTATCAAAAACAGACTTTATATCAAATCCAAAGCAACCTAAGCAGCAAGCACCTCCTACAGTATGTAGGCATAAATATCATTCGAATATGAATGTAATCCCAGTTCACATTATCGTAACTGATTGTGCTAAGTTACCGGAAACGTTTTCTCAAAAAAGTAAACGAGAAGAGCACTAGTGCCTGTTTTTTTTTCGGACAATAATGTTTAAATTATTAGGTTAACAACTTTAGCTATGGAACGAATAGTATTTGGCAGAACTAACTTAAAAATTGCACCTATTGGTTTTGGTGCTTGGGGTATAAGTGGACGTGATTGGGGTAAAACTGATGATAGTCAATCAAAAAAAGCTATTAATAAGGCCATTGATGAGGGTATGAATTTTTTTGATACAGCTGATAATTACGGCTGGGGACATTCAGAAAATCTAATTGCAGAAGTATTAAAGGAAAGACAGGACAAGCATGATATTATAATTGCCACAAAAGCTGGTAATAATTTCTATCCTTATCTTGATCAAAAGCATAATATTTCCCCAGGAAACCCCGATTATTCAAAGAAACATTTGATTTTTGCAGTCGAGCAAAGTTTAAAACGTTTAAACAGAGATCGCATTGATATATTACAACTCCATAGTCCTTCGTTAAGTATGGTTGAAGATGAGGAGGCTTTTGAGGCATTGGAAATATTAAAAATACAGGGTAAAGTAAAACATGCAGGCTGGAGTATAGCCTCGTTTGCTGAGACCGAACAGGCTGATATGGTTGAAAAATATAATGAATTAATTGATGTTATCCAGGTCCGTTATAATTTGCTTGAGAGGCAGGCTGAAGATAAAATATTACCTGTAGCCTTAAAGTATAACATTGGAGTTATTGCGCGAATACCTTTATTATTCGGCTTTTTGTCGGGCAAGTTTACACGGAAAAGTAAATTTGGATCGGATGATCATCGAAGTATGAACTTATCGGCAGAAAAGCTTGATAGTTATCTGAAAAAAATGGAGTTAATGGAGCCTTTCTTTACTAAAAATGCAAAATATACAAAGGCCCAGTTAAGTCTTAAATTTTGTATATCACATCCGGCAGTGCATGTTGCAATACCTGGCTGTAAAACCGAGCAACAGGTAATGGAAAATATTGGGGCTGCTTATATACCCGATTCGGTAAATATTAATGAGTTTTAAGCTCGAAGGGAAACAGTTTGTTCTGCATTTGTGATTACCTGGATAGGAATAAAGACCAATACATTGGGGGCAGGTATCTTCTCTCTATGGATATCACCTCCTCAGATGGCCAGTTGCCATTTTATTTTTTCTAATTACTTGAGTTTATCTTACACCAATAAATTTTACTTAATTTCTTCCCGCCCATCTGAATACTTTGCAAATCGTCTCATTACACGTGAATGAACATTGTCATAACTTGTCCACGGCCAGCCACCAAATTGAGTTTTGCGATAATCAGAAAAGGCTTGTTGTATTTCTGATGCATCATTCATTACAAAAGGGCCGTGTTGCACCACAGGTTCGTTAATGGGTTGTCCCTGAAGCAATAAGAGGTAAGCATCTTCATTGCTGTTTTCAATAATTACTGATTGATCTGCCAATAATTCGACTGAATTATAAGGTTTTACATTAACTCCGGCAATATTAATTTCAGCGCCTTTATAAAAATAAATTGAACGGTTCACGTCAAAAGAGGCAGTTGGAATAGACCACGAACCGTTAGCATCAATCTTTATCAACCAAATTCCAATCTCATTACCTGGATCGGCTGCCCATGAATCTGGTGCAGGTGCAGGTGCTGTAACTTCACCTAATTTACCAGCAATGACAGTTACTTCTGTCAGTTTTCCATTCTTATTTTTTTCTGTAAAAACAGGTATATCTTCTGACCAAAGCATTTTATAATATGGTCGTGAGAATTTTTTTGCTTTAGGTAAGTTAAGCCATATCTGAAAAAGCTCCAAAGGATTTGGTCTATCCTTATTGAGGAGTGGAAACATTTCTGAATGTTGGAGTCCGGCACCTGCAGTCATCCATTGCACATCTCCATTACCATATCTTCCCGATGCTCCGTGAGAATCCGAATGATCAACAAAACCTTTTAATACTACAGTTATAGTTTCAAACCCCCTGTGTGGGTGTGCAGGAAATCCTGGAATTTTTTCGCCGTGATACATTCGCCAACCGTTCTTTGTCGTAAAATCCTGTCCAAGATTTCTGCCTTCCAATGAAGCTGCAGGCCCTAAATGATCATTTCCAACAGGGTAATTATCAAGATGATGTACGCAAAATAAAAACGGATCACTGGTCCCCCAGGTAAATCCTAAAGGCTTAATATTGACAATCAATTTATTATACATTTCAAATTATATTATTACGAATTTTATTTTAAAATTTTGTTTAAATGTAAAAATTCCGACCAACGTAATTGTAATCTGACTTTTATTCACATTATATTTTCTATATGTCTGACAAAAATGTGACGTTTCCAATAAAATAAGGCTGTATATAACACCTTTTATGTATGGTTTATATCTATAAAGCTATGAATAAATTATCTTCCATCAAACACAGAAATTTATACTACTGCGGACGGCAGAACATGTAAAATCTTAGCTGTATTTGGTTCCCTATTTCAGGATTTAGCCACTTTCTATGCTTGAATGACACAATATACTACCCCGAGGTGAAAATGGCTGCATCAGACTTTTAAATTTTGGATTTTTAAAAGTGCCATTGATCTAGAATTGCCTTCGAGTTTTGGAAGGGAAACAGTTTGTTCTGTTTTTGTATTTGCCAGGATAGGAATAAAAGTCAAGGAAATTTGGGGTGGGGGTATTGAAGCATTAACAATCAATCTCAACCTTCCTGAATAAATGATTTTTTAGGCTTGTCTTAAAGGGTGAATTTTCGTAACTTTTATTGTTCTTTTCAACTTCCCAATTCCTTGTGCTATCCAGAAGATTTTATAAACCAAAAATTAATTGTTATGAAAAAAATCAAAACATTTATGCCGTTTATATTCGTCATCATATTTGGCGGATTATTGTTGTTATCCTGTGAGCGCGATATTGAATATGTTGATACCGAAACAGCTTCCTTAAAAAGCGGAGATTTAACACCAATGGAACTTCTAGGTAAGAATATCTTTTTCGATAAAATCTCTTCTCCTGATAACATGTCTTGTGCTACCTGCCATTCACCTAATGTTGGCTTCACTGGTCCAATTCCTGGAATAAATATGAAAGGAGCTGTATACAGGGGTGCAGTTCCCCAGAGATTTGGAAACCGTAAAGCTCCGAGTGTTGCATATGCTACTTTAAGTCCTGTATTTCATTATAACGAGGATATAGGATCATTTGTAGGTGGTAATTTCTGGGATGGAAGAGCAACGGGAGACATGTTAGGTAATCCAGCAGCTGACCAAGCATTGGGTCCGTTTCTGAATCCAGTGGAACAGAATAACCCATCAAAGCAAGCGGTATTGGAACAAATTTCAATTTCAGATTATTCTGATTTATGGGAAGCAGTTTGGGGTGAACCGATAAGTTGGGAAACGAATACTGATGTAAATGCGAATTATGACAGAGTTGGATTGTCCATTGCTGCCTATGAAGCCTCAACGGAGGTTAATCAGTTTTCATCTAAATATGATGCATACCTAGCAGGAAATGCAGAATTGACTGAACAAGAATTATCAGGACTTGAATTATTTAATGCAAATTGTTCTGCATGTCATCCAAGCGAAGGAATTGGAGCCCTTTTCACCGACTTTACATTTGATAATGTAGGAGCACCAAAAAATCCTGATAATCCTTTTTATGACATGGATGAAATTTATCTCGGTGACGGATCTCCGATCAATCCCATGGGTGATGAATGGATTGATCCAGGATTAGGAGGTTTTCTTGCATATGCTTATCCAGAATACGCTGATGAAAATATGGGGAAACATAAGGTTCCTACTTTGCGAAATGTTGGAAAAAAGCCTGGAAAAGGATTTACAAAAGCATACATGCATAATGGTGTATTTAAATCATTAGAAGAGGTTGTTCATTTTTATAATACCCGTGATGTGGAAGACTGGCCTGCGCCTGAAGTAGCTGAAAATGTGAATGAGGATGAATTAGGTAATTTAGGTTTAACTAATGAGGAAGAAGATGCAATAGTTGCCTTCCTGGAGACTCTTTCAGATGGTTACAAGTAAAATCAGAATTTGATAGCGATCATTAGTAAACACATCGAAAATGATGAAAGGAGACAGTTTAGCCTCCTTTCTTTATTTGAAGATTATGATATTTAACGGATCTGGGTCATGCTTAAGAAAATGACATACCATATTGTAAAGAAAATCTATTTGTTTGGGAAAGCGCAAAGTAAATGTAATTTCAGATAATTATTAATTGATATAATCATGTGGAAACAAATAATCATAAGGATTTTTAAAATAAGCAACATCAGGATTGGTAATGATATTATTATACATGATAAATCAACATATAGAAACATAATTACTAAGGGTTCTTTGGGTTTAGGTGAATCATACATGAAAAAGAAATGGGATTCACCTCATCTCGATATCTTGATTGCAAAACTAATTAAAGCAGGAATCCATAAAAACAATTTTTTGGGAGCCCTAACAAAGTTTATTTTGTGGGTGAAATCTGTGATTTTCAACCTACAGGACCGAAAAAACTCACCACTCCTTTCAGAAACACATTATAATACAGGAAACCATTTGTTTAAATCATTTCTCGATCCAAATATGATATACTCGTGCGCTTATTTCAAGAATACAAATGACTTAGCACAAGCTCAACTCAAAAAAATAAAAATTGTTGGCAACAAACTTGATTTACAGCCAGGAGAAAAAGTTCTTGATATTGGTTGTGGATGGGGTGGAACTGCCAGGATACTCTCCGAAATGTTTGATGTGGAGGTCACTGGTGTTTCAGATTCCTCGGAGATGATTAAATATGCAAATGAATATAATGCGTGTGAAAGAGTTAAATTTATCTGTGCAGACTATAGGGTTATAAAGGGAAAATTCAATAAAATTTACAATGTCGGTTTCCTGGAAGCGGTTGGTCCAAAGAATTTCAGAAGTTTTATGGAACAAGTAAATGATATGCTTCTTGATAATGGAATTTTCTTAATTCACACCATTGGTGGACAGTATTCAACTAATAAAGGTGATCCTTGGTTAGATAAATACATATTCCCACACGGGGTTATTCCTTCTAAAAAACAAATTGATAAAGCAGTAAAGAATATATTTGAAATCAGAGATTTCGAGGCATTTGGAAGGTATTATGAAACTACATTAGAGCATTGGAGAAATAACTTAAATAGAAACTGGAGTGCAATTAAGGATCAATTTGATAAACCTGAAATATTCAAAAGAATGATGGATTACTATCTTTCAAGTTGTACAGCTGCTTTTCACACGGGGATGTTAGATTTATGGCAATATGTTTTTACTAAACTGGGTGAGGTAAGAGAGTATGAAAAATACAGATTATTGTAAATTACATTATTAGTAAAAACAAAACTATTCAACATAAAAATTACGATCGTACATCAAGGCAAATAAAACAAAAGGAGATAGATTATTTCTTTCAGCTACCATTTTCACTTATCTAAATTTAATTTAATTACATTCGGCATAAAAGCCAACCAAATTTGGGGTGGGGGTACCAAGGTTTTGCTTTTGAAGTAAACTGGGAAACTGCGGGTAAGGTATTTGGGGCTCTACTCAAATTTATGGGGATATCATTAAGGAAGCCATATTTATCGGTTAAAGTTTTTGCATGACATTAGGGATGTCTGGGATTAATTCATTTAGCTTTCAACGAACAGAAAGCATTATGTGCTTCAGAGTTCTCCTGCAAAATCTTTAAGCCAGCTTCGCAATTCATTGCCAATCTCGGGATCGTTCAATCCAAACTCAATATTCGTTTTCAGAAATCCCAGTTTATTTCCAATGTCGTAGCGTTTCCCGTTAAATTTTAATCCGAACATTGGAAACGACTTTACCATTTCGCGCATGGCATCGGTGAGTTGCACCTCGTTGTTTTTCCCGGGCCTGGTGTTTTCAAGGTAATCGAAGATTTCGGGCGTGAACAGGTAACGGCTAGCCACGGCCAGATTCGAAGGCGCTTCTTCAATGGATGGTTTTTCGATCCAGTTTTTAGCGCGGATTACGTTTTCGGATATTGCTTCACCATCCACCACCCCGTAGCGGCTAACCAGCTCAGGTTTCACTTCTTCAAGTGCGATTACTGAACCTTTTTGTTGGTTGTAAACATCGATAAGTTGCTTTGTTGCAGGTCCATCTTCGCTTTGTACAAGGGTATCCCCCAAAAGAATCACAAAAGGTTCGTTACCGACATGATATTTCGCGTGCAGAATAGCATCGCCCAGTCCATTCATTTCTTTTTGCCACACAAAATGAATATTGGCCATTTCCGAAATAGCACGGATCTTTTCCAGCATTTCGGTGTTATTTTTTGCGATGAGTGTTTCTTCCAGTACCGGGCTGCGGTCAAAATGCTCTTCAATGGCACGTTTACCTTTTCCGATGATCATTAATATATCGGTAATGCCGCTGGCCACGGCTTCTTCAACCACGTATTGAATTACGGGTGTATCGATGATCGGTATCATTTCCTTTGGCGACGATTTGGTGGCCGGCAGGAATCGGGTACCGTATCCCGCCGCGGGAATAACTGCTTTTTTTACCATTTTATTTGTCTACTATCGCAGGTTTAATCACTTCTATTTCTTTTTGAGCCAACGCTTGCAAAAGTTGTTTAAACATGGTGTCATCGGCGTACGTTCCGATGATGGCTCCTCCCGAACCTGTAAATTTTGCCGAGGCACCCACCGAACGGGCTGTTTCCACCATTTCAACATTACCTTGCGAAACAGGGATAAGGCTTTTACGCAAATCAAAATTTTGATTGATCAGATCGTGAATCGCCTCTTGATCATTATGTTTCAAAGCTTCGCGGTAGGCATCGGCTAATCCGATCCATTTTTCCATGGCATCCAGAACTACTTTTTCACCAATGTTGTAGCGTGCTCTCAGGTTGTTATGAACTACTTCGGTTCCTTCCGACAGATTTTTTCGAAAGGCAATGTACATGTTTTTAAAATTTACGGCTTCAAGTTCTTCGTAGTTACCGTATCCTTGTTTTTGCATCGTTCTTTTTTCAAAATCCATATACACCGGTTGTTCATATGCCTGTGCCACCCGGTCCTGCAATCCGGCGGCTATTCCAAGTTCCTCTGTTTCGACACTCAGAACTAGGTTGGCCATTATCGGTTTTGGAATATCTACATTGTAGAATGACATGAGCGCTTTCATGCATGCAGTGATGATGGCACTCGATCCGGCAAGTCCGAGCCGTAAAGGAATATTGGAATGGTAACGGATCGTAAAATTCCGACCGTCGATTTGGATATTCTGTTTGTCGCAGTAATCGTAAAAAACTTTGATGGTTCCTTTCAGCAAGCGAATCCCACCATAGTAACCATTCAGGTTAACATTTTCGACCAGCTGATGAATGCTGTCAAACGAAGTAATATCCAGCCCTTGTGGATATATTTTTAGTTCAGGCGAATGGTATAATTGAACACTGGCTCTGAAATTTGAGAATAAGAAAGCAATGGTTTTTCCAAAATATCCATCCGACGGGTTTCCGATAACGGCAGCCCGCGGGTAGGAGTGTGTTTCTATAATCATTTTCTAATTTTTCGGCAAAGTTATTTATTCCACGCTTCAATGGCCGATAAATTCATTTCATTTTCGATATTTTTTGCCGCAGGAGTATAGAGGTACTCCAGTTCGGTGGCAAAGGTTTCGGTAACTTTGGCACGAACCAATTTCATGGTGGCATTCAGCATTTTATTATCAGCTGTGAAGGCATAGGGAAGAACTACAATTGTTGCCGGCAGCCAGCGTTCGGGGAACATTCCTTCGTACTTGCCGCCTTTTTTGTATTCGTTGATTTCTTCCTGAATAATCTTTAAACTTTCTTTATTTCCCTCTACGCTTCCTTTTTGAATTCCGCGGTTTTTTAACTCCCGGTTAATGGCTTCCATTTCCGGAA
>JGI12577J12838_1000336_pt1 | contig 12629 bp, 9 predicted proteins | sample TtanPargueraPR_3_FD_12838 | JGI IMG/M metagenome (IMG submission 12838)
CTCTGCTGAAAAGCGTCTTCTCTTGGACATTATTGGAAGTCCTCCTCGTCGTTGGACTCCACCTTAATGACCTGTCTAGAAAACCGCTACCACCTCTATATCCCGCAATATACATAGTCGGGATTTTTAATTTTTAGTGGTATTATAAAAAATAGGAAAATTATTTCCCCCAGATGTTCATAATTTGCAGTAGTTGCAAGATGCTGTGTGCGATGGTGGGACGAGTTTCTCGTGGGAGGAGATGATTTTTAGGGTGTAGGTGTTTTGTTGTTTCGTGTTCATTCTTTCTGGCCTGCCCCGTCAGGGCTCTCCAGTCATACAAGGTCGTGAATGCGGCAATCGGGCTGCTCAGATAGTCTTCGGCCATGCCTCTGAAGGGATACTCCCTGCGGGTGCTCTTTGTCTCCTGAGCAGACACTGAGCTTGACCTCCAACCGCTTGATATGGGTATGCAGTGTGGCAAGCTCTTCCTGTAGTTCTTTTTTCTTGCTTTCGTCTTTGGATATTAGGCTAGGCTTTCCCCTCCCTCAAAAGCTTTCCTGTGGAGATGCTCCATATGGGAAACGTGCCAGCCATATCGTTTTAAGCTGTCGTCTTCATCGTCCCGAGTAAGATTGCATAAAGGAGTCTCGCAACGACGTGTAAAAATGAAATTTCAGGAAATGTTATTTTGGGAAAATGGTGTTTGTCGTACAATTGCAGCCTGCCGCAATTTCTTACAATCCAGCATTCCGCCGGTGCGTTACGCAAGTGCTTTGCCTGCAAAGCCTCAAATGAATCCGCCTGATTGCCGAGCGGATCGCGTCGGGGCGGGGTGGAATTCATTTCTGGAGAAAAAGATATGCGGTTGTGGCGGAAGTTGATGATTGGTCTGGCAAGAAGCGAATCCATTACCGGGTTCATGCACGGTTCCCGGCTCATGAATCGTTTTTCACGGCAGTTCGTGGGCGGAGGAAATGCGCTTGAAGGTGTTCAGCGTGCCGACGAGCTTCGTAAGAGAGGGATCTCGGCGTCAATGTTCGTGCTGGGAGAGTATGAGGATACTGAAGAGCGCGTGCGCTCCATGGTGTCGGACCTGGAAGAGGTCTTTCCTCTTTTGCGGGAAGCCGGACTGGACCAGCATGTGTCCGTGGACCCCACTCAGATCGGATCAATGCTTTCATGGGAATCGTGCCGTGAGAATGCTGTCCGCTTGGGAGAAGAAATGGCGGGGCATGCTTCAGGCCGGTGCACTGCGCTTATGGTCGACATGGAAGACGCCTCGGTGACCGCCCCAACACTTGACCTGTATGCTGCGTTGAAGGACATGGGACTTCCTGTCGCAGTCACGGTTCAGGCGTACTTGCATCGGAGCAGGGAAGATATTGAAAATCTGGTTCAAGGTGGGGCCATGGTGCGCCTGGTCAAGGGGGCCTTTGCGGAAGACGGATCTGTCGCCCTCACGTCCCGAAAGGACATAGATGAGCGTTACCGGGAGTTGCTGGGGGTGCTCTTCAGCGACCAAGCCAGGGAGAGCGGGGTGTATCCGGTTATCGGCAGCCATGACCACAGGATGATCGAGCATGCGGTCAAGCTTGCCGATGAACGGGGATGGTCGCGAGAGCAATGGGAAGTGGAGATGTTGTTGGGAGTGCGGCCGCAGTACCAGAGCGAGTTGGTGCGCCAGGGCGTTTCGTTGAGAGCGTACCTGCCCTATGGGCGCAAATGGTGGCCCTACAGCGTTCGCCGTATCGGTGAAAATCCTCGAAACCTGTGGTTTGTCGGTCGATCCGTTTTTGGCGTGTAGCGCATTGATCCTGTCATCATGCTGTTTTTCCGCCCTGTGTGAATTGTCGATGTTCTTCAGTCAATCAGTCATGATAAAGGCTCAGAAGAATTTTTTTTGAGCCTTCTTTTTGTGGAATATACAAATTAAAATCAGGTTGACATCCAGGGAGGCAGAGCACGATTCTCTCCTTTGAATTCTTGATTTTGTGTTGCATTCCTTTCATAATATTCATTGAAGTCTGGTGATTGTCTTGCCTTCGAACGGCTCGTTGGGAGTTCCTGATGAAAATCGAAATGTGGATGATGTTTTTTAGGGAAAGGCCCGGTTTGCACTGATGCTGACCGGGCTTTACGCTGCGATGAGGATGCTCCGCTTCCATTGCCGCCATGGGGAGAGGTCAATCCGGACTTTCGGCAACCAGTACCCGGTTGATGACGTCCATGAGTCGTTCCATGTTTACCGGTTTGGCAAGGTAGTCGTCGGCGCCGGCGGCGAGAAAGGTGTTCCTGTCGTTTTCCGAGGCAAAGGCGGTGAGAGCCACGATCGGAACGTGATTATGCCGGTCGTCTGCCCGGATGGCCTTTATGGCTTCAAGTCCATCCATGACCGGCATCTGGATATCCATCAGGATCAATGCATAATCCTTGCCGTCGAGCTGTTGCAGCGCCTCGGCGCCGTTTTCCACACTATCCACGCGATAACCGACTTCTTCCAGGAGAGCCCGGATGGCCATTCGGTTGATCCTGTCGTCTTCCGCCAGAAGGATCGAAGATTCGACCGGATCGGCGGCGCAGGGAGTTTCTGTCGTGAGTAAAGGAATGGGGTCGGGCGTCTGCCTTGCCTGGAAAGGAAGGCATACATGGAATGTGGAGCCTTGCCCGAAAGTGCTGTCCACAGCAAGGGTTCCGCTCATCAGGAGCACCAGTTGCCGGACGATGGACAAGCCGAGTCCAGCTCCCTGATATTTTCTTTCGAATCCTTCGTCAGCCTGGGTGAACGCTTCAAAGAGAGAGTCGATATAGTCGTCCTCGATGCCGATACCGGTGTCGGAGATGGAAAACAGGATCCGGTAGTGTTCGGGCGTATTGTCGGGGAGAGGAGACACTTCCAGGCGGATGTGTCCTTTCTCTGTGAATTTGATCGCATTTCCCACCAGGTTGTTGAGAATTTGCTGCATGCGGACGGGGTCGCCGAAGAGATGATTTTCGGTTGCATCGCCTATGGCTACTTCCAGGGACAATCCCTTTTCCTGACAGGACGAGCTGAACAGTTGTTCGACAAAGGAAAGAGCCTCCCGCAGGTCGAATGTTTTCTCCGATAAACCGAGCGCGCCGGACTCAATTCTGGTCAGGTCCAGAATGTCGCTGAGAAGGGAGGCCAGCCTTTCGGCGGACTGCACGGCCAACTCGACATATTCCTTTTGCATGTCACTGAGCCGGGTGGTGATGAGGAGTTGATGCATGCCCATGATTCCGGTCAACGGCGTCCTCAGCTCATGACTCATGTTTGCCAGGAAGATTGTTTTGGCGTGATTGGCGGATTCCGCTTTGGCCTTTTCCTCCAACAGCTCCGACTGCTTTTGCAGCAGTTGTTCATGCGCAAGGTTCAGTTTGCCGACCATTTCGTTGTAGGCCACACCGATGTCCAAAAACTCCTGCGGGAGCTGCTCTATGCCCATGGCTGTGCCGAATTCGCCTTTTCCGAGTTTGTTGAACGCCTGTCTGAACCGTTCCTTGGCGGCTTCGAACAGGGCGTCCCGGGGCAGGACGGTCATGCAAAGCCAATCCGTGGAATTCAGATAGACCCAGTACAGCAGGAACTCTGTTGAATTGCTTCTGATCGTGCAGCCCGCCTCCTGGGCATACAGTTCCTGCAGATTCAAGCCTGCAAAAGCCTCGTGAAGTTCCTCGAACGATATGAGGGACGATTCCCCTTTATCCATGTCTTTACTGAAAATACCGTGGCTGCTGGCGATGACCATGCCCTCCCGCTGTACCACGCAGGTCATCTGTGATTCCCTTGCCGGAGTGAGAACCAGTGGACGAACCAGGCTGTCCACCAACAGATCGATGCTCCAGAGGCCGACGAATTCGTCATCCAGGTATACCGGAATGGAACCTGCGACGATCAATCCCTGCCCAGCATAGTCGACATGCGGGGGAGACCACCGCACTTCCCGTTGAGGATTCGCTTCCGGGGCCACGGAGAGGTACGTATGATACTCGGACCATTGAAAATCAGGCGTGATGGCCGTGATTTGATCAATGAAGGGGTATTGCAGGGCCGTGCCGGTGACATCCTGGTAGTATATCCAGACCGCGCCGGGTAACCGTTGGTGCAGGGCCATGAGTATCGGCCCCATGTTCCTGTGGCAGAACATCCGATACCGTGCGTCAGGGGCGTTTCGTTTTTTCGAGGGCCATGAGAAGCTCAAGGTTTCCTCGGGAAGCGTTTTGCCGCGAAAAGCGGCGAGGTTGGGCAGACTTTGATAGAACCCGTCTTCATCCACCCCGAAACCGTCGGTTTCGAGCCAGGCGTGTATCTCTCGTTCATCATGGGGGTTGTGCTGAAACAATGTGTGGGTAAGGCAGGAAAGATAATGAAGGATGTCTTCGACTCGGTCCAGTTCGCAGGAAATGCCCCGTGCGACGATTTTGAGTTGAGTCTGTATGCGTTCTAACTCAAGCATGGTTTTCCTTCCCTGCGATATTGTCTGCTCCGGCCTATTCTATCGATACGCCCCGGTGTGCGGTGATGATATTATTATCCTGGAGAGGGGGGGATGGCCGATGCAGGAGGTGAGGATTGTCGGTGTGCTTCCCAGGGTGTCGGAAGTTGAAATATTCTTATGGGAAGACAGTCGGGCGCAAACGGTCAGGCCAGCCTCATGTCCTTCCTCCTCTGATGGATTCGGAAACATTGGGGGCATGTATTTGTCCTGTGTTCAGTCCTTCCGTCTTTTCCTGTTGGCGGCTTGGCATATCTGCAGGAACTCATCTCTTCCGCAGCCGGTATGGATGGCCCATTTCAAACCGAACGGAGCCATGAGAGTGGTCACGAATGCCATGAGCACCAGGGCGGAAAACTGTATTTCCGTGAGCAGCGGGGTGGCGATGATACCGGCGTTCATGAGCGCGTTGCTGTGATTCAGGGCAATGGCTGCAACAACCAGTTCCACGGCTCCGCGCCCGTTCATCCCGAAACCGACGATGACCGATTCCCATGCGGACAGGCCAAAAGGCCTGGCCGCAACACCGCACCCCAGGAGTTTTCCAACCACAGCCGCTCCGATGAGCACCAGCGTGAAGATTGCGAAGTCCCATGAAGCTATGAATTTGATGTGAAATGAGAGCGTCGCAAAGAATATCGGCACCAGGCTGCCGTAGCTGAGGCCGTAAAAACGATCGAAAATGGCGTTGTGAACAGCTTCGTCATAAAAGGATTCGTGTTGCATGAGTTGTCCTGCCAGGAATGCGCCGATGACCATGTGCAGCCCCGCCATTTCGGCCAGAAAGGCCATGAAAAGGGCCACCAGCATCGCCAGAAGAAAGGCCTGGGCCTCCATCTTGTGGAATTTCAGACGCAGTTTGGGAACCAGCCAGTTTCCCAGGTAGAATGTCCCCGCAAAGAAAATCGTCACCTTGAAAAGGACCAGAAGCATGGCGACGACGTCGAAAGCGCCGTTTCTGGTGATGCCGAGCAGGACGGACAGCCCCAGGAGTGAAAGGATGTCGTCCACAATGGCCGCACCGATGATGATGTGCCCGACTCGGCTGTTCGCCAAACCCATGTCGTGCAGGATGACGGACTGCACCGCTATGGCGGTTATGGATAATCCCAGACCCACGAACAGACCTTGGTACAGGGTGCCGTCAAAAAGCATGCATATGCCGACGCCGAGTGCAAAGGGCAATACAAAGCCGAAGACCGCCACGACGATGGATGTGGCGGCATGTTCCAGCATGCCGTGTATGTCCAGTTCCATGCCCGTGTGGAACATGACCAGAAAGATTCCTATTTCCGCGAAAAGCGTCAGGGCCTCGGAGGGAGCGATGAGGCCCAGCACCGGAGGGCCGAGAAGCATCCCGGCCAGGAGTTGGCCGATCATGGAGGGAAGGCCGAACCGTTTGAACAGACTGCCTATGACCCAACTGCAGACCAGGATGAGCACCAGGTCCATGAGCAACTTGGTTGTTATCACTGCCACCTCCAACGGTATTGCCAGAGATTATCTTATACACTCGAAATCGGTATTTTGGAACGCTGTTCAAGTGGTCGCTGTAAAGGCGTTCGCCTGATATCCGCCGGACAGGGAAAGGCCCCCAGCGGCATGTCGGATGTCTTATTGGGTGCGGGTATCTGTGGACAGCCGGGCAAGGCGTGTTATGATGGCCTGTAATGAAATACGACCATTTTCTCCGGTATATCTGCCCCGGACTCGGGCTCAACTGGCGTAAATACCGTCGCAAAGGAGCCCGGCGAGGAGTTATGACCCGTATGACCGAGCTTGGAATTGCCTCCTTCGAAAGCTACGCCGACCACATACGCCTTCATCCGGAGGAAGGAGAGCGCCTCCCGGACATCATGCATATCACGGTGACCCGTTTTTACCGCGATGCGACGTGCTGGGAGGGGCTCGGCCGGGTGATGCCCGGATTGGCGGCTTCAGGGCGGAAGGTTCGCTTTCTCAGCGCCGGATGCTGCGGTGGGGAGGAACCGTATACGCTGGCCATCGCATGGAAGGAACTGTTTGAGGAGCGTTTCGGTCCGGCCGATATTCTTGCCGTGGATATGGACGAGGCCGGGCTGGAGCGCGCCCGGAAGGCTGTTTACGACAAACGCTCCCTTCGGGAGTTGCCCGATGCCTGGCGCGAGAGGTGGTTCATTGCATCGGGAAGGCGGTTGCATCTGTCGCCGGAAATAATGAGCATGGTCCGTTTCGAACGGTTGCATCTCGTCAATGATGCATTGCCCGGGTCGTTCGATCTTATCATGTGCCGCAACCTGTTTTTTACATATTTTACTGAAGATCGGAGGTTCAGGGCCGCCCTCGTTTTATGGGAGGCCCTCCGGCCCGGCGGAGCGCTCATGATCGGCGAAAAGGAGGGACTGGGCCCGAGAGAGTTGGACATCTTCACCCCTTGGCCCGGAGCTCGTTGTTTTTTCCGGAGAGCGGCGTGACGAGGTGATGTCGGCATCTGAAGTTACAGGGGAGCGGTTTTTCGGATAAATTTTCATCATGTACCATCCGGAGAGCAAGATGATGGCGGGCGAGCCGAGCTATATCATTTTTCAAGCGGCAGGGGGGCTGCACGGCCTTTTTCGGGAACGGGTCGAACGGACTCCGGAGCGGGAGGCGTACCGGTGCTTTTCTCCTGAAACGGCGTCCTGGAGAAGCATCCGTTGGCGGGAAATGGGGGATATGCTTCGTTTTTGGAAGGCCGCCTTGAGGCAGGAAGGGCTGCACCCGGGAGAACGGGTGGCCATAATGCTCAGAAATTGTCTTGAGTGGGTGCTGTTCGATCAGGCCTCCCTGGCGATGGGGTTGGTCGTCGTTCCGTTGTACGTGAATGACAGACCGGAGAACTGTGCCTACATTCTGGAACAGACACGGGCGCGGCTCCTGCTTGTTGAGAATCAGGCGCAATGGCGGAGGATCGAGAAAACGGATGCGGCGCTGGAGCATCTCACAAGGGTTGTCACTCTTCAGCCGGCCGGAGCCGGTGACGGACGCCTCCGTGTCCGGGAGCTTGATCGATGGTTGCCCGGTCGGGCCGAGGATATCCCGGTCCATGCGTGTGGAGCGGACGATCTGGCCACCATCGTTTATACCTCGGGCACGACCGGTCCCCCAAAGGGTGTCATGCTGAGCCATGCCAACATTCTCTCCAACTGTCGCGCCGCACTTCAGGAACTTGTCGTCTATTCGGACGACCTGTTTCTTTCCTTCCTTCCCCTGTCTCACATGTTTGAACGGACCGCAGGTTATTACATCCCGATCATGTCTGGGGCATGCGTCGCTTTCGCCCGTTCCATTCAGGAACTGGCTGTCGACATGAGAACGGTGAAACCGACGGTTCTCGTTTCTGTCCCACGCATCTTTGAACATATTTATTCGAAGATCCAATCGCGGCTGAAAAGGCGCTCTGCTCTGGCCCGCCTGCTGCTGACGTTCACCGCCAAGGTCGGCTGGCGCCGGTTTCAGTTCCTGCAAAAACAAGCGCCTTGGAGTTTTCAGCTGCTGCTGTGGCCGATTCTGAAGCACTTTGTCGCGGACAGGATTACGGCCCGCCTGGGGGGCAGACTTCGTCTGGCCGTGAGCGGTGGGGCCCCTCTTTTTCCGGCGCTCGCTCAGTTTTTCATCGGAATGGGGCTGCCGATCATCCAGGGGTACGGGTTGACCGAAACAAGCCCCATTGTCTCCTTCAACCGCCCCGAATCCAATGTCCCCGGCAGCGTCGGTTACCCTCTTGCCGGGCTGGAAGTAAAAACGACAGGCGAGGGGGAACTGTTGGTCAAAGGGCGGAATGTCATGCTCGGCTATTGGGGAAACCCGGCGGCGACGGCTGAGACCATTGACACCGAAGGGTGGTTGCATACGGGTGACCAAGTGGAGGTCGATGAGACCGGCCGTGTCTTCATTACCGGCAGGCTGAAGGAAATCATTGTCCTCCTCAACGGCGAGAAGGTCCCGCCCGAGGATCTGGAAATGGCCATTGCGATGGACCCCCTTTTCGATCAGGTTCTGATCATTGGGGATAATCGCTCTTACCTCTCGGCCATAACCGTTTTGAACGAGGAGAGTTGGAAAGAGTGGGTGCGTTCCCTTGGACGGAATGTGGACGATCAGACCCTGATCGGTGATCGCGAAATACAGTCCCGTCTGCTGCGCAGGATCAGCGAGCGTCTTTCCTCTTTTCCGGGCTATGAAAAAGTACGCAGGGTCATCCCTTCCTTCAGCCCTTGGGAGATTCGGGATGGCCTGATCACTCCCACACTGAAGCCGTGCCGCAAGAAAATCGAGGCCCTTTTCGCCCAAGACATAGAAGCATTGTACAAATGACGTGCAGTTCATGCATGCCGCCTCTTGCGAAAAGACGGTATCTGCTTATCTCCATACGTATTTATTTTTGACGCCCCCTTGAGGGGCGGTTACAAGAGCGTGGGTTGATACACCATTTTTGAAAGCTTATTCCCTGGCTGGGTGTCCAGGAATTTTTTTTATGCGGTCCGGCAAGAACTTTTGAGGAGTCATAGAAAATGGGCATGAAAATAGTAGCGGCAGTGAAAGATGATCATGCAGAGATCATCAAGGTATGGGAAGCTTCAGTCCGTGCCACACATCTTTTTTTGTCGGAAGAGGACATTCTGTTTCTCAGGCCGTTGGTCTTGAATGAATACCTGCCGGCCGTCGAACTCTATTGCGTAAAAGATGCGTCGACGAAAATTCATGGCTTTTTGGGGGTGCTCGACGGAAAGGTCGAGATGCTGTTTCTCGATCCTCAAAGTCGCGGTAACGGACTGGGGAGGCTGTTGCTCGATTTTGCTGTGGAAAAACTGAGAGTCACCAAAGTGGATGTCAATGAGCAGAACCAAGCGGCGCTGAATTTCTATGAACATATGGGTTTCAAGGTCGTGGGCCGTTCTCCTGTGGACGGGACGGGAAAGCCGTTTCCCATCCTTCAGATGGAGTTGCGGTTACAAGAGTAGAATGAGACGAAAGCAACTGCTACCGTGCAGCAACGACTGCCGGGAAGACTCTGAGGCGGGATTTCGATCCCGCCTTTTTGCTGAGGTGCAGAGAGGAAAAAATAAAAGATTTTTCACAGCACAAAGTCTATGTTTTCTAATTTTTGTCTAAATTTCATCCCTTAGTGAAACCATAGGGGTTTTAAAAGCAACTACTTGTAATGAGAGGTCCCAATTCTCCGGGAGTGCCCCGGCCAAGATTCCCATCCCATTCTTGAATGGTTTCGTGGAAATTATTGATTCGGAATGTTCAGAGTATCAAAGGGTGATTTGATGAATCGTTTTTCTCTCTTTCTTGTTATTGCTTTTCTCAGTATGGCCGCCCTTGTCACAGTTGCGTTGTCCGAGGCAAGGCCGAGCGGATCGGCGAGAATGCCGCCGCCTCCTTTAAAGAACGGAAAGGACATGCCTGCACCGCCGCCGGACGGCGGAGCTCGGAAGGCCGAGCTGAAAGGGGCCTATACGCTTTCAAGCGATACCGCTTCCACCGATAATGGGCTCTTCATTTCGGATAAGCAGGATACTTCCGCTGTTTGGGTGAAAAGGAAGGGCTATCTGCACCTCTATAATCCGGAGGTCAAGACGACCGGCAGCACTTCCTCCAACGAAGGCAGCAGTTTTTTCGGACTCAATGCCGCGATTCTTGCGAGCGAGGGCGGAAAGATAAACATCCAGAAGGGGAGCGTCCTTTCCTCGGGGTCGGGAGCCAACGGACTTTTCGCCACGGATAAAGGCTCCGTCATCGTGGCGAAGGGCGTCGCCATCTGTGCGACAGGGGAAGGCGCCCACGGCATTATGGCAAGCAATGGAGGCGTGGTCACGCTTGAACGCAGCAGCATCTACACCCGTGATGCCCATGCGGCCGCCATTGCGACCGACCGCGGTGGCGGAATCATCACGGCGTCGAATTCCAAGCTTGTGACCAAAGGCGAAGGGTCTCCGGCCCTTTACTCGACAGGAGCTTTGACCGGAACCAACCTCTATGGCGACGCCGAGAACTCGGAAGCCATTGTGATCGAAGGCAAAAACTCGGTAGTGCTGGAGGACAGCGCCATGATCGGGCGTAAAAACGGCGCCATGATCTACCAAAGTTTTTCCGGCGACGCCCAAGGCATCGGCGGCCTGCTGTCGATGACCGGCGGCATTTTCACCGCCGTGACCGGTGCATTGATTTATGTGACGAACAGCTCGGCCGAGGTCATTCTGAATAAAGTTGCTCTCCAAAGCGCATCAGGCATACTGGCGCAAGCCCGCGCCGACCGGTGGGGACGCCCTGGTGAAAACGGCGGTCATCTGGACTTGAAGGTTGCGCAGGTGGACATGGCGGGAGATCTCATTGCCGACGGAGTCAGCAGCATTGCTGCGAGTTTGAAGCAGAAGACTACCTTGAAGGGGAAAGTCGTCAATGCAAGCCTTTCCATAGATCCCTCCAGCCAGTGGATAGTCACTGGGCCTTCTTTTCTCAACGGGCTTGCCCCGGCCGGGAAAGAGACGCTCCGGCGCATCAAGAGCAACGGATTCTGCATAACCTACGATGAGGCATTGGACAGCAATCAATGGCTCGGGGGCAAGCAGTATGCGCTTCAGGGCGGAGGCGTTTTGATGCCGAAATAAGATATCCCGGATAAACAATCCGATGTGTTGCCCGGAAGGCAACCAATGAACAAGAAAGGGCGGAGCATGGTTCCGCCCTTTCTTGTTCATTGGTTCGAGTTGTCCGCACATCCCGGGGCGAGAGTACTACTCGTTGCGTTTCTCTATGGAGATAATAGTCTGAAATGACAACTGGATATGGTTTATTGATTGTGCATGGAGTTTCTTTCTTCTATGGTTGTGCTAGCTTTGTATTATAAAATTAAATACATTTTAGACTGACAAGGAGAACGGAATGTCGCTCATTTTTGTACACTACCCAAGCTGAAGCACTGCACGCAAGGCCAAGGTTTGGCTGGATGAAAGAGGCGTTGATTTTGAAATCCGTCACATCGTGAAGGAAACTCCCACTGCGGAAGAATTTCTTGCGTGGCAAAAGATCGCAGGCGTCGACAAAAAGAAGTTCGTGAACACCAACGGCAAGAAGTACAAGGAACTCGGTTTGAAGGACACCATCGATTTCTTGTCCGACAAAGAGCTCTTCGAGCTGATCGCAAGGGACGGCATGTTGGTGAAGCGGCCCATCCTTGTCGGAGACGATTTCGTTCTCATCGGGTTCAGACGGAAGGAATGGGAAGCACTGAATTTTTGATGTGGCTGCGCCGAGCACCAGATTATCCCGTCAAAGGCCGGACGACGGAGTCGTCCGACTCTTGCGCGTCTGCAATGGTTCTCCTTTTTTTATGAACTGGAAGTACCGGGTGATTGACCTTGCATGGTTCCGGATGTATCGGGGAACCGGATGAAGAAAACAACGTTATCCAATATCACTTCGGAGAGTGTCACGCTGGCTGCGGGCCTTGGGCGCAGCCGATAGACGCAGCCGGTAGACGCTTTGCCCTTTTCAGGTGCGGGCGTTTTTCCCGTCAGAACCGGCGGGGTCTTTGCGTTCATCGTTCGCAGCCATTCCACCAATCAAGAGTCTTGCCGGGCAGTTCCGACACTCGCGTGTCCGGAATGCTCTGGCTTTAACTGCCGGTTCATCGCCTTTCTCCATGGATCGGATTTGAAGATATGATTGCATCAAGGAGTGATGACATGAAGATACGACACGAGAATAGCACGGATAAGAACGTTATCTCCGAAATAGAATATGCCGCGTTCAAGAATCATCCTCAGCATGAGTCTGGGGCGGAACCTGTTGAACACCAGATTGTGGAACGTCTTCGCGACGCGGGAGACCTGACCCTTTCCCTCGTGGCGGAATTCGATGGTCTACCGGTCGGGCATATCGCCCTGTCTCCCGCCGTGGTGGGGGAAGACCTCGACGGCTGGTTTCTGCTCGGTCCTGTCGGCGTTGTTCCTTCTCGGCAGGGCAGGGGAATTGGCTCCGCCCTGGTGCGGGCCGCGCTGGATTGCATGCGTGAACAGGGGGCGGCAGGGGTCGTCCTTGTCGGGGAGTCGGGGTTTTATCGGCGTTTCGGCTTCAAGTGCCTGCCGACGTTGAGCTACCCGGGGG
>JGI12577J12838_1000348_pt1 | contig 12327 bp, 9 predicted proteins | sample TtanPargueraPR_3_FD_12838 | JGI IMG/M metagenome (IMG submission 12838)
CCACGGGGTCCAACGCAGGAGCAAACGCCGTTGGTTCCAATGCCGCCAATCTCCCGAACCTCTCCAATTGGGTGCAGGACGCAAACCACATGACGAGCAACCCTTCGCTTGGCAACGCCACGCTATTTTCCAGCCAGAACGGTTATACTCGAGGCTATCTGCAGGATTTGAGCGTTGATCGCGACGGTTTCCTGACCGGCCATTTCTCCAATGGGGAGGAGGAACGGCTGTATCAGGTCAGTCTGTATATGTTCACCAACGAGTACGGCCTGCGGCGGGAAGGTGACAATGTCTTTTCCGCCACCAACGAGTCCGGTGCGGCCCTTGAGGGGGCTCCCGATGAGGGGGGACGCGGGGTCGTCTCCCAGAACAGCCTGGAGATGTCCAACGTGGACATGGCCCAGGAATTCGCGGACATGATTCTGACTCAGCGAGCCTTCCAGGCAAACACCAAAGTGGTGACCACTTCCGATCACCTGATGAACGTTGCCTTGCAGACCAAACGCTAAAAGCGTTTTTTCGTGAACAAAATGAAAGGCCGTCGGAAAATCGACGGCCTTTTTTGTATTTAATTCAAAAAGATAAAAATGATAAGTTAACAATAACTATACGACAGCATTTCTCCTGCAGGAACGGGTTGTTGTCTTGCCGTCCAATTCCGGGTAGGAGCAAAGCTGATAAAAAAAGGAGCGCACATGCTTGGTGAAGACATATGGCCCACCCTCGAACAGTTGAGGAAAGAAGCCCCCATGGCCGCAGAGGTTCTGTGCATGGGAGCTTTTCTTGCGGACGCTCCTTTGCCCACGGAGTTTGCCCTGCATGTGGAAGGGGGCATGCATAGCCCCGCTTTGCTCAACCCTGCGGCGGCGGTCTTTGCCGTGGCGGCCACCTTGGAGCCGCTTTTCAGTGCAGGACTGGCAAAAAGTGACACAGAGTCCCAGACGTTCAGTATTCCGGCTGAGGTGCGCCAAGCCGTCCTGGACGCATTGTCAGCGGAAGAGAGGCTCGAATGGGCGGCGCGGGCATGCTATGTGCTCAACCTGAGTCTTCCCGACGCAGAGCCCGGGAACTGGTATGCGGCGGAACCGCTTATGCCCCATGTGGCGGCATGCCATGAACTGGTCCGAGAGGGTGTCCGTTCGGCCGCGGCCAACAGGGTTCTGCATCAGGCCGGTTTTTTCCTTTTTCAGCAGGAACGGTATGAAGACGCTGCTCGTTATCTTGAGGCGGCTCTTTTGGTGGATGTTGATGTCAAAGGGGAAAAGCATCCCGATATCGGCGCGGATTACGAAGGGCTCGGCATGATTCGGCTCGCTGGAGGGGATGTGGATGGCGCAGAGCGTGAATACCGGGCCTGCATCGCCCTGCGGGAGGAAATCTACACCGCTGACAATCCCATGTTGGCTCCCGCTCTGGATGGACTGGCCTATACCATGCTGGCCAAGGGCGAAAGCGCGCAGGCCGTGACGTATTGGGAGCGCGCCGCGCGGGTTATGGAAAAGGCTGTGGGCTTTGACCATCCCTTTGCGGCGCAGTGCCGGGAAAACGTACAGCGATACAGCTAGGCCTTCTCCAGGATTTTTTGCAACTGCCCCATCCGGTCTCTGGCCTTGAGGGCGCGGGTGAAGTGAACGAGTTGCCCTTGTTTCTGCGCCAGCGAGCGGGCGATGGCCAGTTCCTCCAATCCCTGATCCAATCGGAAGGCCCGCAGGTTCGCAATGGCCAGTTCCAGGCCCATTCGCCAGTCATTGCGTTCGAAAAGCGTCAATATGGAGAGATAACCCACCCGGGTCTGCTCCAGGCCCCGGATGTCTCTGGTCATGGTTTCCATGAGCTTGAGGGTCTCCAGGTGTTGCGGTTCCTCGTGCAGTACCGCCATGAGGCATTCCACGGCTGTGGCTGGAAGGTGGCGGGACGCGTCAAAAGGAAAGCCCGCCCTGAGAATCGTGCCTTCTTTGCGAAGCTCTTTGGCCCAGAACAGCCGCAGCTGCAGTGTATCATGGGGAGGGCGTGGCATGCGGACTCCCTTGGCCTGCAGGTGCCGGTACCAGAAGGCCTTGGCGCAATCCCAAAAGGGCTGCTCCCGTCCCATTTTCAGCGCCAGCATACTCCCCGCCAGATTGACGTCCTGGCTTTGTTCGTGCACCCGGCCCGCCAGGAGGGCCTGGAGGTTGTTCAGTGCTTCCTGCGGGTTGTTCGCCATGCCTTGGGCTTTGAGCAAGGTGGTGGTCACATCCGGGTCCTGTTTCAGTTTGCCCACCTCGCTCAGTACTGTACCTGCCGCAATGCCGCATAACCCGGCCTCAAGAAGGGCGAAGGCGCTTAACCAGAACCATTTTTCATTGTCCTTGCCTTTGGCCGCGTGGGAACCGGTATCCTGTATATAGGCATGCAGCTGTTCCACCCGATGGGTGATGAGGTGCTCGGCCTGAGTCCTTTCGAATGCGGCCCTGCCCATGGCCTGTGCCGTACGTGTGTTCGCCAGGTGGCGTGTGAGTAGTGCCTGCAGGTCCGTGATGGTGTCGAATAGTTCCACTTCCTTGCCGGGGACGAACAAGCCTTCCATTTCTTCACCCGTGTCCGGGTTGAGAACCAAGCATCCACAGGAGGCCGCTTCAAAAAGCCGGAGATTGGTTTCATGGAAGATGGTTTCGTTGGGGGCCAGCATGGAATCTCGGTACAGGGAAAGCATTTCGGGATAGGGCAGGCCGTCCCTGATGGCGGGGGTTGCCGCTCGGAATTTGTTTTCCAGAAGTGCCACCATCCATTTTCGGGCCGGGCGCTGTGGCGTTATTCTGCCCACGAATGCAATCTTGTGGTTTCGTTTGCTCCAAGGCAGCCATCGCCCTTCCGGAGCGAACCATGGGAGCCAGCGCACGTCGGCGGCTCCTCGGCTCTTGAGGGCGGTGATGCATCGTTTTTGAGTTGAGCAGGTCATGTCGAAGAGCCGTGCATAGGCGGACTGCCAATGCGCGTTCAGATGGGGGTCCAACCCCCAGTAGAGTTTTGGGCAATCATAGATGTCGAGGCCGGATACAAGCACCCTGCGCGTCAGATTTTCGTGCTGAATAATGGCGTCCGGTCGGAAACCGGTGTCTTGCAAGGCGCTGGGCAGATCAAAGTGATAATCGTGCAAGCCGGGTCTCAGGTCCATGACCTGGGGTACCAGCTTCCGAAATGAGGCGACTATGTCGGGACGACAGTCAATACAGCAAATGGAGTTGAGTTGCATTCCGGCCCTTTGGAAAGGTTTTCAAAGTCTGATTGGTATATACCGAGAAAGTTGGTTTTGTCATGCTTGTTTCGGCTACGGGAAACAGGCAACTTCAAAGAGAATGAAAAATATCGACTTAAAAATCAAATAATTGGATGGATGCTTTGCAAATAGGGACTGTGTGCCCTAAGCAAACCGGCCAACCTTCCGATAAGAGAGTCAAGCGCGGCCGGCAAAGCCGGAGACAATCCGCGTATTCCGGCAACGCCGGTATTTCGTGTCCCTGACATGGAGGCGCCGTTGCGGGGAAAGGGAGAACCGGGAGGGGCTTCGCGCCCTTCCCGATAAGAGGTGGAACGGAGAGAGCAAGTGAACGAAAAATGGGATGGCCTGGATCAGGCTCTTGATACGATCTGCTTTGAGCGGGAGCTGAGGAGAGAGGCTCCTGAAAAAGCGGCTTCGTCCACTTCGGAGGAGCGGGCCCGAAAGCTCAACGCCCTCAAGGAGCAAATCCGGGACGGGCTTTACAAGCCGGACATCAAGGACATCGCCCGCCTCCTGACATCAGCGCTTGATCGTGGAATGTAAAACGGCCGGAAGAACCGGCCGTTTTTTTTGTCCTATTCTCCGAGCCCCATCGTTCTGAGGAAACCCGGGTCCTCGGTCCAACCGTCACGGACCTTGACCCACAGTTCCAGATGCACCCTGCAATCGAGCATTTCCTGGATTTCCCTGCGCGCCCTGGAGCCGATGTCTTTGAGATTCGCTCCCTGCTTGCCTATGATCATCCCCTTGTGGTTTTTCTTGGAAGTATAGATCACGGCCGAGATGTTCACTCTGCCTGATTTGTGGTCTTCTTCCCAGAGTTCGATTTCCACGGCCGTTCCGTAGGGCAGCTCCTGGCGTAGAGACAGGAAGAGTTTTTCCCGGATGGTTTCCGAGACCATGAAGCGCAAGGGCACAGTGGATATCTGGTCTTCCGGGAACATGGGCGGGCCTTCGGGGATCATTTCCAGAATTTTGTTCAACAGCGGCTGGGTGCCCTCTCCCTTGAGAGCGGAGACTGGAAATATTTCCGCATCGGGCCAGAGCTCGTTGGCCTTTTCCAGCACTGGCAGCAAAGCGGGCTTGTCCTTGACCCGGTCCACCTTGTTGACGGCCACCAGTATTGGACGGCCGGTTTTGGCCACCGGCTTGACCAACGGTGCGATCTCCTTTTCCATCAGATGCGGTTTTGAGGAGTACAGGGCCGCATCGATCATGACCGTGACGATGTCACAACTGGCCAAAGCATTCCAAGCGGATTCCAGCAGAAATCTGTTCATTTTGCCCCGCAGTCGGTGAATGCCCGGGGTGTCCAGAAAGACCACCTGGGCCTCGTCGGAGCTCAGGATACCGCTGATGCGGTTGCGGGTGGTCTGCGGGCGCGGAGAGACAATGGCCACCTTCTGGCCGAGAAATTGGTTCATCAGGGTGCTTTTGCCTGCGTTGGGCGGACCGATGAGCGCCACCATGCCGAATTTATGTGTATTCATATTTTTATGTCTGTTGAGGTTTACTTCGTTGTAAGCGTTGTAGCCTGACAAGCCTCAAAACGCCACCTTCGGCAGAAGGCGGTTCGGGGAAGATGGCTGTTAATGGACCATGGTCGTTTTTTTATGTGTTCGGTATGCGAAAGGCAGCCGCCAAGGAGGTGTGAAGAGGAGAGGGCAGTCTTATGGAAGAACACGCCGTCCCTCCCCTGGAAAAAATTTTGGTCTAGTCGTCCTCAAAGAGTTTTTCCACCTCTTCATAGACGTACTTCATATACATCATCTTGGGCGAACCGCCCATGGCCACTGCCAGCAAGCCTGCATCAATGATTTCGTCTCTGGAAGCCCCTTGGGTGGCTGCATTCTGGACGTGCAGGGAAATGCACATGTCGCACTGGGAAAGAATGGAACAGGCAATGAGAATCAGACTTTGGTATTTCCCCTCGATGGAGCTGCCTTTTTTGATGGCCGAAGTAAAACTCTGGTACGCCTTGAAGATGTCTCGGCGATGCTTGTTCATATGTCGAAACAGTTCAACGGCTTTTTCTGCTGGTTCCTGCATTTTTCATCTCCTGGGTTGGCGTGTTTCCGGCTCCATGGGCCTCGAGCCCGCACCACTATTTGAAACCGCAACAAAATGCAATTTCGTCGCAGTATGGGCGAGAAGCCCCCCTGGAGACGGGAGATGGCTCAGAGCAGGCTCACACCTGCGCCTCCCGGGCTGCTCTTGATGCTTGTTCCGGAACGGAGCTGGACTTCTTCCCAGGCTACAATGCTGGCGGCGATGCTTTTTAGAAACACCTGGAAGCCGTTACCGGACTGTCCAAGGGTCTGGCTTAATTTTTTTCGCGGGATGATCAGGCATTTGAGCGGAGTTTTGGCGCGAAGGAAAAAGAGGCGTTTCACATCGGACAGCAGAGCGAGTGCGCCGATAAAGGCCCCCTGCGCAAAGGCGCCGACGACGACTTCACCCTGGTCGGTGGCCCGGATGACTTCGGCGGTTCCCTCGACAATGTAGTATGCCTTGTTGTCGATGTCTCCGGCTCCGAAAACATTGGCCCCGGGCTGATAATTCATGTGGTTGCAGACAAGCGCCATGACCTTGAGGGAATCCACTTGCAACTCGCTGAAATGGGGAATGGACCGCAGGATATCCATGATCCTGTCGTGTTCGCAGCATAGCTGGCTATTGTTTTCCGTAAACGAGCTCATAGAGTGCTCCTTTTTTGTCGATAAGTTGCTCGTACGTGCCTTGTTCTATGATTTTGCCGGCTTTAAGCACCGCGACCCTGTCGTAATGCACCAGCATGTCCAGCCTGTGGATGACCGCCACCACCGTGTTGATTCCTTTCCATTTTCGGGTGATGACGCTCTGGACTCTCTTTTGGGAAGCATTGTCCAGGGCTGCCGTGGCCTCGTCCAGTATGACGATGTGCGGGGTCTTGAGGAATATTCTGGCCAGGGCGATTTTCTGCCGCTGACCGCCCGAAAGGCGATCGCCCATACTGCCCACTTCGAAGTGGAATCCCATTTCCACCACCTGCTCTAGTACGCCTTCCATGATCAGCAGCTGCATGATGCCTTGGTTGATGCGTTCCTCGGCGCCTGCGCTGTCCGGTTTGACTCGCCCGAAGACGATGTTGTCCTGGATGCTGCGGCCGCGCATGTACTCGTCCTCGTCGAGAAATGCGAAGGCAAGGGGGTCGCGCTCCTGCATCATTTTGCGGAAGGGGGTTCGTGCTTCCACGATCATGCGGGCCAGTTCGTCACTAATGCTGCCTAATTTGTGTACACCGGGAATACAGTTCAGAGCCAGTTTAAGGAGCAGGGCGACTTCTTCTTCTGTGGGTTTCAAGCCGCGTTCCAGATGGTCGGCAATGGATTTGTATTGTTCGAAGTCCTCCTGCCTGATGGGGCTTTCCTTGTAGAGTTCTTCTGGCACGTCGCCGATGGAACTGAAGATATCCACCACACGTCGGGTCAAAGTCGTGCCGAGTTCGACCAACGGGTTCATGAGTTCCTGGCGTACGAGAAAATCCTTGAACAAGGGCCATTCGTGCAGGGGTGCCGCATTGTAATTGTCCTTGAGCGGTGCGCCTGTGATGATGTTGGCGGCCACACTGCCGTAGTAGACATAGGAGTCGTGAGTATAGATCTCGATGTCATTGGCGAGATCCTGTCCGTGTTCCGCCTTGAATTCATGGCGGGCATGGATGATGGCCTTCGCCAGGTCCGGATATTCATCCGGTTCGATGGTGGAACGCAGACCGAAGCTGAGCACGTCCAGAAACAGTCCCACCTGTTGGGCGACTTCGATGACCTTGTCCAGAGTCGGAGGGCGGCCATTCCGGGCGCAACCTCCTCCCTGTAAGGTCAGGGCGTCGCAGGAGTACATGAGATTGTCCCAGACCGTCCCGTTGAAAATGAAGGGGTGCTGGGCCACCATGCCCAGGTTGTGGGCCATATCCTGTTTTGACAGCTCCGCCACCTCATGGCCGCCAATCCGCACACTGCCGCCCGTGTACTTGTAGAGCTGGGCGATGCAAAGAGCCAGGGTGGATTTGCCGCTGCCTGAAAAACCGACCAGAGCCACGTGTTCTCCTTCCCCGATCTCGAGGGAAACGTCGTCCAGGAGCTTTATGTTGCTGCCCACCGCATAGGTAAGATGTCTGACCGAAATGTCGCCGTCCAGATGATAAGGGGCCCTGCCTTTGGCTTCCAGTTCGTGGTCGGGTTCTATGTCGAAGGCGTCCATGACCTGCTTGTAGCGTACCGAACTGTCAATGTAGATCTGCCAGAATTCCATGAGATCCTTCCATGGCTGATAGAGCTTGTCATAGGCCGCTTGGAAAGCGAAGAGCGCACCGAGGTCGAAGCGTCCTTTGATGGTCAGGTAACCGCCGATGAGCAGCAGGGAAAACGGTCCCAGGCTCTGGAAAAAATTGTTGGAAAACTTGATGCCGTATTTGTAGGCGTTCATGACCAGGGTGGACCTGTACAGTTTCTGCAGCGCTCTGCGGTATCTGTTGCGCTCCAGAGGAATGGAGGCGTTGGAGTGGACTTCATGCACCCCCGAGATAGCCTCGCCGATGATTCCGGAAACCTTTTGAGTGTTGTCGATGCGTTCCCGATTGGCCTTGTTGAATTTTTTTTGAATGGGCGGGATGACAAATACCTCCGCCGTGTAGATGGCCACGGCCATGAGACTCAGATATGGGTTCAGGTAGAAGAGGTAGATGAAATAGGCCAGAAAGGTGAGCAGGCTGACTGCCGGGACGGCCACAGCCGAGCCGATGAAGTTGGCCACGGGAATCATTTCCGTAATCATGTAGGAGATGACTTGGCCGGGCGAAGTTTTGCGGTAGAAATTCAGCGGTAAGGATAATGCATGGGCATAGAGCCGCTCGCGCAGGACTTTGAGAGTGCGTTCCCCGATGAAGTTTTGCAGCAGGTTGATGACCATCTTGAGTACGCTGGCCAGAACGACGCTGACGATGTAGATGCCGCAATACAGGTAGAGCCTGTGCAGGTCACGCATTCCCACGGCTTCGTTGATGATGCGTTTGGACATCTCCAGCGGGATGAGGCGCAGGGCCACGGTGACCAGGATGATGCCTACAACCAGGAGCTGTAAGTGTGTATTTTTGTAAAATACCCAGGAGTAAATGGATTTTTTTGTGACCGGGGTATATTCGGAGGTGGATGGCATGATCTTTCCCTGTGCGATTTTTCAAGGTATTCCAAGTTATAGATAAACTTGGCCGCCTTTCCAAGTATAATTGAGAAGGCCCTTTTGCAATGAGAGGTTGAGTGGGGCTTGAACGGTTTGAATGATTTCGAGACGGAGTCGGTCTTATGCGCATGAGTTTTCGCACCAAAGTTTTCCTTGTCTTGCTGGTTTTCAGCCTGGCCCCCATGCTGCTCATGCGCACTGTTGTCAGCAAGGTCAGTCGCAGCCGTCTGGGGGAAGCCTCGGAAGTGGCCCGGCAGGACATTCTCGAGCTCATGAGCTACGGTCTCGAGGAGACCGCCCGGGGAGCGGCCGAGATTCTGGAGAATCAGGGCATGGCCTACGGCCAGTCGGCACGGGTGCTGGCCATGGAGGCCCTGCGGCTTCGTGGCGAAGATAGGGGCATCGGAAAAGACGCATTGTTCACCTCCGCGTTCGGCATGCATGGAGGTGGCCCCGGCCCCACAGGAACTGTCGAGGATGACAAGTACAAGCGCAGGACCATGTCCGGCCGTGAGCGTCCCCTGCCCGTGAATTTCGGAGAGGTGGCCATATCCTTGGCGTCAGGAGTGGATCGGAGAGCCGCGGAGAAGGATATTCAATGGCTGGCTTCTCTGGAAAGGATCATGCGCACCATTTATGAGGATCTGGATGGAAAAGCCTGGTGGGTACATGTCTACCTGGCTTCCGGCGTCAGTGCGGTGTATCCGGCCCATGGGGGGACTCCGCCCCACTTCGACCCCCGTCAGACCTCCTGGTACAGACATATGCGCCGTTCTTCCGGTGCTGTGTGGTCCATGCCCCATGTCGATCCCTCGAGCAAGCAGGTCGTGGCCAGCGTCGGTCATGTCCTTTGGGACAAGCATGGTAAGGTTCTTGGCGTGGCGGTGGTGGATCTGCTCATGCAGGACATCCTGTTGCAGACAATGGTCGCCCCGGAATGGGGAAGCGATCAAAAACCGTTTCTGCTTTTGCGTGAAGATCATCCGGAAACGGCCGCCCCGGGACTGCGCATTATTGCCCAGATGGATTATGCCAGGGGTGGCCAGCATTGGATGACGCCCATCGATACCGAGTGGCTATCCTCAAGCGATACAGTGAGATTCGCCGCCCTTCTGCGTGATGTGCGGGAAAAAGACTCAGGCACCATGCGTATGCCGTACCGGGGGGTGGACTCGGTCTGGGCCTTTGCATCAAAACCGGATTATACCTATCTGATCATCGTCCCCGAAAGAGCCGTAGCCGAGATTCCGGATGCCATCGTGGGCAGTATGAACGAATTTTTTGATCAGTGGCGGAACTATGTTGGTGTGGGCGCGCTGGGTGTTATCCTGATGGCGGCTATTGTGGGGTGGTTCTGGGCCCGGTCCAGCACGAAACCTTTATTGGCCATCAGCAATGCGGCCCGACGCATAGGGGAAGGAGATTTCGATGTGCGCATCGACTCCTGGACCGGCGATGAACGGGACGATCTTATTCGGACCATCAACGAGGTTGGTCCGAAGCTCAAGGAACATCTGAAAATTCGACGCGATCTGGAACTGGCCCGCACTGTCCAGGCGCATCTGCTCCCCAAAGAGCAACCTGATATTCCCGGTTGGGATATCTCCGGTGGTATCGTCTATTGCGACCAGACCGGTGGTGATTACTATGATTATCTGACGGTCAGTGGCGTCGAGGGACCGGCGCATGCGGTGGTGGTGGGAGATGTGACTGGTCACGGTGTCCCGTCTGCCTTGCTCATGTCTTCGGCCCGGGCTTTGCTGCATGGTTTGTCCGGCGCGCACATGCCGCTGAACAGACGGGTGGCCATGGCCAACCTGCAGCTCAACGAAGACCTGGAGGGTTCCGGGCGTTTTCTGACTCTGTTCTACCTGCAGTTTCTGCCGGATTCGGACAGGATTCGCTGGGTAAGAGCCGGGCATGATCCGGCCATCGTCTATCATCCCGGCACGGATACTTTCGAGGAGCTCATGGGAGACGGACTGCCATTGGGGATTTGTCCGGACACCAATTTCGAGGCATGCGACGGGGCCATCCCTCGGGGCAGTATCGTCGTCATTGCCACGGACGGCGCCTGGGAAGCGCATAACGTTCAAGGAGAAATGTTCGGTAAGGAACGGCTGCTTGCAATCATCCGGGAAAATGCGGATAAAAAGGCTGCAGAGCTTCAAGCGGTTATTTTTGAGACCGTGGACGCATTTATTGGCGGGGGCGAGCAGGTGGACGACATTACCGTTGTCGTCATGCGCCGGACAGGGGACGGGGTCGGTAACCGGGATGGAAAGAAAATGGATACCTTTTCCTTCAGGCTGACCAACAAACAGAAGTGTTTTCAAATCTTCCGTCCCAAGGTGGAAGAGTTCTGTCGTAAGCACAATTTCCCCGGAAAGATGGTGTTCAACCTGACCCTGGTTCTCGATGAGTTGATCACCAATATCATATCCTATGGCTATTCGGATATGGATGAGCATCCCATTGATGTAAGCATAGGCACGGACGGCACCATGATCCGTTTGCGGATCGAGGATGATGCGGAACCTTTCAACATTCTTGAAGCGCCCTTGCCGGAACTGAATACCCCTCTGGATGAGCGGGATCGCCAAGTCGGCGGCATGGGAATCCATATAGTCAAGAAACTGGTCAACTGCCTGCATTATAAGCGGGAGAACGGAAAGAATATCCTGACCCTTGAAAAAATGTTAAATGAAGAATGCACGTGTTAGTTCATGGAGGTGGCGACGTGGGAGTTGCTGAGATTAAGCAGGACGGCATCACGATTCTGCATGTGGAAGGGAGCCTGGATGCCGACGGCACTCAGGCGCTTGAAGAAAAGGTCGTTTCCCTTTTGGAAGGCGGGGCCCAGAGTCTGGTGTTTGATTTTACGGATTTGGATTACATCAACAGCTCCGGGCTTCGTGTGCTGGTATTGGCCTATCAGCGGCTCAAAAAGTCGTCCGGCAAGGTCGCCATTTGCGGAGTGAAAGACTATATTCAAGAGGTGTTCGAGGTGTCGGGTTACGACAAGATTTTTTCCATGTTTCCTTCCCGGGGGGCGGCGTTGACCGGCCTCTAACTGTCATATGCCCTTGAGAACCACCAGGGTGATGTCGTCGTCCAGAGGTGCTCCATCCTGGAAAGCGTCAATTGAAGTCATGACAGCGCGCAGGATTTCCTGCGCGTTTTTTTGTGCGTTTTTTCTCACGATTCTTTTGAAACGTTCCGTGCCGTACATTTCCTTGTCTGCATTGCGCGCCTCCCATACTCCATCCGTAGCGATGAACAGCAGCCGGCCGGGGGTGAGCCGGGGCGTCTCATGTTCGCTGTAACGCCATTCCACGTCCACTCCCAGGGGAATGTCTCCACTTCCTGCCAGCCGTTCAAAAGTGTCGCGTCCCAGGTCATAGAGCAAGGCGGGCGGGTGACCTGCATTGACCCAGCACATGTGTTCGGCAACGGGGTCGATGTCCAGGAAGAAAAGGGTCAGGAACCGGCCCGTGCCCATGGTGTCCCTGCTCAGGCGTCGGTTGGCGTGCGTGATGTTGGCCGAAGCGCTCCCGGGTCGTGACGCTCCCTGCTGGATCATGGCCCGGGCCGAAGCCATGAGCAGGGCAGCCCCCACTCCGTGCCCGACCACGTCACCCACCACAATGGCGGTTCTCCCGCAGGCATCTTCGTCGCAGGGCACATAATCGTAGAAGTCGCCGCCGGTTTCGTCACAGTAGCGACTGGTTCCGGCTATCTCCAGCCCGGGGATTTCCGGGGCTGTTTTAGGCAGGAAATTGCGCTGCACCTCTTGGGCGATTTTAAGCCCCTGTTGCATTCTGAGCCCTTCCCGAAGTTTGGCGATC
>JGI12577J12838_1000360_pt1 | contig 11990 bp, 10 predicted proteins | sample TtanPargueraPR_3_FD_12838 | JGI IMG/M metagenome (IMG submission 12838)
AGGCAAGCCGATAGCTGGTCCTGCCGGATTCCGGATCGTGTATACGGCGCAGCCGCGCATTGGGTACGAACTCCATGCTCACATTGTGAACAGCCCCGGTTTCAAGCCCCCCGGTGGTATAGACAACGCAACGCACCAGACAACCAAAGGGGGCGGTCATGGCAGCGGTCTCCATGACCACGTCGCTGCCGCGGGAGTCATGGACAACCACCTCGCGTGAGAGAGGCCGCCAGACCGCGTCGGTGCTCTTTGCAGCACGGACGGCATTGCTCTTTTCAAAGGCCATGTCCACACCTGTTCCACCGAGCAGCATCCTGATCTCGTCTTTCTCAAGCAACTTGCGGTAAGAGCGAGATGAATCGTACGATGTTCCGGCATTGGATGTGATTTGGGCTTCTTTCATAGTCATCACCTACATTGGCACGCTCGCCGCAATGTTTGCGGCGCATGCTCCGGGTTTTGCGTTCACAAGGTGTATCCCTTGAGTACTAAGCAACCTCTATACCCAGTATCGCTCCAAACGGTCACAAGGTTACATGACAACTCATAATACTCTGCAATTTAAAGATATCTTTTTTTATACCACCCCGACAAAGGCCCGAATGCGACCGACGCGCCGTGGAAAAAAGTGCAGACGACGTACGCAGTGCACATCTTGTGATGGCAAAAAGCCGCACATATCGAAAACCTATAGACCCTATCAGATAAGGCGGAAACTCGAATAACCACCCGGTCCAGACACATTGGAGTGAAGCGATCTGGTTTTCGGGTCGTGTCTGGGCGCACACCGGATGGTTATTGCCTTCGCAAAAAGCAACCGGCGTGCCGGACTCAATAAAGTGTAATATAAAAGATAATTATGAAGAAAACCCCCAAAAAGAGCAGAAAAAAACAGTGCAGGGGACAGCACCCCCTGCACAAAAATCAAGTCGCATTATGCACAAAAAAACTATTCTTCGTTCGTTTCCAAGAGGTCGTCAGCCGCATCCTCACCCTTTTGGGCTGACAACCGTTTCTTTTCCTCTTTGCGCTTTTGTTTTTCTTCCTTCTTTTTCTTCTTTGCCAAATCCCGCTGTCGCTTTTCAAACTTGTAGTTGCGATTGACCAATGAATACCTCCTGGTGGAGATTATGCGGACCACAGAGTCCACCAAAAAAGGCGCCTGTCTCCTCAATGAGAGACAGGCGCCTTGGCAAGCCTATAGCTCTAAATCGGAAACTACCAACGGGGGCGGCGTTCCGGACGGGGCTTGGCTTCGTTGACCTTCAGGGCGCGGCCGCCGAAGTCTTTGCCGTCCAGGTTCTCGATGGCTTCGAGAGCGCCGGCGTCTTCCATCTCCACAAAGCCGAAGCCACGGGGACGACCGGTTTCACGGTCTTCAATCAGTTTAACAGAGGAAACTTCGCCGTAAGCTTCGAAAGCAGCACGGACTTCGTCTTCGGTTGCGGACCAGGGCAGATTGCCGACATAGATGTTCTTGGACATTAAAAATACTCCTAAAAAAAGTGAAAATAAACTGTAGCGCCCGTGCGCCACTTATAAAAAAAAGAAGCAATGGCCAAGATGCGGGGCACTGCTTCTTGATTTACCTGTTCAGTTCCAAACCAGCGCCGGCCAACATTCAGACCGCGCCTCCACGGGTGCCGCTGGTGTAAGAAAATGCACCGTTTCCCAATACCATCAAAATGTCAAGTAGTATTATTCTTCAGGAAAGAGAAGCAATTAAGTCGGAAAATCAAATCACTGCTCCTCGATTCGGCACGTTAGGCCCTTTTTTCGCGCCCTGCGGAACGCCTGGGACGACGATTTCCACCGCTCTTATGAGGTCGGCGGGCTCCATTATGGACCTTGGGTTTGTGGCTGACATGCTGCTGCACCGGAAGCCGGTCGTAGTCGAATCCCTCCACGGTGTGACTGTCGATGCGCAGACGCAAGGTACGTTCGATGTCGCGAACAATGACCTTGTCGTCCGGTGTGGTGAAGCTGAAGGCCTCTCCGCTGCGCCCGGCCCGGCCTGTCCGCCCTATGCGATGGGTATAGGTTTCGGCCGTGTCCGGCATGTCGAAGTTGATGACATGGGAGACACGGTCGCAATCAATACCACGCGCTGCGATATCCGTAGCCACCATAACCCTGAAGGTGCCGTCCCGGAATCCGTCCAGAGCGCGCCGACGTTGGTTCTGGGTCATGTTGCCCTGCAGAAAGGTGGCCTGGTGTCCGATGCGGTCCAGCTTTCGGGCCAGATTCTTGGCCCTGTGCTTGGTGCGGGTGAAGACAATGACGCTCTCATGTTCGATTTCCTTGAGCAGTGCTTCCAGCAGTCGCCCCTTGAGGTGCTGGTCCACCGGATAGAAAGCGTGGCTCACGCGCTTGGCCGGGGCCGTATTGGCCACTTGTACGGTAACCGGGTTCTTCAGGATGCGATCAGCCAGCTTCTTGATGTCCTTGGGCATGGTGGCGGAAAAAAGCAGATTCCGCCGATCTTCGGGCAGATGGGACATAATGCGCTTGATATCCGGCAGAAAACCCATGTCCAGCATGCGGTCGGCCTCGTCGAGCACCAACATGTCCACCTTGTCCAGCTTGATGGCGCCCTGGTTGATGAGATCCATAAGGCGGCCCGGGCAAGCCACCACCACGGTGGACTGACTCACGGCCTTGATCTGGGGATTGAATCCCACGCCGCCGAACACGGCGGCGCAACGTATGCCGGTCTGCCGGCCCAGATCGATGAAGTTCTCGTGGATCTGGCCGGCCAGTTCACGGGTGGGAGCCAGTACAAGCGCCCGGATCGGGCCACGCTTCGTGGCCTCGGCTGCCAGGAGGCGTTGCAGGATGGGCAGTGCAAAGGCGGCGGTCTTGCCTGTGCCGGTCTGAGCCAGTCCCATGACGTCCTTGCCTGCAAGAACCTCGGGAATGGCCTGGGATTGAATGGGTGTGGGGGTCACATAACCACAAGCGTTGATGCCAGCGACAAGCCGCTGGTCAAACGAAAAAGAATCGAAAGACAATGTATGATCCTGGGTGAAAAGAAATATAAGAACGACGGCGCGTGACAGCGGTCGTTGACCGGCCTTGGCCGGTTCGTAATCATCTAGCTCTGGGACGTGGGATAGTTCTAAGATCCGGTTTGTCGCGGACAGACCGCCAATGCAGGCGGCAGAAAATAAAGCGCGTCCAGTCACGCTGAGACAAGGCTGTTTGAATCATTTTCAAATGAATGTAAAGTAAAAAAACGAGGGGAGACCTGTTGCAACAGATTCCCCATTCGCATTCTCCCCTCAAGAAGTTTCCAACAAAAACGACCGGCAGCCCGCAAGCCGCCGGTCCTTCCGATCTATTTGGCCCGGGCTTCCAAAGAGAATCGTCCCCTTTGGCCGTCGGAGACCTCAGTATGATTCGATATGACATCTATCAACCGGGGCCAGATTTCTTTGGGCAGGTCATGCCCCATTCCCTCAATTATCCATAGTTTCGCATTTTGTATCAGCTGCGCAATTTCCTTCCCCGCTTCCACCGACATGAACGGATCCCTGTCTCCATGAATGACAAGTGTTGGAGCTTTAATCGACGCAATCGAAGATCGTTGATACCCGTGCGACAAAACGGCCGCACTCTGGCGAGCCATCCCCTGCGGGTAGTACGAGCGATCATAACTCTCGGCCATGAGAGTCTGCACCCGTTTCTCATCAAAGGCGAATCCAGGACTCCAGATTTTCCGCCACATATTCACGTAGTGTTCAACATATGCTTCGCGTTCATCAGGTACAGGCTTATAAACCTCTGCCAAAACATCCGGTTCAATCTGCGGGAGTTCCGGATTTCCCGTGCTTGACATGATAGCGGTCAAACTATGAACATACTCCGGATACCGGTACGCAATGACCTGGGCTATCATGCCCCCCACAGAAGCACCGCAAATGTGCGCCTTTGCAATGCCCAAAGCATCGAGCAAACCAACAGCGTCACCCGCCATATCTTCAAGAGTGTATGGTGGACTTATGGGTTCCCCTTTCATCGCCGCCACCATATCCGGAATACCGGCTTCATCAAATTTGGTCGATAATCCGACATCTCTGTTGTCAAACCGGATGACAAAGTGTCCTTTTTGGGCCAGCATTTCGCAAAACTCGACTTCCCAATGGATCATCTGACTCCCTCCTCCCATTATCAGCAATAGTGCGGGAGAAGTCCTGTCACCAAAAGTATCATACTCGATCCGGATATCGTGAGCAGTCACATGAGGCATGAGTTAATCCTTTGAAGAGTGTTGAAAACAACTTTAAATCGCCCATCCTATAAAAGTCACTTTAAACGCAAAGAAAGCCGGATCGCAACGTGGAAAACATACACTGCGACCCGGCTTTTCTTAAACAACAAGGTAATAATATCTGTTGGGGCAGCCAGTCTATTCCTTCACTGAACCAGCAAGCAGTCCTCTGATAAAATACCTGCCCAGGAAGACATAGATGGCCAACACCGGGATGGCCGCAAGGATGGACCCGGCCATAGGCAGGTTCCAGCTCACGGCCTGCCCCCCCGCCAACTGGGCCAGCCCCACGGTGATGGGGTTCTCCGAATATCTGGTCAGACAAATGCCCCAGAGGAACTCGTTCCAGATCTGGGTGAACTGCCACAGGCTGGTGACCACGAAACCGGGCACGGACAACGGAAACACGATGCGGGTGTAGATGGAGAAAAAACCAGCGCCGTCCAGGCGCGCCGACTCGATGAGCGCCGTGGGAATCTGGGCGTAAAAGTTACGGAAAATGAGCGAGGTGATGGGCAGCCCGTAGACCACATGGGCCAGGATCAGACCCGGCAGCCCACCGTAGAGGTTCATGGCCCGCAGTGTCTGGAACAGCGGAATCAGGATGACCTGGTACGGAATGAACATGCCGAAAAGGAAGAGCGTGAACACGATCTCGCTCCCAGCGAATTTCCACTTGGAAAACACGTAACCGTTGAGCGATCCCAACACAGTGGACAACGCCGTGGCGCATATCGTCAGGATAATGCTGTTGATCAAGTTGGGCTTCAGCATTTCCAACGCCTCGGAAAAACTGCCCCAGTTCAGGGTAGCCGGAATCTCCCAGGCGCGCGGCAGGGTGATGTCCGCGGGTAGTTTGAGCGCCGTGATGAGCGCCATGTAGGCAGGAGTCAGATACAGAACAACCAGCACGGCAAGGATGGCGTAGAGCATGACGGAGCCGAAAGTGAGCTTGCGGATCATGAGCGCGCCCTCCTCTGCCGATAGGAACTGACGAGATAGGGAACGATGAACATGGCCGCCAGCAGAAAAAGCACGATGGCGATGGCCGCGCCCTTGGAAAACTCGTTGGCCCGGAAGGTGGTCAAATACATGTTCAGGGCCGGGTGACCGGTCTCGGCGTTGTCGGGGCCGGTCATGGCGAAGATGAGGTCGAACATTTTGAGGGAAATGTGGGAAAGGATGATCACCGCGCTGATGGTGATGGGCTTGAGCATGGGAATGGCCACGTGGCGGTAGTATCCCCAGTCGCTGGCGCCATCCAGACGCGCGGCGTCCATGAGGTCCTGGGAGATGCCGTTGAATCCGGCAAGGTACAGGGCCATGGTATAGCCGGAATACTGCCAGATGGTGGCCAGGATGATGCCCAAGGTGGCCAGGTTGAAACCGTGCATCTCTTCCATGAAATAAATCTGCGGCAACAGGTCGCCGAACAGCCAGACGCAGGCGCCCAGCCCCAGGCCGGGCAACAGGTAGCGCTTGAGCGCCTTTGGCGTATCGCCCTTGAGCGTAAAGAGCCCGATGATGATGAGCACGAAGGCGACCACGTAAAGCAGTACGGGCAGCAGGTGCTGCCAATTGAAAAGCAGCAGGGCCTGCTTGCTGGACAACCACTGGAAGGTCAGTTTCTCGCCCCCGAAAAAGGTGGGCACGATGTTGACCCCGCCCTGAGGGGCCAGCAGCCAGCGCCAGATGGTGCCGGTGACGATGAAGGACAGCGACATGGGGTACAGGAACACCGTGCGCAGGAAGTCTTCGCCCCTGGGTTTGCGGTCCAGCAGGATGGCGATGAACATTCCGAGCCCCACTGCCCCGGCCAGCAACAGGACGGAATAGTAGACCGCGTTGACCAGGTCCTGTCTGAACCGGGCGTCAAGAAAGCCGGTGAACAGTTCCACATAGTTCTGCAGACCGACGAAATTCTTTTGGGGGTTTTCGGCCAGCGAGGCCACCCCGCCCCAGTCGGTCATGGAGATCCAGACGGTATTGCCTATGAAGCCATAGACGAAGACCGCGATAAGAATGATGGACGGCAAAAGCGTCAGAAACGCCTTGATCCTGTCCCTTGATACTTCCCGCATGTCGCTCTCTTTCGGAAAAATTTGTCCGGCGACGCCGGAGGCGCCTGGCCTCCGGCGTCAGTTCCGGGTTCTGCTATTTGCCGATACCGCTTTTGACGGCGATCTGCTGGGCCATCTTGCCCGCAGCGGCCGCATTTCTGGTTTTCAGGAACATTTCCATGACGGTTGCGAAGTCGCCCATAAAGGTCTCGTTCGCGGTGACGCCGTGGGCCAGGGAGCCGACGATGCGGTCCTTGGCAAAGTCTGCGGACGCGGACTTGGCGTAGTCGTTGTACTTGGACAGGTCACTGTCGGTACGGGCGGAAATGGAACCCTTGAGCGGGTTGAATGCATCGGAACCTTCCTTGGAACCGAGCAGCGTGAGCCATGCAATGGCATTGTCGCGATGCGGAGCGCCCTTGGGCAGCCCGAAGGAGTCGGCCAGGAACATGAATGCTCCACCGGTGCCCGGGGAAGCCATCCAGCCGAAGCCGGAACCCGGGGCGAGTTTCTTGGTGGTGCTCATGTAACCGGCAGCCCAGTCGCCCATGATGTTGAAGGCGGCGCGACCGTCAACCACCATGTCGGTGGCCTGCTGCCAGGACAGGGAGGAAGCATCGGCGTTGGTGTACTCCAGAATCTTACCGAAGAGTTCCCAGGCCTTGACGGCTTCGGGGCTGTCGAAGGCAAGCTTGCCGGACCATAGGGCATCCCACTTGTCCGGGCCGAGAGCGGCCAGGGCGACGGATTCCCACAAATGGTTGGCGGTCCAGTTCTGGGCCAGGGCCAGAGGCACGATGCCCTGCTTCTTCAACTTCGGAGCGATGGCGAAGAACTCGTCCCATGTTTTGGGAGCTTCAACGCCCCATTTCTTCAGGTTGGCCGGGATGTACCAGAGCACGTTGGAACGGTGAATGTTCACGGGAACGGACCAGATGCCTTTGTCCGTGCCGATATTCTTGATCAAGCCTTCGGGAAAGACTTTCATCCACCCCTGCTCCTTGAACAACGGGGTCAGGTCTTCCATGCGGTCGGCCTTGACCCAGGTGCCGATCAGCTCCTGCCCGGCGTGGACCTGGAAGCTGTCCGGCGGGTTGCCGCCGAGCATGCGGGTCTTGAGAACGGCTTTGGCATTGACGCCGGAGCCGCCGGTGACGGTGGCGTTGAGCACCTTCACATTGGGATTCTCTTTCTTGTAAATGTCGATCAGAGCCTCAAGAGCCGGACCTTCATCCCCTGCCCACCAGGAGAAAATTTCCAGCTCGCCGCTCAGATTGGAAGCCGCCTGAACAGGCATGGCGCCCAATACCACAATGGCAGCCAATGCGAACAACAGTTTTGCCAGGGTCTTGCTCATCAGAACCTCCTCGGTTTCTCGGTTACCCCAACAGAAGTCCACACAACATCCCTTTACCCGACATCAGGAAAGGGCATTTGTCGTCTCAGGATCGAAAAGCACCATACGATCAAATTCAAAACCGATGGGCACGGTCTCGCCGGGCTGAGCGATGACACGCCCTTCCACCTCGGCGATAAGCTTGTTCTCGCCGTCAATGACGATTTCCAGCAGGGACTGACCGCCGAGAATCTCGGACACGATCACCTCGCCCTGGCACAACCATTCCTTGGGCAGGCGTTCGGTGCTCCGGCCCATCTTGATGGCGTCCGGACGGATGCCCACCAGTACCTGTGCGCCGCTCTGCAGGGAACTTCCCTGACCATTCGGCAGCGGGAACACGGAGGAGCCCACCTGCACGACGGGCCTGCCCTCTTCCGTCTTGAAGATTCCCTTGAGAATGTTCATGGGCGGATTGCCGATAAACTGGGCCACGAACACGTTGGCCGGTTTTTCGAAGACCTCTACGGGCGTACCTACCTGCTGGATGAAGCCGTCCTTGAGGATGACAATGCGGTTGGCCAGGGTCATGGCCTCGATCTGGTCATGAGTCACGTATATGGTGGTGGTCGCCAGCTTCATATGCAGCTTCTTGAGTTCCATACGCATTTGCGTGCGCAGCTGGGCGTCCAGGTTGGACAGAGGTTCGTCGAACAGAAATACATCCGGTTTACGTACGATGGCCCGGCCCATGGCCACACGCTGACGCTGACCGCCGGAGAGTTCCGAGGGTTTGCGTTCAAGCAGCGTATCCAACTCCAGGACCTCGGCCGCGGCTGTGACCCGCTCGTCGATTTCGGATTTTGATTTCTTGGACATCTTGAGGCTGAAGCCCATGTTTTCGCGAACCGTCATGTGCGGATACAACGCATAGTTCTGGAAAACCATGGCTACGTTGCGCGACTTGGGAGAGACATTGTTGACCACGCGCTCCCCGATTCTGATATCCCCGCCGCTGATGGGTTCCAGGCCCGCAATCATGCGCAGGACCGTGGACTTGCCGCATCCCGAGGGACCGACCAGGACAATGAATTCGTTGTCCTCGATTTCAAGGTCGATGTTGCGGACAACCTCGACCTCGCCATACCGTTTGCTCACATTGACCAGTTCGACTTTTGCCATACGTTTTTTTACCCGTCGTTTGGTTTATCCTGAAATGAACGTTTGTACATACGTTATTCAACGAAAAAACGATACTCCGTTTTCTGCCTCGACACCCTGCCCGGCTCCAGGGCAATGGAGGGAAATTCAGGCCTGTTGGGCGCGTCCGGATATCCCTGGGCCTCCAGGCAGAATCCGGAACGGGGGGCGTAGGTTTCCCCCTTTCTTCCAGGCAGTCCCTCGCGGAGATGGTTGCCGGAATAAAACTGGAATCCCGGATAGGTCGTATGCATTTCCATGCTCCTGCCGGAAACCGGCTCATGGACGCGGGCGAGCAATTTTAAACCGGCCTCATTCCCATTCGCCACAAAAAAATGGTCATATCCACTACCCAAGGCCAGAAAAGCGTCGTCTTCCTCTATGCGCGCCCCCATGGCCGTGGGATGCGTGAAGTCCAAAGGCGTGGAACGGATGTCCACCAGCCTGCCCGAGGGAATCAGCTCCCCGTCCATGTCCAGACAGCGAGAGGCCTGAAACTCCAACTCATGCCCCAGGCAATCGCCCCGTGGCCCGGCCAGGTTGAAATAGGCGTGGTTGGTCAGGTTGACCACCGTGGGCTTGCCTGCTTCGGCCAGGAAATTCATACGCAGCCCGTTTTCAGTCAGTGTATAGATGACCGTGGAGGTGAGCATGCCCGGGAATCCCTGTTCACCGTCCCGGCTGAGATACTCGCAGGCCAGATACGGCCCCTCGGTCCCTACTCCCCCTTCGGCCTCCCATACCCGGGAGCCGAATCCCTGTGCCCCACCATGAATGGTATGCCTGCCATGGTTACGATCCAGCTCGTGCATCCGCCCTTCCAGCTTGAAACAAGCATTGGAAATGCGTCCGGCCACCCTCCCCACCACTGCGCCCAACGAGGCCTCGTCACGAAGATAGGCATTCAGGGAATCGAACCCCAGAGTCACCTCGCCCGGCCCCTGTCTGCCCGGAACCATGAGCCGCACGAGTCTGGCCCCGTAGTTGATGAAGGATACGGTCATGTCTCCGTGAAACAGGGTGAAAAGATAAACTTCACCCTGCCCCGGCACTGTCCCCCAATGCGTGCGTTCAATGTTCATCTGCATCGCGGTTCCTCAGTTCCTGACGGTTGAGCGGCGCACCAGAAGATGCGTCCGCAGAACCTTGTTTTCCGGCTTGAAATTCTCTTTCTGTTCGAAGCTGTCCAGAAGCATCTGCATGGCGGTCTTGCCGATCTGGAACGCGGGCTGCGCCACAGTGGTCATGGGCGGTTCCACCAGTGCGGATTCCGGGTTGTTGCAGAAACCAAGCAGGGCCATGTCGTCCGGGATGCGGATGCCCTGCTCCCGCAAATGCTTGTATACACCTATCGCCACGGGATCGTTTACCGCAAAGACCGCATCCGGACGGGATTTCAGGGCCAGAAGTTTTCTGATGGCTGCGGCCCCGTCCTTTTCCTGGAACCCGGCATGGATGACGAGTTCTTCGTCTTCGGGAAAGCCATGGTCCCTCAGGGCTCGCCGGTACCCCTCCAGACGGTTCAGACTGATGGCCACGCCCTGACTCCCCGCAATGTGGGCTATGCGCGTGTACCCTGCGTCGATGAGGTGTTTGACCCCGACATAAGCCCCGTTGCAATCGTCCACCGTAACCTTGGAAGTATCCAGGGAGTCCACAACACGGTCGAACTGGACCAGGGGAATACCTTGAGCGATGACCGACTCCAGATGGCTGAAATCAGTCGTCCCCTTGGAAACGGAGATGAGGATACCGGCCACTCGGTGCGAGGCCAGGGCACGCAGGTTCATTACCTCGCGCTCCAGATCCTCATGGCTCTGGCAAACCATGATGGTGTATCCAGCCTTGTGGGCCAGGCCCTCCACTCCGCTGATGACCGAGGAAAAGAAATGATGCTGAATTTCGGGCACCACCACACCCACGGTGTTGGTCCGTCTGGTCTGAAGGCTTTTGGCGATCTGGTTGGGCTGGTAATGATGTTTTTGCGCCAAGGCCAGCACGCGCTCCTTGGTTTCCCGGCTGATGTCCGGATGGTCATGCAGCGCACGGGAAACCGTGGACGGAGCAATGCCCAACCGGCGGGCGATATCCTTGATCGTAAACTGGGCCATGCCTCAACCGCTCTTCTTTTATCCCGACAAGTTACACATCTTCACTCTCAATCAAGACACACAACGCCCATGCCCGCCTGTCGAACGGCCAGCGGGACCACCGCGCCCTTGCCAAAGACTCTCTCCATGCCTTCGACATAGCGCTCCAGCAACTCCAGAGGCACCAGGGCCTGAATGGTCCCGGCAAATCCGCCCCCCTGTATGCGCCAGCCTCCCCGCCCTCCGAGCAGCCGTTCCGAAAGGGTCAGGGCTATGGGAATGGGCTGGCTATGTCCGCAGGTCATGCAGATGCAGTTCTGCAACAACCGCCAGGATGAATCTCCGGCTCCCCGCATGAGGCGCACATAGTTTTCCATGTTTCCGGCGGCGAGAGCGCCGGCCATTTCCGGCACCCTATCATTCTCTTCAATAAAATGAATGAGCCTGAGGATGGCCCTGTCGCCGACCTTTTTCCGCAACTCGCCCAGAGAGTCCATGACCGAGTCCAAAGAGATTCCCCGGGCGAACTCCTGCCCCAACTCCCGTGCGGCCATGCCCATTTCCTTGGGGATCGCTGCGTATTCCGGAGTCAAATTGACGTGATCGCCGCCGGTATCCACCACCACAAGTTTATAGCCGCCCGCTTCGAAATCACTGTTCACGCTTTCGATGACCGGGCTTGCCGAATCCTTGAAATCGATCAGGGAAACGCCGGGGAAGGCGCAGGCGATTTGATCCATGAAGCCGCAGGGTTTGTTGAAATGAATGTTTTCAGCGTCCTTGGCGGCTCGGGCCAGATCAAGGGGGGAGACCAGCCCGTCATTGTAGAGCTCGTTGAAGATGGAGCCGATGAGCAACTCGAAAGCGGCCGAGGAGCTCAGGCCCACGCCCATAGGAATGGAACTGGTGATGCAGGCGCTGAATCCTCCGGCCCCATGGCCGCGCCCGCTCAACGAGGAAGCGACGCCACGCACGATGGCCTCGGGCTTCCCTGCTTCCCCGTCCTGTGGGGAAAGATCGGCCAGATCAACAAA
>JGI12577J12838_1000362_pt1 | contig 11943 bp, 9 predicted proteins | sample TtanPargueraPR_3_FD_12838 | JGI IMG/M metagenome (IMG submission 12838)
TTCATCTACACACCGCTGGGGCTGGGCTTTGCCTATTCCTACTACCTCATCCCCCGTGTGGTCATGATTCTGCTGCCTGTGGTCGTCAACTTTGACAAATCCCAGATCGCCGCGGCCAAGTCCCTCGGAGCCGGCGCTTTCCGCGCCTGCTGGGAAATCCTGGTCCCCCAGATTCTGCCCAGCGCCATCGCCGCCTATTGCCTGACCGCCGCAGTGGCCATCGGCGCCTACGGCACGGCTCTGGCCCTGGTGGGCACGCAGGTGAACATCCTGCCACTGGTGCTCTACAGCAAGATCTCAGAGACCGGCACGGACTTTCCGGCGGCCGCGGCCCTCTCGCTGGTGCTCATGGCCATCACGGCCCTGATCATGGTCCTGGCCGAATTTTTCAACAGCCTCAGGAAAAGGGAAACCAGACGCTCTAAAAACGCCTGATCCTCCCCTTCCCTCCCCCACTTCCGTTTTTTATCCCATCCTCATTCGTGACAAGCGGTTGCAAAGTGAGTATTCCTTGTCACCCATAAAAAAACCGACTCTGGTAACGCACGGATTACCATGATAAAAAATCATATGAAAAAAGCTCTCGACGCCAAAAAACTGCGCGCCAGCCTGGACCCGACAAAGGTTTCCTACGCATCCAGCGAGGAACTCCCGACCCGCAGCACCATCGACAAGTTCCAACCCAGGGCCATCCAGGCCCTGACCATGGCCCTGCGCATCAAGGGCAACGAATACAACGTCTATGTGGCGGGACAGCCCAACCTGGGCCGCACCTATTTCGTGCAGAGTTTCCTCGCCCCGCTGGCCGCCAAGGCCCCCACGCCCCAGGACTGGGTCTACGTCTACAACTTCGAGGACGAGGACAAGCCCCTGGCCCTGGCAATGCCCGCGGGCCAAGGCCGCAAATTCAAGAACGCCCAATCCAAGGCCATGTCCAAGCTCAAAACCGAGCTGCCCCTGCGCTTCGAAAAAGAGGCATTTCAGAAAAAACATGAAAGCCTGATCCGCAAGTACAGCACCAGGCGGGAAGAGCTCTTCACCAAAATGGAGGAGATCGCCGACCGGCAGGACTTCAAGGTCCGCTTCGACGACGACGGCGTGCTCACCCTGACCCCGGTGGTGGACGGCCAGGTGGTGGGCGAGGCCGACTTCGACAAGCTGGACGCAGCCCTCAAGAAGAAACTCAAGGCGCGGGGGGAGGCTCTGCTGGACGATGTCTCGGTCTACCTGCGGCAGATCAACAAGAACGAGCAAACCCTGCGCAAGGACGAGGACGAACTGCACAAGGAGACCGCCCGCTCCGTGCTCAAGGAGTTCCATGACCCCATACGCGAAAAGTTCGAGCGCATAGAGTGCCTCAAGGATTACTTCACCCTGCTTGAGGACGAGGTGGTCGAAAACTACGACCAGCTCCTGCCCCGCGAGCCGTCCATTCCCGGACTGGGCGTGGAACATCCGGGAGAAGACTTTTTCACCCGCTTCGAAGTCAACCTGTTCGTGGACAACGGCAAATGCAAGGGCGCACCCGTGGTGCTGGAGGATCACCCCACGGTCTTCAACCTGCTGGGCAGCATCGAACGCGAGTCCGAAATGGGGGCCCTGTACACGGATCACACTTTGATCAAGGCCGGAGCCATCCACAAGGCCAACCACGGCTACCTGGTCCTCAACGTGGAGGACCTGTTGTCCAATCAGTCCTCCTGGGAAGGCCTGCTCCGCGCCCTGCGCGCCGGCCAATCCCGCATCGAAGACCCGGTGGAGCCGGACCAGGTTCGCGCCCGAACCATCGAGCCCGGCCCCATTCCCCTGGAGCTTCGCGTGGTGCTCATAGGCACGGACGAACATTACGAAATGCTCCTGTACCACGACGACAGATTCGCAAAATACTTCAAGCTCAAGGCCCACCTGCAATCCTGGGCCGAACGCACCGCTCCCAACATCAGGAAATACCTGGCCGCCATAGGGGAGATATGCCGCAAGACCGACTCCCTGCCGTTCACCCGCGAGGCCCTGGCCGGCCTGGTGGACTTCGGGTCGCTGCTGGCCGAAGACCAGAAGCGGCTCTCCCTGTATTTCCCGCTGGTGCGCGAACGCATGATGGAGGCTTCCACCCTGGCCCGGATGCACGGCAAGAAAATGGTGGACGCAGAGATCCTGCAGGAGGCCATCAAGGCCCGCGACTTCCGCTCCAACCTCTATGAGGAGGAGTTCATGGCCGACTACGACCGGGAAGTCATCAAGGTCTCCACGGGCGGTTCAGCCGTCGGTCAGGTCAACGGCCTGTCCGTGACCTTGTTCGGAGACTACGAGTTCGGCCTGCCGCACCGCATCGCCTGCACCGTGGGCGTGGGACACGGAGGCATCCTGGACCTGGAGCGCGAGGCTGAACTGGGCGGCCCCATCCACACCAAGGCCATGATGATCCTCAAGAGCTACCTGCTGGGCATGTTCGCCCAGAACAAGCCCATCGTGCTCACCGGCTCCCTGTGCTTCGAGCAGAGCTACGCGGGCATCGAGGGCGACTCGGCCTCGGGCGCGGAACTGGTGGCCCTGCTTTCGGCCCTGGCCGGCATGCCCGTGAACCTGAACTACGCCTTTACCGGAGCTGTGAGCCAGAGCGGCGCGATCATGGCCGTGGGAGGGGTCACCAGCAAGATCGAAGGGTTCTTCCAGGTCTGCCGCCGCAGAGGCCTCACAGGCGAACAGGGCGTTCTCATCCCGGCCGACAACGTGGACAACCTCATGCTGAGCGAGGAAGTGGTCAGGGCCGTGGAGGAGGACAGATTCCACATCTTCCCGGTCCGGACCATCGAGCGGGCCGTGGAAATCCTCATGGGCATGCGCGCAGGCGTCCGCGGCAAGTCCGGGAAATTCCCGCTGGGCACCGTGTACAGGCGCGTGGACGACCGGTTGGGCGAACTGGCCGAACTGGCCGTCCCCAACGGCAACAAGGAGAAGAAATAGATGTCCAAATGGATCCGTTCCAAGCTGCCGGAATTCGTGCGCGACCTGTTCCGCAATTTCTGTCAGGCCAGCTTGGCCCTGGAGGAACAGTTCCGGAATTTCGACGACGACGGCACCATGAGCTTCGAGGTACTCAAGGACCTGGTGGGCGACGAGATGGACAAGGGCATCCTCTGGCGCATGAAGGACACGGCCCACCACGTGTTCCGCAACGATCCGGACAACCCGCTGGCCGGACAGTTCCTGGACTGGGCCCTGGGCTACATCTTCCACGAAACCCTCAAACTCAAAGAGGACACCTACCAGAAGCAGAAGTACGCCCCCTGGTTCCATGAACTCTTTGAAGGCAACCTGCAGCAGTCGGAAAAGCACATCACCGACGAGCTGTTCCAGGTGCTCAGCCAGACCGAGGAGAGCATGCGCCGTGAAATAGAACGAATCCGCTTCATCATTGCAAAATGCAGGCAGCTGCTGCCTTACTACTTGACAAGACACCGGGATAATGCATTGCTGGCCCGCTTCATCTATGCGCGGGGCGACATGGTGAAATCCGTATTCTCCAAAGAATATAAAGGACTTATGCAGGCCGTCTACGGCGGCGAGCCTGAGAGGCTCTATGTACTGGCCAGCCAGAGCCTCCGCAAGGGCGGCTGGGTGGAAGAGGCGCGCAATGCAGTAGAAGGCGCTCTCAAGCTGAATCCCGAGAGCAGATTAGTGTTGCAAGAAAAGAAAATAATTGATAATTGGGCCACTAGGATAGAAACTTGACTTGGAAAATATGGTCTGTCGGAACAATACAACTTGAGGAGGCCGTTACAATGAAGAAGCTGACATTGCTTGCAATCGCCCTGTGCGTGGTATTCGCCTGGGGCTGTTCCAAAAAGGTACAAACCGAACCGGAAGTGGTTGTGGTGGAAGAAACCGAAACCACTGAAACCGTGGTCAAGGATCCCATGGATCTGTACAAGGCCGAGTATGACGCACTGCCTGTAAGCCACACCGTCACCAAGGGCGAATGCCTGTGGTGGATTTCCGAATACAAACATATTTACAACGATCCGTTCATGTGGCCTCTGATCTACAAGGCCAACCGCGACAAGATCAAGAATCCCGACCTGATCTACCCCGGCCAGGAATTCGAGATTCCCCGCTACGGTTTCGACCTTGAAGAAGTGAAGGCGTCCCGCAAGGAAGCCGGTGCACCGTGGAAGGCCCTTGAGCCCGGCACGGAAGCCATGATTCCGGCTGAAATGCGTGCCGCCCTGGGCTACAGCTTCTAGTACGGCGCCATATTCGAGTAGAATATAAAAAGACCCTCGCCCTTGTGGGGAGGGTCTTTTCTTGTGCCTGATTTTCGCTTCCAGCGGACAGTGAGTAGTCTCCCCTTTGCCTGTGCGTCTCCAACTTTCGCATCGGCCAGCTGCATCCGTCTCTCGGGATAATATCTTTCAGGCTGTTCAAAGTGGTTCATGCTGGAAGCCAGAAGAGAAAAGCGCCCGCGCGCATGTTTAATACGCGCGGGCGCTTTTTTCTTTGCAACAAATCGGGCCACTAGGGCAACCTGTCAGTCCACTTGAATATCGTAGGTTTTGAGCTTGCGGTAAAGAGAAGACCGCTCCATGCCCACGGCCTTGGCAAGCTGGGAAACGTTACCTTCGAATTCCTTCAGCTTGGAGGCCAGGAACAAAGCCTCGAACTCGGCGCGGGCCTGCTTGAGGTCGGCAGGGCCCTCGGCGATAAGCGTTTCCAGGGAATTCGTTTCAGCCACGCAGGCTGCGGGCGCGGCGACATCGGCCTGAGACTCGGCAACCGAAGCGCCTGCCTCGGGTCGGAACTCGGGGGGCAGCATCTCTGCACCCACGGTTTCCCCCGCATACATGATGAACATGCGCTCCACGAAATTCTTGAGCTCACGGACATTGCCGGGCCACGGATAACGGGAAAGGGCCTCCAGGGCGCCGTCATCGAAGGTAAGGGGCTTGAACCCGTGCATCCTGACCAGACTGGACATGAAGTCCTGAATGAGCATGGACACATCGCTGCCGCGCGTACGCAACGGCGGGACCTCCAGGGGAAAGACCTTGAGCCGGTAATAGAGGTCCTCACGAAACGCGCCGTTTTCGATCTCCGCGAGCAGGTCCTTGTTGGTGGCCGCAATGACGCGAACGTCCACCTCCATGGTCTTGCGGCCTCCTACACGCTCGAACCGCTGCTCCTGGAGAATACGCAAAATCTTGGCCTGAGTCTTGAGGCTCATGTCGCCTATCTCGTCCAGGAACAGAGTGCCTCCGTCGGCCAGTTCGAACTTGCCTGCCTGGGCCTTGTCCGCGCCGGTGAACGCGCCCTTCTCGTGCCCGAACAGCTCGGACTCGATGAGTTCTTCGGGAATGGCCGCACAGTTCACGGCCACGAGCGGCTTGTCGGCCCTCTTGCTCTGGTGGTGAATGGACCGGGCCACGATCTCCTTGCCAGTCCCGTTCTCGCCGGTGATGAGCACCCAGGCCTCGGTGGGAGCGACGCGGGAAATGACGTCGTTGAGCTGCCGGATGGCCGAAGACTCGCCCGTGAGCCTGACGGGATGGTCGTCGGACAGACGGGTTTTGAGCGCCTCGTTCTCACGCATGAGCCGGGACACCTCAAGAGCGTTGCGGGTGGAGACAACCACCTTTTCCAGAGAAAGCGGCTTTTCGATGAAGTCAAAGGCGCCCTGCTTGAGCGCCTTGACCGCGGTTTCGATGGTCCCGTGCCCGGAAATCATGATCACGGGCAGATCATTTTGGACCTCCTTGATCTTGTCCATCACCTCCAATCCGTCCATGCCGGGCATCCAGATGTCCAAAAACACGATTTCTGGCCGATCGGCCTCGATCATCTCCAGGCCTTCCTCGCCGCTTCCGGCTCCGAGAACCTCGTGGCCCTCGTCCTCCAGGATCCCCTGCAAGGAAAAACGGATGCTCTCTTCATCGTCTATGATCAGGATATGTCCGCCCATGTATGCTCCACGTTGAAAATTCGCTTTCGCTCCAAAGCCACACCCTACAGCCATTTCACCATGCGACGCAAGGCTGGATAGGGCTGGCCTCCATTGCCTATGGCGGGCGACTTCCAGGTCGCAGCGGCGAACACATCGGTCTTTCCCAGAACTCGAAGTCAGTCTTTGACAGAAGCCGCAAGCCGGGCGTAATCGACTTCTTCCAGAACTGACCAGTCAGTACCGGCCAAGATCCGCAGCGCCGGATCACGCCCGGACAGAAGGAAGAGCCATGCCCGAAGACAATGAAGACAAAAAAAACCGAATTCTGGACGCCGCAACCTCCCTCTTTGCCAAGCGCCCGTTCCACAAGGTCCTCCTTGATGACGTGGCCCAGGCTGCCCATGTGGGCAAAGGCACCCTGTATCTGTACTTCGAAGGCAAGGAAGAACTGTATCTTGCGGTCCTGTTCCGAAACTTCAGCAAACTGATCGAGCGAATACAAGACAACATCGCCAAAAACGAAAACGATCCGAAGGCACAACTCACCGGAATCATCGAAGAACTCATCAAGTCTCTCTACAACCACGCGGCGTTCTACGAACTGCTGCGGGGAGCCATCGTCAGCCTCCCGGACAACAACCGGTGGAGCGGGGAGCGAGCCAAGCTTTATAAACTTATAGAAAACGTCCTGCGCAGCGGCATTGAGAAAGAAGTCTTCTCAGACTCCCATCCCGATCTGACGGCCTTGTATATTCCGGGGATTGTCCGCTCGGTATGCCTGCGCCGTCCTGAAGCCATGACCACGGAAGACATCCTCCGGCATGCCGGGGGATTCGTTCTGGAAGCCTTGCGACCCCGCTGACCCGGCAGCCGAAAACGGGATGCACAATCCAACCCCGACAACACAGACAAGCACATGAGCCAGAATCAAACAACATCATCCGACAAAAAAGAAAAACTCAAGGGAATGTTCGGAAACCGACGGACCATGCTTCTTTCAGGCGTGGTCGCCTTGGTTCTCCTGCTCGCCGCAGGCATCCCTCTCTATATCCACGCCATATCGTACGAATCCACGGATGACGCCTTCATCGAGGCGCACGTCACGACCATCAGCCCACGTTTGGCGGGACATGTGGCCAGCGTATACGTGAACGACAACCAACAGGTGAAAGAGGGGCAACTGCTGGCTGAACTCGACTCCCGCGACTATCAGGTGGCGCTGGACGTCGCGCTCGCCCAATTGGAACAGACCAAGGCAGCCGTGGTCGAGGCCCAGTCCCAGGTCGCGGCCGCCCAAAATATCCTGCAGCAGAAACAGGCGGATCTCACCTCCCAGCATGCCGGACTGGCACAGGTCGAGGCCGAAGTGGCCGAAGTGAAGGCCGGGCACGACCGGGACCGAAGCGACCTTGCCCGCATCAAACGCATCGCCAAGGCCGGGGCCGTGAGCCGTCAGGAATATGACCATGCCAGGGCCACCGAGGCCATCACACGGGCAAAGCTGAATTCCGCAAAACGCCTTGTGGATACGCATTCGGCAAAAATCAGGCAGGCAGTGGCCGCCGGCCACGCGGCTGAAGACGAATTGCGGCAAGCCCAGGCGCAGGTGGATGCACGCGTGGCCGAACAGCACAAGGCCGAAGCCGAAGTGGAACGAGCCCGCCTGAACCTCTCCTACACACGCATCAAAGCTCCGTGCGACGGATTCATCACCAAGAAATCCGTTGAGAAGGGGGCCTACCTCCAGGTGGGCCAGAAGCTCTTTTCCATTGTCAGCCGGGACAACTGGGTGGTGGCCAACTTCAAGGAAACCCAGGTCACGGACATGCGTCCGGGCCAGCCGGTCGAGGTCGAGGTCGACACCTACCCGGATGTAGTCTTCAAAGGACATGTGGACAGCATTCAACGAGGGACCGGCTCCCGGTTCAGCCTGCTCCCGCCCGAGAATGCGACCGGCAACTTCATCAAGGTCGTCCAACGCATCCCCGTGAAGATCGTGCTTGACGATCCGGGACAACTGAAGCGCTATGCCCTGGCTCCGGGCATGTCCGTCATTCCCAACGTGGACATTTCGAACGTCCCGGCCATACCCGTCAGGGCCGAAAGGACCACCGCCGCGCTTCTCCGCCGGGGGCGCTGACCATGAACGCATACAAGGATCCGGAATCCATGAGCGGCGGCGAGCGGTGGACCATCGCCGTCACGGTCATGTTCGGCGCGTTCATCGCGGTCATGGACACCAGCGTGGTCAACGTGTCCATGAACCACATGATGGGTAGCTTCGGAGCCGACCTGTCATCCATCACTTGGGTTGCCATCAGCTACAGCATCGCCGAAATCATCATGGTGACCATGACCGGATGGTGGAGCGCGCTGATCGGCCGCAAAAAGCTGTACCTCGGCTCCCTGGTCATCTTTACCGTAGGATCGATCCTCTGCGGGCTCGCCACCAGCTTCGAACAGATGATCATCTTCAGAATCATCCAAGGCATCGGCGGGGGAGCACTCATTCCCGTGTCCCAGGCCATCCTGCGCGAGACCTTTCCGCCCCGCCAGCAGGGCATGGCCATGTCGCTCTACGGCATGGGAGTGGTCCTCGCCCCGGCTCTGGGCCCGATCCTAGGCGGCTGGCTGACGGACGCATACGGCTGGCCCTGGATTTTCTACATCAACATCCCGGTCTGCATCGTGGGCATATTTCTGACATACCGGTTCGTACACGACCCGTCCTATCTGCGCAGAGGCGTGCAATCCATCGACTGGCTGGGCATCATACTGCTCTTCATTTTCCTGACGGGGATGCAGATCATTCTGGAAAAAGGACAGGAAGCGAACTGGTTCGAATCCTCGAGCATTCTCATGGGAACCATCGTCACGGTCGCGGCCCTGCTGATCCTCATTGGCTGGGAACTGTACTATCCCGCCCCGGTGATCAACCTGCGCATTCTGAAGGACAAGAATCTCACCATCGGGTCGATCATGGGGCTCATCTTCGGTATCTCGCTGTTCGGAACCACGTTCATTCTTCCACAGTTCACCCAGCGACTGCTCGGCTACCCCGCCCTTGAGGCCGGGCTGGCCCTGGCTCCACGCGCCCTGACCCTGCTGCTGTTCATGCCCGTGGCCGGGCAGCTCTATCAACGAATAGGGGCAAAACTTCCTGTGCTGGCGGGCGTGGGGCTCATCGTCTGGTCCTATTACGCCCTCATGAACCTGAACGTGAACACCGGGATGAGCGACCTCGTCCTGCCCCTCATGATCATGGGCATGGGCATGCCCTTCATGTTCGTGCCCCTCAGCGCGGTATCGTTGTTCAGCGTGCCGAAGACCGACGTCACGGATGCCTCCAGCATCTACATACTCGCCCGCAGGGTGGGGGGAAACCTGGGCTACGCACTGGCCGCCACCCTCCTGGACAGGGGAGTCCAGATCCACCGGGTCTATCTGAGTGAGCACATCAGCACGCTCAGCCAAGCCTCGGAAAGCTACAGGACCCAACTGACCCAAAGTCTGATCAAACTCGGGGTCGACACGGTCAGGGCGTCGAAGCTTGCCCTCGTGATGCTGGAAAAGACCTTGGTCAAACAGGCGACCATGTTGGCCTACAACGACATCTCCTTTATCTTCGGATGCCTGTTCTTCACCCTGATCCCTTTCATCCTCATGCTCCCGGGGAGAAAGAAGGTCAAAGCCATGTACGGAAAATAAAAATGATCCGCCTGCTCTCACTCTCAGACGGACCGTTTAAATATCCGGCTTAAATAACCGTTCGAACAACCAGGGGGCGCAAAGGGGATTATTCCCTTTGCCGGGGTACAGGGGCAGCCCCCCGCATCTTATTTGAAAAGTATGTCCCGCAACGCTCCCTCCAGATCGGGAAACCGGAATGCATATCCGGCGCGCTCAAGCGCCTCAGGCAGCGCAAGCTGGCCCGTAAGCAACGCCTCGTCGGCCATCCGGCCGAAAAGCAGCCGCAAGGCGGCGGCCGGAACGCGCAGAAGCGCAGGACGCCCCAGCACAGCTCCCAGCGTCCTGGAGAAACGGTTGTTGTCGCATGGATTCGGGGCCACCAGATTATAGGGGCCACACTCTTCGGCGTGCTCCATGAGGAAGCGTATGGCGCTCACTTCATCGGCCAGATGAATCCAGGACATGCCCTGATGCCCGTGCCCCAGAGGACCGCCTAGAAGCAGGCGGAACGCGGGCAGCATCCTGGCCAGTGCGCCGCCGTTGCCAAGCACAATCCCCGTACGAATGATGACCCTGCGCACCCCCATGTCTTCCACAGCACGGGTGGAGTTCTCCCACCGCCGGGCCACATCGGCCAGAAATCCGGCGCCTGGCGGACATTCCTCGGTCTGGGGCGTGCTTTTATGCGGGCCGTAATACCCCACCGCCGACGCCTGAACCAGGGCGCGGGGCTTGATATCAACCGAGGCCACGGCCTTGAAAAGACGCTTCCCGGCCTCCAGGCGGCTCTCCAGAATACGCCGCTTCTTGGCTGCGGTCCAGCGTCCGGCGATGCTCTCGCCCGCCAGATTGACCATGACGGTATCGACATCCATGACGGATCCCCAGTGACCGCCGCCGTCCCAGTCCATACCGATGACGCCGCTGGAGAACAGCTCGCCCACGCGGGACGGAGTGCGGGAAATAATGATCACCTCCCAGCCGTTCTCCAGTAATTCGGCGCACAGGGCCCGCCCTATGAATCCGGTTCCACCGGCAATGATAGCTCTCATGAATCTCACCTTCGTTTCCCATCGGATCAGTCGGACGATAGCACTCTTTGCAGAGCGCGCAAATGAGAAAGGCGCGGAAAGCCGCGCCTTTTCGGTTTCGATATGAGTGAAATCTACTGTCGGGCCGAACAGGTTGTATCCCGGCCATTGGAGACGACCACCATGTTGCGGCCATTGTGCTTGGCCTCGTAGAGGGCCTTATCCGCCTTGAGCAGCAGGTCTTCGTCGCGGCTGAAGCAGCCGGACTCCAGGGAAGCCACGCCGATGCTGGCCGTGACCGAAAAATCCCGGTCCTCAAAGGAAAAGGCAGCCTTCTGCACGCGTGAACGGATGCGCTCAGCCAACATGTGTGCGTCCGCTTCCGAGGTGTGAGGCAGCAAAACCACGAACTCCTCGCCCCCGTAACGGGCGGCCAGGTCGGTGGAACGCAGGGCGCTGCGCAGGATGCGGCCCATTTCCTTGAGCACCATGTCACCGGCCTTGTGGCCGTAGGTGTCGTTGACGTTCTTGAAGTGATCCAGGTCGACCATGAGCAGGGAAAGTTCGTGCCCATAGCGCTGGCGGCGCTTCAGTTCATAAACGAGGCGCTCGTCGAAGGTGTGACGGTTGTAGATACGGGTCAGGGCGTCATGGTCGGCGCGCAACTTGACCTCCTTGAAAGTCAGGGCGTTGCGCAGAGCCAGTCCCAGATGGTTGGCCGCAGCCTTGAAAGTATCGACTTCGTCCTTGCCCATGCGCACACCACTGTCCACGGTGAGCACCAGGCTTCCGAAATGAGTGCTGCCCGCCGCCAGAGGCATGGTCACCACACGCCCGTTGCGGGAAGCCGTGCCCATGGCCGGACGATTTACCAGGTCGATATGGGTGATCTGAAAACCGCTGATTGTGCCGCCGCCCATTCGCTCGGCACAGTCCAACAGGGTCTCCATCCATTCATTTTCCTGCCTGGAGTCGGCCTTGCGGTCCAGGAACATCTCCACGTTGGTAAGGCCGGAGGCTTCCTGATGCTGCCAGAATACGGCGTGAAGCTCATATACGGGCAGAAGCATGTTCAGATTTTCCTTGGCGTTGGCCAGAATAATGGCCGGGTCAAGACTTTCGGTGCAGGTGGTCAGAACCCTGTTCAGGAACAGAAGCTGATCGGTCTTGCGTGCGAGCAATTCGCGCTCCAGCATGATTTCCTCGGTCATACGGTAGATGTCCGAATACATGCTGGTGACTTCCTTGGCGCGGAACACGGCGTCCTGAACCTTGCGGCGGGTC
>JGI12577J12838_1000371_pt1 | contig 11721 bp, 10 predicted proteins | sample TtanPargueraPR_3_FD_12838 | JGI IMG/M metagenome (IMG submission 12838)
CGGATGGCGCGGTCATCATCGCTGCCATTACCTCCTGCACCAACACTTCCAACCCCCGCAACGTGGTGGCGGCTGGCCTGCTGGCCAAGAAAGCCAACGAACTGGGGCTGGTGCGCAAACCCTGGGTGAAATCTTCCTTCGCACCGGGTTCCAAAGTGGCCCGCCTGTATCTGGAAGAAGCCGGTTTGTTACCAGAACTGGAGAAACTGGGTTTCGGTATCGTGGCCTATGCCTGCACCACCTGTAACGGCATGTCTGGCGCCCTGGACCCGAAAATCCAGCAGGAGATCATTGATCAGGACCTGTATTCCACCGCCGTTCTCTCCGGTAACCGGAACTTCGATGGCCGGATTCACCCATACGCGAAACAGGCCTTCCTGGCGTCACCTCCGCTGGTCGTCGCCTATGCCATCGCCGGTACCGTTCGGTTCGATATCGAACAGGACGCCCTGGGTTACGACAAGGATGGCAACCCCGTCACCCTGAAAGACCTGTGGCCGTCTGATGAAGAAATCGACCGCATTGTCGGCGAATACGTGAAGCCGGAGCAGTTCAAGCAGGTGTACATCCCGATGTTCAATCTGGATGAAGCCGAACAGGCCAAGAGCCCGCTGTACGAGTGGCGCCCGCAGTCCACCTACATCCGTCGGCCGCCATACTGGGAAGGCACCATGGCCGCCGAGCGCGCGCTCAAGGGTATGCGCCCGCTGGCGATCCTGCCGGACAACATCACCACAGACCACCTGTCGCCATCCAACGCCATCATGATGGACTCGGCTGCCGGTGAGTACCTGCACAAGATGGGCCTGCCGGAGGAAGACTTCAACTCCTATGCCACTCACCGTGGTGACCACCTGACTGCCCAGCGAGCGACCCTCGCTAACCCGAAACTGTTCAACGAAATGGTTCGGGACGAAAACGGGGAAGTGGTGCAGGGTTCCCTGGCCCGTGTGGAGCCGGAAGGCAAGACCATGCGCATGTGGGAAGCCATTGAAACCTACATGGAACGCAAGCAGCCGCTGATCATCATTGCCGGTGCAGACTACGGGCAGGGTTCTTCCCGTGACTGGGCGGCCAAGGGTGTTGCCCTTGCAGGTGTAGAGACCATCGTCGCCGAAGGCTTCGAGCGAATTCATCGCACCAACCTGATCGGTATGGGTGTGATGCCGCTGCAGTTCGAAGAGGGCACCACGCGCCACACGCTTCAGCTGGATGGTACCGAGACCTACGATGTGGAAGGCAAGCCCGCACCGGGCGCCAAGCTGGAACTGGTCATTCACCGCAAGAGTGGTGAAGTGGACCGGGTGCCGGTGATCTGTCGCCTGGATACTGCGGAAGAAGTCACCGTGTATTCTGCCGGTGGCGTACTGCAGCGCTTTGCCCAGGATTTCCTGGCGTCTGAAAGCGCAGCCTGATCGCCATGGCAAGGTCAGGCGGGAGCTGTTCCTGGCTCCCGCCTGAAACATTCATTCAAGTGAGGCTCGCTCAATGAGTTTTGCTCCCCAAGTTCGTATTCCTGCCACCTACATGCGTGGCGGTACCAGTAAAGGCGTCTTCTTCCGCCTGCAAGATCTGCCCGAAGCCTGCCAGGTACCCGGTGAAGCGCGAGACAAGCTTTTGCTGCGTGTAATTGGTAGCCCCGATCCCTACGAAAAGCAGATCGATGGCCTGGGTAATGCCACCTCCAGCACCAGTAAATCGGTAATCCTGGCAGCGCCCACGCAACCGGATCACGACGTCGATTATCTGTTTGGCCAGGTGTCCATCGACAAACCCTTTGTTGACTGGAGTGGTAACTGCGGCAATCTCACCGCCGCCGTAGGCGCATTCGCCATTAACGGCGGCTTTGTGGCCAAAGAGCGTATTCCCGAAAACGGCATCTGTACCGTTCGTATATGGCAGGCCAACATCCGCAAAACCATCGTGGCCCACGTGCCCATCACCAACGGTGAAGTACAGGAAACCGGTGATTTTGAACTGGATGGCGTAACCTTCCCGGCGGCGGAAGTGCAGATCGAGTTTATGGACCCCGCCGATGGTGAAGGGGCCATGTTCCCCACGGGTAACCTGGTGGATGAGCTGGAAGTGCCTGGTGTCGGCACCCTGAGTGCCACCATGATCAATGCCGGTATCCCGACCATTTTCATCAATGCCGAAGACATTGGCTACAAGGGCACCGAGCTGCAGAACGACATCAACAGCGACCCCAAGGCGCTGGCCATGTTCGAAACCATTCGCGCCCATGGCGCGGTGAAAATGGGACTGATCTCGGATATCGCGGAAGCTGCCAGTCGTCAGCACACCCCGAAAGTGGCGTTTGTGGCCAAACCTTCGGATTACGTGTCATCCAGCGGTAAACAGATCAATGCGGCCGATATCGATGTACTGGTTCGGGCGCTGTCCATGGGCAAGCTGCACCACGCCATGATGGGTACGGCTGCGGTGGCTATTGCAACGGCCTCTGCTATTCCCGGTACGCTGGTTAATTTGGCAGCTGGCGGCGGAGACCGTACCCATGTGACTTTCGGGCATCCGTCCGGAACCCTTCGGGTGGGGGCGGAAGCGAAGGAAGTAAATGGTCAGTGGACTGCCACCAAGGCGATCATGAGCCGCAGTGCGCGGATTATCATGGAAGGTTGGGTGAGGGTACCTGGCGACAGCTTCTGATGGCTCCTATAGTTGGGACAGGAGGGCCGTAATATGTCTGCCACTTACGATCTCAACGAACGCCCGGACTACGACGACGTACTGCAACAAATCGCCGACTATGCCCTTGATTACCGCATAGAAAGCGAAGAAGCCTGGGAAACGGCCCGTTATTGCCTGATGGACACCCTGGGCTGCGGTTTGCTGGCGTTGCGTTTTCCGGAATGCACCAAACACCTGGGCCCGCTGGTGGAAGGCACGATCGTTCCCCACGGCGCCCGGGTGCCTGGCACTCCATACCGCCTGGACCCGGTGAAAGCCGCCTGGGACATTGGCTGTATCGTCCGCTGGCTGGATTACAACGATACCTGGCTGGCGGCCGAATGGGGCCACCCCTCCGATAACCTCGGCGCCATTCTTGCAGTTGCCGATCACCTCTCGCAGAAGCGCGTTGCCAATGGCCAGGCGCCACTAGCCATGAAGGCCGTTCTTGAAGCCATGATTCTGGCCCATGAAATTCAGGGTGTACTTGCCCTTGAGAACTCGTTTAACCGGGTCAGGGTTGGATCATGTTGTGCTGGTGAAGGTGGCGTCGACGGCCGTCAGTGCCAAACTGATGGGCGCCAACCGGGAACAGATGCTCTCCGCGCTGTCTCATGCCTGGGTAGATGGCCAGGCCCTGCGCACCTATCGCCACGCGCCCAACGCCGGATCCCGTAAATCCTGGGCGGCTGGCGATGCCACCTCCCGGGGTGTTCGCCTGGCAGATATTGCCATGCGAGGGGAGATGGGCATTCCCGGGGTGCTGACGGCGCCACAATGGGGCTTCTACGACGTCCTCTTCAGCAAGACCAATCGAGATCAGGCCCTGAAACCCGAATCATCACGTAGCTTCGCATTACCACAGCCTTTCGGCTCCTACGTGATGGAAAACATCCTGTTCAAGATCTCGTTCCCGGCAGAGTTTCATGCCCAGACCGCCGCCGAGGCCGCAGTAACACTGCACCCACAAGTGAAGGGCCGGCTGGAAGACATTGATCGCATAGAGATTACCACCCACGAGTCGGCTATTCGCATTATTTCCAAGCAGGGCAAACTCGCCAATCCGGCAGACCGGGATCACTGCCTGCAGTACATGACGGCGGTGCCACTGATCTTTGGCAACCTGACGGCAGAGCATTACGAAGACAGCTTTCACCAGGCCCATCCAGAAATCGACCGCCTGAGAGAAAAAATGCAGGTCATCGAGGATGAACGATATACCCGCGAATACCTCGAGGCCGATAAACGATCAATCGCCAATGCGATACAGGTTTTCTTCAAGGATGGCTCCAGTACCGACAAGGTTGCCGTGGAATACCCGATAGGGCACCGACGCCGGCGCAAGGAAGGCATGCCTCTGTTGGTGGAGAAATTCCGGGCCAATCTTCAGACACGCTTTCCTGCCCAGCAATGCGACGCCATTATGGACAGTTGTGCTAGTCTGGGGCGGCTTGAGGTGATGCCGGTGCACGAGTTTGTGTCGCAACTATAAAATATTTGTAAAATTGAACGAAATGGGCGAGTGGCCCACATTGCAGTTTCAATGAATTGCCGTACAATCCCGTAACGGTTTGTTACAGTGTGTAGCAAAGGATGCTTGCAGTACAGGCAGTGTGAACCGCACAAGGAGTCGACGTGGCCCACGTCAGGTTGTTCAGACACTATATACACTTACCTTTTGTTATTCTCGGCCTGATCGATCTGATCGTCATGGGCCTTGCGTTCGCACTGGCGGTGTTTTTCCGCTTCTTCGGCGAGCTCGAATTCTTCCTCGATAATCTTGTTTTTGTCCTCCCTTCCATCACGATCTTTGCGTTGTTCAATCTGATCGTCATGATCGCCCTGGGCGTACACCAGTCCCGTGTGGAAGAAGGCATGTCCGGCATGATGCTACGCACCATCATGGCCATGATTCTCGCCATACCGCTGCACGGCTTTGCCTATTTCGTGGCTGATGACTGGCTCTGGTATCTGGGCAGCTTCGGGTTACTGACATCGGCGACTGTGCTGGCGATATTTTCGCTGGGCATTGCCAGAGTGGTGTTCTTTGCTGTGGTCGGCAAGGACCGCTTCAAGCGCCGGGTTCTGGTGCTGGGTGCCGGCCGCCGGGCAAAACAGATGTTCGAGGACCTGACCACTCCCTTCAACCGCAAAGGTTTTTCACTGGACGGCTTCGTTTCCATGCCGGATGACACGGTGGAAGTGGATGAGCAGTACCTCATTAATCTTCCAACCTCCTTGCATGACTACGTTCTTCGACACCCGGTGAGGGAGATTGTGGTTGCGGTGGACGACCGCCGTCGGGGCTTGCCGATGGAAGACCTTCTGGAATGCAAAATGGAAGGTGTGCACATTATCGACGGTGCCAACTTCTACGAGCGGGAATCCCGTAAGGTGGCTCTGGAGATGATCACCCGCGGCTGGCTGGTGTTCTCTGACGGATTCACGGTTTCTTCGGTGTATGGCGTCGGCAAGCGGGCGCTGGACGTTCTGGCCTCTGGTACGCTCCTGCTGGCTACGTTCCCGATCATGGTTCTCACCGCCATCGCCATCAAACTGGAAGACGGATTAAAAGCTCCGGTGATTTACAGTCAGGAACGGGTAGGCCTGAACAACCAGGTGTTCAAGGTGCACAAGTTTCGGTCCATGATTACCGACGCGGAAAAGAACGGCGCAGTCTGGGCTCGGAAGAACGATACCCGGGTGACACGCGTTGGCGAATTTATCCGTAAGGTGCGGATTGATGAACTGCCACAGATCTTTAATGTACTGAATGGCACCATGGCCTTTGTCGGGCCGAGGCCAGAACGGCCGGTGTTCGTTGAGCAGCTGTCTGAAAAGATTCCGTTTTATGCAGAAAGGCACCGGGTAAAGCCCGGGCTGACCGGTTGGGCTCAATTGTGTTTCGCCTATGCGGACAACGAAGAGGACACCCGGGAAAAGCTGCGCTACGACCTCTACTACATCAAGAACCAGAGTTTACTTCTTGATCTGTTGATTATAATTCAGACAGTAGAAGTGGTATTGTTCAAAAAAGGATCAAGGTAGTTTCGGGAGTCAGCTGTTCCCGGAACATGGAATAGAGCACGGACCTCACAAGAGAGGAATAAAGATGTCACGGAAGTATCTCATCCAAGGGCTTATTGTGTCCCTCATGGCGGTAGTTTTGGCAACGGGTTGTGCCGGCCCTTCCGCTTCCTCTTCAGAACAGATCCAGCGTGCATTGGCCGTTGATACCCGGGATAGCGTGGATCAGTACATACTGGGCGCAACCGATGTCGTACGGGTTTCTGTGTGGCGCAACGAGGATCTCAGCATCTCCGTTCCGGTTCGGCCTGACGGCAAGATCTCCGTACCGCTGGTAGGCGACGTGCAGGCCAGTGGCCGCACGCCCGAAGAGTTGGCCAGCTCCATTCGTACTTCCCTGACTGAGTACATTCGTGAGCCACAGGTGAGTGTGGTTGTGACCTCCATGGGCAGCCATGAATTCACAGACCGGGTGCGGGTAACCGGTGCGGTTCGCCAGCCCATTTCAGTGCCTCACCAGAGCGGCATGACGGTTCTGGATATCTTCCTGAATGCCGGTGGTGCGAACGAGTTTGCCGCGCTGAACAACGCCATGCTGTATCGGAAGCTTGAGGGCGAGGTGGTTGCCATTCCCGTAAAACTGGACGACATCCTGAACAAAGGCCGGGTTGAAACCAACTACGGCATGCGGCCGGGTGACATTCTTACCATTCCAGAGCGCAGTTTCTGAGTGGTTGTAGAGCTAAAAGGTCTGAAGGCGGGTTAGGTTATGGCATTACCGTTATCCCAGTTACCGCAGGAGATCATTCGCGAGGTCCGGGGCCGGAAGGGCCTCGCGTTCCTTGCGTTTGTGATTGTCAGTTTTGCAGTGCTTGGCGCAGGCTTTGTATGGCCCTATAAGTATCAGTCTGAGACCATCATCTTCGTAGACGACCGCAACATCATTGCGCCTTTGATGGAAGGGCGCGCCGTGGCCACGGAGATCAACGACCGTACCTCGGCTGCAAAAGAATTGCTGATGAGCCGGAGCCTGATCGAGAAAGTGGCTTTGGATCCTGAAATCTATCCGGATGCGCCCTCTGACCCGGCGGCACTTGAGTACCGGATTGCGAACATTCGCTCGGGTTTGTCGGTCAGGCCCCGGGGCGACAGTTATTTCAGTATTGGCTTCTCGTCCACTTCCCAGATGGAAGCATTTCGCGTTGCCCAGAAACTGGGGCAGGTCTTTATAGAAGAAACCAAAGACCGTAAGCGGGCCGAAAGCCGCAACGCCTACGATTTCATCGACAAACAGGTCAAAAGCTACGAGCAGCAACTGGCCCAGGCTGAGAACCGGCTCAAGGAGTTCCTCTCTGAAAACACCGATGGAACGGAGCAGGAGGCTAATGCCCGCATGGCGCAGCTTCGTAATCAGCTGGAACTGGCCGAACTCGAGAAAAAAGAACTTGAAACCCGTGCGGCTTCACTTCAGAGCCAGCTCGGAGGCATCCGGCCCACGATCACGCAAGGCCGAACTGAGGATACCTACAGAGAGCGGATCCGGATCCTGGAAGAGCGCCTGGATAGTCTGCGGCTGCAATACCACGATACCTACCCGGATATCGTGATACTCCGGGAACAGCTGGCGGAACTGCGCAAACAACGAGATCAGGCGGCAGAACGGCCGACCGACGTGAGTTCACTTGAGGGCGAAGAAGCCGTTAACCCGCTCTACCAGGAACTGCGGGCGAACCTCTCTACCACTCGGGCGGATATGGCCACCGTGGATACCAGAATTACTTCGCTCTCCCGTCTGCTGGAACAGCAAGCAAAGCGCATGGAGCGCATCCAGGCCAACAAGGCCCAGTACTCTGAGCTCACCCGCGACATGGAAGTGAACCGTGAGATTTACGATGACCTGCTCAAACGCCGGGAAAAAGCGCGGGTCTCCATGCATCTCGACATTGAAGGGCAGGGGCTCAACTACCGCATTAATGAAACCGCTCAATTCCCGCGTACGCCCTCTGGCCCCCAGTTCTCCATGTTTGCTGCGGCTGGATTGTTCCTGGGGCTGGCAGCACCCTTTGGAGCGGTTGCGGGTCTATTACAGGTAGATCCCCGGATTCGTGCCAGAAAGCAGTTGGAAGAAGACATTGGTTTGCCGGTTCTTGTTGAGATTCCGGAGGTACGAACACCCTACGAAAAGCGACGGGATCGAAAGGTTACGTTACTGATCGGGATTTTCGCGGTGCTCACGGTAACAGTGTATGTGACCATCGTTGTGCTAGCTCAAATGGGAGTGATCTGATGCCAGAACAACGAAATGATCGGTCCGGATTTGATCCCGAGGAATCCCAGGATTCTGGCAATGAGACAACCGGCAGCAGCCCGGCGGGCAGTGAAGAGCATTCCTTTTGGCTGAAGCGCAAGGAGCGTTTGAAGCAAGAGCTGGATTTCCGGGATGACGAAGACTCCCGCATGCTGGTGCCAAGCTCTCTGGAACTGGGCCCCGGCGCGGTTGATAAATACGTTATCAGTAAGCAGATCGTGCGTATGCAGGAGCCCAGAAGGCTCACGCACGACGACCTCGACGAGCGTCGGATTATCTATCCCGAGTCCCGCAACCGCGCGCTGGTCAACCGTTTCCGGGATCTGAGAACCAAGCTGCTGGAGGTTTCCGGAGGCAATAACTTCACTCTGGTCGTGAGCGGTGCCAGCTCTGGCGCCGGTTCCTCGTTTGTAGCCCTGAATCTTGCTGCAGCCTTTGCCTTTGATCAGGCCAAGACGGCTTTGATCATCGACTGCAACCTGCGCGAACCGTCTTTGCACTCCACACTGGATGTGATGCCCGAGACAGGCCTGACCGACTTTCTGGATGACCCGGACTACGACATTTCCAGGATTCTCTATCCGACCGGTATTCCCAGGCTGAGGCTGATTCCGGCGGGCAGTCGCCGTGAAACACCGGGCGAGTTTTTTACCTCCTTCCGGATGAAGCAATTCCTGCAGGCAATCCGTCGTCGCTACCCGGACCGTTTCATCGTCCTGGACACGGCGCCGATATCCGAATCTCCGGATGCCCGCATTCTGACCGAACTCTGCGATTACGCCATGCTGGTGGTACCTCACGGCAAGATCACTGCGGCGACGGCCGAACAAGCTGCGACGGCTTTCAATCCGGACAAGTTTGTAGGAGCGGTGATCAATGGCTGATCAGCAGAGGGTAGGGACACCCGTTGCAGTAAAGGCAATACCAGTAATGTTACTGGCTGGTGTCTGCTCGTTCCCCGTGTTTGCGCAAAGTGAGGTCACGTTCGGGCTGGACAGCCGCTTCACCGACAATGCCCGCAAAGCAGATACGAATGAAGACAGCGATTTCGAGACCCGTGCCTACCTTACCGCCGGTTACCAGACAGATCCCGGACGCTGCAACGCTGATTTCCTGGGCACTCTGGGGTATTCCTGGTGGCAGGACGATAGCTTTGACAGCGAGAGCTTCGCGGAAATGGACTTCCAGGGCGATTGCGAGCTCGCCAACCAGCTTTACTGGGAAGTGGACAACAACCTTAGGGAAGTGAACCAGGACACTCGCCAGAGTGACACACCGGACAACCGAACCCGAAAAAACGTGTTCAGCACTGGCCCCAGATACCTCTGGCGTCTGAATGACACCAACTGGCTCAATCTTTCTGCCCGCTACGCCAACACCGAGTACGACGAACCGGAGGAAACGGACAGTGAGCGCTATACCGGTTCTATCGCCTGGAACCACCTGTTCAGTTCAACATTCACCGGGGGACTGAGCGTTTCCCACAGTCAAACCGAGTTCGACTATGGCGCAGAAGTGGATGTGAATAGTGCCCAGGTTACCTTCGAGAACCGTTGGGCGACCACGTCTCTTTCCGGTTCTGTTGGCGTGAGTGAGATCGAAACGGATTACGCCAATACCAACCAGTCGAGCGATGGGCTGGTAGGCCAGATAAACCTTACCCGGCAAATCAATCCGAGTACCGAATGGTACCTGAATGCCTCAAGGGAGCTGACAGACCGCACGTCCACGCTTGACCTTCGTTTCGGAGAGTTCGAGTTCAACCTCCGCGAAAGCATCACCGTTGAAAACAGCGTTTTGTCGACCGGCATCAACAAGCAGTTTTCCGACGCCTCCTCACTGAATCTTGACCTGTATGCTTATCGCTCGGATTACCTGGAAAGCGACGAGAAAGAAGACAAAGCCGGCATTAATGCCCGCTATTCTCGCCAGTTCTCGGAACTGACCACCGGATACCTGGCACTGGGCTTCGACCACCTGAGTTATGAACGCGACGACACCCAGGACGAGGTTGCCCGGCTTGTGATGGGCGCTGAGCACCAGGCAACCAGGGATTTGAGCTTGTTGGCCAGGGTAGGGCACGACACCAAGTCCAGCGATATTTCCAGCCGGGAATACGATGAGAACTGGGTGTTGTTTGGTCTGGAATACCGACTGAGGTGAGCCGCGATATGTTGTTGGGAACCCAAAGTAACGTAGCGGCCCTCTTTCGTTATGGAGCTGCGGGCGTCGTAGGAACACTGGCGCACTACACCATGCTATTGAGCACGGTAGAGATTTTTGGGCTCTCGGTGTTGAGCGCAACATCCATTGGCTTTGTCATCGGCGCGGTTGTAAATCACGAGCTCAATCGCCGATTCGTATTCGATACAAGGGGCAAGAGCTACGGGCACACGGCGGTAAAATTCATGATTATTGCTGCGGCAGGATTCTGCATCAACCTGGCGGCCATGTTCGTTTTAAATAGCCTTTTCGCTCTGCAATACGTTGTGGCGCAGGTTCTTGCCACGGGATTAGTGTTTTTGATTACTTTTTTACTTAATAAGTCCTGGACCTTTGGGACTTAAGCGAGCGCCGAGAATGGATTCTTTGACTGTTTTAGTACCGGTTTACAATGAGGAAGCTGTAATTGGTGAGTTCTATCGCAGAACAGTCGATGTTTGTGAAACGTTGGAGGGTACCCGTTTCGAGTTGTTATTTGTTGATGACGGTAGCTCGGATAGGTCCATCGAATTGGTTCACGACCTGATTCAGGATGATCCTCGCGTTTCCCTGCTAAGGCTCTCCCGGAATTTCGGAAAGGAGGCCGCGCTGACCGCTGGCCTGGATCATGTCGATAGCGATGCGGTCATTATTATCGATGCAGACCTACAGGATCCCCCTGAACTCATTCCAGACATGCTCAAGCTTTGGCGACAAGGCTACGACACCGTCTATGGCCAGAGAACGGAACGTCACGGCGAATCGTTCGCGAAGAAAGTAACCGCCAGTGCTTTTTACCGATTAATGGCTCGCGTTGGGCGATTCTCGATTCCTCGCGATACCGGCGATTTTCGGTTACTGAGTCGTCGGGCTGTCAATGCGTTGAAGAGCCTGCCGGAATCAAACCGCTTTATGAAAGGACTTTTTTCGTGGATCGGCTACCCACAGATTGCGCTGAAATACTCACGTGATCCTCGACATGCGGGTGATACCAAATTCAATTACTGGAAGCTCTGGAATTTCGCCCTGGACGGTATTACGTCGTTTACCACGCTTCCGCTGAAGCTGGCCTCCTATATCGGTGTCTTGTTGGCCTTCGGCTCGTTCGTTTATGGAGCCTATGTTGTTGTCAAAACCCTGCTCTGGGGCGATCCGGTTCCAGGTTATCCGTCGCTCATGACAGTGATTCTTTTTATTGGCGGGATCCAGCTGATGTTCCTCGGTGTGTTGGGAGAATATCTTGGGCGGATGTTTGATGAGACCAAGCGACGTCCACTCTACCTGATTCAAGAGCACGTGCGAGGTCGCGAGACTGAACGCAAGACTTCGGTCATTGCAGCGGCCGGGGAATCGGTAAAATGACCTCCCAGCTATCCGTTGCCGAGAGAAACCTGTGGTTTGTAGCCTTGCTGGTGTCGGTAGGCCTATGTTTGTTTTATGGCCTTAACTACAGCCTCAGCGAGGGTGTCTGGTTTGACGAAGCGCTGACGACCTAT
>JGI12577J12838_1000383_pt1 | contig 11461 bp, 6 predicted proteins | sample TtanPargueraPR_3_FD_12838 | JGI IMG/M metagenome (IMG submission 12838)
CAGAGCCAGAGCCAGAGCCAGAGCCAGAGCCAGAGCCAGAGCCAGAGCCAGAGCCAGAGCCAGAGCCAGAGCCAGATTTGCCCCAATTCGCTCCGGAAATGCCTGACTCATACGTGCCAATAGGTGAGCTGCGAGCGCGGGAAGGGTGGACACTGCAACTGGTTGCCGGTAATTACGAGTCGACCGTACTGGAGGTGCTTGGCCGGGCATCTGACGAGTCCGCCCTCGAGTATACTGTCGGTGAAAGGCAAGGGCGCCAGTGGTTCATGTTGTTGTATGGCCGCTTCGCCAGTCAGGCTGAAGCGCAGGCTGCGGCGCGTAATCTTCCCCCGGAGCTGGGGGTGAGCAATGCCTGGGCGCGGGCATTCAGGAGTCTGTAGGCCTGCACCATAGTGGTGCGTTTTTCGGGGTGGCGGTGGCCCGAACAGCGAAAAAAATTGTATACGTAGTTTCACGTGTGTAAAATCCCTTCCCCCTTTTTTTCGGTGTCAGCGCATTTCTTGCACCATTTTGGTGCGGGGCGTCGCTGGCGGGAAGCATTTACACGCGAGAGAACGCTTATGACAACAGGCTTGTATCATCCTGATGAGTTCAGGGACAACTGCGGTTTTGGCCTGATTGCCCACATGAAGGGCGAAGCGAGCCATAAGCTGTTGCAGACAGCCATTGAATCTCTGACCTGCATGACCCACCGGGGCGGCATTGCTGCCGATGGCAAGACCGGTGATGGTTGTGGTCTGCTTATTCAGAGCCCCAAGGCCTTCCTCTATAAAGCTGCCCAGGCAGCCTTCGGCAAAAAACCTGGCGACTTGTTTGCGGTTGGCCAGGTTTTTTTGGCTAAGGACGATGCAAAAGCTTCTGCTGGCCGATCAGCTATTGAAAAAAGGCTGACGGAGCAAGGCCTTGAAATTATGGGTTGGCGGGAAGTGCCCGTCGATGACAGTTGCCTTGGCCCCATGGCTCTGGATTGTCTTCCGCGCATCGAACAGGTATTTGTAGAGCCCGGCGGCAAGGAAGAAAAAGAATTTGCGATCAGTCTGTTCGTCGGGCGCCGCCATGCTGAACGAGATATGGCGGAAGACCCGGAATTCTATATCTGCAGTCTTTCCCATAAGACGTTGGCCTACAAAGGCCTGATGATGCCCGCGGATCTGGCCAACTTCTACAAGGATCTTGGTGATCCGGATCTGCAAACGGCCATCTGTGTTTTCCACCAGCGCTTCTCGACCAACACCATGCCGCGTTGGCCACTGGCGCAGCCGTTCCGGTTCCTGGCCCATAATGGTGAGATAAACACCATCGACGGTAACCGTAACTGGGCAATTGCCCGCGCAGCCAAGTTCAGCTCACCGGATTTGCCGGATCTGCAGACCCTGCAGCCGCTGGTTAACCTGACTGGCTCCGACTCTTCAAGCATGGACAACATGCTGGAAGTGCTCCTGGCAGGTGGTGTTGACCTGTTCCGGGCGGTGCGCATGATGATTCCGCCTGCCTGGCAGAATGTTGATACCATGGATTCTGAGCTGCGGGCCTTTTACGAGTACAACTCCATGCATATGGAGCCTTGGGATGGCCCTGCGGGCCTGGTAATGTCAGATGGCCGTTATGCGCTGTGTATGCTGGATCGCAATGGTCTGCGTCCCGCACGTTGGGTTATCACCAAGGACGATTTCATCACCCTGGCCTCGGAAGTGGGAACGTACAGCTACTCACCGGATGATGTGGTGGCCAAGGGGCGGGTTGGCCCGGGTCAGATGCTGGCCATCGATACCGAATCCGGCGAGGTCCTGCATACCGGGGATATCGACCAGCGGCTCAAAAAAGCCCAGCCCTACAAGCGCTGGCTCAAGGACAATGCACTGCGAGTCGAGACCACGCTGAATCAGGCGACCCCGGAATTCAAGCTGATGGAATCCGACGAGCTTCTGGTTCATCAGAAGATGTTCAATATCTCGTTTGAAGAGCGGGACCAGGTGCTGCGCCCACTGGCTGAGAGTGCCCAGGAGGCGGTCGGTTCCATGGGGGACGATACCCCGATGGCGGTTCTGTCCAGCAAGGTGCGCCATGTGGCGGATTACTTCCGGCAAAAATTCGCGCAGGTCACCAACCCGCCCATTGACCCGCTCCGTGAGACCATCGTCATGTCTCTGGAGACTTGTCTGGGCGCGGAACAGAACGTTTTCGAGGAGTCTCCGGAGCACGCTAACCGGATTATCCTGACCACGCCGGTGCTGTCGCCGGCCAAGTTCCTGAAGATCAGCAATAACGATCGCCCGGGATTTGAGGTGGCAAAAATCGCCCTGAGCTATCGTCCTGAAGAGGGCTTGGAGCAGGCGGTTCGTCGGGTATGCGACGAAGCCGAAAAAGTTGTGCGTGATGGCAAGGTGTTGCTGATTCTAAGCGATAAGGACCTGGCTCAAGGCGATCTTCCGATCAATGCCCTGATGGCCACCGGCGCAGTGCACCATCACCTGGTGGCGAGAGGTCTGCGCTGCGATTCCAACATCATTGTTGAGACCGGCTGGGCTCGGGATCCGCATCACTTTGCGGTACTGTTCGGATTTGGTGCTACGGCGGTCTACCCGTACCTGGCGTACCAGATCCTGAACGATCTGATTCGCACCGGCGAAATGCTGATGGATCCGATCGAAGCCAAGAACAATTACCGTAAGGGCATCAACAAGGGCTTGCTGAAGATCCTGTCGAAGATGGGTATCTCCACCATTACCTCCTATCGCGGTGCCCAACTATTTGAAGCCATTGGTCTTGCCGACAATGTGGTAGACCTGTGTTTCAAAGGCGTCCCGAGCCGGATTCAGGGCGCCGACTTCTTCGATTTCCAGCAGGATCAGGAGCAGTTGGCCGCGGTTGCCTGGAAGCCCCGTAAGCCTATTTCCCAGGGCGGCCTGCTCAAGTACGTGCATGGCCAGGAATACCACGCCTTCAACCCGGATGTGGTGGGCAAACTGCAGGATGCCGTGATCAGTGGCGACTATGGCACCTACAAGGAATACGCCGGTCTGGTCAATGAGCGCCCGGTTGCCACCCTGCGCGACCTGCTGGTGTTCCGTGAGGGCATCCAGTCAATTGACCTGAGCGACGTTGAGCCCGTGGAGAATATTTTCCCGCGTTTTGACTCTGCGGCGATGTCTCTCGGTGCCCTGTCGCCGGAGGCGCACGAGGCTCTGGCCGTGGCCATGAACACGCTGGGTGGTCGTTCCAACTCCGGTGAGGGCGGCGAAGACCCGGCAAACAGGTGGCTTCCGGTCGTTTCGGTGTGACCGCTGAGTACCTGCGTAGCGCCGATGTTATGCAGATCAAGGTGGCTCAGGGTGCCAAGCCGGGTGAAGGCGGCCAGTTGCCGGGCGGTAAGGTGAATGACCTGATCGCGCGCCTGCGTTACTCGGTGCCGGGTGTCACCCTGATTTCGCCACCGCCGCACCACGACATCTACTCCATTGAAGACCTGGCGCAGCTGATCTTCGACCTGAAGCAGGTGAATCCGGAGGCGCTGGTTTCCGTCAAGCTGGTATCAGAGCCTGGTGTGGGCACGATCGCCGCGGGCGTTGCCAAGGCCTATGCCGACCTGATTACGGTTTCCGGTTATGACGGCGGTACCGCAGCCAGTCCGCTGACCTCAATCCGCTACGCTGGCTCACCCTGGGAGCTGGGCCTGACGGAAACCCAGCAGGCCCTGCGCGCCAATGATCTGCGAGGCAAGATTCGCCTGCAGACCGACGGCGGCATCAAGACTGGTCTGGACGTGGTGAAAGCCGCAATTCTGGGCGCGGAGAGCTTTGGCTTCGGTACCACTCCGATGGTGGCGTTGGGTTGTAAATACCTGCGGATCTGCCACCTGAATAACTGTGCGACGGGTGTCGCGACACAGAACGACTATCTGCGCGAGGAGCACTTCAAGGGCACCGTGGAAATGGCCATGAACTTCTTCCGCTTTGTGGCGGAGGAAACTCGCGAATGGCTGGCGAAGCTGGGTGTGCGTTCTCTGGAAGCGTTGGTCGGCCGTGTTGACCTGCTGGAGCGTCTGCCGGGTAATACCGAGCGCCAGAAGAAGCTGGATCTGACCCGTCTGCTGCAGAATGACCACATTCCGGCTGACAAGCCGCACACCTGTCAGATTGAACGCAACAAGCCCTTCGATGAAGGTAAGCTGGCGGAGCAGATGGTGCAGGACACCGCTGCTGCCATCGCCGAGAAGTCCGGCGGTGCCTGGAGTTACCGGGTGACTAACTGTGACCGTTCCATTGGTGCACGCCTGTCTGGCGAGATTGCCGCCCGTTACGGCAATCAGGGCATGACCGATGCGCCCATCACTCTGGACCTGACCGGCACCGCTGGCCAGAGTTTCGGTGTCTGGAACGTCGGTGGTCTGAACCTGATTCTGGAGGGTGATGCTAACGACTACGTGGGTAAAGGCATGACCGGCGGTAAGTTGGTCGTCAAGCCGCCCCGTGGTAGTGATTTCGAGACCCAGGAAACCTCCATTGTCGGTAACACCTGTCTGTATGGCGCAACTGGTGGCAAGCTGTTTGCGGCCGGCACCGCCGGTGAGCGCTTTGCGGTTCGTAACTCCGGCGCCCATGCCGTGGTTGAAGGTGCTGGCGATCACTGCTGCGAATACATGACGGGTGGTCTGGTCACCGTGCTGGGGTCCACCGGCTACAACTTTGGTGCCGGCATGACCGGCGGGTTCGCCTATGTGCTGGACCTGGACAACACCTTTGTGGACAAATACAACCATGAACTGGTTGAGATCCAGCGTATTTCCCGTGAAGACATGGAAGCCTACCGGAACCACCTGCGTGGCGTGATCCGGGAGCACATCTCCGAAACCGGAAGTGCCTGGGCAGAGCACCTACTTGAAGATTTCGACGATTACATCGGCCGTTTCTGGCTGGTCAAGCCCAAGGCCGCGAACCTTCGCAGCCTGCTGGCAAGCACCCGCGCCCGTCCGGAATAACGGGCAGGTCCAACAAGGTTGATGGGTCGCACTCCGGTGCGGCCCCCGTCGAAATCGAGCTGATGAGAGTGGCAACATGAAAGAACGTCTCAACAATGACTTTCAGTTTGTGGAAGTTGGGCGGGTAGACCCGAAGAAGGTGCCTGCCAAGAAGCGCAAAAAGGAATTCGGGGAAATCTATCACCCGTTCAGCGAAACCCATGCGGCCTCCCAGTCCCATCGCTGCCTGGCGTGTGGTAACCCGTACTGTGAATGGAAGTGCCCGGTACACAACTATATTCCGAACTGGCTGAAGCTGGTGTCGGAGGGCAACATCATGAAGGCGGTGGAACTGTGCCACCAGACCAACTCCCTGCCGGAAGTCTGTGGTCGTGTGTGCCCGCAGGACCGCCTGTGTGAAGGTGCCTGCACCCTGAATGACGGCTACGGCGCGGTTACCATCGGTTCTGTTGAGAAGTACATTACCGACACCGCATTTGCGCTGGGTTGGAAACCGGATATGTCCAATGTCACCTGGACTGACAAGAAGGTGGCTGTGATTGGCGCTGGCCCCGCAGGGCTTGGTTGTGCTGATGTTCTGGTGCGCAACGGCGTCAAGCCTGTGGTGTTTGATCGTTACCCGGAGATCGGTGGCCTGCTGACCTTCGGTATTCCTGAGTTCAAGCTGGAAAAATCCGTCATGTCCCGCCGCCGCAAGGTGTTCGAGGAAATGGGCGTGGAGTTCCGTCTGAGTACCGAGGTGGGTAAAGACGTTCAGTTGAACAAGATCCTGGAGGAGTTCGATGCCGTCTTTATGGGCATGGGTACCTACACCTACATGAAAGGTGGGTTCCCCGGTGAGGAGCTGCCGGGTGTCTATGACGCCCTGCCGTTCCTGATTTCGAATGTTAACCGTCGCCTGGGTTTCGAGAAAAAGGAATCTGACTTCATCGATATGAAAGGCAAGCGTGTTGTGGTGCTGGGTGGTGGTGACACCGCTATGGACTGTAATCGGACTTCCATTCGCCAGCAGGCCGAGAGCGTGACCTGTGCCTATCGCCGCGATGAGGCCAACATGCCTGGCTCCCGTCGGGAAGTGGCCAACGCGAAAGAGGAGGGCGTCAAGTTCCTGTTCAACCGTCAGCCCATCGCCATCATCGGTGAAGACCGCGTTGAGGGTGTAAAGGTAGTCACCACGGAGCTGGGTGAGCCGGACGAAAACGGCCGTCGTCGTCCGGAAGTGGTTCCGGGCAGTGAGGAAGTGATTCCGGCTGATGCCGTGCTGGTAGCGTTCGGCTTCCGCCCGAGCCCAGCACCCTGGTTTGAAGAGCTGGGCGTGAACACGGACGACTCCGGTCGGGTGACTGCGGCAGAAGAAGCCGAGTTTCCGTTCCAGACCAGCAATGCCAAGATTTTCGCTGGTGGCGACATGGTGCGTGGCTCGGATCTGGTGGTTACCGCAATCTGGGAAGGACGTCAGGCGGCCGAAGGCATCCTGGACTACCTGGACGTTTAACGCTGGATTGACCAGAGTCAGAAAGGGCGGCTTGCTAAGGGTAAGCCGCCCTTTTTTATTCGTGCAAACGGGGTATCATTGCTCCCCATTGTCTCTGACCATTTTTACCGACGAGAACGGGAAACTCTATGACCGAGCTGAAGAACGATCGCTTCCTGCGCGCCCTGATGCGCCAGCCTGTAGACCGCACCCCGGTGTGGATGATGCGCCAGGCAGGCCGTTACCTGCCGGAATACCGCGCAACCCGGGCCAAGGCCGGCGACTTCCTCAGTTTGTGCAAAAACACCCCGCTGGCCTGTGAGGTTACCCTGCAGCCGCTGGAGCGTTACCCCCTGGATGCCGCCATCCTGTTTTCTGACATTCTGACCATTCCCGATGCTCTAGGGCTGGGGCTCTATTTCGAAACTGGCGAAGGCCCGAAATTCCGTAAGGTGATTCGTTCGGAAGCAGATGTGGATGCACTGCCCAGGATGAATGCCGAGTCTGACCTGGACTACGTGATGAATGCGGTGTCTACCATTCGCCGGGAGCTGAATGGCCGCGTGCCGCTGATCGGTTTCTCTGGCAGTCCCTGGACTCTGGCCACCTACATGATTGAAGGTGGATCTTCCAAGACCTTCTCGGAAGCCAAGAAGTTGATGTACGGTCAGCCGGAGGTGATGCATCGTCTGTTGGACCATCTGGCGGATTCGGTCATTGACTACCTCAATGGCCAGATCAAGGCCGGCGCCCAGGCTGTGCAGATTTTTGATACCTGGGGTGGTGTGTTGAGTAGCTGGGCCTATGAAGAGTTTTCCCTGCGCTACATGAAGAAGATTGTTGATGGTCTGATTCGTGAGAGCGAAGGTCGCCATGTGCCGGTGATTGTTTTCACCAAGAACGGTGGTCAGTGGCTGGAGTCTATCGCTGATTGTGGCGCCGATGCTGTGGGGCTGGACTGGACGACGGACATCGGCAACGCCCGTGCCCGCGTGGGCGACAAGGTGGCCCTGCAGGGCAACATGGACCCGGCCATGCTGTATGCGCCGAAGGCGCGCATTCGCCAGGAGGTGGCGGATATCCTGAAGCGCTATGGTTCTGGCTCGGGGCATGTGTTCAACCTTGGGCATGGGATTACGCCGGATGTGGATCCGGAGCATGCCGGGGCGTTTATTGAGGCGGTTGTTGAGCTTAGTGGGCAGTATCACCAGTAAAGCCGAACTTAGCGGGTTACCGCTTCTCCTAGCCTGCAAGATTGGTGTTTGAGGGCCGTTCTACCGGCCCTCTTCGGACGTTTCTGAAAATATCCTCCTGAGACTGCATCGTGGTCTTTCACCGGATGGGTTTTACTCCGTAACAGTGTCGTTTAACTAAGCTGTACTCCTTTTTATGTCCGGTCTATAGTCAGAGAAAGCAACAACGTCTGTCTGGAGCTTTCCCTTGTCTAACAGAACATCCGAAAAACGCCGGTTTTACCGAATCAACTTTGACGCCCCCTGTGAGCTGCATTGTCAGGATGTGGTGTGGTCAACGGAGGTGTTGGATATTTCCCTGAAGGGCGTTCTCGTTCAGCGGCCAGAAGGCTGGAAGGTTCCTCTGAACAAGCCCTGTGAAGTGGTGATTCACCTGAATGAGCATGAAGCAGCGATTGTAATGGCGGTGGAGCTGAAGCATGTGGAGGATCATCGGCTGGGATTTCGCTGCCAGTACATTGATCTCGACAGTGCAACGCACTTGAAGCGTTTGGTGGAGCTGAATCTTGGAGACCAAGCGTTACTCGAACGGGAATTCGCACATCTTATCGACTGACAAGATTCAAAGATCGCTATCGTACGTTAACCTGCTGTGTTTTTGTCTGGAATGATACGGAGGTCATTCTGCAATGGGCCGCTCACTTACCATCTCTCTTTTCTTGGTTCACCTGTTGTGTTTGTCGTTGCTGACAGCAACGAGTGCTGTTGCAGGTTCTGCGGAACCCGTACTGGGTACGTGGACAGGTTTTGATAACAACAGTTTCTCGGGGCAACTCCGGAGTGTTGAGCTGGCTCTGGAGCTAGATAACGATGCGCAGGCACCGTCAGATCAGGGCATGGCGCTATCGGGACAGAGTGAAACCATCTACCTGAAGGGCCGTATGACGACGACCTTCCTTCAGGGGCGAGCCAATAATCTGGCGTTCGCGGATCAGGATTTTGATGTTCGCGCGGGTTATCTCCCGTCGTTGAACGTGCTCATACTATATCCCTATCGTGAACGAGGTCCGGGGGCGTCCGAGCAGCAGCTAGCTGTGTTATCAGTCGATGGCAACACACTGGCATTTATTAAGACAGCAAGGGCCTCGGGCTGGCCCCTGCCCTGGCTGTTATCCCGTCGAAACCAGTCAGAACCGGTGCTTGATGAGCTGGCTGCGATCAAGCAAGCCGGCCCCTTCGGCGGTGCGGGCATCAACACGTTGAGCGTGACGCTACAAAATCTGAAGCCCAGAATGTCCGCACAGCAGATCAGCGAGCAGAAACAGAGCATTAGTGCCTTCAGAAAACGGCTGGCGAAGGCGATGCTATCGCATGATCTGGCTGCTATCAGGGCGTTGAACACAGAGGCCAGCGAACAGGCCAAGGCCGTGGTGCAGACCGTCATGTTCTCCGGAAATCCCGGAATGGCGTCGGCCAACACGGCGCCCGGCAACCAGGCCTGTCCCGAATCGGTGCTGGGTTGGTTCGAAGCGATCGAGTCCGAGCGTCAATCCGAACGCTTCAACAGTTTTCTTGAGGTGTTTAATGCGTTTCGGCCGGATACTTTCAGCCCGCACTTCGGTAAAGATTTCCAGGACTTGAGTGAGGTCGAGCGGACGGTGCTCTTCAATCAGATGAGCCGGTACTGCGCAGGAGAGTCCCGGGTTTCCCGTTCCCGATTTTATCAGTCGTTTCAGCACGCATTCTTGGGTGGGCTTGCAAGCAGCGGAAACAGTTCAGGGCCCTTCACTGCGGCCTCAGGTGCCCGTGCGCTTGAGATTTATGAGGGATGGCAGCAACAAGCTGTCTCTGGCGTCCGGACGGCGGGCTCTGCAGCGCAGGCGGAGCACCTGGCGAAAGTTCTCAACGCATTTTCCGGCAGTTTCTGGGAAGCAAAGGCTGCAGATATCAGGGCGACTGCGGATCAGTTGGTGAACATGGCTTCGGACGCTAATAAGGAGCTAGCGCCGCCGGTCGCTGTTGCCTCAGTGCTGCCCGCACCGGAAGTGCCCGGGCCCGTTGGCCGGCCGGTCCCGAAACAAAAGCCGTTACCGCAATCTGCGCATGCGGAGCACAAAGAGCCCGGAGCTGGGCAACAACCAGCGTCAACAGAGACTCCGAAATCTCGGGAGGCGTCGGGCGTCGGGGCCATAACAACCTTTCGGGAACTGCGGGGTGGTGTGATTGCCCAGGCCGATGCCTTGTGCGTGCTGAGCGGAGGTTGCAAAGACACATGTCGTGCCTCGCCCGACTCTTGTCCGGGTGGCGAGCAGGCTGCGTTAGCCCGGGGCTTCTGGAGTAACTGCAGTGATAACGGCTGGGAAGGAGAAGCGTGTGAGGTTATCATTTCCCGGTTCGGGAAACTGAGTCAGTCTGAACCTGTTGTTGTGCCTGGGGCGTATCAGTCTTTGTACGCCTTGTTGGAATCGGGGCAGGCGTTTCCGCCAACGGAGGAGAATCTGGCGTTCGTTGCGGGGCTTGGAGGGTATCTGGCCAACGAGTGTCAGATTCTTGGGCCTGCCGAGGCAAGCGTGGTCAATAACTTTGCGCGAGCCGGAAAAACGTTCGCCGTAATGGGCAATAACTATATGAATCCCGGACGAAATTTAGGTAAGGCGACCTCCGCCACAGGTCATGTAATCGCGGGTATCGAGCTTGCTCAGAACATTGCCTGTCGATTACCTGAATCCTATGTATTGGCAACGCGTATCGTTGAGAGCATTCAGGCTAGCGACGGCGCGGGAAATAACGGGCCTTCCCGTTTTGTGGCTACTTGCACCCGAACCTTCTCGGAGCAGCAATGCCAGTGTCTTGCGGACATTGGGCGCGCGACGATCCCCGACATCCATACCCGGGATTACCACCGCAACCTGATTCGGGAGATTATCGAGCGTAATCCCATGCTGGGCTTTGGAATCGGATTGCAGTGCCGGATTACCAATTACTAGGGAGCTCAGGTTGATTGCTTCAGGCTGACAGGTGCCCTCAGAGCTCTTCCAGAGCAGACAGGGCATCCGAAAGCTTGGTCACCGGAATCACCTTCATGCCATCGACAGGCTTACGCGGAACGTTGGCCTTGGGCACCAAAGCCCGGGTAAAACCGTGCTTGGCCGCCTCGTAGATACGCTCCTGGCCGCTTGGTACCGGCCGGATCTCGCCAGACAAGCCAACTTCGCCAAAAATAACCAGGTCCTGCGGCAGCGCCCGATTCCGGAATGACGAAACCACAGCTGACAGCAAAGCAAGATCCGCACTGGTTTCGTTGACCTTCACACCGGCCACCACATTTACAAACACATCCTGATCGGCCACATGCATGCCGCCATGGCGGTGCAGCACGGCCAGAAGCATCGCTAAGCGGTTCTGGTCAGTCCCTACCGCTACCCGTCTCGGGTAGCTCCCCTGGGCCATGTCCACGAGGGCCTGAATCTCCACCAGCATCGGCCGAGTGCCTTCCCAGACGACCATCACTACGCTGCCCGGCGCCGCTTCCTCGCCTCGATTCAGGAAGATGGCGCTGGGGTTTTTTACTTCCTTCAGACCTTGTTCCAGCATGGCGAACACGCCCAACTCATTAACCGCGCCGAAGCGGTTCTTGATGCCGCGCAGGGTTCGGTAGCGGCTGTCGCTGGAGCCCTCCAGCAGGATCGAGCAGTCAATCATGTGTTCGAGCACCTTCGGCCCCGCCAGGCTGCCATCTTTGGTGACGTGCCCCACCAGCAAGAGGATGGTGCCGGTTTGCTTGGCAAAGCGGGTCAGAAAGGCGGCGCTTTCCCG
>JGI12577J12838_1000415_pt1 | contig 10862 bp, 8 predicted proteins | sample TtanPargueraPR_3_FD_12838 | JGI IMG/M metagenome (IMG submission 12838)
GGACCTGCGCGAGGAGTTTGTGCGCGATTACGTGTTCCCGATGTTCCGCGCCAATACCATCTACGAAGGCGAGTACCTGCTGGGTACCTCTATTGCCCGCCCGCTGATTGCCAAGCGCCTGATCGACATTGCCAACGAGACTGGTGCAGACGCCATCTCTCACGGTGCTACCGGTAAAGGTAATGACCAGGTTCGTTTTGAGCTTGGCGCCTATGCCCTTAAGCCGGGTGTGAAGGTGATCGCTCCCTGGCGTGAGTGGGATCTGAACTCCCGCGAGAAGCTGCTCAAGTACTGTGAAGAGCGCAACATCCCGGTGGAAATGAAGAAGGGCAAGAGCCCGTATTCCATGGACGCCAACTTGCTGCACATCTCCTACGAAGGCATCAACCTGGAAGACCCCTGGGCCGAAGCCGAGGAAGACATGTGGCGTTGGAGCGTGTCTCCGGAAGCCGCGCCGGACAAGCCCACCTACGTGGAACTCACCTACAAGAAGGGCGACATCGTTGCCGTTGATGGTCAGGAAATGAAGCCCCACGTGGTGCTGGAAACCCTGAACAAGCTGGCCGGTGAAAATGGTATTGGTCGCCTGGACATCGTCGAGAACCGCTACGTGGGCATGAAGTCCCGCGGCTGTTACGAAACCCCGGGTGGTACCATCATGCTGCGCGCCCACCGCGCCATCGAGTCCATCACTCTGGACCGTGAAGTGGCACACCTGAAAGACAGCCTGATGCCGCGCTATGCCGAGGTGATCTATAACGGTTACTGGTGGTCCCCGGAGCGTGAGGCCCTGCAGGCACTGATCGACCAGACCCAGAACTACGTGAACGGCACCGTTCGCCTGAAGCTGTACAAGGGCAATGTAGACGTGGTCGGCCGTAAGTCTGACGATTCTCTGTTCGATGAGAAGATCGCCACCTTTGAAGAAGACCAGGGTGCGTACGATCAGAAAGATGCGGAAGGCTTTATCAAGCTGAACGCGCTGCGCCTGCGGATTGCCGCTGGCAAAGGCCGCAAGCTTTGATGGTTTGTTGATGCCCTGAAAACGCCCGGTTCATAACCGGGCGTTTTTGTTTATACTTTTCAAATAATTCCAACAACGAAAGTCGTCACCATGAATGCGTTGGGCACAGCCTCCGTCGCCGCTTTGCGGCAGTATGTTCGCTACGCCGATGCCAAAGGTATCGCGGTTGATCCGCTGTTTGAAAAGGCGGGTTTGAAGCCGGAGATCCTGGATTCCGATGAGGGCCGAATCGGCGGTGAACAGCTCCAGGCATTTATTCACCTGCTGGCCGAACATACCGGTAACCCGGTATTGGGACTGGAGACCGGCGACTATGTGCAACCCGGTTCCTACAGTGTGCTGGGTTACATCACCATGAGCTGCGCCACGTTGGGGGAAGCGGTTACCCGTATTGCGCCCTATGAGAAGCTGGTGGGGGATATGGGTACCACCCGCCTCAAGATGAAGGGCGATTCCGCGACACTGATCTGGACCTGCAATTTTACCGATCCTGTGGTGTGGCCCCAGGTGGTGGACAATGTCTTTGCCTCCTGGATCAACTATGCGCGATGGCTGGCAGACAGCACGGACGCCACGCCGCTGGAAGTTCGCCTGAGGCGGCCTTCTCCCGGCCCGGAGCATGAGAAGGCCTATGCTTTGCGCTGGCAATGCCCTGTACAGTTTGATGCAGAGGAGGACAGTGTCACCTTTGCTCAGACACTGCTCGCAACCCGCCTGCGTCAGCCAGACCCGCTATTGCGAAAAACCCTGGAAGCACACGCATTGTCTCAGTTGGCGTTGCTCGACACCGACACGGATCTGACCAGCAAGGTAAAGCAAAGCATCCAGAAACAGCTCGCCGAGGGCATTACCCGCCAGGATATGGTCGCCGAGGATCTGGGGATGACCAGTCGTACCTTACAGCGAAAGCTGAGCCAGGAAGGGGTGTCTTACCAGAAGTTGCTGGATGAGGTGCGCCAGCAAATGGCGGAGGACTATTTGCAGAATACCGACATGAGTATTCCTGATATTGCCTTGCGCCTGGGCTACAGCGAAACCACGTCGTTTCACCGAAAGTTCAAGGCCGCGACGGGTAAGACGCCGGGGGATTTTCGCAGGCAATAAAAAAGCCAGCTTATAAAAGCTGGCTTAAGAAATTCGGAAAGAACGAAAGTGCCTGAAAAATTCGTTGATCCTGAGGAATCCACNTGCGGTACCCATATGGCGGCGGAGGTACTACTCGGCTCCTCCGCCATGGGTGGATACTGCTTGATTCCACAATGTCAGAATAAGCCTGNTCGCCTTTCCTGTCTGTTTGTGAAGTGTGTCCCAGTGTTACTGTTTGTGATCGCTACACACCTTCCCGTATCTCCGGGGTGNTTTCGGTGAAACGACGGGTTTCATAGGCATCTACCAATCCTTGCACGGCTGCGCGNTCCAAATCCTGNACTGTTGGNGTGCCGTCCTGGGCATCGGCTTTGCACAGGGCCATACCGGCCTCCACAGAGATNAAGCCGGCGGTGGTTTTCAGGGCTTTGTGGTTGATGCCGTCAAAAATGCGCCGGAANGCGGTGGTGGTGCAGTGATCACTGTTGGGAAAGTAGGAGACAATCGCAAACTGGTTATCACCTACCCGGCACAGGGCATCAATCGGGCGAATCAATGTGCTCAGGCGCCGGGCGATGCCGATCGACAGTTCGCTCATCACGCTGGGCGGATGTTTGCGCTTCAGCTCTTGCCAGTTACGGATGCCGCACATGACGTAGGCGGTTGACCCGCCCCGGGATTCGGCGTGGCGCAGGGTTTTCTGCAAGCGCTGGCGCGCGTATTTATTGTTGGTCAGGCCGGTTTCCAGATCAATGATGTTGCTGGATTCCAGTTCCCGGTTGTTCTCCACCAGCAGCGCGTTGGCGCGCAGCAGGGTGTTCTGCCGGTCTGCCATGCGGTCCGCCGCAAAGATGCGAGGGATGAGCTGTTTGGTCATGTCTGATTTGTAGATGAAGTCATCCACACCCCGGTCGAATGCTTCCGACAAGGCTTCCACGCTCTCGCGGGCGGTGAGCAGAATCACATAGGTGTAGTGGTTGTTCTGCTCGTCTTGCTGGCGAACCTGGTCGGTCAGCTGCAGGCCGTCCATTTCCGGCATCAGCCAGTCTGCAATCAGTACGCTGACCGGGCGTTGTTCCATGAGTTTCAGGGCAGCCGGTGCGTTGTTGGCGATGCGTATGTCGCGGTATCCGGCATTTCGCAGCGTACGGCCCACCACCATACTGCTGAATTTGGCGTCGTCTACTACGAGAATGGGAAGATCGAGGTTTGGCATTATTTATCTACTTCTTACCAGTCCATTGTCAGATGCGGTTCGCCACAGCTCTTGGTATTCTTGGCGGTTTCGAACATCCGTAATCAAATTGTCGCCACAGTATACCCCTCCGTGGCCTTTGGAGAATAACGACTATGCCTTCTTTTGACATTGTTTCAGAAATCGAAATGCACGAAGTTACCAACGCGGTGGATCAGGCCAAGCGTGAACTGGGTAACCGCTGGGATTTCAAGAATGTTGAGGCGGATATCGAGCTGGAGGACAAGCGCCTGACTTTGAGCGCCGAGCAGGAGTTCCAGTTGGAGCAACTAGTGGACATGATGCGAATGGCCTTTGCCAAGCGCAACATTGATACCCGCGCCCTGTCCGAAGATGGTGAAAGCAAAGCGGGCAAGCTGGTGAAGCAGCATTTCACCCTGAAGCAGGGTATTGAGACAGACATGGCCAAGAAGATCGTGAAGATGATCAAAGAACAGAAGATGAAGGTGCAGGCTAGCATTCAGGGCGACAAGGTGCGGGTTACCGGCAAGAAACGGGACGACCTGCAGGAAGCCATTGCCATGCTGCGTGAGGCAGAGCTGGATATTCCTCTGCAGTTCAACAACTTCCGCGACTGATTCGGAGAGGCTCCTATTTATCTTCCTCCCAACGTTGCAGCCCTGATTCGGGATACCGCCTACACCTACACCCGCTGGCAAGTGATTGCCATGTTGTTTCTCGGGTTCTCGGCGGGGCTGCCCTTTCTGCTGGTGTTTTCCACCCTTAATGCCCGCCTGGCAGACGTTGGGGTGGAGACCGCCACCATCGGTTTTTTCAGCTGGCTTGGCATTACCTATTCCATCAAGGTGTTCTGGGCGCCGGTGGTGGATCGGCTGAAACTGCCAGTGCTGGATCGCTTGTTTGGCAAGCGCCGCAGCTGGATTCTGCTGGCTCAGGCGGGCATTGCCACCGGGTTGTACCTGATGTCCCAGACGAACGCCCTGGCGGCTCCGGAGACACTGGCGCTGTTCGGATTGTTGGTGGCTTTTTCCTCCGCCACGCAGGATGTGGCCATTGATGCCTATCGCATTGAGATTGCTCAGGAGCGTCTGCAGGCGGCGTTAGCGGCCACATACATCTTTGGTTATCGGCTGGCATTGCTTGTGGCTGGCGCCGGTGCACTGTATGTGGCGGAGTTCTGGTCCTGGGAAGTGTCGTACCAGGTGATGGCTGCGCTGGTGGGTGTGGGTGCGCTGACGGTGCTGATCGTGAAAGAGCCGGAAGTAAACCATTTTGCGGCTGCGCAGGACATTGCCCATCGAATTGAGGAAGAGGTGGAGAAACGAAGCCACCTGCCGGAACGCCTGGCCAGGTTAACTGGCTGGTTCTATGCCGCGGTGACTGGCCCGTTTCTGGACTTCTTCCGTCGTTATCGGGAGCTGGCGGTGGCCATTCTGGTGCTGGTGGCGGTGTATCGCATTTCGGATATTGCCATGGGGGTGATGGCCAATCCGTTCTATCTGGATTTTATGGGTTTCAGTAAAACCCAGGTGGCCGATGTCACCAAGGTGTTCGGGTTTTTCATGACCATTGTTGGCTCCATGGTCGGTGGGGTGCTGGTGGTGCGCTATGGCGTGCGCCGGATACTACTGGCGGGTGCCGTCATGACGGCGGCAACCAATCTTCTATTCGTGCTGCTAGCCCAGCAACCACCGGATATCGCGGCGCTGGCCTTGGTGGTGAGTGCCGATAACCTCAGTGGCGGTATTGCCAATGTGGCGCTGATTGCCTGGCTGTCCAGCATGACCAGCGCCTCGTTCACCGCCACCCAGTATGCCCTGTTCAGCTCGCTGATGACGCTGCCGGGCAAGTTCCTGGGGGGCTTTTCCGGGATTGTGGTGGCGAACTTTGGCTACGCCGAGTTCTTCCTGATTGCGGGATTGATGGGCGTGCCTGCGATTCTTCTGGTGCTGTTTATGATGCGACACGGCGCCAGGCTGGATGCGCTGGCGCCAGTCAAACATGAGGAAGATGCCCTGGTGAAATAGCGGCCGCTCAGGAAGAGCAGCTGATGTTCAGATGTTTCCCCCAATCCGGTGGCAGGGCAGCGTATTTCTCATACTCTGGTTGCTCATCAAAGGGCTTTTCCAGCACCTTGAGCAGTTCCTTCATTGGCTCATAGTCGCCGTTCTGCGCCTCCAGGATGACTTGCTGGGCCAGGTAGTTGCGCAGAATGTACTTCGGGTTTACCTGGCGCATGTCGTGTTCCCGTTCATCGTGGCCACGGGTTTCCTTCTGTAGTCTGGCTTCGTAACGTTCCAGCCACTCGTCGGCCACGCTGCGGTCTGCGAACAGATCACGGACCGGCGCGGTGCCATGGCCGTGCAGGTTGGACAGACCGCGGAAAAACCGGGTGTAGTCCACGCGGTGTTCGTGGAGCATGCTGAAGGTGTCCATGATCAGGCCCATATCTGACTCCTCCGCTTCCTCCAGCCCCAGTTTGGCGAGCATCTGGTGTTTGAAATGCTCGTTGTAGGCGGTTTCATAGCGTCGAAGTCCCCGGCGAACGGTATCTTCGTCCATGATCGGCAACAACGCATTGGCCAGGTACTGACAGTTGATAAAGCCTACCTGGGGCTGGCGGTTGTAGGCATAGCGGCCTTCGTGATCGGAGTGATTGCAAACGAAGCCGGCGTCGAAATCGTCCAGGAAGGCGAAGGGGCCATAGTCAAAAGTGTCACCGATAATCGACATGTTGTCGCTGTTCATCACCCCATGGCAGAATCCAACGGCCTGCCATTTCGCGATCAACCTGGCGGTGCGTTCCACCACTTCCTCAAACCAGCGGGCGTAGCGTTGGTCCTCCGGCAAGCTGATCAGGTGAGGGAAGTGCAGGGCAATCACATGCTCTAGCAATGTTTTCAGGGCGTCCGGCCCTTCATGGTGGGCTGCAAACTCGAAGTGGCCAAACCGGATGTGGCTTTTCGCTACCCGCATCAACGCGGCGGCGGTCTCGATGGACTCCCGGCGCACCGGGTCTTTGGCGCTGATCATGAACAGCGCCCGGGTGGTGGGTATTCCCAGGCCATGCATGGCTTCACTGCACAGATATTCACGAATGGTTGACCGGAGTACTGCCCGGCCATCGCCGAAGCGGGAGTAGGGCGTGGTGCCTGCCCCTTTCAGGTGCCAGTCCCAGCGTGTGCCGTCTGGCCCCACGGTTTCCCAGAGCAAGAGGCCGCGGCCATCGCCCAGTTCCGGGTTGTACATGCCGAACTGATGCCCGGTGTACTTCATGGCGACCGGGTCCATCCCCTCCAGGAGTTCGGCGCCGGCACCAATGGCCGCCCAGTCATTTTCATCCCGCACCAGAAATCCCATATCGCTGGCCAGGGCCTGGTTAAAGCAGACCATGCGCGGTTCAGACAGGGGGGAAGGCTGTACCCGACTGTAGAAGCTGTCCGGTAATTCCAGGTAGCGATGTTCCACCTGAAAGCTGTTGTTGCTCATAAAACGACCTGGCTTTGGTATGAATACTGCGTATGTATAGGGTTGAAGCCTAACAACAGATTGCAGAGCAGGTGAACCAAATGCAACCACACCTGATAGTTTTCACCGACCTGGACGGCACCTTGCTGGACCATCACAGCTACAGCTGGCGGGCCGCATCGCCGGCCATGGCAAAGTTGGCCGCTAACGGTATCCCCTTGATTTTTAACTCCAGTAAAACCGCCGCCGAGATGCGCCATCTGCAAAACGCGATGGGTATACGGGCCCCCTTTATCGTCGAGAACGGTGCGGCGGCGGTTATCCCGGCGGGCTGTCTGGACCGCACCGAAGAACAGGTGATGAATTTTGGAGCAGATCACCAGCAGGTCCTTCGCACGCTTATGGTGCAGAGGAGGGCGGGTGCACAGTTTCGGGGCTTTTCGGATATGGCGAATGCGGAACTGGCGGAGGTTGCGGGTCTGGATGAGGTGGAGGCCTCTCGGGCCCGGCAGCGCCTGGGTACGGAGCCGCTGATCTGGCAAGGCAGTGACCCGGAGCTGGACCAATTCAGTGCGGCACTGGGTCGTGAGGGGCTCCGTCTGGTGCAGGGGGGCCGCTTCTGGCACGCCATGGGGCGGTTCGACAAAGCCGAGGGGGCCCGCTTTTTGCTGGAGCAATACCGGGAGCACTATCAGGGCGAGCCGCTAGTCACCATCGCATTGGGCGACAGCCCGAACGACCAGCGCATGCTGGAGGCCGCGGATATCCCGGTGGTGATTCGCGGGGTGAACAGCGATCAGGTCCAGTTGCCATCGCAGAAGCACCCCATGCGCTCCCTGAAGCCCGGCCCGGAGGGTTGGAACGAATGCGTACTCAATCTTCTTTTCGAGTACGGCTACTAGGCCGCCAGGCGTGGCCAAAAGCATAGGAGAGGCGCCATGGGCGACTTTTACCAGAATGGCATAGTAACGACCCTGCACAATCTTGTGCGACGACCGGTAGAAGACATCGAGGCCGATCTGCTTCAGTTCCGTAAAGCGCGGCCCATGTCACTGGTGTTGCCGTCGCTGTATTCAGAGCTGGAAGGCCCCGCCCTGAAACACATTGTACAGGAGCTGGCAAAGGTGCCTTACCTGGAAGAAATCGTGATCGGGCTCGATCGTGCCGATGAAGCGCAATACCGGCACGCATTGGAGTACTTCTCCGAGCTGCCTCAGCCGTTCAAGGTACTGTGGAACGATGGGCCGCGTTTGCGGGCCATCGACCTCAAACTTCGCGAGCAGGGCCTGGCTCCAACTGAAATGGGCAAGGGGCGGAATGTCTGGTACTGCTTCGGTTATGTGCTGGCCTCCGGGGTGAGCAAATCGGTGGCGTTGCATGATTGCGATATCCTGACCTACTCGCGGGACCTGCTGGCACGGTTGATTTACCCGGTGGCCAACCCTGGATTCAACTACATGTTCTGTAAGGGCTATTACGCCCGGGTCGCCGACAGCAAGATGAATGGCCGTGTCAGTCGTCTGCTGGTAACCCCGTTGATCCGTGCCCTGAAAAAAGTCTGCGGCCCGAACGATTTTCTCGACTACCTCGACAGCTACCGCTATCCCCTGGCCGGAGAATTCTCGTTCCGCACAGATGTTATCAATGACCTGCGCATTCCCAGTGACTGGGGGCTCGAGATTGGTGTGCTCTCGGAGATGAAACGAAACTACGCCACTAACCGCCTGTGCCAGGTGGATATTGCTGATGTCTACGATCACAAGCATCAGGATCTCTCGCCGGAGGACGCCAGCCGAGGGCTGTCCAAAATGAGTGTGGATATCGCCAAGGCCCTGTTCCGCAAGCTGGCCACCAATGGCGAGGTGTTCTCCAATGAGAAGTTCCGCACCATCAAGGCGACCTATTTCCGTATTGCTCTGGATTTTGTGGAAACCTATCAGAACGACGCCGTGATCAACGGGCTCGGCTTTGATCGGCACAAGGAAGAAAAGGCAGTGGAACTGTTTGCCCAGAATGTGATGCGCGCCGGCGCCTACTTCCTGGATAACCCCATGGACACCCCCTTTATCCCCAGCTGGAACCGGGTGACCAGCGCCATTCCGGACATTCGTGAGCAACTGCTGGAGGCTGTTGAGCTGGACAATCAGGAATATCGGCCATGACTCAACCACTGAAGAGCAAGCTGCAAGGTATGCTCGAGGTCGTCTATCCCTCGGTAGATTGCGACTTTCTGGCGGAGCAGTTACTGGCCACCATGGGGCTGGCGCCCAATGCCGACGCCCCACCAGCCCACCAGAACCATTGGGACGAAACCGATGTGTTGCTGATTACCTACGCGGACACGCTCCAGCAACCGGACGAGAAGCCACTGGTGACGCTCAAGCGCTTCCTGGATGACTGCCTTAAGGACTCCGTTTCCGCGGTGCACATACTGCCGTTTTTTCCCTTCAGCTCTGATGATGGCTTTTCGGTGATGGATTACCTGGCGGTGAATGAGAGTCATGGTGGCTGGCCGGAAATTGAGGCCATTGGCCGGGACTACAAGTTGATGTCCGATCTTGTGATCAACCACATGTCAGCCCGCAGCCGGTGGTTCGAAAACTATAAGAAGCGCATCGACCCGGGTAAGGACTATTTCTTTGAAGGCAACCCGAAAGACGACCTCAGCCAGGTAGTGAGGCCACGTACGTCGCCCCTGCTCAATCCGGTGCAGACCGACGACGGCGAGCGCTATGTGTGGTGCACCTTCAGTGAAGATCAGGTAGACCTGAATTTTGCCAACCCGCAGGTACTGTTGGAGTTTGCGGGGATCATCCGCCAATACCTGGAAAGGGGTGTGATGATTTTCCGTATGGATGCCGTGGCCTTTCTCTGGAAAGAGCCGGGCACGCCGTGTATTCACCTGCAGCAAACCCACGAGCTGATCAAGATTCTGCGCTTGCTGATTGAACATCACACGCCGGACGCGGTGGTGATTACCGAAACCAACGTGCCTAACCGGGAGAACCTGACTTATTTTGGCAATGCCAACGAAGCTCATGCCATCTATAACTTTTCGTTGCCGCCCCTGCTGATCAACACGCTGGTGACCGGCAATTGCCGACATCTGAAAACCTGGCTGATGAGTATGCCCCCGGCGCAGCTGGGCACCACCTATCTGAACTTTATCGCTTCTCACGACGGCGTTGGTCTGCGGCCCACAGATGGCCTGCTGACCGAAGATGAAAAGCAACGCCTGATCAACACCATGGAGTCGTTTGGGGGTAAGGTGTCCTATCGCCGGACGGCCGACGGGCGGGATCAGCCCTATGAGATGAACATTGCGCTCTGGGATGCCCTCAAAGGAACCGCAGAAGGCGGTGCCGACCACTGGCAGCTCGCGCGATTCCTGTGTGCGCATACCATCATGCTGGCTCTCGAGGGCATTCCCGCCTTTTATATCCACAGCTTGCTGGCCACGGAGAACGATCAGGCACGGGTGGAGCATACCGGGCGCCTGCGCTCCATTAACCGCAGTCAATGGCAGTTGTCGCAACTGGAGGAAACCCTCGCAGATCCACTGACCCACCACAGCAAGGCATTCCGGGAGCTGAAGCGTTTGATTGCCATACGTCGCGCTCAACCTGCTTTCCATCCGAACGCCACGCAGTTCACCTTGCACCTGGGGTTGCAGTTGTTCGGGTTCTGGCGCCAGAGCATGCGCCGGGAGCAGTCGGTGTTCTGTATCCACAACATCAGTCCCGAGGTGCAGCAGGTGGCGCTCAGTGATATCAATCTGATCGGAACGGATCGCTGGGTAGACTTGATCTCCGGAATGGAGGTGGATGATCTGGCTGGGTCAATCACCCTGAAGCCGTATCAGAGTGTGTGGTTGTCCAACCAGCAGAGATGCTGAGCGTTACAGCGAATGCCTCAGGAATGAGGCATGGTTGGTTTGTATTCTGTAAGTCGGTGGTTATAATCGGGGCTGCTCAGGATGAGTCAGTTCAACATAATCTTCAGGGATCGAAGTCATGCCCCAGGCAAGCGGATTGCAGTTCACCGCCCGTGTAGGCGAATTCCCCTCGG
>JGI12577J12838_1000418_pt1 | contig 10778 bp, 9 predicted proteins | sample TtanPargueraPR_3_FD_12838 | JGI IMG/M metagenome (IMG submission 12838)
CTTGAGGATGCTTTCTGAGGTCGAAGAAAAAACCTTCTCCGGGGGTTGTGATCCGCGGTGACCAACTCCACGTTTATCTTTCCATGTGGAACAGGCTATGCTGTTAGTCAGGGACACCGGTTCCTGACCACCCTGATGGCATCGAGGAGGCGAGCATCTTATGAACCAATCGATGGCAATCGACGATCTGGTATCCGTAGCGCAGGCTGAAGCCATGGGGGAACTGGACGCCCCGATGATGGCGATCGTCCTGTCCAGTGATCAGAGCTACGACCTTCCTATCAACTCACTGGAGACTGATGCCGACAAGGCTCGCTGGGGGCTTATTCTGAGAGCAGCCAGGGAACATGTGGAGGCCGACGCAGTTGCGGTGCTCTATCCGGCCTGGACCACCATCCGCCGCAAACCGGCCGAAGGCCAGCCCGAGCCTGAGCAGGCGGCGACTGATGACGACGCNCGGGATGACGATAATGGCCCCATCGATACCCTGTTCGTCCAACTTCACACCCGTGATCGCATCTACTGGCGGGGTTTCGAGCAGATCCGCGACCCGCGCCACCAACGCATTATCGGCTTCCGCCGGATCAAGGCGCTGTCTACCGACTACGATCGAGACAACGCGCCGTCCGTGGCTTCCTGGCTGAGCACTCTGTTCGAGCCGCTGCCGGATGAGGGCGAGGAAACCGACGTGGATCGGGAACTGGCAGATCTGCTGGAAGAGCCGGAAGTCAGTGCGGCCCTCTATCCGAGGCAGATGCGCTCGCTTCATTAACCACCAGCTTTGAGTTCCGGCCCTGCTAACGCCGGCAGCGCAGGAACTCGAGGCACTCTTCCGACGGCAGGGGTTTGCAGAAATAGTAACCCTGTACCTCGTCGCATCCGTTCATCCTCAGAAATTCCAGTTGCGCCTCTGTTTCCACACCTTCCGCCACCACGGTCATGTTGAGGTTGTGGGCCAGGTTGATGATGGTTTTGACGATGGCCCCGCTTTCCTCGTCTTCGGCGATGTCGGAGACGAAACTCCGGTCAATTTTCAGGATATCGATCGGAAAACGTTTCAGGTAAGTCAGGCTTGAGTAGCCGGTGCCGAAATCATCGAGAGCGACGCGAATGCCCATTTCCCTGAGTGACTGAAGCTCGCAAACGGCCTTGTCCATCTGGGTCATGATGGCGGTTTCGGTCACCTCAATGGTCAGTGACTGCGGATCCAGTCCCAGGCTGTCCAGGGCCTGGATAACCTGATCCGTGAGTTTGCCATGACTGAGTTGATAGGCCGAGATGTTGATGCCAACCCGAATGTCCTGGTTCTCCTGATCACGCCATTCGGCGAGCTGGCGAGAAGCTTCTTCAATCACCCAGGCGCCGATGGGCAGTATTAAACCGGTTTCTTCGGCAATGGGAATAAAGTCCCCGGGAGAAATCATGCCCAATTGGGGGTGGCGCCATCGAATCAGGGCTTCTGCGCTTTTGACCGAGCCACTGGCAAGATCCAGTTTCGGCTGATACCAGAGTGACAGTTGATGCAGGCCAATGGCATTGCGGAGCGACTGTTCCAGATAGAGCCGCTCCCGCATGCGGTTATTCATCTCCGCAGAATAGAACTGAAAGCCATTTCTGCCGACGTCCTTCGCCCGGTACATGGCGGTATCGGCATTCCGGAATAATTCATCGCCGTTATCGCCATCCTTCGGAAACATGGCGATGCCGATGCTGGCGGAGGCGATGATTTCATGGCCGTTAATGGCTACCTTCTGTCGGAACTGCCGAAGCAGCTTCTGCGCAAGGGTGGCCGCCGCCCGCTCATCGCGGATATCGGTACTGAGAATCATGAATTCATCGCCCCCGAGGCGGGCCACCGTGTCGCTGTCACGAACACACTGACTCATTCGGGAGGCAACCCGTTGAATCAGGGTATCGCCGATTTTGTGGCCCAGACCGTCATTCACGCGTTTGAACTGGTCCAGATCCAGCAGCAGCACCGCGAGCTTGGTGCGCTCGCGTGTCGCCTTGGCAATGGCATGTTCCAGCCGGTCCCGAAGCAGGTTACGGTTTGGCAGCCCGGTCAGGTCATCGTGATTGGCCTGATACTCCAGCGCCGCCTCATACCGTTTCCGATCTGTCACATCATTGAAAACGCTGATGAAATGCGCAATCTCGCCGTGTTCGTTATGGACTGCGGCAAGCGCTACTTCATTCCAGAACAGACTGCCGTCTTTCCGGTAGTTTCTGAGGATGGCTCGGGCAGAGCCGCCATGGCGCATGCAGTTGCGCAGCCTTTCCAGTCCCGGCTGGGCCAGATCGTTGGCCAGCAGGAAGCGGGGGCTCAGGCCGATGATCTCGTCGTGGCTGTAACCGGTCATGATGCTGAAGGCGCGGTTGGCGTAGATGACCGGGTTATCCCGTGTTTTATCGGCCAGACAGATCACAATGCCGTTGCTGCTTTCTTCGATTGCCCGGTCATACAGTTGCAGCTTGCGGGCCCGGCTCTCCAGTTGCAGATACAGGCTGCGGTTCTCATAGACCCGGCCAGCCATGGCTGCGTGAGAGCTGCAGAGCCATTCGTCTTCCTCACTGAATGGCTCGTCGTCCAGGCGATTGATCAGGCAGACCCAGCCGTAAACCTCCGTCGCCGACATGATTGGCGAAACCACGCAGGATTGAACGGGTGGATAGCCTTCTGGCAGACCGATTTTCAGCGCCTGATGGCCCCCGGCATGGAGTCTTTTCGAGAGTCTGTCCCGCAACACGGCACCGGGAACCCCGTCATTGATTCCCGGGCAGGCGAGTTGTTGTTTCAGTTCGGGACTGAAGCCACTGAGGAAAAGCCGAATCTGCTGGTCGCCGTTGTGGCTCTCGTTGACACACAGAATGCCATAGCTGGCGCCTACCAGGGCGCGGGCATCGCGACAGATCGTCTCCAGCATACGACCGGCATCGCGCATTCCCGAAAGCTGAAGATTGATTTCGGTGAGGGCGGCGAGCCGTCGATTCGCCTTTTCCAGTTCATCGCTTTTGCGGGACAGCGTGTCGGTCAGGACTCGGGTATGCTCGGCGTCGAAGCGGTTTTCATCCACCGCCTGAGTGGGCTCTGGCGGAGAATCTGTCGGGCGAAGTGCGCTTTCTATGGCTTCGAGCACGTCCTCGGGCACGCAGGGTTTGAAGATGATTCGGTGAACTCCCAACTGGCTGGCCAGCGTTCGTGCCTCATCTTCACGATAGTTGGCGGTGTAGAACATGATTTCGGTGTCGGCAATGCGCGGATCCTGTCGCACCTGACGCACAAATTCATAGCCATCCATCACTGGCATCAACAGATCGCAGATCACCAGGTCCGGGCGGTGTCGCCGGACGACGGCCAGGGCTTTTTCGCCGTCCGGTGCTTCCAGAATCTCGTGGCCCAGATAGCCCGCCAGGGAAGCAACCAGCTCCCGGTTGGGTTCATGATCATCAACAATAAGTATCCTTGCCATGTTACCGCTCTCCTTACGCTGGCAAGTTAAGACCGTGGTTCAGCCGATAACCACTGGCCTACCTGAGTGGTAAAACGTTCTGGATCAATGGGTTTTGAAATATAGCCGTCAAATCCCGCATTCAGGATGGCCTGCTCGTCTCCGCGCATGGAAAACGCTGTAATGGCAACGACTGGAATGCCCGCCATAGCCGGGTTCCCGCGCAGTTCCCGGAGCAGTTCATAGCCATCCATGTTGGGCATCTGAATATCGCTCAGAATCAGATCCAGCTGATCGGCCAGGCGTCGCGCAATGTCCAGGCCCTGACGACCATCCTCGGCCCGATGGATCCGATAGCCCTGATGCTCCAGCAGGTAAGCGGCCAGTTCCAGGCTGGCCATATCATCCTCCACGAGCAGCACGGTGGCTTTCATGGTCATCCACCCGGCAGGCTCAGAAGGAATTCCGAACCGCTGGCATCGGAACGTTGAAGCTGGATGTTGCCGCCCAACTGGTTGGCCAGCTTCTGACTCAGGTACAGGCCCAGGCCAGTGCCTTCCGTGCGCCTTGATGACAGCACTCCGCGTGAAAAGGGCTGAAACAGGTTTTCCTGAGCCGAGGTATCAATACCCGGGCCGGTATCCCGGACGCAAACATGCACCGATTGGGGATTCGGGCGCATCAGGGTGAGGTAGACGCCGCCCTGGTGGGTAAACTTCAGGCCGTTACTGATCAGGTTCATGACGATCTGGCTCAGAGCGCGTCGGTCGGTTTCCAGGTTGACGGGCTGATCGGGCAGTTGCAGACCAAGCTCGAGTGCCTTTTCCCGAGCCTGCAGGCTGAAGGTACCGTGTATTTCTTCGAGCAACTGGTTCAGATTGATGTTCTCTGGCTTCAGTTCGAGTTTGCCCGCGTCGATTTTCGCAACGTCCAGCAAGTCGTTAATAAGGGATAACAAGTGTTGTGCACTGGAGCGCACGGTGCCGAGTTGCTTTTTCTGGTCGTCGTTCAGTGGCCCGGGGAGGCCCATCAGCAAGGTGCCGGTAAAGCCGATAATGGCATTGAGCGGGGTTCGTAGTTCGTGGCTCATGCTGGCCAGGAATTGGTCCTTGGCTTTGTTGGCGGTGGCGAGTTCCTGGTTTTTATCCTGGAGGGCGCGCTCGAAGCGCTTACGCTCGGTAATGTCCCGAATCGCACTGGACACCAGTATGCCCTCTTCGGTTTCCAGCGGACTGAGACTGATTTCAATGGGGAATTCGATGCCACCCTTTCTGAGACCAAACAGCTCAAGGCCCATGCCCATAGGTCGAACGCGGGGATCTTTGAAAAAGCCATCCCGATGACCAATATGCTGGCCCCGGTAACGTTCGGGCATAAGAATTTCGACGTTCTGGCCGATCATCTCGTCCCGGTGGTAGCCAAACAGGGATTCCGCCTGCGAGTTCACCAGCACAATGCGGCCGCCCTGTTTGACAATGACGATGGCATCCGGCGCCGATTCCAGTAAGCCCCGGAATTTCTGCTCGGCCCGCTTGAGTTCTGAAACATCCCGGATCAGGGTAACCACCAAGCTGTCGCCCTGAACATCGACCGGGCTGCAAACGACCTCGACGGGAAAGGACTGGCCTTTTTTAGACCGGCACAGGCCCTGCGTGGACAGGCTGCGTCCACAGTCACCAAAATCCAGGGTAAGCGCACGGTGTTCTGAATCCGTAAGCTCGATAAGATCGGCAAGCGGCTGCTGCACCGCTTCTTCCCGCGTGAACCCCAGCAGGATCTCCGCAGCAGAGTTCCAGTCTTCCACGACCCCGTCTGGTCGCAGCAACACCACGGCATCGGCCGGGGAGGGGCGCATTGTGGCGGTTTCCATTTCCACAGTCTGATGCTCCATGCCTAGAACGGATTTGGTGAGCTCCCTGTGAAAAAGAAGTATGGTCGATGCTTTGTATTTTTCCAGTAAACCCCGTAATCAGCCTCGTGCTGACATCAGGGTCAGGCACAACTGGGCGTTCTGGATGAAGTGGCCAAACGCCGCCAATTGCTGTTCCGATGGCACATAGCCTGCGGCCGCATTATCAGCGTAGAACAAGCCTACCAATCGGCCCTTGGCTTTCAGCGAGCCTGCCAGCGCCGGAACTTTCCCCAGCCAGCGGTCGTAGGGTACGCCCTCGGTCTGCTTTCGAGGCTCATAGACGGCGCAGGTGCCATGAGGCAACAGCGGCCCAAGGGGCCCGGTGCCGTCTTTCTTTATGACAAAGTGCTCGCGCCACTCTTCGGTGCCGCGGCCACCTACCTTGCGCGGTACCAGTAATTCGCCGGAGCGGTCGGTCATCAACAGGGCTACGCGCTGCATGCCGATGGCCCGGTGAATCCCCTCAATCACCAACTGGCAGACCTCATTGATGTCCGGTTTTTCCGCCAGGGTCTGGGTTAGCTCCCGCAGAATCTGCAGTTGCAGATCGGAGTCCATGGCCGGGGCATCGGGGGCTGACTCCTGGTTGCCCGGCAGCAGAGCGGTCACTTGCGGGATGCCCAGAGAAACCGCCACTTTGCTGGCTTCCTGGGCGTTTACCTTGAGTTGATCACGGATGGCGGCGGGGGTTTCACCGATGTCGTCAGAGAGCTTCTCGAGCACCTTGTCCATCTCGGCCCCGCTCCAGCCGTTCTCGGACACCCGGGCCATTTCGACGCTGTTGCGGACCAGGCTGCTGGCCATGGAGTTGGCTTTTCCCGGCGCTACCACTTCCTTGATGAACGGTCCCAGCGACCAGGCATCCACCAGCCCGCGGGTTATTTCGGTAAAGGTGGTATGCAGCACCGCTTTCTGGGCTTCGACCGGGGGCTCTTCCAGCCGCAGGCGCTCTTCAAGTTCGCTGGCCTGCTCGGTTTCGCAGGACCAGAAAGCCAGTTCCCCAATGTTCATCAGCAAAGCGCCGATAAAGACTTCTTCCAGGGCGTGCTCGGTGCGTTTGGGCATCAGACAGCGGGCCTGTACCGCGGCGTGAATCGCCCTGGCCAGGCATCGCAGCAGGTGGGGGCGATCATTGCGTTTAAGCAGGGAATCGACAATCAGAGACGAAATCGCCATGGACTTCACGGCATCAAAGCCGATCAGCGTGATGGCCCGGCTGACCGTGCTGACCTGGGTGCGGGTCTGGTTGTAAAACACCGTGTTGGATAACCGGAGCACCTGGGAGGTGAGCTGGGCATCATTGAGAATCACGTTTGCCAACTCATTGACGGTACTGTTGCGGCTGTCTGTCAGTTCGTTGATCTGCCGGAGGGTGTTGGCCAAAACCGGCAACTCTACCTTGCTCAGGTAGGAAACCCATGCCTGGGTTGAGTTCATCCTTGAGGGCGAAGTTTCGGACGGAGTAGTCACGGAAGGGGCGCGCCTCGGAATGGTGGACAGTTGTTAATGTTCTTTGTGGATACGAGTTTAGCTGAGCCGGGACGGGTCTGTCAGGTACCTTTTGGTGTAAGGGCAAGTACCCACCTGCGGGCCACCGGGCGGGATTCGGGTTTGCCCCCTGAATAGGCTATAATCGCCGGTTTTAACGACGCATCTGCAAGGCACTGATCGTGATTGTATTTGACCAGGTAGAAAAGTCGTACCAGGTGGCTGGCCGGGCGATCCCCGCGCTGCATCCCACCAGTATGACCATCGAGACCGGTGAGGTGTTCGGCATCGTCGGCCACTCCGGCGCGGGCAAATCGACCCTTGTCCGACTGATCAACAAACTGGAACCCTCCACCGGCGGTCGCATCCTGATCGACGACGAGGACATCACCCGCTACAGCGCCGCAGAGTTGCGGGCCTTCCGACGCAAAGTGGGCATGATTTTCCAGCATTTCAATCTGCTGTCGTCCAAGACGGTGGCTGACAATATTGCCTTCCCGATGAAGCTGGCGGGCATTTATTCCAAGGCTGAAATTCGCAGTCGGGTGGATGAGCTGCTGGCACGGGTGAGCCTGAGCGATCATGCCAACAAATATCCGTCCCAGTTGTCTGGCGGGCAGAAACAGCGGGTAGGCATTGCCCGCGCTCTGGCCTGCCGACCGACTATTTTGCTGTGCGATGAAGCCACCAGCGCCCTGGACCCACAAACCACCCAGTCGGTACTAAAGCTGCTGGCGGACATCAACAAGGAACTGGGCCTGACTATTGTGCTGATTACCCACGAGATGGATGTGGTGCGCCGTGTCTGTGACCGGGTGGCGGTGATGGATGCCGGCCGTGTGGTGGAAATGGGGCCGGTCAGTGAAGTCTTTCTGCACCCCCAGCACCCGACCACCCGGGATTTTGTGTTCGAAAGCGAAAACGTCGATCGCGATGAGTTGCAGGAAGATCTGCAGAAAGCCGAGGGTCGTATTCTGCGACTGACGTTCAAGGGGGAATCCACGTACAAACCGTTGCTTGGCAGTGTTGCCCGGGAATCCGGTGTGGATTTCAGTATTCTCTCGGGCAGGATTGATCACATCAAGGATACGCCCTACGGCCAGTTGACCCTGTCGTTGGTGGGCGGCGATATGGAGGTTGCCATGAAAGCGCTGGAAGCCGCTGAAGTTCATGTAGAGGTGGTGCGCTGATGGAAGCCTTGATGGAAAGCCTTATGGGGAACGTGGACTGGGCCGAAATTGGCTGGGCCAGTTGGGATACCTTGGTGATGGTGGGCATGTCGCTGTTGTTCAGCGTATTGATTGGCTTGCCAATCGGTGTGCTGTTGTTCCTGACCGGCAAGCGTCAGTTGCTGGAACAGCCGGTGGCCTACGCCATCCTGTCGTTCATTGTGAACGTGCTGCGCTCGGTGCCCTTCATCATCCTGCTGATTGTGATGATACCGTTCACGGTAATGCTGATCGGCACCTCCCTGGGTGTGGCCGGCGCGATTCCCCCGTTGGTGGCCGGTGGTGCTCCGTTCTTTGCCCGCCTGGTGGAAACCTCCTTGCGGGAGGTGGACCGGGGCATTATTGAAGCAACCCAGGCCATGGGTGCGAATGTTCGGCAAATCATCTTTGGCGCCTTGCTGCCGGAGGCACTTCCCGGCATTATCGCGGGCATTACGGTAACGGCCATTACTCTGGTGTCTTACGCAGCCATGTCTGGCGTTATTGGTGGCGGTGGCCTTGGTGACCTGGCAATCCGGTTCGGTTACCAGCGGTTCCAGACCGACGTCATGGTGATTACTGTGGCCCTGCTGGTGATCTTTGTGCAGGTGTTGCAGATGGCGGGCGATCGCCTGGTTCTGTATTTCAGCCGTAAATAATTAACGCAGGAGATTTGTTATGAACCTGAAGAAAACTCTGGTGGCTCTGGCCGCTGTTGCAACCTTCTCGACCGCTGCTTCGGCAGAACAACTGTCCGTGGCCGCGACTCCGGTACCCCACGCCGAGCTGCTGGAATTCGTGAAGCCGGCCCTGGCGGAACAGGGTGTGGAGCTGGATGTGAAGGTGTTCACCGACTACGTGCAACCCAACATCCAGGTTGATCAGAAGCGTATGGATGCCAACTTCTTCCAGCACCAGCCGTACCTGGATGAGTTCAACGACGGCCGTGGCACCAATCTGGTGACTGTGACCGGCGTTCACGTGGAGCCGTTCGGCGCCTACTCCAGCAAGATCGAGTCTCTGGACGAGCTGAAAGAAGGTGCGGTTGTGGCCATCCCCAACGACCCCACCAATGGTGGCCGTGCTCTGCTGTTGCTGCAGAAAGCGGGCTTGATTACCCTTAAGGACGAAAGCAAGATCACTGCGACCCCGCGTGATATTGCCGACAACCCCAAAGACCTGGACTTCAAGGAACTGGAAGCGGCGACCCTGCCGCGTATCCTGAACCAGGTGGACCTGGCGCTGATCAACACCAACTACGCGCTGGAAGCGGGCCTGAACCCGTCTGAAGATGCTCTGGTGATTGAAGGCTCCGAATCTCCTTACGTGAACATTCTGGTCGCCCGTCCGGACAACAAGGACAGCGAAGCCATGCAGAAGCTGGCCAATGCCTTGAAATCCGATGCGGTGAAAGACTTTATCAAGGAGAAGTATGAGGGTGCGGTTGTTCCGGCGTTCTGATCGGAACGGAGTGCCTTCAGGTGCTCTCAAGCATAAAAAAGGGCAGCCATTTGGCTGCCCTTTTTGTTTGTGGCGGTGGATCAGTCACCACTCCAGTTAGCACGTGGGTCTGGTGTCATCCGCAGGTAGGACTTCACGGCTTTGTAGCCTTTTGGGAAGCGCTTTTTGATCTCATCTTCATCCTGCAGTGACGGCACAATCACCACATCACTGCCACTCTCCCAGTTGCCGGGTGTGGCCACGCGGTGTTCGTCGGTCAGTTGCAGGGAATCGATTACCCGCAGCACTTCATTGAAGTTACGACCGGTGGATGCCGGATAGGTGATGATCAGTCGAACCTTCTTGTTCGGGTCGATGATAAACAGCGAACGCACGGTCAGGCTGTCGTTGGCGTTCGGGTGGATCATGTCGTACTTCTCGGACACCTGGCGGTCGTGGTCCGCAATGATCGGGAAGTTGACCGTGCAGCCCTGAGTCTCGTTGATGTCCTTGATCCAGTCGTGGTGAGAATCGACCGGGTCGACACTCAGGGCAATGGCCTTGACGTTACGTTTGGCAAATTCGTCTTTGAGCTTGGCAGTCAGGCCCAGCTCGGTGGTGCACACCGGGGTGAAGTCGGCCGGGTGGGAAAACAGCACGCCCCAGCCATTGCCCAGCCACTCGTGAAAGCGAATGCGGCCCTCGGTGGAATCCTGTTCAAAATCGGGTGCAGTATCTCCAAGACGCAGACTCATACTTACTCTCCTTCGACACGGTTGTTGGCAAATTCGTGTATTGCGCCGGCGTTGCCCGCCGTTGTTGTCTGATCAGTGTATACGAGTAACTGTGGTGATGGATGCGCCAGTTACAAGGGGGACTTGATCTGGCGCATCCAACGGTTCGCTCACATCCTTGTGAGCGTCTTGCATAGACAGGGTATTACTCCACGCCCAGAGCCTTTTGCTTGTCGAAGTGCTCCCGGGTCAGTTTGAACACTACCGGGCTCAACAGCAGCAGGGCGATCAGGTTGGGCAGTGCCATCATGGCGTTCAGGGTATCGGCCACCAGCCAGATAAAGCCCAGGTTGATGGTGGCGCCCACCGGAATGGCCACAATCCACAGTACCCGGTAAGGCAGAATGGCCTTCACACCGAACAGGAATTCAATACAGCGCTCGCCGTAGAAAGACCAGCCAATGATGGTGGTGAACGCGAAGATCGCCAGGGCAATCGCCACCACGTAGTTACCAAAGCCCGGCAGGCCGGTTTCAAAGGCCAGGGA
>JGI12577J12838_1000424_pt1 | contig 10585 bp, 10 predicted proteins | sample TtanPargueraPR_3_FD_12838 | JGI IMG/M metagenome (IMG submission 12838)
TTCTTAGTGGAGAGATTGTTCGGATGCAGGGATTCCGCGAAATGTTTTCCGAATTTTCTCAGAGCCGTTTGGATATATGGGACGAAGTCTTTTTCAAGCCCGGCGAGGAAATCGATGAAGGTCAGCGGGGGAGCGGATTGGCCTCGGTTTACGGCACGGCCCAGGAGGGCGCTCCGGCCTTTGATTTGCGCAGGGGAGAATTCGCCCTGGCCAGGGCGAATTCCGGTTGGCGGCGGGATTTGCACGCTGCCATCGTGTTTTTAGTGTTCGTGTGTCTTGCCTGGGGAGGGTTCTCTTATGCATCTCTGTCCGCCAAAGAGAGGGAACTGTCTGTTTTGGAGCAGGCTACTCGTCAGGTTTATCTGGAGGTTTTGCCGGACGTCTCCTCCAGTCTTGCTCCGGTGCAATATCAGAGCATTCTTGTTTCGCGGTTGGATGATTTGAGAGGAACTTCCGTGCAAGGGGAAGAGGGCGGAGACCAGACAGTCATTGAAATACTGCGGCAAATGAGCACCTCTTTGGCGAGCGATCTGGATGTGGAGTTCCTGAGCTTGGCGCTGGATAGAAAGAGGATCGGTTGCAATGGAAGAGCGCATTCCATGGCTGAAGTGGACAAGGTCCGCAAGGCCATGGCCGGGACCGAGATATTCCGGGAAGTCAAGATTCGGAGCGCAGTGGCCGATAAGCGGGACGGTGGAGTTCATTTCGAGATCGAGGTGCTCCGATGAAGGCGCTGACTCTGGATTTGCATATCAGCCGTTCTGTCAAGATACTGATCGTCGGATTTGTTCTCATACTGTTTCTGGTTGGTATCTACCTGCCGTTGCATCGGAAGCAGGAAGCTCTTTTGACGCGGATTGCGGCCGCCAGAAAAAATTATCGCGAGGCTGTAACCCTGACAGCGAAATATCGGGCTGTGGAATTTCAACATGCCGAATCGGGTGTTGCGCTTCAGGAACCGCTTTTTTCTTACCTGGAAAAGGTGACCAGGGATCTGAATCTGGAGAGTACAATCGATTCCATTCGTCCGGAAAACGTGACAGGCGCCGATGGCGATGTGCTGGAAGCCGTGCATGTGGCCTTTAAAGGGATAACTCTGGATGAGTTTGTCGACTTTCTTTACCGCATAGAAGTGTTGAAGCGGGAAATTTACATACAGGCCATCACCATAAAGAAAGACGGGCGGAACAACCTGGTTGCTCGGATGACGCTGCAGAAGTTCCATTGAGGCAGAAAAGAGGTATGGTCGCCAAGAACAGATTGAACCCTTTTGGAGATTCTTCCAAGAATTTCCCATTTTTCCCTTCTCTCTGTCATAAAAAGGGCGTGCACCGCATTGTCAGAGGGCTGGAGTCCTCCTGCGGGTTGATCCTGCTCACCGGGAAGATAGGTGTGGGTAAGACCTCCCTGTCCCGGTACATTCAAGAGTATTTGACCGAGCGGTTCGCGTTCGTTGAATTGGGCAATCCATATCAAACTCCTTTGGAGCAAATTTTTCACTGCTGCGAAAAGATGGGTATCCCGGCCGAGGGATTGAGTACCATTCACGATTGCGTGGAAAAACTGGAAAAGCGGTTCAAGGAGTTGGTGGCGCAAGGGAAACGACCGGTCATCGTTTTCGAGGAGAGTCATCTGCTGACCAAACGGCACCTTGGGCTCATCCACATTCTGTCCAATCTCAGGGTTCAGGACGGTCCTCTCGTGCAGATCCTTCTTGTGGGCCAACTCGAGATTCTGGATCTGCTGGATACGGAAGGGATGGAAGCCCTTAATCAGCGTATCGGAGTCAGATGCCGCCTTGCGTCCCTGAACCGGGATGATACCGAGCGGTATATTTGTTTCAAGATGGAAACCGGAGGCCTGGAAGGAGTTTCTTTCTCCCGCAGGGCCGTGGATCATGTCTGGCGGCAAAGCGGCGGGGTCCCGCGACTTGTCAATCATATATGCGCCCATTCCCTGGACGCTCTTGCCTTTAAAGGAACCTCCGTGGTGTCTGCAGGCCTGGTCGATGAAGTTTGTCGGGATTCCGTTTATTCAGGACTTTTTCATTCTTCCCGGCAAAAGGAAACGTTGCTGCCTCGCATGAGAGGGTGGATCACAGCGGTCGGTTTGGCTGTTGTCACGGTTTGCGCCGTACTGACGTGGAGCGCTCCGGAAGGCTTTATCGAGCGGGCTGCAACTGCAGGAGTTCGCCTTAAGGTCGCGCCCTTTCCAGAGGACGAGACGGCCTCGGCCGCCGTGATGGAAGCGCCTGTGGCCATGGATGCCGCCGACCAGAATGATGTGGTCCTGACGGTCGATGAGCCGGACCCTGCTCCGGAAGCGGATGCTTCCGGAAAGCGGGAGCCCAGAGAGGGAGATGCGCATCCCGAGGTAGGGAAATTTGTTCTTGGGGCCATTGCCTGGAATGCGGACCCAGCCAAAAGCATCGCTGTGGTGGATTCGAAACTGGTGCATGCCGGTGAACAGGCCGGTAATGCCCGTATAGTCGAGATAGGTAAGGATTTCGTGGTACTGGAGTTCGAAGGGGAGCTCTATAAACGTTCAATTTCAAGATAGAATGGAGTTTGCGTGGTGGCTGTTTTGAATCGGAAAAGCAAAGAAAAAAAGCATGGGAGTGAAGGTTTCACCCTCATCGAATTGATGGTGGTCATCGTCATTCTGGGTGTTCTTGCCGGGCTTATTGTTCCGCAGTTTATGGATGAACCCCAAAAGGCCCGTGTTGTAAAGGCCACGATGCAGATGGAAGGCATTTCCACTGCGCTCAAAAAATTCTACATCGATAATGGGTTTTATCCGGCTACGGAACAGGGGCTCGAAGCGCTGGTCAGCAAGCCGACCTCAGGCAGAACACCCAAGAACTACGCGTCGTCCGGGTATTTGCCCAAGCTTCCCAAGGATCCCTGGGGGAGCAATTATATTTATATCGCCCCCGGGAAGCATGGTCCCTTCGATTTGAGCTCCTATGGGGCGGATGGCGCAGCAGGCGGCAGCGACGGCGATGCAGACATCAATAACTGGGAACTTGAATAAGAGCCGCAATAGTGGGTTTACCCTGTTCGAGCTGCTGGTGGTCTTGTCCCTTTTGGGCATTATCGCAGTATTTGTCGTTCCCCGACTGGGGGGCGTTTCCGGCGGAGGCCCGGAAGTTGTTCGGCGTTTCGTACGCGGGGCCATGGGGCAGGGACGTACTTTGGCAAAACTCACACGCAGTAAGGTTTTCATTGAATTCGAGCGGAAGGCGGTTCGCCTTGACGGTAAGAAAAAAATGAACCTTCCAGACTCCGCACGGTTCCGGGAGTTGATCCTGGCGGGAGAGGACGGGGACAGCGAAAAGAGACTGCTCATAAACCGGAGGGGCATTGCACCTTCCGCCATCATACGTTTTGAAACTGATGAGGGGCTGTACAGTTTTCTTGTGAGCCCCGTGCTGAACAACGTGGAATATCGGTCTGGACCGGCCGGCTTCGAAGATTTTGCCGAATAGGTGGGGTATGTTTAAAGGATACGGCTTCTTGCTTTTTTTCGTGCTGGCATTGCCCTTCTGTTGCGGGTGTGTCGCCGGTAAGCAGAACCGGAGCGGGGCTCTTGAATTGTCCGCGTCAGGTGTGGAGGCCGCGGCTTTCTATACGAAAGGAGATTTCGACAAAAGTCTTGCACTATACAGGGAACTGTCGGCAGCGGATCCGGACAATCCTGTGTACTTGAACAATTTGGGCGTACTCCTGCTTGAAGGCGGGCGAGCCGAAGAAGCGCTGAAAGCCTTTGAAGGCGCATCCATACAGGCGCCGGGGAATGCCGATTATCTGATCAACATCGGTTTCGCCCACGTTCGGATCGGCGACTATGATGAAGCGCTGGTTTTCTTCAATCGGGCTATCCGGGCAGCACCCGGCAAGGCAAGGGGACATTACGGCAAAGGGATAGCCTCGCTTGAACTCAATGAACCCGAGATCGCACTGGGGTGTTTTCGCCGCGCAACTGTATTGGATCCGGCAGACGCTGAAAGTCTGTTCATGAAAGCTTATGCTGAGCAGATAAACGGTCTCTGGCAGGACGCCATCAACGATTATTCTGCGTATCTGGTGCTTGGAGAAAACAATCGGCAGCAGGCCAACGCCTACTCCAACCGGGCGCTGTGCGCATTCAAGCTGGGGCGTTATCAAAGCGGCATGAGCGATTTGAGCGAAGCCATGCAGCTGGATGATTCCGTGGCGGTCTTCTATTACAACCGTGCTTTGGGGAATCAAATGCAACAGCATTTCGAGGCGGCCGTGGATGATTATACCAGGGCGATTTCACGGAAGACCGACTTTCCGGAGGCCTACCTCAATCGAGCTGAAATGCATTTTCTGATCGGCGATTCCGTCAAAGGATGTTCGGACCTGCGCCGGGCCTGTGCCATGGGTTTTTGCGAAGCCCAGAAACGATACAAGGCGGCTGGGAAATGCAAATAACAGGAATGGAGATCGCTCGCCCCTCGTGGCGAATTGCCGGACTCGCGGTCGTTGCCATTGCCGCTGTCGGCTACCTTCTTTACGGCACGGCGGCAGCACTCAGGGCGCATCCCCAGTTACCGGAGGTGGACTCCTCAAATTGCGCGATTCCCGCTCCTACGGAAATCATGCCTATTCCACCCATGAGCCATTTTGCCGCCATCCAGGAGCGGAACCTGTTCAAGGCAGCCAGGCCTGAAGTGATGGAAAACGCCGACATTGAGAATTTGCCTGTAATGCAGTTGGGGGTCAAACTTCTGGGGACCATTTATTGCGATGTGGCGCCGTTTTCCAGGGCCATCATTTTGGAAGGAGATAAGCAACGGCTTGTCAAAGTGGGGGACTCCCTGAACGGACACCCAATAAGTGAGATTCGGCGTCGGGCGGTCGTCTTCGACGAAAGTGGTGAGAAGAAAGTGCTGCTTATCGAACTTGAAGACGAGACCCAATCGGGCGACATGTGGGGGGGCATATGACAGGTCATGTGAATTTTTTTTCTCCGATCCGCTTTTTTCCAAAGGTGACACGCGCAGCCCTTTTGGCGCTTCTGTGCCTTTTCCTGGCCTTGCCCACCTTTGCGGAGCAGGGGGAGCCGGATGTCTCCGCGCGGACCATCAGCATGGATTTCAAGAGCGTGGACATTCATGTGCTTATCAAGTTCGTAAGCGAACTGACTGGGCGCAACTTCATTGTGGATAGGCGGGTGGAGGGCCGGATCAACGCCTATTCGCCATCCAAGCTTTCTTTGGAAGAAGCCTACAAGGCCTTTGAAACCATTCTCTTGGTGAATAATTTCGCCATCGTAACCACCCGTATTGACAATGAATACAAGATAGTTCCCATTGCGGAAGCCCGGCGGCAGGGACTGCCGGTCAAGGCCGGACGGTACAGTGCAAAGGATGCCGGCGAAGAACTTATCACCCAGATCATACCGCTTAAGAACTCCAGCGCCCCGGAGCTGGCCAAGTTGCTGGTGAATATGACCGACAAAAACGGTTTGGTGAATGTCTACGGCCCGACAAACACGTTGATAATCACTGCTCCGGCCTCCAATATCGCAAGCATTTTGGCGGTGGTGCGCGAGGTGGACAAAAGTTCCTACGCCACCCGTATGGAGACCTTCCCGCTGGCCTACGCGGATGCGACAGGTCTTGCGGCCAATATCTCCAAGATTATGACCACCAAGATTCAGGAAATGGAAAAGGTGGGGAAAAAGGCTTTGGCGCTGGTGCAGCCGGACAAACGCACCAACTCGGTTGTTGCGCTGGGCGATCCTGCCAGCCTGGAGATCATATCGGAGATGGTCGCTGCATTGGATATCCCCACGCCCAAGGGCAAGGACGACATTCATCTCGTGAACCTTGAAAACGCCGATGCAGAAGACGTGGCCAAGATTCTCAACGACCTCATCTCTCGGCAGGTGGATAAAGAAGGTAAGGTCACCAAGTTGTCAAAGAATATCAAGGTAGTCGCCGACAAGGCGACCAACAGTCTGATCATTACCGCCCGGCCCGACGAGTTCGATACGCTCAAGGGAACCATCGGCCAGCTGGATGTCCTGCGGAAGCAGGTTTATATTGAGGCTTTGATCATGGAGGTTTCCTCGGACGCCAGTTTCTCCTTTGGAGTCAACTGGGCCGCGGGGGGATCGGGGGGCGACACCTCGGGATTCGTTTCCAGCAATACCGGGGGCGGTTCCATCACTCTGCCCAGCGATGCCGATTCCGGCACCATCGGGTTTCCGACCGGCGGGACCATCGGGGCCATACTGAACGATGCCATCAAGGTCGGCTCCGTGAGTTACAGCATCCAATCCATCATCAGCATTGCCGAGAGCAACAACGATTACAAGATTCTGGCCACTCCGCAGTTGTTGACGCTGGATAATGAAAAGGCCAGCGTCAATGTGGTGGACAATATACCGTTCTCCACCCAGACTCAGACCTCCAATGTCAATTCGGACTATTCCTCGGTGAGCCTGGATTACAAGGATGTGGGCGTCAAGCTGGAGATGACTCCGCATATCGGGGAACAAGGAACTTTGCGTCTGGAGGTCAAGCAGGAGGTCAGCCGGGTGGTGGAAAGCCTGGTCAAGTTGTCCGACAGCCAGAACGTCATCGCGCCCACCACAAAGAAGCGCGAAGTGGAGACGGTCATTCAGATGAGGGACAACCAGACCGCGGTCATCGCTGGCTTGCTCAACGAGGACTCGACCAAGGCAAAGTCAAAGGTGCCCGGCTTCGGCGACATCCCCTTGCTTGGGTGGTTGTTCAAGCAGAAGTCGGATACGGACAAGACCACCAACTTGCTTATTTTCATCACCCCCAGGATCATCGAGTCCTACGACGAATCGACCTCGCTGGCGCGCGCGAAGCGCAAGATGATGCATGAGGTGAACCTGGGCAGCAACGGTCTCGGCGTTCCCAAAATGATCATGGCCGATCCGGTGCGGCCGGTGTTCATTAATCCCCGACAGAGTGGGGAAGGAAAGGAACCGGTACAGTGATGGACGGCGTTTCTGTGAAGTCCGCCCTGGTTGCTGCCGGGTATGCCCAGGCCGAGGAACTGGACGAATTGATGGGCAAGGCCCGGGAGCAGGGCGTTGATCTAGGCGATCATCTTTTGGCGAAGGGGAGGCTGTCAGAATCCGATCTGGGGCGGCTTCATGCCGATTTTTATGGATACGGGTTCCTTGACCATATCGATCCCGACTGGATAGACGCAGAATTGGTCCGAAGCTTTCCCATTCACTATCTGAAGCGATTCAAGGTCATCCCTCTCAAGGATGGCAAGGGACGCAGATTCGTAGCTATGGGACGTCCCTCTTCTCTGGACGTAGTCAATGATATGGCCTTGGTTCTGAATACGTCGGGGCTGACGCCGGTGTTTTCCCCGATGGAAGCCGTGCTTGGGGCGGTGAATAAAGTCTTCGGCGAAATGGAGGAAAACCTGGAGGCCATTGAGGTTCTGGAAGGGGCTGACGTTAATTCGTTGGGCATGTTCGACGATGAGAAGATCGAGGATCTGCTGGATGACACCAGCGAGGCTCCGTTTATCAAGTTGGTCAACATGATTCTCTCCCAGGCGGTGCGCGCCAACGCCAGCGACGTGCATATCGAACCTTACAAAGATGTTTTACGCGTCCGGTTCCGGTTGGACGGTGTCTTGTACGACAAACATTCCATCGCCAAGCGTTTTCACGCGGCTCTGGTGTCACGCATCAAGATCATGGCCAAGCTGGACATTGCGGAAAAAAGATTGCCTCAGGATGGTCGTATCGCTCTGACCCTGGGGAGCCGTCAGGTTGATTTGCGCGTCTCCTGTTTGCCCACCACCTTCGGGGAACGGGTTGTCATGCGCCTCTTGGAAAAAGACACCAGGATTTTGAGTCTCTCCGAGTTGGGGCTTAACGAGCAGAATCTGGAACGCCTTCACCGGCTGGTGAATGTTTCCCATGGTATCATCCTTGTCACTGGTCCTACGGGCAGCGGCAAGACCACCTCTCTTTACGCCGTACTCAACCATATCAATTCTCCGGACAAAAACATCATGACCATCGAGGACCCCGTGGAGTATCAACTCGACGGGATCGGTCAGATACAGGTCAACGCCAAAACCGGGCTGACTTTCGCCTCGGGGCTGCGCTCCATCTTGCGGCAGGACCCGGATGTGGTGCTCATCGGGGAGATCCGTGATTACGAGACTGCAGAGATCGCCATACAAGCCGCCCTTACCGGACATTTGGTCTTTTCCACTCTGCACACCAATGACGCCCCCAGCGCCGTGACCAGGCTTATTGACATGGGGGTGGAGCCCTTCTTGCTCTCCTCGGTGTTGCGGGCTGTGGTGGCCCAGCGGCTGGTGCGTCGCCTGTGCCCGGTGTGCCGGGAGGAATATGTGCCCAGTGAGCGGCAGCTGGCCATGGAGTTCGGCGGGTTCGGCGATGAATTCCGTAATGGAACCGCTTGGCGGGCTGCAGGCTGTGAGGCGTGCATGGGAACGGGGTATCGAGGCCGTATGGCTCTTTATGAGGTCATGGAGCCTTCGGAGGCCGTCAGGGCCATGATGCTCAATACGGCGGACTCCAACCAAATTCGCAAGCGGGTCAAGGGTGAGGGTATGGAAACCCTGGTGCAGAATGGTTGCAGCAAGGCCAAAGCAGGCTTGACCACCCTGGCCGAAGTGCTGCGGGTGGCCAACGAATAGTGCTCTGTTTTTTCATATGGAAAGGATTGCGTGGGGTAACTCCGCCAGGGGGATCGGTGCGGCGAGGAGAAACAAGAAAAGGGTTGTGATCTCAGATCGCAACCCTTGTTTCTATCTGGTGCCGAAGAGAAGATTCGGAACTCTTCAGATTTCGGCGGCGTGGCAATATGTTGATTTTATTTAAGTATTTCTTTTTGGCGTGTTCTTCCTGTTTGATGAATGACCTAGCATTTTGACCAGGTTGAGGCAAGGGCTTGCTTTGAACGCATCGAGTTGTTCGGAAGGGAACGGCCGGCGTTGATCGGGGTGTTGGTTTTGGCCAGGTGTGACTTGAATAAAGCTACGAGAGTTGTATACTTGTTTTGAAATGTACGCTCACTTTTGGCATTGGAGGGGGGATGGCTGCGCCCGCTAGGATTATCATAAGTTTTTTGTTTTTTTGTTTCCTTTTTTCTGGAGTGGCTGTGGCTGACGATATTGCCTGTAAATGTTCAACAGCTTTAGACCTTTTGGCGATAAAAATGCGGGCGGAACAGCCCAGTATAAGCACACATGCTATTACTGGGCACTCCGGGTTCGCGCTTATGCAAACGAAAGGGGATAAGAAAAAGTGTGAACCCGCGCGTGATATTTCAGGTTTGAAATATTGTCCTGCTGTTGGTGTCGATCAAGAGACTGTAGATTTGTATTTAAAGATATATCACGGTCTTATATCTGAAAAAGCTGCAACGGAAATTTCTAAATGCTATGCCGCTTTTTTTTATTATGCCGCTCCCTATGAACAGAAGTATGGAAGGGGTGCAGGAGAAAAGTTGGGCTATATTTTTGGCAAAAAGGTTGGATCGGTAAGTAAAATATTGGGCTATACATTTCCACAAAGTGATTTTTCACATGAAGCTATTATGAAAAGAACCCTAAGTGAGTACCATGAGCTTCAAAAAAAAACAACAGAGGAAGCTAAAAAGGCTATCGAAACTTATTGTCATTATTGCCAAAAATATGAGTTGCCGATCAAGGAGATAATACAATCTGCTTGGGCTAATTCACAATAAAACACCATTTGAAATAATGGAAAGTGTTTCTTGCAGGATGGATGATGATGCTAGATACCAGTCAAATGCAGCCAATGAACTATGCGGACATCGTTAGTGATTTGACATTGTTTTTTCATAAGGGTGGTGGGACTCACAATGATTGGTTCGTGGGTATTGCTGCCGACCCGCAGGAAAGGCTTTTCGCACAACACAATCTAGGTTCCTGCGATGAGTCAACCTGTCGCGTCCTTTTAGCGGAAAGCTTTGCGGCTGCTGAGTGTGCAAAGAAATCCTTACTTGCTAAACCATTTGATCACGCCTCGAACAAAGATGATGGCGAGTCGTTGTATGTTTATCTTTATAAGAAGCAGCCTGGACTCACCATTCCATAGAGGTGGTTTGGGGGGGATGCTTCGTTCTGTTGAGCCGATCAGATTGTCAGGGGGAATGCAGCTTTTTGGGGTGAGGCCCTTGCGCGGCGATTTGTCGGGGTGATATGGTTGGTTGAGAAGTGGGTCTAAGAAACTGGACCACAGTTTAAGGTGGACGTAAGAAGCCTGAAGGAGGCTTTCGATGTCCAGGAAAAGAAGAAGATTTACTGCCGAATTTAAGACCCGTGTAGCCCTCGACGCGCTGTCCGGGGAACAGGCCCTTTCCGAACTGGCCGCCAAGTATGGCGTGCATCCCAATCAGATTTCTCAGTGGAAGAGGCAAGCCAAGGAAGGCGTTGCCGCTTCATTTTCAGGCAAAGCTCAGAAAAACCAGCAGAGCGATGAGGCGCGGATCAAGGAGCTACACGCCAAGATCGGCCAGCTCACGGTGGAGAAGGATTTTTTGCAACAAGCCTTT
>JGI12577J12838_1000441_pt1 | contig 10371 bp, 7 predicted proteins | sample TtanPargueraPR_3_FD_12838 | JGI IMG/M metagenome (IMG submission 12838)
TGAGTATAATAGGCGGTTTAAACGGAGCATCCGGACAGCTCCCATGATTCATTCCCTGTTAACAGAGATTGTATGAGCGCCGAGTCGAAGAAAGCCCACAACTTTATCCAGAGCCTGATTGAAGACGCCATTGCCAAAGGGGAGCACGCCGGCAAGGTGGTCACCCGCTTCCCCCCGGAGCCCAATGGCTATCTGCACATTGGTCATGCCAAATCGATCTGTTTGAACTTCGGCATTGCCGAAACCTTTAACGGTGAGTGCAACCTGCGCTTTGACGACACCAACCCGGAAAAGGAAAACCAGGAGTATATCGACGCTATCAAGCAGGACGTGGAGTGGCTGGGCTATGAGTGGGCCGGCGAGGTGTGTTACGCGTCGGATTACTTTGATCAGCTCTATGCCTTTGCCGAAGAACTCATTCAGAACGATAAAGCCTATGTCTGTGCCCTGAACGCTGAACAGATGGCCGAGTACCGGGGCTCCCTGAAAGAGCCTGGCAAGAACAGCCCATACCGGGATCGCCCGGTAGAGGAAAGCCTGCAGCTGTTCCGGGACATGCGCGACGGCAAGTTCCAGAACGGTGAGCTGGTGTTGCGGGCCAAGATTGATATGGCATCCCCGAATATCAACCTGCGGGACCCGATTCTGTACCGGATTCGCTATGCGGATCATCACCAGACCGGCAGCAAGTGGTGCATCTATCCGATGTACGATTTTACCCATCCGATCTCCGATGCCCTGGAAGGCGTTACCCATTCCCTGTGTACCCTGGAATTCGAGGATCACCGGCCGCTGTACGACTGGGTGCTGGATAACATCACCATTCCCTGTCATCCGCGCCAGATCGAATTTGCCCGGCTGAATCTGAACTACACCATTACCAGCAAGCGCAAACTGAAGCGGCTGGTGGATGAAAACGTGGTTAATGGCTGGAACGACCCCCGAATGCCGACGATTTCCGGCATGCGCCGTCGTGGTTACACGCCCGAGTCGATTCGCAACTTTTGCGACATGATCGGCGTCAACAAGGCTGGCGGCACTGTGGATGTCGGCATGCTGGAGCACGCAATCCGGGAGGATCTGAATAACCGTGCGCCCCGCGCCATGTGCGTGATGCGTCCGCTCAAGGTCACCCTGACCAACTACCCGTCTGACCAGACGGAGACCCTGACTCTGCCGGTGCATCCGCAGAATCCGGATATGGGCGAGCGGGAAGTGACCTGGAGTCAGACCCTGTTTATTGACCGGGAAGATTTCGAGGTAGAGCCGCCGCGCAAGTGGAAGCGGCTGGCCCCGGAACAGGCGGTGCGGTTGCGAGGTGGTTACGTGATGACCTGCAAAGAGGTTGTGCGTGACGGCAGCGGCGAGATTGTCGAGCTCAAGTGCGAATACGATCCGAATACCCTGGGCGTGAATCCGGAGGGCTACAAACCCAATGGCGTGATTCACTGGGTGTCGGCCAGCGACAGCGTGGAGACGGATATCAATCTTTACGACCGCCTGTTCAACCACGAGTCTCCGGACAGCGACAAGGAAGGCGATTTTCTGGATCACCTGAACCCGGAATCTCTGGTCGTACTCAAAGGTGCCCGCGTTGAGAAAAGTCTGGCTCAGCCCCGCGCCGATCTGCCGTACCAGTTCGAGCGCGAGGGATACTTTTTCTGCGACCAGGAGCTGACTGAAAGCGCTGGCAAGCCGGTGTTCAATCGTACCGTAACGCTGCGGGATTCCTGGGGTAAGGGAGGCAAGTAATGCGTATCTACAATACGCTGACACAGCAAAAGGAAGCGTTCAAAACCCTCGAGCCTGGCAAGGTTCGTATGTACGTGTGCGGCATGACGGTCTACGACTATTGCCATCTGGGGCATGCCCGGGTGCTGGTGGCATTTGACGTAGTGACTCGGTACCTGCGGCATCGCGGATACGACGTACACTATGTGCGCAACATTACCGATATCGACGACAAAATCCTGCGCCGGGCTGATGAAAATGGTGAGGTGTATACCGACCTGACCGACCGGATGATCCGGGCGATGCACGAGGATGAGGCGAAGCTCGGCGTGCTGTCACCCAACGATGAGCCTCGGGCGACTGCCTTTATCGACGACATCATTGCCATGATCCAGAAGCTGATCGCCGGTGGCCACGCCTACGCTGCCGATAATGGCGACGTATACTTTGCCGTGGAGTCTTTCCCGGATTACGGCAAGCTGAGCAAGAAAAAGCTGGAAGATCTGGTAGCCGGTGCTCGAGTGGATGTGCAGGAGGCCAAACGCAGCCCTGCAGACTTTGCGCTCTGGAAGGCCGCCAAGCCAGGCGAGGTGAGCTGGCAGTCGCCGTGGGGCGAGGGTCGCCCCGGATGGCATATTGAGTGTTCCGCCATGTCTACCAAGTGCCTGGGTGATACCTTCGATATTCACGGTGGTGGTCCGGATCTGCTGTTCCCCCATCATGAAAACGAAATTGCCCAGTCAGAATGTGCCACTGGCCACACCTTTGTACACACCTGGATGCACGCTGGCGCCATCCGGGTGAACAAGGAAAAGATGTCCAAATCACTGGGCAACTTTTTTACTATTCGCGAAATCCTGGAGAAGTACCCGGCGGAAGTGGTTCGCTATTTTCTGGTGTCCAGCCACTACCGGAGCCAGGTGGACTATTCAGAGGATAACCTGGCGGAAGCCGGGCGTACCCTGACCAAGCTCTATCATGCTCTGCGGGGTATCGTGCCAGCGAAAGAGGCGCATGTAGCGGAAACGGATCACGACCGTCGTTTTGCTGAGGTCATGGATGATGATTTCAATACCGCTGGCGCCATTGCTGTTCTGCACTCAGTGGCGAACGACATCAATCATTACCGTCGGGAAGGTGATGAAGAAGCCGCCAAGCGCAGTGCGGCCGTTCTGGTGCGGCTGGGTGCTGTACTCGGCCTGCTACAGCAGGATCCGGAAGCCTTCTTCCAGGCGGATACCGGCAGTGAGTTAACTGCACAGGACATCGAGGCCATGATTCAGGCCCGTGCCGATGCCCGCAAGGCCAAAGACTTTGCGGAGGCCGATCGCATTCGCGATGATCTGCTGGAGAAGGGCATTATCCTGGATGACAGCCGAGAAGGAACCACCTGGCGCCGGAGCCAGGACTGAGTTGATTCGCGCAATGTCGCATTGTACCGGTGGGAATGACCTTGTAGGGAATTTCACGTACAATGCGGCGCTCTAATCAGAACGTCCCCGCGCTATCAGCGCCATCAGGGGAGTCGGGAACTACAAACCCATTGAGGCAAGCAACGATGACAGAACGCGTTCAAGTTGGCGGCATCCAGATCGCCAAGAATCTGTACGATTTTGTAAATAACGAAGCGATTCCGGGTACCGGTATTGACGCTGACAAGTTCTGGGCCGAGTTCGACAAGATCGTGAACGAGCTCGCTCCGCGTAATCGCGAGCTGCTGCTCAAGCGTGACGAAATCCAGGAAAAAATGGATACCTGGAACCGCGAGCACAAGGGCCAGAAACTGGACATGGCTGAGTACAAGGCGTTTCTGAAAGACATCGGCTACCTGGTAGATGAGCCGGCGGATTTCAAAATCTCCACCTCCAATGTGGATCCGGAAATCGCCACCATGGCCGGCCCGCAGCTGGTTGTGCCGGTCATGAATGCCCGTTTCGCCCTGAACGCGGCTAACGCCCGCTGGGGTAGCCTGTACGATGCCCTGTACGGTACCGACGCTATTTCTGAGGAAGACGGTGCTGAGAAAGGTCGTGGCTACAATCCGGTTCGTGGCGAGAAGGTGATTGAGTGGGCCCGCAACCTGCTGGATGGCTCTGCGCCTCTGGCTTCCGGTAGCCATAAAGACGCCGCAAAATACTATATCGACGGCGGCAAGCTGGCGGTTAAACTTCAGAACGGTGACGTGACCGGTCTGAAAGACGAGTCCGGTTTTGTGGGTTACACCGGCGCTGCCGATGCCCCCACTGGCGTTTTGCTGGTGAAGAATGGCATGCATTTCGAAATCCAGATTGATGCCAGCCATCCGATCGGCAAGGATGACGGTGCCCACGTTAAAGACGTTCTGATGGAATCGGCCCTGACCACCATCATGGACTGCGAAGACTCAGTTGCCGCGGTAGATGCTGATGACAAGGTTGTCGCCTACAAGAATTGGCTTGGCCTGATGAAGGGCGATCTGGAAGAGTCCTTCGAGAAGGGTGGCCAGATGATGACTCGTCGCATGAATGGCGACCGCACCTACACTGGCGCCGATGGCAGCGAGCTGACCCTCAAGGGCCGCAGCCTGCTGTTCGTTCGTAACGTTGGTCACCTGATGACTAACCCGGCCATTCTGCTGAAGGATGGTAGCGAAATCCCCGAGGGTCTGATGGACGGCCTGGTAACATCCCTGATCGCCATCCACGACCTGAAGGGCGACGGCAAATTCCAGAACAGCACCAAGGGTTCTGTGTACATTGTTAAGCCCAAGCAGCACGGCCCGGAAGAAGTGGCGTTCACCAATGAATTCTTCGGTCGTGTTGAAGACGCTCTTGGTCTGCCGCGCTTCACCCTGAAAGTGGGCATCATGGACGAAGAGCGTCGCACCACCGTGAACCTGAAGGCCTGCATCCACGCTGCCAAAGAGCGCACCGTGTTTATCAATACCGGCTTCCTGGATCGCACCGGTGATGAGATTCATACATCCATGGAGTTGGGTCCCTTCATCCGTAAGGGGCCGATGAAGCAGGCTGCCTGGATCAACGCTTACGAGCAGTGGAACGTTGACATCGGCCTGGAAGCCGGTCTGTCTGGCGTTGCCCAGATTGGTAAGGGTATGTGGGCCATGCCGGATCTGATGGCAGGCATGCTGGAGGCCAAGATCGGTCATCCGAAGGCTGGTGCCAACACCGCCTGGGTTCCGTCTCCGACAGCCGCTACCTTGCATGCCACTCACTACCACCAGGTGAACGTGTTTGATGTGCAGAAAGAGCTGGCTAACCGTCAGCGCGCGTCTCTGGACGACATCCTGACTGTGCCGGTGATGGAGGATCCGTCGTCCTTGAGCGCCGAGGACATTCAGCAGGAACTGGACAACAACGCCCAGGGTATCCTTGGCTACGTTGTACGCTGGATCGACCAGGGTGTGGGCTGCTCCAAGGTGCCTGACATCAACGATGTGGGCCTGATGGAAGACCGTGCGACACTGCGTATTTCTTCGCAGCTGCTGACCAACTGGCTGTACCACGGCATCTGCTCTGAAGAGCAGATCATGGAAACCATGAAGCGCATGGCTGCGGTTGTTGATAAGCAGAACGCTGGTGATGCGGCGTATCGCAACATGGCTCCGAACTTTGACGACAGCATTGCCTTCCAGGCCGCTGTGGATCTGGTTCTGAAGGGGCGCGAACAGCCGGCCGGCTACACAGAGCCGCTGCTGCATGCATACCGTCAGAAGGCCAAGGCCAAATACGGGCAGTAAAACGCCCGTCCATAAAAAACCCCGCTTCGGCGGGGTTTTTTATTGGGGTTGCCCCCGCTGACGAAGAATTCGCGGGATGGCGCGTCAGGTGTCGGCGTGCAGCACGTTGGCAGCGTAAAGGGTGTTTTCCAGCAGGGTGGCAATGGTCATGGGGCCGACGCCGCCCGGTACCGGGGTGATGTAAGCCGCACGCTCTGCTGCAGCGTCAAAATCGACATCGCCACAGAGTTTGCCGTCATCCATCCGGTTAATGCCTACATCAATGACGGTGGCGCCCGGTTTGACCCACTCGCCCTTGATGATGCCCGGTTTGCCCACTGCGGCCACCAGGATGTCTGCTTCCCCGACAAATTTCTCGAGATTGTCGGTAAATCGATGGCATACCGTTGTCGTGGCTCCTTTTAGCAGCAGTTCCATGCTCATGGGGCGACCGACAATGTTGGAGGCCCCGACAATAACTGCGTGCTGGCCTTTGTAGGGGGTGCCAATGGAGTCCAGCAGGGTGATGACGCCTGCCGGTGTGCAGGGCCGCAGGGTAGGCTTGCGCTGCATCAGGCGGCCGATGTTGTAGGGGTGAAAGCCATCTACGTCCTTGTCGGGCCGTATCTTTACCAGAATCGGATCAGCATCCAGGTGCGAGGGCAGGGGCAGTTGAACCAGTATGCCGTCAACGGCGGGGTTCTCGTTCAGCTCGTCAACCAGCGCTTCCAGTGCCGCCTGGGAGGTATCTTCCGGTAAATCATAGGACAGCGACAGGATGCCTGCCTGCTCGCAGGCCTTGCGTTTGTTGCCAACGTATACCTGGGAGGCCGGATCGTGACCGACCAGTACCACGGCCAGCCCGGGCGCTCTCAGGCCCTTCTGTTTTCTGGCTTCGACCCCGGCGGCCACCTGTTGCCGGACCTGTGCAGCAATTTCTTTTCCGTTAATCAGTTTGGCGCTCATGTTTCCGTCTTGTCGGTTTGGGCGTAAAAGTGAAGGCCGGGCATTGTCTCATGCTTCAGGGTTAACGCCAATGTAGAGGGGTGGTCGGGAACTCCAGCGGTTACAGGTGGTCACTTATAGGACTGTCTCGGCAAGGAATTTTCAATTCCGTGTTGACGGACGCGATCGGCGCCGGTAATATGCGCGCCAACTTTGCTGAGGCACTTGTTGTTCAGTTAACGGGGTATAGCGCAGTCTGGTAGCGCGCCTGCTTTGGGAGCAGGATGTCGGGAGTTCGAATCTCTCTACCCCGACCACTTTCTGGATATTCAGGTGGGCGAACGGTCAAGCGCCCGTAGCTCAGCTGGATAGAGCATCCGCCTTCTAAGCGGATGGTCGCAGGTTCGAGTCCTGCCGGGCGCGCCATCTCGTTAATCGCAGATTGGTACCGGACTCGCCGAACCAGCAAAGTTGAAGTAAGCAGTAGTGTGCCGGCAGGCACCTCCCTGATGTGGTGGACGTAGCTCAGTTGGTAGAGCTCAGGATTGTGACTCCTGCGGTCGAGGGTTCGAACCCCTTCGTCCACCCCACTTTTCCCCTTGTTTGTTTCCGAGCACCCTGATTCCCTGTTATGGTTCAGAGCTGCGCCGGATATGCGAGAGTGGCGGAATTGGTAGACGCACTGGATTTAGGTTCCAGTGGGGCAACCCGTGAGAGTTCTGATTTTCAAGGGTTTTCCTACTGTGGCACATCAAAATGTGTCAAAAATGTGCCAATACCGTGTTAAGCATTCTGGTTGAAGCTAGAAACTGACTAGGTAAAATGGGCACCAAGTTTCAAGGTTTGCACCGGTGGTGGAATTGGTAGACACGGTAGGTTTAGGTCCTACTGCCGCAAGGCGTGGGGGTTCAAGTCCCTCCCGGTGTACATTCAAGCCCCTCAGATTCGTTCTGAGGGGCTTTTCTCTTTCTAGAAGGGGATGATGAGGGTAGGGCGCTTTAGGGCTGTTCTACGTGCCTCCAAGCCTTCCCTTGGTGCACTCTAGTAATCGTTGCTCCAGCTATCCCGAATCGTCTTGCTAGTGCATTCCTGCCGTACTCAGGGTGTCTCGGTGTGTAATGTTCCCTGATAAACCTCACATCTTCATCTGTTAGTACAGAGTTGGTTAATTCTTCACCCTTCCGGGGTGTAATCAAACCGATATCGAGAGCATGTCTGATATTTCCTTGATTGCTGATCCATTCAAGGTTTTCTACGCGGTTGTTAATTTTATTGCCATCGATGTGATTGACTTGGCGTAGGTTATCAGGATTATCTAAGAAAGCTTCTGCTACCAATCTATGTACTCTGAAACACTTATATTCACCCTTTCTTCCGCCTATTCTCGTTGATAAGACTTTATAACCGTTTTTATTAGTGCCAAGTACTAAGATCTTTTTTGATGCTTTGCCAAACACTCTTCCATAGTTACTAATTAAAAATCTATCTTCATAACCTACTACGTCTTTCCATAATTCCCCGAATGTCGATATTCTTTTTATTGTTTGTGATTTCATGATAATTATCTCCTAATTAGATATATAGGAGTCTCATGAAATCTATATTTGTCAATAGACAAAAAATTACTTTAAATCAGTCCTGTATGATTGATTTAGTAGCTGCTCTACTAATAATTATATTTCTTCACCGGTCATTGCTTAGTTTAAGTAATTAATGGTGTCTGGATTCTTACGGTATTAATCCACATCTTAAAAAGCGTTACTTTTCGGTATCCAATGATCTATATTTCGACCTTATTGTTATGGACATTGCAGAAAGACACAGCGGGAAAGCGTGAGCGCTTGCGCTCTATAGTCAATTATTTCGGTTTTTGTGCCTGTTTCTGGAAGATCTGAAGTTGCTAATGGAGTTGCCTGTTTTGGTCTTCTTGATATTTTCAACACAATTAGGCCAACGTCCATTAATCATCTTAATAATCAATCTGTGGGCGGCTGTGTGGAATCCAGACAGCCCGCTGATCCTTTACGATTGTGCGCGGCCGTATGGCATCTGGTGATACTGTCCCCGACTCTTGATGATGTGGGAAGCGACTTTGTTTTTGTCGGTGGATTCTAGCGCTCACCAAAAATGAAGATAAGGTCTTGGTGGTAAAAAACGTAAAATGATCTAATCTGAATGAATAATTCTACGATCGATATACTAAATCGAAATGAAATATAATTAGTAAGAAGGCTCTTAAAGTGAAAAAATTTATATTCATATCTTTGTTGATGGTTTTTAGTTTATTTGTCCTTGTCGCTTTTGCTTACATATTTTTTGGTATTTTTCATAAGATTGGTGTCGATCTGTCAGATCAAGAAATATTTCGAGAAATAACATCTTTGTTTTTGGCTTCATTTGCGATTGTCACGACTTTAATCACACTTTTTGTGAATCTGGTATACGCAAGAAATAGATCAATCGTTGATAGGAATAGCAGTGTTAAGCCTTTAGTTCTATTAAGCAAAGCTATGCCTTCAGACAAATTCTACTCGGATTATCGACTTCGTCTTACTCTTCCCGATAATGAAGGTAGTAGAAGACGGGATTATCAGACTTTTAAGTGTACCGTTCATAATCACGGTCTTGGCATTGCACAAAAACTTGTTTTTATTGGCGAAGCAGGAGGTAGCCTTTATAAGGCAGAAGGTGTTCTGCCGGTACTGCATGTTAATTCAGAGGTGTCAATTACACTCCTCTACAATTATGGGAGGTTTCAAGACTTCTCCTTTTACCTAGGATTTAGGGATGTATACGGTAATTTGTATTTCGTGACCGCCATAAACTCCATGTCCAGCAAAGAAGAGATATTTGGGGAAGGTGGGAATGTCGTTTCAGGCGATACCGGGCTGCTAATAGAAGAGTCAAGTAAATTCTTTAAATTCCGGCGTCTCAAAAACGCGTATCTCGGAAATTCGACGACGATGTTAGATTGAGATTACCTTACCGGATATCTGTTCTCTTGCGTGTCTAGCAGTGTGCTAGGGTTTGGCTAACTCATTGGCAAAGGTAACGGTATGCAGATACCAACGCGAGTCAGGGAAGGGGTACAGCTACTGGCAGAGGATGCACTGATAGTGATTGGTGTCTCTCTTGCTATCGTCGGTGTGGTGGAGCTATCCGGCTGGTCCTCTAAGGAAATAGTACAAGACTACACCCCTCTACTCTTGGCTATGTTCTCCATTCTGGTCACTGTTACGGCACTCAGGCTGAATATCAAAGAGGGAAGGGATAGAGCAAAACAGGAAAGAGACCAAGGTGTGAGGCCGGTTCTTATCGCCAAGGCGGTTAACTACGATCATCGTCAAAAGGTTTTTGGTACGCGCCGAGATTTCCAGCTTATGCGGTGTTTTTGGAATATGCCCAACGGACCGAATGTCACCACTTTGTCCATGTCTGTAGAGAATGCGGGTCTCGGTGTGGCGCTCAACGTGAATGTTTTCCTCGTGTGTGAGAATGGTGATTTTTACAAGGCCACGTCTGAAATCGATAAAATTGCGGTTGGGGAGCTAGCATTCCTCCAAATATCTTATTGTCTCCCTTCAAGGGTAAAAAGAGTGATTACTAATCCAATCGACATTTTCGACAATGAACACTACTGTAAGCATCACTTTTTTGGAAAGGATCATGAAAGTTCAGACCAGTTAATAGAATCGAATCACTACATTTCAGAATTGAGTGAAGCCGAGAATAGGGCTCTGACTAAAGCGCTAAGTCTTGATCCTTTGACGCCAGAAAACAGCATAGGAAGAGAAGTAGTAAACCATTAGGGGAATATAGAACATAGGATAGCTAATTCATGAGGGACATACCTGAATGGTTGAAGAGATTCAGCGTTGAAGTTGTTAATGATCTATTACTAGTTTTCGTAGTTGCTCTGGTTTTTCTTGGTGCAGCCGCACTAGCCGGTGTGAATGCTATAGATTTCCTTAGTGAGT
>JGI12577J12838_1000452_pt1 | contig 10102 bp, 6 predicted proteins | sample TtanPargueraPR_3_FD_12838 | JGI IMG/M metagenome (IMG submission 12838)
GCCGGCGCTACATCATCATGAGCACCCACGCCAGCCACTACGACATACCGGTCAGTTTTGTGTCGCTGCCAGGTTCAATCCGCATGCTCGCCAAAAAAGAGCTGTTCAGCATTCCCCTGCTGGGCCAGGCTATGAGAGCCGCCGAGTTTCCCTCTATTGACCGTTCCCGTCGCAACCGGGCGGTGAAGGATCTGGAGAAAGCCCGTCAGATGATGGAAAGTGGCATTGTGTTGTGGGCAGCCCCGGAAGGCACCCGTTCTCCGGACGGTCAGCTGTTACCCTTCAAGAAAGGCTGCTTTCACCTGGCCCTGGATACTCAGGCTGTGATTGTACCGGTGGCGATTCGGGGGATTCATCGGGTGCTGCCCGCGCGCACCTGGCAGATTAACCTGGGGCAGCCGGTGGATGTGCGGGTGGGCACCCCCATCGACACGGCAGGAAAAAGCAAGGACGACATTGCGGAGATTATGGCGGGCTTGCGGGAGAATCTGGAGGAATTACTGGGCAATGGCGAGGCAGAATAAGCTGCCCCGCCGGCGATGCTCAGGCGGCGGAGACCACGGTAGAGAACAGATAGCCGGTGTAACCGATGTAAACGGCCAGCAGCAGGGCACCGTCAACCCTCGATACGAGCTTGCGCCAACCGGTCAGGCCGAAGCCCATGACCAGAAGCGCCAGAGTCAGGCCCAGCATTAACGTCCAGTCCCGATACAGCACCTCAGGGTCTACCGACAACGGTTGAATCGCCGCGGCGAGCCCCACCACGGCCAGGGTGTTGAAGATGCCTGAGCCCAGGATGTTGCCCAGAATCAGGTCGTGCTCGTTCTTCTTCACGGCGGCAATAGCTGATGCCAGCTCCGGCAGTGATGTGCCGATAGCCACAATGGTCAGGCCTATGATCAGATCACTCACACCCAGGCTCTGGGCAATAGCGACCGCACCCCAAACCAGAAGCCTTGAACTGACAATCAGCAGAATCAGCCCGATTACCAGCCAGATAAGTGCGGTTTTCAGGGGCATGGGGTGGGCAACGATTTCGGACTCAGCATCCCCTCCAAGCGGGTCAGCTTTGCCACGTATCCCCTGATAGATGGACCAACCCATTACCGCGGCAAAGACGCCCAGAAGCACCCAGCCATCCAGTCGGCTCAGCTCTCCGTCGATCAGTTGCGCACCGGCAATCAGAGTGAGTACGACCAGTAGTGGCAGTTCTTTGCGGATGACCTGTGAGTGCACGGCGATCGGCGCGATGATGGCGGTCAGGCCAACAATCAGGGCGATGTTGGTGATATTGGAGCCATACCCGTTTCCGAGAGCCAGGCCGGGGTTGCCGTCAGACGCAGCCATGGCNGAGACCGCAAGTTCCGGAGCAGAGGTGCCGAANCCGATAATGACCATGCCNATCAGNAGCGTAGGCATGCCNAGGTGTTTCGCGGTGGCGGCGGCTCCTTCCACAAATTTGTCCGCGCTCCAGACCAGCAGGATCAGGCCGGCAANAACGGCACCGATGGCCATCAACATAGAGAAACCTCAANNAGATTAACGTCGGAAACNCCGGCCCANGGCCCGGAGNNNAGTGTTTGGCGCACAAGATACCGTATTANGGGGCGATTGGTCAGCACTNAGATGCGCNCCNTTGCAGGTAANTACGGATGATCCAATGGTTGGNCTNACGGGGTATCAGACTAAAGTGGCGCTGATATTGTTAACAAAACACGAGACAATCCCGGCAAAACGATAAGATGACGGGCAATGTGCCAACACACCGGTAATCGCACCACTGGTGCCAGCAGTGCCCGCAACCGACACGCATCAATTGATAATCGCAATTTATTCTTTCGGCGAAAATCGGGATAATTGCGCGCAATTTCAGACCGGAAGCTCACGGCAGCGCCGTCTACCTCGCGCCAGGCCGGCTTCCGACAGGCCACTTTGCTGATCGTGGAGTGGCAGCAGGCTTCAACACTAAGCTAGGGTGAAAACCAATGGCCGTTAGACAGGCAGATGTAGTGCTGGTCGGTGGGGGCGTCATGAGCGCGACCCTCGGCATGATGCTCAGGCAGCTGGATCCGTCCCTGGACATCGTCATGGTGGAACGTCTTGACCACGTTGCCCATGAGAGCACCGACGGATGGAACAATGCAGGTACCGGGCATGCCGGTTACTGCGAGCTGAACTACACCCCCGAAACCGATGATGGCGATGTCGAGATTGAGCGGGCGTTGAAAATCAATGCCCAGTTCGAGGTGTCGTTGCAGTTCTGGTCTTACCTGGTGGAGCAGGGCATCCTGCCGGAGCCGACTTCTTTCATTAATCGTACGCCACACCAGAGTTTCGTCTGGGGCGAGAAAGACGTGGCGTTTCTAAAGCGCCGTTACGAGCGTCTGAGTGGGCACCACCTGTTCCAAGAAATGGAATACACGGAAAGCCCGGAGGATCTCGAAGAGTGGATGCCGCTGGTAGTTCGCCACCGTGATCCTATGCAGCGTGTGGCCGCGACCCGAATCAAACATGGTTCCGACGTGGATTTCGGTTCACTGACCCGAAGCATGGTGAAATGGCTGGAAACCCAACCCAACTTTGAGCTGATGCTCAGCAGCCCGGTGCACTACATTGATCAGCGCGACAATGGCCGCTGGAAACTGCGGGTGAAAAACCAGAAAACCGGCGAACTGACCAAGCTGGAAGCCGGCTTCGTGTTTCTCGGTGCTGGTGGTGGCGCGCTGCCGTTGCTGCAGAAGTCTGGCATTGATGAGGCCCGCGGTTACGGTGGCTTCCCAGTCAGTGGTCAGTGGCTGGTGTGCCAGAAGCCGGACATCGTCAAGGAGCACCATTCCAAAGTGTACGGTAAGGCACCGATTGGCGCGCCGCCGATGTCTGTCCCGCACCTGGATACCCGCATCATCAATGGCGAACCTGCCCTGCTGTTCGGACCGTTTGCTGGCTTCACCACCCGCTTCCTGAAGCAGGGCTCCATCTTCGATCTGATTGGTTCGGTGCGCGCTACCAACCTGCGCCCGATGCTGTCAGTCAGCAAGAGCAATATGGACCTCACCCGTTATCTGATCGGCGAAGTGTTCCAATCCCATGCCGACCGTGTGAATTCCCTGCGCAACTTCTTCCCGGATGCCCGCGAAGATGACTGGAAGTTGCAGATGGCTGGCCAGCGGGTGCAGATTATCAAGCAGACCGAAGAGGGTGGTGGCAAGCTTGAGTTCGGCACCGAGATTGTCGCAGCCAAAGACGGCACCCTCGCCGCCTTGCTGGGTGCCTCTCCCGGGGCTTCTACTGCGGCTAACGCCATGATCAATGTGCTTGAGCGCTGCTTCCCGGAGAAGATCAAGAGCGAGCAGTGGCAGTCCCGCATGAAGGAGCTGGTGCCATCCTATGGCCAGTCTCTGGTGGATAATGAGGAGCTGCTGAATCAGGTACGTGAGCGTACGTTGAAAACCCTGAAACTGGGGTAACTGGCTGAGTTCACTGCACAGTTTTTTTATTCTGGAAAGGCGCCAAATCCTGTATTTGGCGCCTTTTTTGATGGCCCCCGTCGAGTGAAAGTTGCGATTTGCAGCTAACAGGTTCAGTCTGAAAGACCAACCCTGACGAGGAGAGAGACTGTGACTGAACAGAACTACAATCCCGAGAAAGGGTATGTTGCGTTGCTGGGCTGGAGCCTGAACGCGGTTGAAGCAGCTGACAAGTTTGACCGCCGTTATGTCGTCGTGGCACCAGACTGGGCGGAAGCCTACTGCACAGAACATAACATTCCATATGTACCCTGGAACTTTGAGCGTTTGAACGACCGATCCTTCGAGATCGCCCAAACGCTGAAGGACATGGGCGTTAGCGTAGCCATTCCCCTGTTTGAAGAAACCGTTGAGTGGGCCGGAGCCATCAACTCGGTTCTGATGAATAACCCGAGGCTGTTTGGGCAAGCCATGTTACTGCGTGACAAAGCCCTGATGAAGCGGCGAGCTCAGCTTGGTGGTATCCGTGTTGGTATCTTCGAGGAAGCCCATGATCGAGAGGATGTGGTCCGATTTCTGAAGCGGGTAAACCAGACCTTGCTGAAACTGGACGGCGACCCCAACGATCCGATTCACCTCAAGGCCTTTGATAAGGCGGGCTGCCTGGGGCATCGGGTGATTCGAACCCCGGATGAAGTGGATACCATTCCGGAAGAGGAGTTTCCGGTGTTGATGGAATCCCATCTGGACGGCTGGGAGTTTGCCGTCGAGGCGTGGATCCACAATGGCAAGATCTGTTTCCTCAATATTTCCGAGTATGTCACTCTCGGCTACTCCGTGTTCGTGCCTGCCACGCCGGATCTGGAGAAATACCGGGCGCAGATCACCTCCGAGATTGAGAAGCTGATCAAGACCTTCGATATCGACTTCGGCTTTGTTCACCCGGAGTACTTTGTTACCAGTGATGGCACCATGTACTTTGGCGAAGTGGCCTATCGCCCGCCAGGGTTCAAGGTGTTTGAGTTGCTGGAGCGTGCGTACGGCTTCAATGCCTACCAGGCTCTGATTCTGGCCTTCGACCCGAAAACCACGGAGCAGGAGCTGAAGTCCTTTTTCCCGAAAGAAGTGGTGGACGCCAAGGGGTATGCGGGTTGCTTTGGTGTGTATCCGCGCCGTCGCGTGGTCAGTCGTCTGGAAATACCGGAGGAAACCGAGAACCACGACTACTTCGAGTCTCATGAACTGACGCCGCCGCTGGAAGAAACGGTGACCAAGCGCACCGCCTTTGGTACGCATTGGGGGCTGGTGTACTTCTTCGGTGAGGATCCTTACATCATGAGGGACCTGCTCAAACATCAGGAAGACCTGGATTTCTATGTATAATCGAACCATGCATTAACAAAAAGGGTTTGATGCAGGCCCTGAGGAAACTCGATTGAGTGAATACCAATCGGCCAGCCCGATGCCCGCGGTTAACCTGGACAAACTGGTTCAGAAACTGGACGAGTCTGTCCAAGAGCTTGGTGAGAGCCGGTCCTTTGCGAAGGCGGGCAAACTCCCCAGGCTCTTTGATGTGGCCCGCAGGGTGTTGCTTCAACCGGGAGGCTGTGAGGCTATTGAAGCCCGTGCACGGGAATTGGAAGATGCTGGAGTGTTTGCTGGCACAGACTGGGCCGAGCCATCCATTCTGTTGCCTGCCTTGACCCCCCATTCTCTTCAGAGTCTGAACGCCGATACGGTGGTCATCGAAGCCCTGAGTGAGTTGCGATTATTGGCGGTGGCCCGAGGTTCTTATACGCACCCGACGGTGTCGGCGGAGCAGGCTCACCATTACCTGACCCAGGTGTTGGCCATCAATCTGGGGCTGTTGTTTGGCATGACCGGTGAAGCGGAGCGTGCTCAGGGCAGGTTGGCGCGGATTTCGCAGTCGTTGGTGCAGTATGTGGCCAGGCACATTGGCTACGAGAATGTCATCGACAGCCTGATAGACGAAATCTGGCGCATATTGGAGCAACGTCCCATACGTGTGAGTGACGTGCGCCGGATGATTACCCAAATTGCGATCTGCAGAGCCGATCCGAACGTTGATCTCGGTACTGCGGGCCGGGGGGCGGATCGGCTGATATCTAGTCTGTACGGACCTAGCCGGGCGTGCGGTGAGGATCCCGGTACGCAGGTGTATCAACAACGACTGGAATCGATGGATGCCGGCGCGCTGCAGAATGAGGCGACTGGGCTTGCCCGCTCGATGCACGATACCGGGCTTGTGTCACCTTATCATGCTGTTTTTGTGCGCTTTGTCCGGGAAGACCATGACGCGCTGTTGACGGAAGCTCTTGGACTATCAAGTACCGGCCGGGACTGCCTGCTGTGTTATCGGGAGTTGGTGCAGGCACTGATCGATACCTCCGTTTTCCCTGAGACCGCTCAAGGCTTGTATGGCCTGACGCTCATGTTGGAGCGGGGTATTTTGTACCAGCCGCCGGTGGCACCGGCGCTCTGGCGTCAGGTCCGGTTGTCCCTGTGCCCCCAAGCCCGGGAGAGGCTTCAGTTGGCTTATGGGTATGCGCCGGGACCATTGGCGTGGTTGACCCAGGGCGTGTTGAGCGTGCTCGGCCAGCCGTTGGGCGTTGGCCAAGGCAATAATCCGACCTGTCAGTCGGCCAGGGCTCTGTCCATGTGGGCTTACAACGATCCAGACTATCTCCTGCAAATGGTTGCCTGGGCGGCCCGTGATAATGAAATTATCATGCACTTTGAAGGGCAGCCGGTGTCCTCCTTGCAAAGTGTGGGAGGAGTAGCTTCAGAGGTAAGCCTGGATCTGGATCCTGTATCACTGGTGGTGGTGCCACACCTCGACCGGATCTATGCGGAAATGGGGCGCCGGTGCAGTGACCGGGCGGGAGACCCGCACAAATGGGTAAACCCGGAATTCCACGGCTGGTCCTCGGGCCGAGGCTTTGCCATTAATGTCGATGTAGCCACCGGCAAGCTCATTGACCTGGACGGATTCATCCGGCACTTCTACGCTAGCTACCATCCTTACTACAACGGCAACCAGCCATTAATCCACCCGCAGCCCGCGGGAATCGCAGTGACTGACAGCGCAGCGCGCTTCATCGGTTGGCATGCAATCACCATTTTGAGGGTTGCCCTTGATCCGGAGCATCGGATGCGGGTTTACTTCTTCAATCCCAATAACGACAGTGGCCAGAACTGGGGCGATGGCGTTCAGGTAAGTACCGCCGGGCATGGTGAGCATTTTGGTGAGTCGTCACTGCCCTTTGAGCAGTTCACGTCACGTCTTTATATTTATCATTACGACCCGCTGGAACGGGGTGAACCCGCTGAAGTACACGACGAAGAGTTACTGAGTGTGATGCAGGGAATCTACCGTAGTTGGGGGGCGGATCGCCTGCCGTCGGAAATGCTTCAGGCAGAGTCCCCGTCCACAGACAAGTAAGCCATTCAGACAGCCGAGAGGGTGTGCATGGAGAAGCAGCAGGGGCAAACGAGCAATGGCGCCGAGGTCTTCATCCGGGCGCTTGAGAACGAAGGCGTTAAGTATATTTTTGCGGTACCCGGCGAAGAGAATCTCGCCTTCCTGGAAGCGTTACGCAATTCCAGTATCCGCCTGGTGCTGAACCGGCATGAACAGGCTGCCGGCTTTATGGCGGCGACCTATGGGCGACTGACTGGCCAGGTGGGAGTTTGCCTGTCCACGCTCGGGCCGGGCGCCACCAACCTGGTGACGGCTGCCGCCTACGCCCAGCTGGGCGGCATGCCCATGATGATGATTTCCGGCCAGAAGCCCATCAAGTCCTCCAAGCAGGGGCTGTTCCAGATTCTGGATGTGGTAGATCTGATGCGGCCGCTTACCAAATACACTCGCCAGATCAGCAACGCCAACACCATTCCCGCCAAGGTTCGTGAAGCGGTTCGCCTTGCCTCGGAAGAGCGCCCCGGAGCTGTGCACCTGGAGTTGCCCGAGGACATTGCCGAGGAGTCCGCCGAAGCGGGCATTCATATCTTTAATCCCAGTGATGCCCGTCGGCCAACGGCCAGTGAGAAGAGCCTGGACATGGCCTGCGACATGCTGCGCAGGGCCCATCATCCACTGATCATGATTGGCGCCGGCGCCAACCGTAAACGGGTGTCCAAAGCCTTGCTGCACCTGGTGGATGTGACGGGCATTCCGTTTTTCACCACTCAGATGGGTAAGGGTGTGATTGATGAGCGTCATCCCCGTTACATGGGCAATGCAGCCCTGTCCGCCGGCGATTTCGTTCACTGTGCCATCGACCGGGCGGATCTGGTGATCAACGTCGGCCATGATGTAGTGGAGAAGCCGCCGTTCTTTATGACTCCGGGCGGTAAAAAAGTCATCCATGTGAATTTCAGCGGGGCCGATGTCGACCCGGTGTATTTTCCGCAGCATGAGGTGGTGGGTGACATTGCCAACAGTGTGGAGTACATGGCCGAGCACTGCGGACAATGTGCCAACCACGATTTCACCGGCCTGATGGAAGTGAAGCAGGCGGTCGACAAACATCTTCAGGAGCGGGCCACTGATGACCGTTTTCCGGTGATTCCCCAGCGCATTGTCCACGATGTCCGATCGGTGATGCCGGATGATGGCATCATTGCGCTGGATAACGGCATGTACAAACTCTGGTTTGCCCGCAACTACCCGGCTTACGACAACAACACCGTGCTACTGGACAATTCCCTGGCCTCCATGGGCGCGGGCCTGCCCAGCGGCATGATGGCGGCCATGCTTTATCCGGAGTTGAAGGTTATGTCGATCTGCGGCGATGGCGGCTTCATGATGAACAGCCAGGAGCTGGAGACGGCTGTTCGCCTTGGGCTGAACCTGGTCGTGCTGATCATCAACGACAGCGCGTACGGCATGATCAAATGGAAGCAGGGGCAGAATGGCTATGAAGATTTCGGCTTGGATTACCGCAACCCGGATTTCGTGAAATACGCGGACTCCTACGGTGCAGTTGGCCACAGGGTTGCCCGTACCGAGGAATTACGCCCGACTCTTGAGCGCGCACTGGAGGCCGGGGGGGTGCATCTGGTGGATGTGCCGGTGGACTACAGCGAGAACCGGCGAGTCTTTGATGAAGAGCTGGCGGAGCTCACCTGCCGGCTTTAGCCGGCCTGGGCAGCTCCGCGCAGCATGGCCTGTAACAGTTCCTCTGCGTCAAACTTGGTCAGGGCCTCGTTGGCCCCGACCTGGTTGGCGTAGCTCAGGCTCATCTCACTGTTCAGTGAAGTATGCAGGATGATGTAGGGTTGCTGGAGGCTAGCATTATCCCGGATATCGAAAGTAAGCTCGTAGCCATCCAGGCCCGGCATCTCAATGTCACTCACCAGGATGTCGATCGGGTGCCCTAACTCATGCTCCCGGAGAAGAACCTGCAGAGCTTCGTCGCCATTGGCGGTCACGTGATAGCTGATGTCTTTGCTGTCGAGGACGTCAGACAGCTGCTTTCGGGCCACCTGAGAGTCATCCACCAAGAGGATGTTCAGGGATTTGAGTGTCTCGCTCTGTACATCCGTAAGAGCCACGGTCTGGGCGTCGAGCGATTCCGGGTAGACCTTGGCGAGGAGTAGCTCGACATCCAGCAACTGGATAATGTCGCCATCCACATCCAGCAGGCCGGTAATAAAGGCGTTGGCGCCCAGGGCCTTGGGCGGCGGCATCACGCTCTTCCAGTCTGTCTCGATGATCTGCTGAACACTGCGCACCAGAAAGCCGATTTCCTGGCGCTGAATGTCAGTAACAATGATGGACGCTTTCGCCTGCTCTTCGCGGGTGAGGGCCGGGTAGCCCACGGCTGCGGACATATCGATGACCGGCACGGCCGAGCCTCGGAAGGTTGCGGTTCCGATCACGGCGTGATGGCTATGGGGTAGCTTGGTTAGCCGCTGAAACGGGAGAATTTCCCGGATTTTCAGGGTGCCAATGCCAAACAGCCGCGATCCGAACAGGCGGAACAGAAGGAGTTTCTGGGACTGCTTCGCTTTGCTGGACATAAACCGATCCTTGCAAAAAAGATGAAAGCTCCTTGCTGAGCTTGCTGTCACGATTGGTGCTCTGAGANATGAAACAAGGCGCCAGCGATCAAAAGGTTATGTAGCAATAATAGCAGCTTTATGCTCAGCGATTCGTCATCAGCTTTGTATCAAATGGTGACAGGTCTTTTGACAGTTCGCCTACCAGGGCAGGTTTGTAATCACCAACCAGCCGGTGCCAACGCTAGTGGCGATGGCAACCAGAGCCAGCAGCCCGTCCCGGGCGACAATGGACAGCCCGAACGCCATCAGCGCCAGGCCACCGCCATTGGCACTGAAGGGGATAAGTTCCATCATCGGCATGGCAGCGGCCACCGCCATGCAAATCAGTGCCATCAGATACTGGCCAGCCCCGGAAACCAACCAGGGCAAGCGCCGCCGGGTCCAGTGATCGACAAATGCCGCAGGTTTGTCTGCCCATTGCAGGCCCTTAAACAGTGTCTGTTTTGAAATATGGCGGTTCGATAAACGGGAGGGAATCCAGACTGAGCGGCGCTGGAACAGCAACTGCCCCAAGGTGAGCAGAACCAGCAAGCCCAGTAAGGTGGGTA
>JGI12577J12838_1000454_pt1 | contig 10079 bp, 10 predicted proteins | sample TtanPargueraPR_3_FD_12838 | JGI IMG/M metagenome (IMG submission 12838)
CGGTGGCCGGGTGATGGTGTATGACACCGGGCCCGAAGTTACGGGCGTCTACTCCGCCGCCGATTCGGTGCTGGTGCCGAATCTTCGGGCAATGGGCGTCGAGGTTATTGATCTGCTGGTCTTGAGCCATGCGGATAATGACCACGCCGGCGGTCTCGAGACGTTGTCTGAGCACTTCGCGATCAAAAGGGTGATTTCCGGAGAGCCTGCTCTTATTACCGGGCGGGTGCCGGTGACGGTGGAAGGTTGTCGCCCGGGGAATATCCGGTGGCCGGGTCTGGTGATGTCGCTGTGGCAAAATCCGTTGCCTGCGGNCGGGAATGACGCTTCGTGCGTGATACGCGTNTACCACCCGNCCAGCAACAGCGANTTCGTATTGACCGGGGACATCAGCCGGAAGGTTGAGCAACTGATGCTCGGTGGCGGCGGCCCAGAGTGGCTTGAGAACCGCGTTGCGCAGCGGGTGGTGCTGGCGCCACACCATGGCAGCAAAACTTCATCTTCAACACGCTGGGTACAGGCGGTGGCGCCGGATCAGGTGATCTACACAGCGGGCTACCGGCACCATTTCGGGCATCCGCATGCGGAAGTAACCGGTCGGTACCGCGCCAGTGGTGCCGTGCCATTGAACACGGCCTGCTCCGGCCAGATCACACTCAGGTTCGCAGATTCAGGCCTGCTTATAAGTGAGCTCTGGCAGACACAGCCTTTCTGGATAGCGTCTCCGGGGCTTGCCAGGAGTGAATGTAAAATACCGTGACAATCCGGGTGTGGCCTGCACCGACAGCTATGCTAAAGTAGCGCGGCTTGTAACTAATCAGGGAGATCAAGCGTGTTCGAGCTGTTGAAAGCCGGTGGCATCCTGATGGTGCCCATTGTTGCCTGTTCCATCCTGGCACTTGCCATCATTCTGGAACGAATCTGGACCTTGCGGGCCTCTCGGGTCGCGCCCCCGCAGTCTATTAACGAACTCTGGCGCTGGATCAAGAAAAAAGAGCTTAACGGTCGCAAGCTGAAAGCCTTGCAGGCATCTTCGCCACTTGGCCGGATTCTCGCCGGCGGCCTGATCAACGCCAAACATGGTCGCGAGATCATGAAAGAAAGCATCGAACACGAGGCCAGCCAGGTTATCCACGAGCTGGAGCGTTTTCTGAATCCCCTGGGCACTATCGCCACAATCACGCCACTGTTGGGCCTTTTGGGTACCGTTATCGGCATGATCAAAGTGTTTGCCGAAATCCAGTTGGCCGGCGTCGGCAATGCTGGCAACCTGGCCGGAGGCATTTCCGAGGCATTGATCACCACTGCGGCTGGCCTGAGTGTCGCCATTCCTGCTCTGATCTGTCACCGCTATTTCATCCGTCGCGTAGACGAATTGGTGGTCAACATGGAGCAGGAAGCCATCAAACTGGTGGAAGTGGTCCACGGAGACCGCGAAATCGACGTTGAAGGAGCCTGAACGCCGTGAAGTTCAAGCGCCAACGAAGCCAGGAAGTCGGGGTAGATCTGACGCCACTGATTGATGTGGTGTTCCTGCTGCTGATTTTCTTCATGGTGTCGACCACATTTACCCGGGAGAGTCATCTGCAGGTGGAGCTTCCGGAAGCCAGTGCAGAGCCGGCAGCTCCGTCTGAGGTCCGGCAGATTGATGTGGTGATCAATGCCGAGGGCCAGTACTTTCTGAACGACCGACCACTGGTTAACAATCGCCGGGAAACCCTCGAGCGTGGCGTCAGTGAGCTGGCCGAAGGCGACAACAGCCTGCAGTTCATCATCACTGCAGACGCCCAAACCCCCCATGAATTTGTGGTGCGGGCCATGGATGTTGCCGGTCGCCTGGGGTTCGCCAAGCTGAGCATAACCACAGAGCGGGAGGCTGAAAGCCAGTGATGCAGACAAGGCCGGAGCCGCTCAAGACGCCACCTGCCGGTAGCTGGACCACCTACAAACGCCTGCTCAAGTACGTCAAGCCTTTCTGGTTTGCGTTCTCCCTCGCCGTGTTCGGAAACATCATTTACGCCGCTGCATCCACCGGGATGGCCGCGGCGATGGAATATGTGATCACGGCGATCGAGAATCCGTCCGACCAGAACCGGATGTTGCTGACCGGGCTGATCGTGGGTGTATTTGCCTTCAGAGGCGTTGGTACGTTTTTCAGCCAGTATTTTATCAGCTACGTTGGGCGTAACGTGATCAACGCCTTACGCAACGATGTGTTTGATCGACTGATGTCTTTACCGTCCCGGTACTACGATGAAAACGCATCCGGGCGTCTGGTCTCAAAGCTCACCTTTAACGTCGAGCAGGTCGCGGATGCTGCGACCAATGCGGTGACTATCACCCTTCGCGAAGGGCTGACCATACTGGGTCTGCTCGGCTTCATGCTGTACACCAACTGGAAGTTGACCCTGATTTTTCTTACTGCCGGTCCGGTCATTGGTCTGGTAGTGAATTATGCCAGCAAACGGTTTCGTCGAATCAGNAAGCGTATTCAGGGTTCCATGGGCGATATCACCCATGTGGCCTCCGAGTCGATCACCGGATACCGGGTGGTNCGNACCTTCGGAGGCGAAGATTATGAACGGGAGCGGTTTCGTGAGGTCAGTGCCCGTAACCTGAAACAGAGCCTGAAAATGGCTTCTACTCAGGCGATCAGTGTCCCGGTCATTCAGGTGCTGGTGGCTTTTGCTATCGCCGCGCTGGTGTGGACCATGCTTGCGCCGGAGATTCGGGGTGAGATGTCGACTGGTCAGCTGATTGCGTTCATCACCGCGGCGACGACGATGGCCAAGCCCATTCGCCAGGTCACTTCCGTGCACGCCAAGATTCAGAAGGGTGTGGCGGCTGCGTTTGATGTGTTCGAGACCATGGATGAAAAGCCGGAAGAGGACCAGGGCTCCTACAACCCGCAGCGGGTCAAAGGCGACATCACATTTGACCAGGTGTCTTTCCGTTACCGGGATCAGCTCGACAATGTGCTTGAAGGGATAACCATCGATATTCCAGCCGGCCAGAGTGTCGCACTGGTGGGCCGGTCAGGCAGTGGTAAGTCGACCATGGTCAGCCTGTTACCCCGTTTCTACGAGTACACCGGGGGAGCTATCCGCATTGATGACCATGAACTGAAGGAGTTTTCGCTTCAGTCCCTGCGTGCCCAGATTGCTCTGGTGAACCAGAACGTGGTGCTGTTCAACGACACCATCGCCGCCAACATTGCCTACGGTTCCCTGCGCGACTGCAGCCGGGAAGAAATTATGGAAGCGGCTGAAAAGGCCCACGCGCTCGAGTTTATCAACCGCATGCCGGAAGGGCTCGACACCATGATTGGCGACAATGGTGTGATGCTTTCCGGTGGCCAGCGCCAGCGTCTTGCGATTGCGCGGGCCATCCTCAAGGACGCCCCAATTCTCATTCTGGATGAGGCGACATCGGCGCTGGATACGGAATCCGAACGCCATATTCAGGAAGCGCTGGAAACGGTTATGCAGGGCCGTACCACNCTGGTGATCGCACACAGGCTATCCACCATTGAGAAGGCCGACCGGATTCTGGTNATGGACAATGGCCGCATTGTTGANTCCGGAAGTCATNGTGAGCTGTTGGCTGCGGGTGGNGCATATGCCCAGCTGCATCAGATTCAGTTCAGCGAGCACGCATGAGCACCAGCCTGGTTGACCGGCTTTGGTACGGGCANGGCAGGCCTCTTGCACTGCTCACACCACTGGCCTGGTTATATCGGGCGGTGTCTGAGGCCAGGCGCCGAAAGGCCTGGCATGCGCGAAACGAATTGCTGCCGGTCCCGGTTGTGGTGGTGGGCAATATCACCGCTGGCGGCACTGGTAAGTCACCTCTCACTGCCAGCCTGGTTCAGTGCATGAATCAACATGGCTGGAAACCGGTGATTCTCAGCCGTGGCTACGGAGGTAAAAGCTCTCAGTACCCCTTACTGGTCGCTGACGGGACCCCGGCGGGTATCTGTGGTGACGAACCCCTGATGCTGGCACGGTCCACCGGATGCCCGGTGGTGGTTGACCCGGATCGCTGTCGTGGGGCTCGCTGGGCGTTGGAGAATGGCCTGGGCGATGTACTGATCTGTGACGATGGCCTGCAGCACTACCGTCTGCCCAGAGACATTGAACTGGCAGTATTTGATGCCCGGCGTGGCACTGGAAACGGTGCCATCATTCCGGTCGGTCCGCTGCGGGAGCCGGTTGAACGGTTGAACGGTGTCGACTTTGTCGTTCTTAACGGAGCGGAGTTTCCGGAGGCTGGCGAGACCATCGAGAGCTTTGCCGGCGTTGATCATCCGGAGATTCATGCCATGGAGCTGGTGCCCTCGGCTCTGGTGAATCTGAATTCCGGTGAGACCTTGTCGCCGGGGCAGCTTGACGGTAAACCGGTACGGGCGGTGGCGGGTATCGGTAATCCCGGTCGATTTTTCGATACCCTCCGGACTCTTGGCGCTCACGTCAATGAAGTGCCCTTTCCTGACCATCATCATTTTCGCCCCGAAGACCTGGCGTCGGGCGCTCTCGAATGGTTGGTAATGACGGCCAAAGATGCAGTGAAGTGCCAAGGCTTTGCCCCGGATAACGCCTGGGTCTTGACGGTTCAGGCCCGGTTGTCGGAACCTTTTGAACAGCATTTTCTGGAACGGCTCAGAGCCTGCTCTGGCCAGTTGCAACCTGATATCAGCGAGGAATCGAACCATGGATAAAAAACTGCTGGCCATGTTGGCCTGCCCGGTGTGCAAGGGTGAGCTCAAGCTCAACGATGCCCGCACCGAGTTGATTTGCTACCAGGATGCCATGGCGTTCCCTATTCGTGAGGGGATTCCGGTTATGCTGGCGGTTGAAGCCCGCACCCTCAGCACAGACGAGCGCCTCGACAAACACTGAGTCACCCGCAGGACGCAACCATGTCATTTACCGTTGTCATTCCCGCCCGATACGCTTCCAGCCGTTTGCCCGGCAAACCTCTGGCCATGATTGCCGGCAAGCCGATGATCCAGCATGTCTGCGAGCGGGCGAATGAGAGCCGCGCCAGCCGCGTGGTGGTCGCGACCGACGATGCCCGTATCGAGGAGGCGTGTCTTGGTTTTGGTGCAGAAGTCATCATGACCTCGCCCCATCATGCCAGTGGCACAGACCGCCTTGAAGAAGTGGCGAGGAAGCTGCAGCTGGATCCGGATCATCGCGTGGTCAACGTTCAGGGGGACGAGCCTCTGATACCGCCTGAACTGATCAATCAGGTTGCCGATAACCTTGAACAGTACCAGGAGGCCGCCATCGCAACACTGTGCGAGCGGATTCACGATGCCCGCCAGGTGTTCAACCCCAATGTTGTGAAAGTGGTGTTCGATGCCCGGGGCATGGCTCATTATTTCAGTCGGGCACCGATTCCCTGGGCCAGGGACTTCTGGCCAGCGGGGGCTGCTACCCAGGACGTGGACCTTCCGGATGGCATCGGCTATTTCAGGCACATTGGCATCTATGGTTATCGTGCCAGTGTGCTCAGTGAGTTTGTTACCTGGCTGCCGGCCCCCACCGAACGGGTGGAATCCCTGGAACAGTTGCGGGCACTCTATAACGGCGCTCTTATTCATGTGGATGTGGCGGACCGGCCTCCTGCTCCGGGGGTAGATACCGAAGAGGATCTGGCCCGTCTGCGGGCGCTGATGGAAAAAGGGGGTGCCCGTGGCTGATCGTGTAAGCGTGCTGTTTGTCTGCCTGGGCAATATCTGTCGTTCTCCCAGTGCCGAGGGCGTTTTTCGCCACCTCGCCCGGGAACAAGGCCTGTTCGGCAGACTGCATATTGATTCCTGCGGCACCGGCAACTGGCATATCGGTAAATCTCCGGACGAGCGGGCAACTGCCGCCGCGGCGCGCCGTGGTATCGACATCAGCGACCTTCGTGCCCGCCAGTTCCGTGCAGAAGATCTGGATCAATTTGACTATGTGCTGGTGATGGATCGGTCTAATCTCGCGGATGTTCGAGAGGTCTGGCACCAGAATGGGGGCACGGAGCCGCGCTTGTTTCTGGATTACGGTGACTCCCGGTTGGCCGAGGTGCCCGATCCTTACTACGGCGGAGAGGATGGATTTGAGCACGTGCTTGATCTGATTCATGACGCCAGTTCCGGCCTCCTGGACGAAATCCGGGGGCGGCTGGCTTGAGTCAGGATCTGCAGATTCAGGAGTGGGCCAGCCTTCAGGGATTGAATACCCTGGCTGTGCCGGTAACGGCCCGATACCTGGTGGAAGTCGAAAATTCGGATCAGCTCAAACAGGCGCTTTCCTGGGCCTGTAACCACGAACAGTCCATTCTGGTACTGGGCGGTGGCAGTAATCTGGTGTTTGCCGGCGATTATCCCGGCCTGGTCATCCGGATGGCACTGCGTGGCCGAAGCTGGGAGCAGGTAGACGATCACGGCGCGGTACTGGTGTTGAAAGCCGGTGAGAACTGGCACGAGGCTGTGCTTTACGCCGCCCGTTCCGGTTATCGCGGGATCGAGAACCTGGCGTTGATCCCGGGCACCGCCGGTGCCGCCCCGGTACAGAACATCGGGGCTTATGGCACCGAATTGGGTGACTGTCTTGACAGTGTCACGGTACTGAACCGCCAGACTCTGAAGGTTGAAACCCTGCCTGCAAGCGCCTGCGAATTCGGTTATCGCGACAGCCTGTTCAAGCACCGGCCGGGCCTCTACATCATCCTTGAAATCCGGCTCCGGTTGTCCCGTAATGCGCCTTTGAAGATTGGTTATCGGGATCTTCAGGATTACTTTGGCGACGTTAACGAGGCTGAGTTAACACCCCTGGCGGTGGCCGAGGGCGTGATGGCTGTCCGTCATCGCAAACTGCCGGATCCTGCGGTATTGCCGAATGTGGGCAGTTTCTTCAAGAACCCGGTAATCGGATTGCCTCAGTTCCGGGAGCTTCAGGCCCGGTTTCCGGACGTTGTGTTCTATCCTGCTGATAGTCAGATCAAACTGGCGGCAGCCTGGCTTATTGATCAGGCCGGATGGAAAGGGTTTCGCAACAGTCGGGTGGGGGTTCACAACCGCCAGGCGCTGGTGCTGATCAATCATTCCGGTGGAACTGGCCAGGATGTGCTGTCTCTGGCTGATGACGTGCGCCAGTCTGTGCTTGAGAAATTCGGCGTTGAGCTGGAGATGGAGCCGGGGATCGTGGGCAACGCCTGATCTGCGGAGACGTCGTTAACNCACCGGNAGNCTGNNGNCAGNCTNCCGGTGNGTATNGNTCAGGGTTACAAGCCGCCTTTGGGCGANGCCTTCACCAGGAACGACAGAGCCTCATCCACAGGAATNTCCTGTTTTTCCTCGTCCCGCCGACCCTTGTATTCNAGGGTTCCNGCGCTCAGGCCGCGTTCTGAGACCACGAAGCGGTGGGGGATGCCAATCAGCTCCATATCTGCGAATTTCACACCCGGGCGTTCGTTGCGGTCGTCCAGCAGAACATCGTAGCCAGCCTGGCGAAGCTGTTCGTACAGTTTGTCGCCAGCCTCGGCCACCACCGGAGATTTGTGGCCATTCAGGGTAACAATGGCCACCTCGAACGGTGCGATGGCATCCGGCCAGATGATGCCCTTCTCGTCGTGGTTCTGCTCGATGGACGCCGCGACGATGCGGGAAACGCCAATACCATAGCAGCCCATTTCCATTATCGAAGTCTTGCCGTGTTCATCCAGAACCGAGGCGTTCATGGCCTTGCTGTACTTGTTGCCCAGCTTGAAAATGTGGCCAACTTCAATACCGCGACGGATCTCCAGTGTGCCGTTCCCGTCCGGGCTGGCATCGCCCTCGACCACATTGCGAAGATCTTCCACACGGCTGATTTCGGCATCACGTTCCCAGTTTACGCCAGTCAGGTGATAATCATCCTTGTTGGCGCCGCAGACAAAATCTGCCAGGTGTGCTGCGCTGCGATCCACGATAACCGGCACCGGCAGCTTGACCGGGCCGATGGAGCCTGGTTTGCAGCCGATGGCTTTTTCGATTTCCTCGTCGGTTGCCATGGTCAGCGGCTCGGCAATGCCGGGGAGGTTCTCAGCCTTGATCTCATTCAGGGTGTGATCGCCGCGCAGAATCAGGGCCACCAGGCCGGATTCACCATTCTCATCCGCCTCTGCCTTTACCAGCAGTGTTTTCACACTGCGCTCAGCCGGCATGCCCAGGAACTGGGAAACAGCGTCGATGGTGCGTTGACCCGGGGTATGAACCTCTTTCAGTTCCTCGCCGGGGGCAGGGCGCTCGCCGGCAGGTGCTACCGCTTCGGCTTTTTCGATGTTGGCGGCGTAGTCACCGCTGGTGCTGAATACGATGGCGTCTTCGCCCGAGGAGGCTAGCACGTGGAATTCATGGGAGGAGCTGCCACCAATGGAACCGGAGTCCGCCTGTACCGGGCGGTAGTCGAGCCCCAGCCGGTCGAAAATGTTGCAGTAGGTCTGGTGCATCACCTTATAGGTTTCATCCAGGGATTCCGCGTTCAGATGGAACGAGTAGGCATCCTTCATGATGAACTCGCGGGCGCGCATCACGCCAAACCGCGGCCGGCGCTCATCGCGGAACTTGGTCTGGATCTGGTAGAAGTTGGCCGGCAGCTCTTTGTAGCTTTTCAGTTCGTTCCGGATCAGATCGGTGATAACTTCTTCATGAGTAGGGCCGAAGCAGAAATCGCGGCCATGGCGGTCGTTCAGGCGCAGCAGTTCTCCACCGTACTGTTCCCAGCGGCCGGATTCCTGCCACAGTTCGGCGGGTTGTACCGCCGGCATCAGAACTTCCTGGGCGCCGCTCTTGTCCATTTCTTCACGGACGATTCGCTCCACCTTACGCAGGGTGCGCAACCCTAACGGCAACCAGGTGTAAAGGCCGGCGGCCAGTTTACGGATCATGCCCGCCCGCAGCATCAGCTGATGGCTGATAATTTCGGCGTCGGAAGGGGTCTCTTTCTGGGTAGCTATCAGGTAACGGCTCGCTCGCATCGTGTCTTCCGCTGTCATCAGAAAAGTGGGAGTCAGACTAATTGGCAAGGCGGGATGCCCGCCACAGCCTTTCATTGTCGTAGAGTGGGCGTTATTGTACGGAGCCTGAATCACAAGGTACAGATAATGACTGACGAATCCATCGATGTGTCACCCCGCCGGCGCCCAGTTCAGGCCCGCAGCCGGGAACGGGTGAACACCATACTGCAGCATGCTGCCGGGATCTTTCACGAGCAGGGCGTCGACAGCACCAGTATGTCGGCCATCGCCCGGCAGTCCGGCATGTCTCTGGCATCGCTTTACCGCTATTTCCCGAATAAAGCGGCGATTGTCAACGCTATTGCGGAGCGACATGTTGAGAAGATGGAGCAGGCGCTGAGGGTCAAGCTCCCGCAGCTGAGCCTGAGCGACGCGGTGGATGTCCTGATTGATCTGTTTTACGACTTCTACCGCACCGAGCCCGCCTATTCCGCGATCTGGAGCGGTGTGGAAGCCATGCCGGAACTGAGGCAGCTGGATCTTCGCGAACTATACAGCAACGCCCGGGACCTGGATGCCCGTCTGCAGGAGGAGTATCCCGATTTGCCGGCAGATCGCCGCTGGACAGCCAGTTTGCTGTTACCCCGTTCTGCGGGCACGATTCTTCGGCTGGCGGCCACCCTGCCGGATGAGCAGGGCGTATTGTTGGTACAGGAAATGAAAACCATGGCCCGCGCTTATCTGGACAACCTGGTGGCTCAGGACAAATAGCCCAGCGGCAGTGCGGTGCTGTCGATGACGCGCCGGAGAACAAAGCTGGAGTGAACACCGCTAACACCGGGAATACGGGTTATCCTGTTCAACAGGAAGTGGTGGTAGTGGTCCATATCCGGCACGACCACTTTGAGCATGTAATCCGCACTCTGACCAGTGATCAGATAACACTCCTGAACCTCCGGGTATTCCCCCACCTGTTCCTCAAACGCGGCAAAGCGCTCTGGTGTATGCCGGTCCATGCCAATGAGAATAATGGCGGTGAGCGACAGCCCCAGTTTTTTGTGATCCAGAATGGTGACCGTTCGCACGATAATGCCCGC
>JGI12577J12838_1000455_pt1 | contig 10075 bp, 6 predicted proteins | sample TtanPargueraPR_3_FD_12838 | JGI IMG/M metagenome (IMG submission 12838)
CCGTTTGATGCGTTTATTTTCGTGGCGCTTTGTTATATGGCGCTGACGTTTATTCTGGTGTTTGCTTTCCGCAAGCTGGAAAACCATCTATTGCGGCACCAGCGGCCAGTTAATTCCTGAGCAGCGCCCTACAACCCATCATCCAATCCTGGTGCACGGCCAGCCGGCGGGAACGTCTTCCGGGAACCGCTACGAGCACATCCATGTGCGCTTCTCGAAGGCCATCCTTGGCCTTCGACATTCCCGGAAGACGTTCCCGCCGGCTGACCCCGAACCTTTTGCGGGGTATCGATGAACGCTTCGAATCGTCTTTTTGATTTCCATCCGGACTGGCTGAGCCATACCCTCGCCAACGCTTCCGCTGATCTCCCCGAAACCAAAACCGCCCTGCCCGATGGCACTCAGGTCTCCCGAAAGGCAAACGGGGTTCTGTGGCTGACGCCACCGGCTGACAGGGCTAACCCGAATCAGGAAGCGCTGATCATTTCTGCCGGGGTGCATGGCGATGAAACGGCGCCAATTGAAGTGCTCAACACGCTGGTGTCGGAGTTGTTTTCCGGGGAGTGGTCGCTGGCGTGCCCGCTGCTGCTGATCCTGGGCAACCCTCCTGCCATGGTGGAGGGTGAGCGGTTTCTGGATGTGAACATGAACCGGTTGTTCAATGGTGCCCATGGCAAACCGGAATATTCCAGGCTTGCGGAGGGCCGGCGGGCTCGGTTTCTGGAGGAAATGTGTCGGCAATTTGCGATGGCGCATCAGGGTCTGGCGTTAAGCCATTATGATCTGCATACCGCTATTCGCCCGTCGAAACGGGAGCGCTTTGCGCTGTACCCGTTCGTGGAAGGGCGGTCGGTTCCGGCCGGCCAGTGTGCGTTCCTGCTGGAGGCCGAGGTGGAGACCCTGTTGCTGCAGCATAAGGAATCGACAGTGTTTTCATCGTTCACTGCCAGCACGCTGAAGGCGGAGAGTTTTACCATTGAACTGGGCAAGGTGGAGCCGTTTGGCAGGAATGATCTGCGACGGTTCCAAGGCATTGAGCGGGCCTTGCGCCGGCGTTTCCGGGGCGAGGCAGCACCGGCAGTGCGGCCACCATTTGATCATCTGACGGTGTTTGAGGTGGTGCATGAGGTGCTCAATACCGGGCCGTCTTTCCGGTTTCATGTTCCGGACGATGTGGCGAACTTCACGGAGTATCAGCCTGGCACGGTGATCTGGGAGGATGATCAGGACGACTACCGGGTCGGAACCGCGCCGGAGGCGGTGGTGTTTCCAAACCGGGCGGTGCCTGTGGGCCAGCGGGTGGGTTTGATGATCCGAGCCAGGGAGGTGTACAGGGCCGGCTCTGTCTGAGCCGCCCTGTACATGACACCAGGTTCAGGCCGGCGCGTTTTCGGGTTCGCCCACCGGCAGTTTGATCAGTTTGGTGCAGACTGACGGTATCACCAGCAGGGTCAGGACCGTCGAAGCCAGCAAACCGCTGATGATGGCCCAGGCCATGGGTGGCCACAGGGTGGAACTTGAGAACGCCAGCGGCAGCAGGCCGGCCACGGTGGTTGCGGTGGTCAGCAGGATGGGCCGGGTACGGCGTTCCACAGCGGTGCGCACCGCATCGGCAATGGCTCGGCCCCGTTCCAGCTCCCGATCCATTACGTCCAGCAGCACGATGGCGTTGTTCACCACGATACCGACCAGAGCAATCACCCCCAGCAGCGACTGAAAACCGAAGGGCGAACCGGACAGAACCAGCCCCGGGAAAATGCCAACGGTTGCCAGCGGTACGGTCAGCAGGATAATGCCCACCCGCCGGAAGGAGTTGAACTGCAACAGCAGGAAGAACAGCAACAGCAGCATGCCGATCGGTGCCGCGGTCAGCAGTGCGGAGTTGGCACGGTCAGAACCTTCGGCATCTCCCCCCATGTCCAGTCGCGTGCCCGCCGGCAACGGGTTCTGTTCCAGGCCCGCATACAGGCCGTCCAGCGCCAGGCTGAAGCTGTAGTCTTCCTCCAGATTGGCACTGACCGTATTCACCCGTACCCCGTTGCGCAGGTAAACCGCCGCCGGTTCCCAGGTAGTTTCAACCGTAGCCACGGCCGATAGCGGAATGGCATCGCCCTGGTCGTTGTAGGTATTCACAGACAGCAGGCGCGACAGTGACAGCGACGTGCCTTCGCGGGAGCGCAGCACGATGGGTATCGGGTCGTCCTCCTGTCGATAACGCTCAGCCACGGCGCCGTAGCTCTGGCCATACAGGCTCTGGGCAACATCGGCTCGGGTGAGGCCATAGCGGGCGGCGGTGGCGTCGTCCACATTGATGGCGATGCTGGGCACACCAATGTCGAGATCGTGGCGAGCATCCACCGTGCCCTCAACACCCCTGAGAATGGAATAGACCTGCTCGGTGGCTCGGGCGCGGGCGTTGTCGTCCGGATGGAAGACACGGACTTCTACCGGCGCAGGCCGCGGTGGTCCCTGCCCCAGAATCCCGGCGGTGATATCCAGCTCCGGTAGCGACCGGGCGGCCTCGTGGCGGATCCATTTCACCAGGTCGGTGGTATCGGCCAGCGTCGGCGTGCGAACCACCAGCCTTGCCCGGTTAGGCGCCTGTGGCGAGCGCTGCAGATTGTAATAGAACGACGGCCCGGTAAAGCCGACAAAGCGGTGCACTTCCAGTGCCTCGGGCCGGGTCCGAATGGCCTGTTCAAGAACGGCGGCCACTTCAGAGGTTCGGGCCTGATCGGTGCCTTCGGGCATGTACATCTCGACGATGACACGAGGACGGTCTGCGTTGGGGAAAAACTGCTGGGCCATGAACGGGGTCATGCCCAGGCTGATCACCACCAGCAGGGCGCCGGCGGTAATCAACCGGCCCGGGTGCCGATACACCAGGCCACCGAGGTAGCTGGCCAGGCCGATAAGCCGGTCTTTGTGAATATTTTTCCGAGGCTTCAGAAAACGCGCCGCCAGCAGGGGCACGGCAGAAATTGCCAGCAGATAGCTCACAGAAAGGGTGAGCATGATCATCACCGGCACGCCCCGGGTGAAATCCGCGGCGCCGCCCTTGGCCATCAACAGCGGCGCAAAGGCGGCAAGTGTTGTGCCGGTAGACGCACCCAACGGCCCGGCCAGCTCACCGACCGCCTTGCGCAGGGCATCCAGCCGGCGCATGCCCTCATCCAGATGGCCCTGTATGTTTTCAACAATCACAATGGCGTTGTCGATCAGGATACCCAGGGAAATGACCATCCCGATAACGGCAATCTGATGCAACACCCCACCCCCGAGGTCATAGAGCCCCACGCTGATCAGGGCCACCATGGGCAGGATGGACGCCACCAGCAGGCCCATGCGGATACCCATGCCAGTAAATACCACCGCCACAATGATCAGTACCGACAGCACCAGGCTCCAGGCCAGATCATCCAGCCGGTCAGACACCTTGTCGGGCTGAAAAAACATCTCGCGGAGCTGGTACGGCTCGAAGTCTGGACGCACCTGGTCCAGCCGTTCCCGGATCCGCTCGCCAAAGCGGATGGCGTCGGTGGAACCTTCTTCCATGATAATTGACAGCAACACCACCCGCTCGCCGTCGAACCAGGTCTCTGGCTGCCGGGGCTCGGCCGGCCCACGCCAGACTTCTGCGGCCGCTGCCAGGGGCACCTGGGAGCCATCTGGCAGCTCAATGGGCGTCGCGCGAATCGCGTCTATGTCCGTGAACTCAGTGTTCGGCAATACTGATAGGCGCTTGCCTTCCACCACCACGAAGCCACCGGGGATGGTCTGGTTGCGCCGGGCCAGGGTGTCGAGTATCCGCTTGGGCGGAACTCCCAGCCGATACAGCGCGGCGTCGTCAAGTGCCAGGGTAATCTGTTCGTCGGCATCCCCTTCAAGTTCAATGCGGGAGATGCCAGGGATATCCAGAAGGTTCTGTTTCAGGCGTTCGGCCACCTCCGAAAGCTCAGTCACTGAGGGTGAACCGCCCACGGCCAGCACCACGGCCGGGATGTCGATCAGACGGTCATCCAGCTCCATCAGGCCCACATCATCGGGGAAATCCTGGCGCGCCCGCTCCATGGCCTGACGAACCCGATCCCACGCCGAATCGGTGTCGTAGATGCGGTCCCGGAGTTTCAGCCGGGCCAGTGCCACGCCGGTTCTGGCGGTGCCCTGGCTCCAGTCCAGCTCTTCGACCTGACGCAACTCATCGGTCAGCGGCTGAAGCACCAGGCGCTCAACCGCCTCGGCACTGGCACCGGGATAACTCACCGTGATCATACCGGCCCGGTATGGGAAACTCGGATCTTCCTGACGGGGCATGGTGCTGTAGGCGGCAATACCGAGCAGGCAGAGCATGGTCACCACCATGCCCAGCAAGCGTTGACAGTTAAGCAGTCGGCGGGTCATCAGCGCACCTCCACGGTGTCACCATCCACCAGCCGGGTCATACCGGCATACACCACCTGATCTCCCGGGCTCAATGCACCCGGGTGCACCATGACGCGCTCACCGATGACCCGGTCGACCTGTACCGGAACCCGCTGAGCTACCTGGTCTTGCACCCGGAACACACTGGTGCCGGTACTGTCGCGAACGACCGCCAGCAGGGGCACGGTAATGGCAGATTCCCGCACCGGGGCAATGCCCACTTCCACCGGCTCACCGGAGGACAGGGAATTTGGTGGCAGGCTGACCAGTACCGGATGCAGTTCCCCGCGGATGGAACTGCCCTGGGCAATCTCCACCACAGTGCCGGTGGCAGGTTCACGGTTGCGGTCCTGCACCAGCCAAACCGGTAGCTCCTGACCAATCCGGACATGACCGAGCAAGTGCGCGGGTACCCGCACTTCCACTTCCCGCCCCAGCGGCGAGGACAACCGCATGACCGGCTGACCGGCTCCCACGAACTCATCCCGCTCCACCAGCAATGCTTCCACCTGCCCGGCAAAGGGCGCCTTCAGAACGCTTTCCTCAAGCAGCCTTGTGGCTTCGGCCAGTGAGGCTTCGGCCGTCGCCATGCTTGCCCTCAGCGAATCCCGGCGGGCGGCAATCTGTTCCAGAGTCTGCTCCGAGACCACGCCTCGCTGATGCAACCGGCTGGAGCGTTCCCACTCCCGCTGAGCCTGTTCAAACTGGGTTCTCAGTTCCTCCAGGCGGGCAGCCGCGGAATCCCGCGCCGGTTCCAGCGCCGGATTGTACAGACGCGCCAGCACATCACCGGGCTTTACCGTCTGCCCCAGCTCAACCGGGCGNTCCTTNAGCGTCCCGCTGACCTGAAATGTCAGGGTTGCCCGCTGGGCCGCACGGACAATGCCAGAAAANCGCAGAGGNATTTCTTCCATCTGACCACCGGTGACAGCGGATACCCGCACGGCGACCGGCGTATTTTCANCGTTTTCGCCGGATTCGGNGCCGCCACCGCGGCAGCCGGAGACAGACAGCACGGCCAGCAGCGCACTGGCCAGAACAAACGGAGAGTGACGTAGTGTGAGAGACATAGTGTTCCAGCCCCTTTCCCTGAACAGGTTGATTGTGACCCCCGGTCCATCGGAGGTTGCCCATTGTTTCCGACATCATGTCACTCTTTGACAAATTGTCAATAATCGGCTTTCATCGGTTTTCAGTTATCATGCAGCCAAAGCCGGAAAGCTCGGGATCACAATGAATGAACCGCTGAAGTCACGACGGGAACGGGAAAAACAGGCCAGGTACGACGCCATTCTGGACGCCGCCGAACTGGTGTTCTCAGAAAAGGGCTACGACCGCACCTCCATGGACGACATTGCGCGCACAGCCAGCCTGAGCCGGGCTCTGCTCTATGTCTATTTCAAGGATAAGGCCGCCATCCAGCGAGGCATCATGCTGCGGGCCGGGCAGGATCTGGTGACCCGGTTTGAGCGGGCGATGCAGGCAACCGATACCGGGCTCGGGAAGATCCGGGCCATGGGAGAGGCTTACTACCGTTTCTTTGTGGAAGCTCCGGACTACTTCACCGCCCTGACCAAGGCTTCCACCGCCATCGCCGATGCGGAAGAAGACCAGGCCAGGGAGATGCTGTGTTCAAAGAACGAACTGATGGTGCTGATGGAAGCGGCGATTCATCTTGGCCTGGAAGACGGCACCATCAGCCGCGACCGTATCCAGTCGCCAGCGCAAACCGCGCTTTACCTGCGCGGCGCCCTGCATGGCGTGATCATGCTGTGCCAGGCGGAATCCACCGAGGCCGGGGAGTTTCCTTCCGAAGCACTCATTCGTCACACCATGGATATGCTCACCCGCTCTATCTCCAGCGAGCCGGTACGCTGAGCTGACCAGCCTTACAACTGAAAATCGTAGATGCTGCCGAGGCCAAGAATACCGGTCAGTTCATCCAGCGCCTTGCGCACTTCCTCCAGTAACATCGGGTCGGCCAGGTCCTGCTGGCTGAGCTGGTCGCGGTAGTGGGCCTCAACCCAGGAGGTCAGTCGCTCATAGAGCGCATCGGTCAGGATCACACCCCGGTTGATAGCGTGAAGCTCGTCGTCGTTGAGCACCACCCGCAAGCGCAGACACGCAGGCCCGCCACCATTGCGCATGGACTGTTTGACATCAAACACTTCCACCGCGGTGATCGGCGTGTCGGCTTTCACCAGTTCATCCAGATACCGGCTGACCGAGGCCACTTCGCGGCACTCACCCGGTACAGCCAGCAGCATACCATCGGCAGTGTTCAACAACTGACTGTTGAACAGATAGGAGGCCACCGCATCTTCGATGGGCACCTGCGCTGATGAAACACGCACGGCTTCCAGCTTGGCACCGGTCAGGCGTTCCTGGATGTCTGCCAGTACCCGGGCCTCATCAAGAAAAGCCTGCTCGTGATAGAACAGGCAATTGCCATTACCGACCGCAATCACATCGTTGTGAAACACGCCGGCATCGATAGCCGCCGGATTCTGCTGGGCAAACACGGCACGGCGATCGGTCAGGCCATGCAGGCGGGCAATGGCGCGTGACGCTTCGAGGGTCTGGCGCGCCGGGTACTTGCCTGGCGCCGGAGCGGATTCATTGAACGCGACCTGGCCATACACAAACAGCTCAACGCCCGGCTCCCCGTAGCGACTGCACAAGCGGGTGTGATTAGCCGCCCCCTCATCGCCAAAATGACTGACCGACGGCAGCGCCGGATGATGGGCAAAGTAGCTTTCGTCACCAAAAATCGCTTTCAGCGAACGCCCCGTGACCTGGTGTTCAATGGAGCGGTGGAACTTGGCACTGAGATTGGCCGGGGTGAAGTGCACCCGGTGATCGGCTGTGTCGGCACTGGGAGAGACGGTAGCCGCGTTCGCTGTCCACATGCAGGACGCCGACGACACCGCCGCCAGAATGGCGGGATCTGCCTTGGCTACGGCTTCCAGAATCTGGCGCTCGTTGCCTTCAAAGCCCAGCGCACGGAGGGTGGGAATGTGCGGGCGCTCGTGTGGTGGCAGAATGCCCTGCACATAGCCCCGGTCCGCCAGCCGCTTCATCTTCTCGAGTCCCTGGAGTGCCGCCTCTCTGGGGTTGGCCACCGCATTGACGTTGGATTTTGAGGCCACATTGCCCCATGACAGCCCGGCGTAGTTATGGGTCGGACCCACCAGGCCATCGAAGTTTGCTTCTACCGCATGTTTAACCATCGCAGCTGTTCCTGTCAGTCAAAATTCAGGCCCGGGGCCAGGCTATCCGGCAGCTCACTCTTGCCGGCTTCCAGAGAGGCCATCGGCCAGGCGCAGTAATCGGCCGCGTAATAGGCACTGGCACGATGGTTACCGCTGGCGCCGACTCCACCGAACGGTGCAGCACTGCTGGCCCCGGTAAGTGGCCGATTCCAGTTCACAATACCGGCGCGCACTTCCTCCACCAGACGATTATAGAGTTTGCGGTCATCGCTCAGGATGCCGGCAGACAGGCCGTAGCGAGTGTTGTTGGCAAGCTCCAGGGCCTCATCGAAGCCTTTGTAGCGGTACACCGTCAGCAGCGGGCCGAAAAACTCCTGATCTTCCAGCTCTATCCCGGTCGCATCCACAATTCCCGGCGACAACAGACCTGTATCGGGCTTGAGCTGTTTCATTTCCAGCAACGAGGTCGCACCCTTCTCCAGCATCGCAGCCTGAGCCTTGAGTAGCTGGTCTGCCGCATCGGCAGAAATCACCGAGCCCATAAACGGCTGCGGGTCAGCATCGAATTCCGCCACGGTGATGCGGGCCGCCACTTCCACCAGCCGTGCCAGGAATTCATCACCCTTCTTGCCTTTGGGCACCAGTAGCCGGCGAGCACAGGTACAGCGCTGTCCGGCCGAAAGGAAAGCGGACTGCAGTGCGTGGTGCACGGCGCCATCCAGGTCTGACACATTTTGAACGATCAGAGGGTTATTACCGCCCATCTCCAGCGCCAGGATTTTCTCCGGCTGGCCGCCGAACTGTTCGTGCAGCAGGTGCCCGACAGTGGAACTGCCGGTAAAGAACAAACCGTCAATCAGCGGGTGCCGGGCCAGGCACTTGCCGGTATCGGAACCGCCCTGAACCAGATTGATCACCCCATCCGGCAGACCGGCTTTTTCCCAGAGCCTGACGGTGAGTTCCGCCACCCCCGGGGTCAGTTCACTGGGTTTGAACACCACGGTATTGCCGGCCAGCAAGGCCGGTACGATGTGCCCGTTGGGCAGATGGCCCGGGAAGTTATAGGGGCCAAACACGGCGACCACGCCATGGGGGCGGTGGCGCAACACCGCATGTCCACCAGCCACGTCAGATTCAGTGTGCCCCGTACGCTCGTTGTAGGCTTTCACGGAGATCGGAATTTTACCCATCATGGCCGCCACTTCGGTGCGGGACTCCCAGAGAGGCTTTCCTGTTTCCAGGCCGATCTGATAGGCCATTTCTTCCTTGTTGGCCTCAAGCAGTTCGCCGAAGGCCTCAATCACCGCCTGGCGTTCTGCGAGACTTTTCCGGCGCCACGCCAGAAACGCCTTTCGAGCTTCCCGAACCGCTGCGTCCACATCTTCGAGACTGGCGGCATTGCCATCCCAGACCGTTTCACCTGTTACCGGCTGCACCGATTCAAAGGGCGCTCCGTGGCCTTGCAGCCAGAGCCCGTCGATGTAAACATTGCCTGTCAGGTTTGCCATTATTTACCACCTCCCGGTTCGGAATTGTTTGGCCGGATCGGCGACAAAGCACCCTCCTTCAAGGGGGCAATACGCACCGGATCACCCGACTCCACTAAAAGAGCCTCGGCCAGCACTCTAGGAATTTTGACAGTGTCGGGCCCGATGCAGTTCATGGGTATGGTGGTTACCCGAAAATCCCGGAACGACCGGTTCGAGATCATCACCCGTTGCTCTGCCGGCACATCCAGATCCATGCTGTGATTAACTACCATGGCATGCCGGTTGACCGCTTCCCGCACCGTACGAATGTTATGGACAAAGGCTTCAACCACAGGCCCGCCATCGAAAATATCCACCATGCCGTTGAAGTTGAAACCTTCGGCCTGCAGCATCTTCAGCGCCGGCCGGGTATTGTCGTGCACCATGCCAACGACCGCCCGCGCAGCGTCTGGCAACATCGGCAGGTAGATGGGGTATTTCGGCATCAGTTCAGCAATGAACGATTTATTGCCGAGCCCGGAGAGCATGTCGGCCTGGCTGAACTCCATGTCAAAGAACTTGCTGCCCAGGGCGTCCCACAGGGGGCTTTTGCCATCTTTGTCCGAGACCCCACGCATTTCCGCGAAAACCTTGTCGGAAAAACGTTTGCGAAAATCGTCCAGGAACATAAAACGACAGCGAGACAACAACAGCCCGTTGCCACCCCCCTGATACTCGTCGGAAAGCAGCAGCGAGCAGATTTCGGTGGTGTCGGTCATGTCGTTGGAGAGGTTCAGCGTGGGCGTGCGCACATGCACACCCAGCTCTTTCGATGCATTGACCGTGACACTCAGCCGGTAATTGTAGAACACTTCTTCGAGGCCAACCCGGGCCTCGATGCCACTGATGCCAACGGTCTTCCTGGCCTGAATATCTTCCAGCGCAAACAGGTACAGGGCCGCTTCCGGCGCA
>JGI12577J12838_1000456_pt1 | contig 10055 bp, 6 predicted proteins | sample TtanPargueraPR_3_FD_12838 | JGI IMG/M metagenome (IMG submission 12838)
ACCCACCGATTTCACCGGCAGGAAGACGGCAAACGCCTGACTGGTCTTGTGGTACAGGTCAGCACGATGCAGTTCTTCCAGGAAGATCGCGTCGGCACGACGCAGAATGTCCGCATACTCTTTCTTGACCTCGCCGAGGATACGAACGCCCAGCCCCGGCCCCGGGAACGGATGGCGATACACCATGTCATATGGCAGACCCAGCTCAAGGCCGATCCGGCGCACTTCGTCTTTAAACAGCTCACGCAGGGGCTCGACCAGCTTCATCTTCATGGTTTCCGGCAGGCCACCCACATTGTGATGGGACTTGATGACGTGAGCTTTACCGGTTTTGGACGCCGCAGATTCGATCACGTCCGGGTAAATTGTTCCCTGGGCAAGCCAGTTCACGTCTTTGATATTGGCCGCTTCGTCGTCGAACACGTCAATGAAGGTATTACCGATGATCTTGCGCTTCTGCTCCGGATCGTTCACGCCCTTGAGCTTGGACAGGAACAGGTCTTCAGCGTCTACACGGATAACCTTAACGCCCATGTTACTGGCAAACATGTCCATCACCTGATCGCCTTCGTGCAGGCGCAGCAGGCCGTTGTCCACGAACACGCAGGTAAGCTGGTCACCGATGGCTTTATGCAACAACGCCGCCGTAACCGAAGAATCCACACCACCGGACAGGCCCAGCAACACCTTGTCGCTGCCGACCTGCTCGCGGATCTGACGAACCGCGTCATCCACGATTTTCGCCGGCGTCCAGAGGGCTTCGCAGCCACAGATGGTCATCACGAAATGTTCCAGAATACGCCTGCCTTGCAGCGTATGCGTCACTTCCGGGTGAAACTGAACACCGAACAGGCCGCGACTCAGATCCTGCATGGCTGCAATCGGCGCACTTTCAGTGGAAGCCAGCAGTTCAAAACCTTCCGGCATGGCCACTACTTTGTCACCGTGGCTCATCCACACATCCAGCAGGGACTCACCGGCCGGTGTGAGGTGGTCTGTGATATCCGCCAGCAATGGTCCCTTGGCCCGCACTTTCACCTGGGCGTAACCAAACTCCCGCTTCTCGGAACTGGCTACCCGACCGCCAAGCTGCTCTGCCATGGTCTGCATGCCGTAGCAGATTCCCAGCACCGGAATACCACGATCGAACAGACCTTCCGGGGCACGCGGGCCACCGAGCTGGGTGACCGATTCCGGGCCGCCCGCCAGAATAATACCCTTGGGATTGAACTCGTTAAGTTCGTCATCGGTGATATCGAATGCCTTGATCTCGCAGTAAACCCCGATTTCACGAACGCGACGAGCGATCAACTGGGTGTACTGGGAACCGAAATCGAGAATCAGGATACGGTGGTCGTGAATGTTCTGGGCCATGGAGTCCTCGGGCTGTAAAGAAACAACGCGGCCCGGAAACCGGGCCGCGTCTGATCAGGCAAAGATTAACCGATTCGGTAGTTGGGCGCTTCTTTGGTGATGGTCACATCGTGGACGTGACTCTCACGCATACCGGCATTGGTAATGCGAACAAACTCGGGCTTGGTACGCATTTCGTCCATGGTGGCGCTACCGGTGTAGCCCATGGAGGCCCGGATACCGCCAACCAGTTGATGCACGATATTACGCATCGGGCCTTTACAGGCCACGCGGCCTTCAATGCCCTCCGGCACCAGTTTCTCGATGCCTTTGCTGGCATCCTGGAAATAACGGTCGCTGGAACCCTGCCCCATGGCGCCGATAGAGCCCATGCCGCGATACGCTTTGTAGCTGCGGCCCTGGAACAGTTCGACTTCACCCGGAGCCTCATCGGTGCCTGCCAGCAGGCTGCCGATCATGACGCAGTGAGCGCCAGCAGCAATGGCCTTGGCGATGTCTCCGGAGAAGCGGATACCGCCGTCTGCAATCAGTGGCACACCGCGGTCCTTCAGGGCAGCGGCGACATTGGAAACCGCAGAAATCTGGGGCACACCAATGCCGGCGACGATCCGGGTGGTACAGATGGAACCGGGGCCAATACCTACCTTCACGGCGTCTGCGCCAGCTTCGGCCAGGGCGATGGCCGCATCACTGGTGGCGATATTGCCGCCAATGACCTGAACATCCGGGTAGTTTTGTTTCACCCAGCGAACCCGATCGATCACGCCCCTGGAATGGCCATGGGCGGTATCCACCACGATCACATCCACGCCGGCTTCTGCCAGTGCGGCAACGCGAGCTTCGGTGTCGCCGCCAGTGCTGACCGCGGCACCAACTCGCAGGCGCCCCTGCTCGTCCTTGCACGCCAGCGGATAGTCCTTGGCTTTCTGAATGTCTTTTACCGTGATCAGGCCACGAAGCTGGAACTCATCGTTTACCACCAGAACTTTTTCAATGCGGTGACGATGCAGAAGCTCTTTTACTTCTTCCAGATCGGCGCCTTCCTTGACGGTAACAAGCTTGTCCTTGGGCGTCATAATGTCCCGGACGGGGGTATCCATGCGGCTTTCAAAACGGATATCACGGCCAGTCACGATACCGACAAGGTCATTGCCATCGACAACCGGGAGGCCGGAGATATTGTTGGCCATGGTGATATCGACCAGCTCACGCACGGTGGTACCCGGAGATACGGTGATCGGATCCTTGACCACACCACTTTCGAACTTCTTGACCTTGCGGACCGCAGCCGCCTGCTGCTCCACCGTCATGTTCTTGTGCATGATACCGATACCGCCTTCCTGGGCCATGGCGATGGCCAGCTCCGCCTCGGTTACCGTATCCATGGCCGCCGAGACCAGCGGAATATTCAGGGTAATACCCTTGGTCAGCTGGGTTTTCAGGTCGACCTGGTGAGGGAGAACTTCAGAATATCCGGGCACGAGCAGAACGTCGTCAAACGTGAGGGCTTCTTCGGCAATACGCAGCATTGGGATCCGCCTTTTGAACATGCTAAGTTGGGAATTTCCGTGCCGCACCCGCGGCGGTGCGACAAAGCAAAATCCTTAATCGATCTATTATAAAGTGGTGCGTAAAGACAGTAAACCGCGCGGTTTTTGCCATTTGGTTGCATCTTTTTGAATTTCCGTTATTTTTGGCCATCTCTTTCGGCTATTGCTTATGAATAATCCTGGAGCCCGCCCTGTGAGCACCCCCTACCCGGACACCCGCCCACGAGCACTCACAGTCAGTGAGCTCAACCACCAGGCGCGCCACCTGCTGGAATCAAGCTTTATGCAGGTCTGGGTGGAGGGAGAACTCTCAGGCTTTTCCAGACCCTCGTCAGGGCACTGGTATTTCTCACTCAAGGATCAGAAATGCCAGATCCGCTGTGCCATGTTCCGTGGCGCTAACCAGCGCATACGCACCCTGCCCCGGGAAGGTGACCAGATCCGGATTCGCGGCAAGGTGACCCTGTACGAGAACCGCGGGGATTTCCAGATCATCGTGGAACACCTCGAACCCGCCGGGCTGGGCGCCCTGCAGCAGGCTTTCGAGGCCCTCAAAGCAAGACTCCAGGGCGAAGGCCTGTTTGACCNGGCCCGAAAGAAACCGATTCCCGCCACGCCCAGACATATTGGCGTGGTTACCTCGCCAACTGGCGCCGCCATCCACGATATTCTGACGGTACTCAAGCGGCGCTGCCCGGCTATTCCGGTCACGCTCTATCCCACCGCCGTCCAGGGCCAGCCGGCCACCGCAGATATTGTCCAGGCCATTGCCCGGGCGCAGCAGCATGGTCTGGCCGATGTCCTGATCATCGGCCGGGGCGGCGGCTCCCTGGAAGACTTGTGGTGCTTCAACGAAGAAGCCGTCGCGCGGGCCATTGCCGCCTGCCCCATCCCGACCGTCAGCGCCGTTGGCCATGAGGTCGACGTTACCATTGCTGATTTTGTCGCGGACTTGAGAGCCCCCACGCCGTCGGCCGCCGCTGAGAAGATCTCGCCCGACCAGCAGGACTGGCTCCGTCGACTGACCGAGCAGCAGGGGCGTCTTGGCCAGTCTGCACGCCGCTTATTGCAAAGGCTGGATAACCAGTTGGGGCACCTGTCTGCCCGGCTCCGGGATCCTCGACGGGAACTACTGGAAAAGGCGCAACGCATGGATGAGCTTGAGCTGCGACTGAACAAGGCCATCCGTGACAGACTGGACCAGCAGAAGCAGAAAACCGATTACCTGCTTCAAAGGATGAGCGCACAATCCCCACGCCGAACCCTAAAAACGGTAAGAGAACAGACCCAACGTCTCGAGGAACGCCTGACACTCACGACCCGTCACCAGCTGCGCCAAAAAGACGAGAGATTACAGCACATTGCACAAACCCTTCATGTTGTCAGCCCCCTGGCCACCCTCGGAAGAGGCTACGCCATCGTCAAAGACGACAATGACCGGATCGTTCGCAAGGCTGGTGATCTGGAAACTGGCAGTCAGATTACCGCAAGACTTGGTCATGGCTCGGTGTCCGCCCGGGTGACAGAGATCAATTCTTCGAGCGAATAGAGCCGCAGAGCCTGGCAACTACGCCTATGGTCTACTAGCCCCGGATTTCAAAGCTCCTAAAGTTGTCGATAACAACGATAAAACAACAACACGGACAACCGAGGTGGAGCACAATGAGCTACAACTCCGAATTTCGCCGGTCCATTGACCAGCGGGATGATTTCTGGCGTGAGCAGGCGCAGCACATCGACTGGATCAAAGCCCCGAATACGATCTGGCGCGCCCTCGATAACGGCCATGGCGAATGGTTTCCGGACGGTGAGCTGAACACCAGCGACGTAGCCCTGGACGCCAATATCCGTGCCGGCCGCGGCGACCAGAAAGCCCTGATTTATGACTCCCCGGTCACCAACACCAAACAGTCATTTACCTACAACGAACTGCGTGATGAAGTTGCCCTGTTCGCCGGCGCCCTGCGTGCCCGCGGAGTAGAAAAAGGTGACCGCGTAATCATCTATATGCCGATGATTCCTCAGGCAGCCATCGCCATGCTGGCCTGCGCCAGGCTGGGCGCAGTCCATTCGGTGGTCTTCGGCGGTTTTGCAGCACACGAACTGGCCGTTCGCATTGAAGATGCCAAACCCAAGGCACTGATTACCGCCTCCTGCGGCATCGAAGTTACCAAGGTGATCGAATACAAACCGCTGGTAGACAAGGCCATAGAGCAATCCAGCCACAAACCGGACGCGTGCGTGGTATTCCAGCGGCCACAGGTCAAGGCAACCATGCAGGAAGGCCGAGACTTTGACTGGAACGAGATCGTGGCCAACGCCACCCCGGCCGAACCGGTACCCGTCAAGGCCAACGACCCGCTTTATATTCTCTACACCTCCGGTACCACCGGGAAACCCAAAGGCGTAGTCCGTGACAACGGGGGCCACGCCGTTGCCCTCACTTACAGCATGAAGCTGGTCTACGACGCCAAACCCGGAGACGTTTACTGGGCGGCCTCAGATGTTGGCTGGGTTGTCGGCCACAGCTACATTGTTTATGCACCACTCTTTACCGGCTGCACCACCATTTTTTACGAGGGCAAACCGGTAAAAACCCCGGATGCCGGCGCATTCTGGCGCGTGGTTCAGGACCACAAGGTCAATATGCTGTTTACCGCGCCCACCGCATTCCGTGCAGTGCGCAAGGAAGACCCGGAAGCAGATCAGTTGAGCCGCTACGATGTTTCCTCCCTCAAACGGATTTTCCTGGCCGGCGAGCGCCTGGATCCGCCCACCTATGAGTGGCTGAAGGAGCACACCGGGCTGCCAATCCTTGATCACTGGTGGCAGACTGAAACCGGCTGGGCCATTTGCTGCAACCCGGTCGGCATTGAAATGATGACTACGAAACCCGGCTCTGCAACCGTACCCTCACCCGGCTTCAACGTTCAGGTAGTGGACATGGAAGGCAGCCAGGTACCCGCGGGCGAACAGGGCCAGGTTGCAGTCAAACTGCCATTACCCCCGGGCTGCCTGATGACCGTATGGGGCGACGACCAGCGCTTCCAGAACAGCTACCTCAAGCCAATCCCTGGCTTCTACAGCTCCGGCGACGGTGGTTTTATCGATGATGACGGCTATATCTTCATCATGGGGCGGACGGATGATGTAATTAACGTCGCCGGGCACCGGCTCTCTACCGGCGAGATGGAAGAAGTCGTTGCATCCCATCCGGCGATCGCGGAATGCTGCGTAGTGGGCGCTCATGACGATATGAAGGGTCAGATTCCGGTTGGCCTGGTGCTGATCAAAGATGGCGCCACCATTGACCAGGATGAACTGGAGGAGGAGCTGGTAGAGATGGTTCGCGAGAAGATCGGGGCTATTGCCTGTTTCCGCCGGGCTATCGTTGTTGACCGTTTACCCAAAACCCGCTCCGGCAAGATCCTGCGACGTATTATTCGCCAGATTGCCGATGGGGAGGAGTACACGGTACCCAGCACCATCGATGACCCGGCCATTCTGGAAGAAATCAGCGAGAAATTCGGTCGCTGATCAAACCTCCATCCGCTGAGCCACAGAACACCCGGGGCGCTCTTGATCAAGAGCAGCCCCGGGTTTCACTTTGATTACAACTTATTGTTTTTTATCAATTAAAAAACACTTGCTGATCATAAAAAAAACAATTGACGCCTTTCAAAGTCGGTCTATACTGAAAATTGCTGTGTACTTCTGCAGCGTTATTTGGCGAATGCGTTACAACGTCCTGCCCTTGGCTTTTCGTTGCCCCTTCCTCAGTGCGCTCCGGATGTCCCAGCTCGAAAGAAGGTCCCGTGAGGGAAAATTATCAGTAAGACAGGAAAGATCGATGTCCGATACCAAAACCGGCCACGTAAAGTGGTTCAACGAATCCAAGGGCTTTGGCTTCATCGCCCAGGAAGGCGGCAGTGACGTTTTCGTTCACTACAGTGCAATCAACGCAAACGGTTTCCGTACTCTGGCCGAAGGTCAGCAGGTACAGTTCACCGTAACCCAGGGCCCGAAAGGCCCGCAGGCCGAAAACGTAACGCCGCTCTAAGCCGTTATGTTAACGTCCTGATGCCCCTCACGGGCAGAAACAAGAAAGGCCGGTAATCCTGGGATTACCGGCCTTTCTGTTTGTTTAAGGGATTATTCGTTCAGGCAGTCTCGGCTGCTTCTGCAGAAATAGACTCGGACCGACTATCATCGAGCACCTGGGCTACAGCCGAGAACAGAGCTTGCAACGTTGCCGAGGTGGTATCCTCTGCCAGGGCTGCCGCACTGCAGTGCTTGCCATTGGCTGTGAGCCGTATGCATGCCAGAGCATTGGCATTGGTACCCTCGCCCAGCGCAAACTCATCATAGGCTTCAACCGCCACCGAGACCCCAAACTGCCGGGACAGTGCATCGGAAACGGCCTCAACGGCTCCCAACCCACGACCTTCAAGGGTAACCGGCGAGGCATCACCCCCAACAACCACCTCGGCCCGCACCCCATTGTCATCCCGATGCAGGTCATAGGAGCGAAGAGCCCAATCGCTGTGCACCTTCAGATATCGCTCTTCAAACAAACGGTGAATGGTGTGTGAGTCGATCTCGCCCCCATTGGTTTCAGCCTCGCGCTGAACCACCTTGCTGAACTCGATCTGCAGCCACCGCGGCAAGGTAATGTCGTAGTCGCGCTCGAGTACGTAAGCGACGCCGCCTTTGCCGGACTGACTGTTGATACGAACCACTTCCTCGTATCGGCGACCGACATCGAACGGATCGATGGGCAGGTAAGCCACGTTCCAGGCATCGCCCTCTTTCCGACGGGAGAGACACTTGCGAATGGCGTCCTGATGGCTGCCGGAGAAAGCGGTAAAGACCAGCTCACCGGCATAGGGATGACGCGGATGAGTGGAAATTTCGGTGCACGCCTCCACCACTTCGGTGATTTCGGCCATGCCGGACAGATCCAGGGTAGGGTCAATCCCCTTGGAATACAGGTTCATAGCCATGGTGACCAGGTCCATGTTACCGGTGCGCTCGCCGTTGCCCATCAGGGTGCCTTCCACCCGGTCTGCCCCGGCCATCACGCCGAGTTCGGCAGCGGCCACCGCGCAGCCCCGGTCATTGTGGGTATGCAGGCTGATGCTGATGTGCTCCCGATAGCGAATGTTGTCACAGATCCACTCCACCTGATCTGCGAAGACATTGGGCGTTGCCATTTCAACAGTCGCCGGCAGGTTAATGATAACCGGTTGCCCCTGGTCCGGGCGCCAGACATCGTTGACGGCATCAATCACACTGGCCGCAAAGTCCAGCTCCGTACCGGTAAAACTCTCCGGCGAATACTGGAAGGTCCACTCCGTGTCCGGATAGCGGGCGGCGATATCCCGCACGATGGTGGCGCCGTGGACCGCGATATCGCGGATACCGTCCCGGTCCAGCCCGAACACCTGCTCACGCTGCACGGTCGAGGTGGAATTGTAAACGTGAACAATCGCCCGTTTGGCACCCTCAAGGGCCTGGTAAGTCCGCTCGATCAATTCAGGGCGAGCCTGGGTCAGCACCTGGATCTTTACATCATCCGGAATCCTGTTTTCTTCGATCAGCTTGCGACAGAAATCAAAGTCCGGCTGGCTGGCTGCCGGGAAACCGATTTCGATCTCTTTGAAACCCAGCTTGACCAGCAAATCGAATAAGCGCTGCTTCTGGGCAACAGACATGGGTTTGACCAGGGCCTGGTTGCCGTCCCGAAGATCTACAGCGCACCAGGCCGGGGCTTTCTGGATAACCTGATCGGGCCAGCGACGGTCTTTCTTGGCGACCGGCTGGAAAGCAACGTATTTGCGATGGTCAAAAGCCATGATGAAAATTCCTTCCGATATCAAACAGTGATTGGAACACACACAGTGTAAAGGCTGGAGCGAGCTATTTGGTTGCCATTTTCTGGCCGCACAACCAGATAATGCCATATAATTTCATAAAATCTTTAATAAGAGACAGAAAATGCCCGATACCGAGAAAACGCTTGTCAAAATTGACAAGCTCGACCGAAAAATCCTCGAACAATTGCAAAAAGACGGCTCACTGACCAATCAGCAACTGGCCGAGAAGGTCGGCCTATCCCCTTCCCCCTGCCTTCGGCGAGTTCGCGCCCTCGAGGAGGCGGGCATTATCGTGCGAACGGTCACCATTCTGGATCACAAAAAACTGGGGCTGTCGCTCACCGCCATTATTCTCATTGGCATGGACCGGCATACACCAGAGCGCTTTGCCGCGTTTGAGGAACAGGTGGGGGAATACCCGGAGGTTCAGGAGTGTTATCTGATCACTGGTCAGAGTGCGGATTACATGCTCAAAGTGGTCGTGCCGGATATGGACCACTACCACCACTTCCTGTTGAACAGGATAACCCGTATTCCCGGTGTTAGCGGTGTTCACTCCAGCTTTGTTCTCCGGCGCGTCATCGACAGCACCGCACTGCCGCTGGGCTATTTGTCCTGAGCCACCAGGTTGTCCAGATAAGCGCGGGCCATGGTTTTCATTTCCTGTACCAACAATACGCCCTGCTCATCCGGCAGGGTGGCCGCCAGCCGAAGAATCGTGCCCGCAGAACGGGGTAACAGCAAACTGGCTGTCCAGCGGCGATCTGCCGGCAAATCGGGATACTCCTCCTGCAGACGGGCATCCAGGTCCCGGGCGTTGCTGTATAGTTCGCGAAGATCCAGCTGCCTCAGTTCCGGCATGGCTTCCACACCGCTCCAGATCGCGGAATAGGCGGGCTCGGTGCGGTAGAAGTCGTAAAACAGATCAATCAGGACATCCACCGCGTCGCTCAGGCTCAGCTGCGGGAGCTTGACCCTCAGCGCCTGCTCCATCTTCTCAACATGTCGCTCCGCAATAGCGTTGACAATCGCCGCTTTATTCGGGAAATAGCGGTAAAGCGATGCCAGAGACATGCCGGACTGCCGGGCGATGGCCGACATACTGGTGCTGTCGACGCCCTGCTCGTGAAAGATCCCGGCAGCATGCTGCAGTATGGTGTTCACCCGTTCCCGGCTGCGGGCCTGAACTGGGCGCCGGCGGGGTGACACATCGATGGATTCGTCAGTCATTATCTGTACCTTGTGATTCAGGCTC
>JGI12577J12838_1000460_pt1 | contig 10019 bp, 7 predicted proteins | sample TtanPargueraPR_3_FD_12838 | JGI IMG/M metagenome (IMG submission 12838)
GAAAAGCTGTCGATCCAAACGGATGAACACGCCTGGTATATCGGGGACAGTTATGTGGACATGCTTACCGCACACCATGCCGGTGTGGCTGGAGTGTTCTACAACGGTGCCTGCTGGGAGCCCGACCGGATCAGCAGCTGGTTCACCAAGCGAGACGCCCCGACCGCTGTTCTCGACAGCTTTGAAGATCTGATGGATTTACTCGCCCTGCTGGAACGTGAGCATTCCGAAGCGTTTGTCGCCAGCCCGGCAGAGGTGCGCCCGAAACCCTTCCCGGCACCAGAGCGGCCGGAACCCCGCATTGAGCCGGACTGGCACCCGGCGGTGGTGAAACTGATTCGCCCGGCGGTGATCCTGTTCGACTGGCACGCCACTCTGGTGGACACGCTCGATGCCATGTACCACGCGGTGGATGACATGCTGCCGGATTTCCACAAGCTGGGGTTGATGGACCGGATGGTGGCGCCGGAAGACAGCAAAACCCCGGAAGATGCCCGCCTGGTGGCATACGTGCGAGAGTTCGCCAAACTGCATCCCAAGGTAAAGGCTGATCGAAAAATCTCCCGCACCGATATTTTTGAAGTGCTGTTCGGTGAGGATCAGGACGCCAAGCAGATTGCCCACAAAGCCTTTAATCATCACTACCGGAATCACTACGGCACCGTGAAAGCCTTCGAGCCCAGGGTGCGGGAAATGCTGGAAGGGCTGCGCAAGCTGGGTATCCAGGTGGGCGTGATCACCAACCGCGACCGGGAGTTTTTCGAGCACGAACTGGCGGCGGTGGAAGATACCGGCTGGACACACCTGTTTGACGTTAACGTGTGTGGTGATGATACCCCGCTGCGCAAACCCCACCCGGATCAATTGCTGCTGGCAGTGCAGAAGCTGGATTACCCACCGGACCCCAGTGTGTGGTACGTGGGCGACTCTACCACTGACATCATTGCGGCCAAACGGGCCGGTATGACCGCGGTGTTCTTCAACGGCGCCCAGTGGGATTTGCCGTGGCTGAACCGGATTTTTCCCGGTACTCACAAACACCCGGACAAACCGGATGTAGTGGTTAACGATTTCTCCGAGTTCTGGGCTCTGGTGCTGGCCTGCGAAGTCGGGCCTCCCTGACTCTGGAAGATGTTGGTTATTCTGCCGAGCCGGGGGCGGGAGGATTGTTAAGAGCGTGTTCGATGTCGAGCCCGAGTACCAGCACGCCTTCGAGTCCGTTGTTGGGTTCATTCAGCGGCACCGGAAAGCTGACCATCACCTGGAAACGGGCGGTGGAGGCATCGTAGCGAATCGGCGAAATCCACATGTCGCGCTTTCTCTCAACGCCTCGGTCGGTTTCAAGGGCGATTTCCTGAACCTTGGGCTCGTCGCCCTGCCAGTAGTCTGAGGACAAGCGGCTCATGGCGACCAGCGCCCCGGCTTTGTCGGTCAGCAGTACCTCGGTAACGAGTGGCGAGTGGCTGGCCTGCCAGGCTGTCATTGCCCGGGAAGCCGGCAGCTCAAGTATTTCGCCAGCCAGCGGTGTCGGATGGTGGGGTGCCAGCGCTTGCCAGAGCGTGTCCTTGGTCAGGATATCGGTCAGGTTGTCGTAGGTTGGCCCCTGGTAGATGGCATTGGTCAGATTGATGTTGCCGGAGAGATCAGCCATCAGTGCTTGCGCCAGCCCCTGAACCTCGGACGCTTCCTGTTCGGACAATTGCATACTGGGCATTGCACAGCCAGCGAGGTGTGCGTTAAATCCGGACAGGAAGCGAGGATGGTCCACAGAAAAGCGAGAGCTCACATACAGGTGCAAAGGCGCATACCGAACAAAATCAGAATTCAGTGACCAATCTACCCTGGATTTCTGGTCTTGCAGGTAGTTCATGGCACGCTGATCCATCAGGGCGAGATCAATCCGCTTTCGTACCAGAAGCGCTGGAAGCTGCTCAGCCCCTGTAACCGTGATAAACGGTTTCAGATCATTGTCTTCCAGCCAGATGGCTTCATTGCTGCCACCGACCACGCCAATTCTTGCAGTGCCGGGGGCCGGTTTGGCTTCGGCGGTAAAGAACCAGTGCCATTTCTCCAGGGCGACCGGGTGCGAGCGAACGGCGGATTGGTCCAGTTCCTCGGATGACCCGACGGCATAGTAGCCGTCCACCAGGTTGCGTTCCAGCGAGTAACGGGCCCGGCTTTGCGGCATCAGACTGATCCTGGCCTGAAATCCGGACTTGTCCAGGGCGCAGCGGATGGTTTCCGTGGTTTCACCGGTAACGACCGGAATCTGGGGTTCCGCATACTGATAAGGCGGTGCCAGAAAGGTATACAGGCTGAAGCCATGGTGGTCTGCCCTCACGCTTAATGAAGCCATAACAAGGCTCAATCCGATAATCAGGCTGCGGGTATCCATGTGCGCACTCAAGCGTCCAGATTGCTGACAATGGTAAGAGCATAGCAGTCATAATCCCGCTTTTCCGTACCTCATTAGGCGTAGTCGGATTAAAGTGTTTCGATATTGGCCAGAACCCAGTCTGCCCTTGCCCGCAAGGCTTTCCGCCGCTCTGGCTTCTGCTTGTCCCAGTTCCGGTACATCATGGTCATTCGTGGATTGTTGGCAAAATCCTCGCGGTGCCGGTCAATGAAGTGCCAGTACAGGCTGTTGAACGGGCAGGCGCGGTCTCCGGTAGCGTCCTGCACCCGGTAGTGGCAGTTCTGGCAGTGGTCAGACATGCGCTGGATGTATTTGCCGCTGGCGGCGTAAGGCTTGGAGCCCAGGTAGCCACCATCGGCGTGCATTACCATGCCCAGGGTGTTGGGCAGCTCCACCCAGTCGAAGGCGTCGATATACACCGCCAGGTACCAGTCACAGATGGCTTCCGGTTTCACCCCGGCCAGGAGGGCAAAGTTACCGGTGACCATCAGTCGCTGGATGTGGTGGGCATAGGCGTTGCGGGCCGTGGCGTCGATGGCCTTGTGCATGCAGCGCATCTTTGTATCGCCGGTCCAGTAGAACCAGGGCAGCTCACGGCTGTTGCCCAAACGGTTTTCCCGGGCGTAACCGGGCATCAGCAGCCAGTAGATGCCGCGCACGAATTCCCGCCAGCCGATGATCTGGCGGACAAAGCCTTCCACGGCATTCAGCGGCGCCCGGCCGCCGTGCCAGGCCCGTACCGCTTCTTCACACACCTCCATGGGATCCAGCAGGCCGGTGTTGAGATAGGGGGACAGGATGGAATGGAACAGCCAGTCTTCATTGTCTGATATGGCATCCTGGTAGTCGCCGAAGCAGGGCAGGGCGAAGTCGACAAAGTGGGCAAGCGCTTCCTGCGCCTGTTCGGCGGTCACGGCGTAGTGAAAATTTTCCGTGGTGCCGAAATGTTCTGAAAAGTATTCGTTTACCAGCTCGATCACTTCGGTGGTGATGGCATCCGGTTCCTCGCGGAACGGGGCCGGGGCGGGCGGCTTGCCGGCCCATTTCTTTCGGTTGTCGGTGTCGAAGTTCCACTGGCCACCTTCGGGCTGGCCTTCGGAGGTCATCAGCAAACCGGTTTTTTTGCGCATTTCCCGATAGAAGAATTCCATGCGCAGCTGCTTTCGGCCCTCGGCCCAGCGGGCGAACTCGTCAATATTGCAGACGAAGCGGGTATCTGGCCGGATTTCCACGGGGATGCCCAGTGTTTTGTGGCAGCGGCTGATCTGTTCGTGTAAACGCCACTCACCACATTCTGTCGTAATGACTCGCTCCGGTTGGNATTCCCGNNCCAGCTCCGCTATTACCTGTTCAATAGACTTGTGCCGGATTGTCCGGGTGATAGCGCTGATAGTGAACCCGCCAGCCATCCTCCTCCAGCGCATCGGCAAAGTGCCGCATGGCACTGAAAACGAACACCAGCTTCTTCTTGTGATGGTTGGTGTAGCTGGCTTCACTGTGGACCTCGGCCATCACGACCAGGTCGTTGTCCTTGTCTGCGCCCTCAAGGGCAGAGAGATGGTGGCTGAGCTGATCACCCAGGATCAGGATGAGATTGGCCATGACGGGCTCCGGCTGAGTTTATCCTTTAGAGGTAGGCAGAATACGCCATGGGCGCAAGGGTGGTTCATTGGGTATGCTGGTACACTCAGCTGATTCGCATCAAATCGTGCCAGCCGCCGGTCAGGCATAATGCGCGCTTTCCGGCATGCCGATCCTATTCGACGTTAGAGTTTTACTATGGCTTCTGATACCGCTGCAGCAAACAATCTGCCCGCTTTCATCTGGGATGAGGCGCTCATCCGCCGCTATGATCTGAGCGGACCTCGCTATACATCCTATCCAACAGCGGTGGAGTTCACTCCGAACTATTCCATTGAAGACATGGTCAAGGCGGCTGGCCGCAGCAAGGCCGCTGGCGGGCCCATCTCGCTGTATACCCACCTGCCGTTCTGTGCGCACCTTTGCTACTACTGCGCCTGCAACAAGGTGATCACCAAGAAGCGCGACAAGGCCATGCCCTATGTGGAGCGGGTACTGAAAGAAGCGGCCATCCAGTCGAAACTGTTCGGTGCCGACCGCCCGGTCAAGCAGCTGCACTGGGGTGGTGGTACACCTACCTTCCTGCCCAGGGATGTGATGCAGCACCTAATGGCCGGTTACGGTGAGCTGTTTAACCTGCAGTCCGGCGACGACCGGGACTACAGTGTCGAAATCGATCCCCGGGAAGTGGACGAAGATACCCTGTCCACCCTCTGGGAGCTGGGCTTCAACCGTATCAGCCTGGGCGTGCAGGATGTGAATCCGGAAGTGCAGAAAGCGGTGAACCGTATCCAGCCCCGGGACATGACTGAGTCGGTATTGAACGAAGCGCGCCACATCGGCTTCCGCTCCATCAACCTGGATCTGATCTACGGCCTGCCGTACCAGACTCCGGAAAGCTTTGCCGAAACCCTGGAATCGGTGATCGAGATGTCGCCGGACCGGCTTTCGGTGTTCAGTTACGCGCATCTGCCGGACCGTTTCTATCCGCAAACACGGATTCAGGCCGATACTCTGCCCAGTCCGCAGCAGAAACTGACCATCCTGCACAACACCATCAATCGTTTGCTGGAAGCTGGCTACGAATACATCGGCATGGACCACTTCGCCAAGCCGGACGACAGTCTGGCGGTGGCCCAGAGCGAAGGCCGCCTGCATCGGAACTTCCAGGGGTACACTACTCACTCGGATTGTGACCTGGTGTCCCTGGGCGTATCAGCCATTGGCCAGACCGACGATGCCTACTTCCAGAACAACCACGACCTGCCGTCCTGGGAGGCGTCCATCGATGCTGGCCAACTGGCGATTATTCGTGGCGTGGGCCTGACCCGCGACGACCGTATCCGCCGCTGGGTGATCGGGCAGCTGATCTGCCAGTTCCGACTGGACCGCAAGCAGTTTGCCGAACAGTGGAATGAAGATTTTGACCGCTATTTCGCGGATGAAATGAACCGCCTGAAGCCGATGATCCAGGACGAGCTGATTGCGGATTGCGGTTCTTTGCTGCAGGTTCAGCCTGCCGGACGGCTGCTGATCCGGGCCATTTGCCAGATCTTCGATCTGTACCGCAAGGAAGGGGCGAGCCAGCGGTTCTCCCGGATTATCTGATTGGAGAACAATGAGCACAAGCGCAAGAGGGCTGCCACATGGCAGCCCTCTTGCGTTGTCGTGGAGGGTTTTCTGATCAGGCCACTTTGAACTCATTGGCCAGATCCTGTAACTGTCGGGCCAGCCGCGCCTGTTCCTGGGTGACCTCGGTGATTTCCTGGGAGCCGGTCAGGGTCAGGAGGGCAGCTTCGCTTACAGATTCCATATTTCCCGCCAGTTCGCGCGTGACCGCAACCTGCTGTTCCGACGCAGTGGCAATCTGGGTCGCCATATCGGAAATGCTGTTCACGTCCATCAGAATGTCAGCAAAGGTCTGTTCCATCTCCGAGGCTTGCGCGCTGGTCTGGTCGGCCAGTTTGTGGCTGGTGATAATTGAACGGCTGGCGTTGTCGGTGATGGTCTTGAAGCCGTTGATGATATCTTCAATCTGGGTAGTGGATTCATGGGTTTGCTGCGCCAGTGTGCGAACCTCATCCGCCACTACCGCAAAGCCTCGTCCGTGCTCGCCCGCCCGGGCGGCTTCGATCGCTGCATTCAACGCCAGCAGATTGGTCTGGTCGGCCACTTTCCGGATAACATCAACCACATCGCTGATGGTCGTGCTGCGTTGTTCCAGTTCTTCGATAACCTGGTTGACGTCTTGTACTGACTTCGCCAGTTCCCGGATCTGGGAGACACTGGTGTGCAGCACCTTCTCGCCGGTCTGGCTTTTCTCCATAGCCCGGCTGGAGGCGTCCGCCACCTGCTGGGTGTTGTGAGAAATCTCCTCTGAGGTTGCCGACATTTCTTCGGTGGCAGCGGCCACCTGCTCAATCTGTTGTTGCTGGTTCTTGATCTGTGAGGAATTCTGGCCCGCGGTTGAGCTGGTTTCCTCGGTGGCTGTGGCCAGCTGTACGCTTGCCTTGTCGATTTGCAGCAAAGCCTCGCTAAAACGGCCAAACAGTTCATTGATTGCTTCGGCTATGGTGCCCGTCTCGTCCTTGCTGGAGACCGGAATCGCCTGCGACAGGTCCTTGTTGTCCATGGCGTTTTGAACACCTTCCAGCAGCTGATTCACCTGCTGATGAATGGCTCGAATAATCACGGTCATTAACAGAACCACCAGAACGATTGACGTCGCGGCAATGGCCGATGCCCAGATCAGATTGCTTCTGGCGGCATTCACGCCAGCGGTGCCCAGTGCTTTAACCTGTGAGAGCATATCAGTGCGGATGCCATTAATGGCCTGGATGCGGTTGGTAGAGGCTGAAAACCAGTCACTGGCTTCCAGGCCGTACATACCGGAAGGGCTGCTCAGAAGCATATCTCGCTGATCCAGCATTTTTCGGTGCTCGGCGGTTTCGGGAAATGACTCAATCCGACCACGGATATCCGAATTTGCACTCAGCATGGCGATTGCGGTCTGGAAATACGCTTGCTGACGCCCTGACAGGGCCGCTATTTGCCCAACTGCAGGCAGGGCGAAGTTGCCGCTGCGCACCAGTGACGCCCCTGCAGCCCGTTCACGGCCTGCCATTTCGGCAGCTTCGGCAAGGGCAAGGTAGGCATTGATCTGCCGGGCAAGCTCGGGCTCAGATGCCCGGCGCACCAGCAACGGAATACGGTTAACGATTTCCATGATCAGGCTGGTGTAGCGGGCGCCGGATTCGGCACCAGCCAACACCCGGTTATCAATATCCCTGCGCAGACTGGTTAGATTGCCAATGTCCCGCTGGAATTTGTCGACGCTTGCCTGAATGCTGCTGTCAAAGCGGGCTTCTTCAGCCAGTGCCTTGATTCCGTTCTGGTAGGCGCTCAGGTTCCTGTCGGTATTTTGTCTCTGGGATTGAAGATTGCGGGCTGCCTCGCGTTCGCCGTCAGAATCCGGGGCGCTGGAAATAAACACGGCCGAACGGCCCCGTTCTTTCTGCAATTCCTCAACCAGCGGATCCCCAAGCTCAGCCAACTGAACCAAGGTATTGAGCTGTTGCATGTTGTCCAGGTCATCCATATTGCGGGAGATGCTCTGGACCGCGAAAAATACAATGACCAGCAGCGCAGGCAGCACCAAAGTAATCAGCTTGCCTCGCATGGAGAGGTTGTTGATAAAAGTCATGGGAGGGCCTCATCATTGAGAATGGCGTCCATTGTGGATAAGTGTAGCAGTTCAGACCATTGACGCCTTGGGGTACCTGAGGGGGTAGATTTCCACATGTAAGTGCTTGTAATAAAAAGTTAAAGCAATGATTTTTATGCAGTTTTGGTTCAGATAGGGGTTAATGCGTAGAGTACTGCCAAAGGGGTATTTGACCGGTTTCGCTCAATCCGCTGACAAAGGTCAAGGTGGGCTAAGTCGCTGACCGGTAAGGTGCACGGCAACGTGCTCAGCGGAGAAAACCATGGAACTTGTATGCCCGGCTGGTAGCCTTCCCGCCCTTAAAACCGCCGTGGACAATGGAGCCGATGCGGTCTATTTCGGCTTCCGGGACAGTACCAACGCCCGCCAGTTTGCTGGCCTGAATTTTAACGACAAACGTGCAGCCGAGGGCATTGAGTACGCTCATTCAAAAGGCAGTCGTGTGTTCTGTGCCATCAATACCTATCCGCAACCGGATGGCTGGGAACACTGGAAAGCCGCGGTGGATCGTGCCGCCGGCCTTGGAGTGGATGCCATTATCCTGGCCGATATGGGGCTGCTGGATTACGCTGCAAACAGGCACCCGGATATCCCCCGGCATTTGTCGGTTCAGGGTTCTGCCACCAGCCATGAGGCCCTGTCGTTCTACAAGGACAACTTCGATATCCGCCGGGCAGTGTTGCCGCGCGTGCTGTCTCTGGATCAGGTTCGGGGTGTGGCCAAGCATAGCCCAGTGGAGCTGGAAGTTTTTGCCTTCGGCAGCCTGTGCATTATGGCGGAGGGTCGCTGCTACCTGTCTTCTTACCTCACGGATGAATCCCCCAACACCCGGGGTGCCTGTTCACCGGCCAAGGCGGTGCGTTGGCAGGAAACCTCTCAGGGGCTGGAATCCCGCCTGAATGAAGTGCTCATTGATCGCTATGGCCCCGGTGAATCCGCCGGTTACCCAACCCTGTGCAAGGGCCGGTTTGAAGTGGAGGGCAGCGTGTACCATGCCATCGAAGAGCCGGTAAGCCTGAATACCTTGGATCTTCTGCCGGAATTGAAGGGGCTGGGTATCAGCGCAGTAAAAATCGAGGGCCGCCAGCGCAGCCCGGCCTACATTGCAGATGTTGCCCGAACCTGGCGCCAGGCCCTGGACCGGGTTCAGGCCACCCCTGACAGCTTTGCTGTAGACAGTGCCTGGAATAGCACTCTCGCCGGCCTTTCCGAGGGTGGCCTGACCACCATCGGGGCCTACCATCGCAAGTGGAAATAAGGTTTTGCCCGCTATGATGAAACTCTCTCTTGGCCCGATTCTGTGGTTCTGGACCAAGCAGTCCGTATTCGATTTCTACGCTAACGCTGCGGAGTGGCCAGTAGATACCATCTATCTTGGCGAAGTGGTGTGCTCCCGCCGGCGCGAACTGAAGCCCGATGACTGGCTTGACCTGGCCCGGGATCTGAAGGCTTGTGGCAAGAACGTGGTGCTTTCCACATTGACGCTGATCGAGTCCGAAGCGGATTTGCGGCGACTTCGTCGGTTCTGCGAACAGGATGAGTTTCTGGTAGAGGCCAACGACCAGAGTGCCCTGCAGGTGGCGATCCGCAACAAGATTCCGTTTATTACCGGCCCGTCCATGAACATCTACAACACGGCCACCCTGAAGATCCTCGCCAAACAGGGTCTGCAGGGCTGGAACCTGCCGGTAGAACTGGGCAAAGGACCCTGGAGCAGCTGATCCGTGAGCTGAAGGACGAAGGTCTGGATCTGCCCGCCGAGGTATTTTCCTGGGGCTTCCTGCCATTGGCCTGGTCGTCCCGCTGTTTCACTGCCCGTCATTACAACCTGCCCAAAGACAACTGCGAATTCCGTTGCCTGGAGCATCCGGATGGCATGGAACTACGTTCCCGGGAAAGCCAGGAGCTGTTCCGGATTAATGGCATTTCCACGCTCTCCGGCTCGCGCTACGACCTGATGAGGGAACTACCGGAGATGGAGCGTATGGGTGTCAGTACCGTGAGACTGAGCCCGGAGCATCAAGGTATGGACCAAGTGGTCAAACGCTTTGATCAGGTACGCCGGGGGGAAGTGCCGGTCGCCGACCCGCTGAAGCTGGTGGAGGCCCCGCCATGTAACGGGTACTGGTATGGCAAGCCGGGAATGGATCTGATCGTAAAGTCTGTGTAAAGCCCGTTGAGCGTTGATTGAGGTCAATAGATAGCCGATGTACCAGGAGTAGCTTGCTAGGGTACTCAAACTGCATTGGGGTTTATTGTTATGGCTCGCGTCCCGCTATTTTTCTGGGGCCTGACTGC
>JGI12577J12838_1000461_pt1 | contig 10003 bp, 10 predicted proteins | sample TtanPargueraPR_3_FD_12838 | JGI IMG/M metagenome (IMG submission 12838)
CGCTTTGCCATATCCGGACACCGGGCCGGGCGAGATAAAAAGCGGCGCCAGTCGACCCTGGAAGGTATCGAAGGGGTTGGGCCGAAGCGCCGGCGCGAACTGATTCGCTATTTCGGTGGCATCCAGGAACTCAGAAAAGCCAGTGTTGATGAAATGGCCAAAGTGCAGGGCATCAGCAAATCATTGGCAGAGACCATTTACGCAGCATTGCATGACCAATAGGAACACCATGAATTTACCGAACATACTGACCATGTCCCGTATCGTGATGATTCCGGTATTCGTGGTGATCTTTTACCTGCCCATGCAATGGAGTTACCTGGTCAGCGCCATCATATTTGCTCTGGCAGGCCTGACGGACTGGCTGGACGGGTACCTGGCCCGCAAATTGAACCAGAGCACGCCTTTCGGCGCTTTCCTGGATCCGGTGGCCGATAAACTCATGGTGGCAGTGGCGCTGGCCGTCTTGATCGAAGAGTATTCGGCGGTATTACTGACTATTCCCGCCACCGTGATTATCGGTCGCGAGATTGTGATCTCGGCGTTGCGTGAATGGATGGCCGAAATGGGCAGTCGCGCCAGTGTTGCTGTGTCTTATATCGGCAAGATCAAGACCACCGCTCAGATGGCGGCCATTGTCGGGTTGCTGGCGTTTCCGCCGGGTAATTTCTGGGCTTATGTGGCCATCGGTCTGCTATACATCGCAGCAGTGCTGACCCTGTGGTCCATGATTCTTTACCTTCGTGCCGCCTGGGCTGACTTGTTTCCGAAAGAGGCAGGTTAATTGGCCGGAGGTTCCTGGGCCATACACTGGTGTGCCCAGGTGACTGTGGTCACGGATGAATGTGCGCTGGCATTACTGAAGGCCTCCATCAACTCCCCCAGCGCGGTGCTTTGTGCGTTCGCCCTGGCTTCATAACTCCTCACACACAAGCTCCGTCTGGTGCGATTATCCATGAGTTGCTGATGCTGCCTGATCACCACCCGTGTGCCAGTTTCATCATTCTCAGCATGAAATCCGGTCAGCTCGGAGACCAGGGTTAACTGCGACGTTGCCGGGCTGGTGTCGGTCATCACATTTGCGAACGCGCCGCTTGCCCGAAGAGTCTCCAGCAGGTGATCGCGAACGACCACGGGAATACTCTCTCGCCATCGGGCGCCTGCCAGGGCCCGGTATTCGTAAGCCGACGGTTTAATCAGAATACGAGCGCTGTCCAGCGGGTCAGAAGCCAGTGGCGTATCTACCCGAAGGCTGGCCGGAAGCGCCTGTTCAAAAGCTGGCAAGTCACTCGCTGGTGCCAGTTCCATCAGGCGTGGGGATTCGGGCACCGGGAAGACCGTGCAGCCAGCCAGAACCAGGCCCAAGGCGAGAGCGGATAGCACTTTCATTGTTCGTACTCCTTGATGCCGGTGCCGCCCCACAAGGTTCCGGTGGGGTCCTGCTCCAGCCTGCGGGTAAACGAGTTCAGGTTGCGTAAGGTGCTACGCAGCTCCCGCAATGCAGGGGTTATTTCTCCCAGACCCTGAAGCCCAGCGTCCAGCGCCAGTTCATTGTCGCCGGTGAGGGTGTCCAGTCGATCCAGGGTAGGTTGAAGGGTGGTCAGCGCCCTGGACATGGCCAGGAGAACCGGTTCCACCCGCTCATCCAGTACCTCTCGGGACCTGTCTGCCGCGGCAGACACCTTGATGGCAGCTTCTTCGGCACGGATGCCGGCTTCATCGAACCGGGTCATCAGCGCCTCAAGCTCGCCCCGGCTGGCCAGCAGCGATTCACTGGCCTGGCGGGTGTTCTCAAGAATTTCGGCAATGTTGCTCAGGTTGTCTTCGGACATCAGCCGGTTGGCATTCTCCAGCAACTGCTCTGCTTTGCCGAGCATGGCCTCGCCATTGGTCAGCAGGTTACTGAAGGCCGAAGGCTCGGCGGCTATCAGCGGTGGATTGTCTATGTGGCCTTCCAGAATGGGGCTGTCTGGTGTGCCTCCGGTAAACTGTATGCTCATGCTGCCGGTTATGTTGGCCAGCACCAGGCCCGCGCGGGTATTCTCCCGTACCGGAATATCCTGATTCACCCTCACCAGTACCCGCACATGGGCGGGGTTGTCCGGCGCCAGGGTAAGATCCAGCACGTCGCCCACCGGGACGCCGGTATAGAGGACCGGGTTACCCTTGGCCAGCCCGCCAACCGGGTGATCAAACCCGATCCGGTAATAGGCCCAGTTAGTGTCGGTAGATGATTTGCCCAGCCACAGAGCAAACAGCAAGGCAGCGCTGACTGCCGCAAGCGTGAAGAATCCGATGATAACGTGATGGGCCTTGGGCTCCATTAACCGGGCTCCTGTTTGGTTAGCCTGTTGTGGGCTGTAATCGCCGCGCGGCCACGGGGACCATGGAAGTAGTCCTGAATCCAGCGATCGTCGGTTTGTGCCACCTTTTCCAGAGTATCGGCAACCAGCACCCTGCGTTGAGACAGAACCGCAACACGGTCACAGGTGGTGTACAGGGTATCCAGATCGTGGGTAACAAGAAATACCGTNAGGCCCAGTGCGTTGCGAAGGGTGACAATCAGCTCGTCAAAGGCGGCAGCGCCGATCGGGTCCAGACCGGCGGTTGGTTCATCCAGAAACAGGATTTCCGGGTCCAGCGCCAGCGCCCGGGCCAGGGCCGCCCGCTTGACCATACCGCCGGAGAGTTCGGCCGGGTATTTCGTGGCGGCTTCTGGTGGCAGGCCGGTCAAGGCCAGCTTCATTCGGGCCAGTTCCTCCGCTTCGGCCCGCGACAATCGGGCGTGTTCAATCAGCGGCAGCGCGATGTTCTGCTCAAGGTTCAGTGACGTGAACAAGGCGCCGCCCTGAAACAGAACCCCGAAACGTTGCTCATAGCGAGAGCGTTCGGTGGCGGATAGTTCCGTCAAATCTTCACCAAAAACGGTGATGTGCCCGCCGGATGGTGGATTCAGGCCAACAATACTGCGCAGTANAACGGACTTGCCGGTGCCGGAGCCGCCGACCACTCCAAGAATTTCCCGGGGATACAGATCCAGATCGAGTTTCTCATGAACGATGTGGCTGCCGAACCGGTTGTCGAGTGCGCGTACCTGTATGACCGGATGATCCGCCATGCTTTACCAACCCATTTCCATGAAAAACAGCGCTGCCACGGAATCCAGCAGTATCACCATAAAGATAGACTGCACCACGCTGGAGGTGGTGTGTTCCCCGACAGACTGAGCACTGCCGGCCACTTTGAAGCCTTCCAGGCAACCAATGACGGCAATCAGAAACGCGAACACCGGCGCCTTGCCAAGACCCACCAGGAAGTGCTTCAGGGCAATGTCCCGTTCAACAATGGCAATGAACTGGCTGGGTGGAATGTCCAGTGCCACCGCGCAGACCACGGCCCCGCCGACCATGCCCGAAATCATGCCAATAAAAGTGAGAATGGGGAGGCTGAACATCATCGCCAAAACCCGGGGAACGACCAGCAGTTCCACCGGATTGAGCCCCAGGGTGCGAATAGCGTCGAGTTCTTCATTGACTTTCATAGCGCCAATCTGTGCGGTGAAGGCACTGGCGGTTCGGCCGGCCAGCAGGATGGCTGCCAGAAGTACGCCGAACTCCCGCAGGAACGAGAACGCCACCAGATCCACGGTGTAAATGGTCGCGCCAAAGTCTTCAAGAACTGTCGCGCCAAGAAACGCAACCACGGCGCCAACCAGAAAGGTAAGCAGGGCAACAATGGGCAGGGCGTTCAGGCTGGTGTCGTGTAGTGCCGCCACAAAGGGTGTTATACGCCAGCGAGTAGGCCGGGGCAGGATGTAGAACAGCGTGCCCAGCGTCTGGCCAATAAACCCGGCCAGCAACCAGACAAGTTGCCCCAGTGTGGTCACCTTCTTCCCGATCTCCGCCAGGAACGCCACGACCGGGTTAACGGTTGCGGCGNCCGCCGCCGCCGGCTGGTTCATGGCTTCAGCAACCGCCTGTATCAGGGCACGCTGTTCATCCGGTAATTCGGCTCGTTCCAGAGCGCTGATCAGAGCGTCGCTGCCAAGCAATTTCACCATCAACGAGGCGCCGGCGGTGTCCAGGCGGCCCAGGCCGGAAAAATCCGGATTGCAGCCTGCTGCGCGCGGTTTCAGGGCAGTTGTTTGCCGATTCAGGGCGGAATAGTGGGACAGAGTCCAGTCGCCGGAAAACTTCAGCGTATGGCCACCGAATTCAGCGTTATCGGGAGTGTGGGCGCCAAGTGGCTGAGATAGGCCTGGTTCATTTGCCACGGAGTCACGGAGTCCCTGTTTGAGTTCTCTGAAAGCTTAAAGATTCCAGTGGCTGTCTGCCAGTATTCTGCGTTCTTCTTCATCGTGACTGGCCAGTAGCATGGTGATGCCCCGGGCTTTCTCTTCCAGCAGCATGGCGTACAGAATCTTCCGGGTCTCGGTGTCCAGGCCAGTCATCGGCTCATCCAGCAAGAGCAATGGTTGGCGCCGCAGGATGGCTCGCAGCAAGGCAACGCGCTGGCGTTGGCCACCGGAAAGCTCGCCAGGCATTCTGGGACCGAAACCCGCTAACCCGGTGCGTTCCAGTCCGGCTTCGATGGCCTGGCGTTGAGATTCATCCAGCTTGAGGCCGGGGTGAATGCCAAGGCCAATATTGGTGAAGACATCCAGGTGCTCGAACAGGTTGTGTTCCTGGAACACGCTCGTGACCGGGCGCTGCCAGGGCTTTAGCAAGTGGATAGGCTTGTCCTGCCAGAGAATCCGGCCGCTGGCTGGCGGGAGAAAACCTGCAACCAGACTGAGCAGGGTTGATTTGCCGGAACCGCTGGGGCCCTGGATGGCCAGACATTCGCCGGCAGGCACGGAAAAATCGAATCGCCAGAGACGGCCATCAGGCCCATACTCGAAGGCCAGATCTTTGATCTCAAGCATGTTCAGGCTCCGGCAGTGGTTGGCTCGCAGCGGAAGTTGTTCTGGACTTAATGCCGGGAACACGGGAGAGCGATACAAAGATCAGTACCAGCAGCCCCAACAGCCAGAGCCCGGTACCTGCAGCTTCCGCCAACCGGTAACTGCCCAGTTGCTGATAAAGCAAAACCGGGAGCGTCGGTTTGCCCGGGCTGCCGAACAGGGCGATAACACCGAAGTCACCCAGAGATAATGCCACACCATACGCCAGGGCCAGAGCAACTGGACGGCGCAGATGCGGCCAATACAGCCATCGCCATCGATACCAGCCAAGGATGCCCAGTTGGTCTGCCTGCCTGAGTGAGTCGGCATCCAGGCTTGCCAGTGGTCCGCGCAGAATCTGCAAGACAAACGGCACGGCCATCAGCCCGTTGATCAGTGCCACCAGGAACCAGCCCTGCGTGGTATTCCCCAATTGCGGCCTTAACAGAATAAAAAGCCCGGTCCCCAGTACCAGAGGCGGTACGATCAATGGGAGATAGCCAGTGACGGCCGGCACTATGGCCAGCCAGCGCAGACGAGCCCTGTTGGTTGCCGCCAGGGTTAGCAAGGCAACGACCACCGAACCGAGCCCGGCTGGAATGGCGATTAACAGGCTGCGCGCGGTGGCCGGCAATAGCTGTTGATAAATAGAAGTAGCATCCGCCGTTGGCCACAAGGCCGGTAAACCGCGCAGAATAATAGCCAGTAGTGGCGCGACCAGAAAGGCCGTGAAAATCGCCAGGAGCAGACTTGCTGAAAACCCTTGCCAGCGCCGTGCGAACAGAGGGACCTGACGCGATAGCCGGCGGTTTGGCAGTACCGCGGTGTCTAGACGTTTCCGGAAAACCAGCCACCAGAGGCTGCCACAGATCAACAGCTGCAGAATGGCAAACAGTGCGGCACGGGCGAAATCGAATTCAAAGCGCAGGGCCTGGTAGATGGCGACTTCCAGGGTGGTTGTTCCTGGCCCTCCGCCCAGCGTCATGATGATGGCAAAACTGGTGAAGCAGAGCGTGAACACCAGTGCCGCCACGCCGGGCAGGACCGGTTTGATGGCGGGCCAGTGTACCGCACGCCACAGCCACCAGCCGCCGAGCCCAAGCTGAGAGGCGGTTCTCATTCGTGGCGCGGGTATGGAATCCAGAGCCTGCAACAGGATTCGGGCCGCCAGTGGCGCATTGAAGAACACGTGGGCGAGCAGAATGCCGTTCAGCCCATAAAGATTCCATCCATTTCCAGGAACCCAGATATTGAGCAGGCCGGTGAACCAGCCCTGCCGACCAAACACCGCTATGATGCCTGAGACTGCCACGATAGTGGGTAAAACCAGACTCAACTCCATCAGCCGCAGAATCAATGTGCGACCAGGGAAGCTTCTGTAGCGGGCGAGGGCGGTCGCTACCGGGAGCGCCAGCGCCAGGCTTAACAGGACAGATAAAAAGGCCTGCCAAAGGGTAAATCGGACCACGCTCTGGAAATAGGAGCTTGCTAGCGTGCGCCCCGGATCCAGCTCTCCGGCCTCCTGTAGTATGCTCAACAAGCCAAGTGCCACGAGCAGCAATAGCCCGGTGCCGAGTAACAGGCCAGGCCAGATTTGCCAGCCAGGATGGCTGAAGGGGGCGGCTCTCGCGTGTGTTGGCATCACTTCAGTCGGTCAGTGCATCAAGCCAGTCGTTCACCAACTGTCGGCGAATGGTGGCAACTTTCGCGGGGTCTATATACAGGGCTTCGGATGGTGTAATCAGCTTGTCGAAAACGTCTGGCAATTCATCGCCAAGATCAACCGCCGGATACATCACATTCTTCAGTGGAATATGACGCTGGAAGTCCGCGGTCAGCATGAAGTCCAGAAACTCTCTGGCAAGTGTCTTGTTATCGGAGCTTTCCACCAGGGCGGCGACTTCCACCTGCAGGTAATGTCCTTCATTGAAACGGGCCGCCTGATAACGGTCAGTTTTGTCGATAGCCATGTGATACGCAGGAGAAGTGCTGTAAGAGAGGATCATAGGCGCTTCGCCATTCATGAATAGCGAGAAATAACCGTCACTCCAGCTTTGGGTGGTTGCGAGAATCTTGTCGCTGAGCTGCTGCCACTTTGCTGGCGCTTCATCACCATAGACGGCATGCATCCAGAGCAACAGGCCGAGTCCCGGTGTGCTGGTGCGCGGATCCTGAATAATGATCTTGAGATCGTCTGGCGCGTTGACCAGTTCTTCAAGGCTTGAGGGCGGCTCCGACAACTGCTCGGTATCGTAGACAAAGGCAAAATAGCCCCAGTCGTAGGGCACGAAAGTGTCGTCGTCCCAGTTAACAGGCAATGCCAGGCGTTCCAGTGATTGGCCGTGGCGGCCCAGAAGGCCGGTTTGCCGAGCGGTCTCCATGGTGCCGGTATCCAGCCCCAGAACCACATCTGCCGGAGTGGAGCTTCCTTCCAGCCGGAGCCTTTGCAGAATGTCTCCGCCGCTGTCCAATACGGTGTAGTTCAGGGAGCACCCGCATTGGGCTTCAAACGCCTCTTTAACCGCGGGCCCCGGGCCCCATTCGGCGGCAAAGGAGGGATGGGTATACACATTCAGGACGGTAGGTTCATCGGCGGCAACCATCAGCGGCAGCGACACGGCGAACAACGCGGGAATCAAGCGTGAAATCATACATTGGCACCTTGTTCAGTAGCGGGGGTGCCATGCCGCGAACACCACGAAAGGTGGTGACTCAATCCCTACGCCGGTATTAACCGGGTCAGGTTCCGCGGGTATGGTCTCAGCCCTTCCAGGCACCCCGTTGAGTTGAGTCAATGCTATCACGCCGGAGCCACACCCCGGAATTCGTATGTTTGATTACTGCTTGTTTGTTTTTTGTACGGCGATGACGGGTGTCTCATTTTTTATTGGTAGAATAGGGCATTTTTTGATCTGCGGATTTATGCAGCTTCTATCTGGTTGAGAGGTAAGTTTGATGCCCAAGCATCACAAACGACGAGGAATTTCTGCTCTGGTTGCAGGCGCGCTTTTTACCCTCGGGTTGTCGGCCGCAGGCCACGCCCAAACCGCGAACGATGATATGTTTGGACGTTTGGCTTCCGCGGCTCCCAAGCTCAGCCCGCAGGTTCTCGAAGCCGCACTCAAGGCAACCCGTTGCGCCATCAGCAATGGCACAGCCATGCCGGAGCGGCTGGCTGTGATCGACTTCTCTTTGCCGTCCTCGAAAGAAAGGCTGTGGCTGTTTGATCTGAACGAAGGAGAATTAATCCTTCGTGACCTCGTGGCTCACGGTAAAAACTCCGGTAATGCTGAGGCAACCGCATTTTCCAATATCGAGGGCAGTCACCAGTCCAGTATCGGCCTGTTCAAAGCCGCCGAATCCTATCGGGGTTCCCATGGCTATTCGTTACGCCTTGACGGACTGGAACCGGGTTTCAACGATCTTGCTCGTCAGCGGGTGATTGTTATCCATGGTGCAGACTACGTTCAGGACAGCTGGGTAACAAAGTACGGCAGAATCGGCCGCAGTCATGGCTGCCCGGCGGTAGACAATCAAATCATCAAAACCGTGGTAGACGAGCTCAAGGGCGGACAGCTGGTGTTTAAATACTATCCCGATCAGGAATGGCTCCAGTCCTCCAGTTACCTGAACTGCGATTCCGCCGGGCAGCTGGCCGGCGCGCGTAATGCCACAGCGGTGGCTGGGGATCGATCCTGAATCGTTGCTGGCTAAACTTTGTGCAGATTTTCAGTAAAAACAGAAAGTTGAAAAAAAGGTGTTGACGGCGAAGGCGGAATCCGTAGAATACGCAGCCGTTGACGAGGCAATGCCTCTGAAACATTAGAGCGGGAATAGCTCAGTTGGTAGAGCACAACCTTGCCAAGGTTGGGGTCGCGAGTTCGAATCTCGTTTCCCGCTCCAATTTCTCCAAGTCTCTCAATGCCTCCTGAGAGCAAAAGCCAGAATCCAGGCTTCCCCGGCGCGGTGGCAGAGTGGTTATGCAGCGGACTGCAACTCCGTGTACGCCGGTTCGATTCCGACCCGCGCCTCCATTTTTACCCCCTTATATCAAAGTCTTGTGATCTTGGGCAGTAGTCCTCGGCTGATACTGAAGGCTCATGTCTTCGGGCATATTCATGAGGGCTATGGTGAGTACCTGCAGGGCGAAACCCGTCTCATTAATGCCAGTCCCTGCAACGAACGTTATATGCCTGAGAATACTCCGGTGGTGTTAGACCTATCCCTTCAAAAGGTCTGATCTCAAGGACGCCAAGCCATGTTTGTTGCTCATTAACTGCGTGAAGCCAGGGGCTTCATAAATGCCTCTGCCGCTTTCGCCGGCATTGGTTTGGCGTAAAGAAAGCCCTGGGCGAAATCGCATCCGAGATCCCGTATCAGCTTTGCCTGTTGCTCGGTCTCTACACCTTCTACAAGAATGCTCAAGCCGAGACTCTGGCCGACCGTAACCATGGCTTTCATGATGGCCATGTCGCTTTCGTTTTCCATGGCATAGTGAAGAAAGCTTCGATCGATCTTGATGCTGCATACCGGGAGCTTCCGAAGATAAACCAGGGAAGAGTATCCGGTGCCGAAGTCGTCAATGGATATATGGAGCCCGGCAGCCTTGAGGCGCTCCAGTTGCCTGGTTTGGTCTTCTTCGCTCCCAAACACCTCGTTTTCCGTGAGTTCTACCCCGAGTTGCTCAGGTTTCAAACCATAGTGTTTGATGGTTTCCAGGATCTGGTCAGCCAGGTGTGGATTGGTCAGTTGGCGACCGGACAGATTGACGTCAATGCGCACGCCCGCGAACTCAGTTCGCTGCCAGGCATTGAGCTGCTTGCATGCGGCATCGATGACCCAGTCACCGATACGGTTTATAAGCCCCGATTTTTCGGCAACAGGGATGAACGTCGCCGGCGAGACAAGGTTTGATGCCTTGTCGAAACACCGCAACAGCGCCTCGCAGGAGGTGGTCCCGCCAGTTCTCAGATCTATCTGTGGCTGGTAGTAAAGTTCCAATCCGCCATTCGTCAGGGCTTGTCGGAGCAGGGCGGTAATCTGTTGGTATTTGACGAGCCG
>JGI12577J12838_1000471_pt1 | contig 9933 bp, 5 predicted proteins | sample TtanPargueraPR_3_FD_12838 | JGI IMG/M metagenome (IMG submission 12838)
CCTCCAAGTACAAGAAATCGGCTCGTACCGTGGGTGATGTGCTTGGTAAGTTCCACCCGCACGGCGACAGTGCCTGTTACGAGGCCATGGTGCTCATGGCCCAGCCGTTTTCTTACCGCTACCCGCTGGTAGACGGGCAGGGTAACTGGGGGTCTCCGGATGATCCCAAATCCTTTGCCGCCATGCGATATACCGAATCGCGGCTGGCACCCTTTGCGGAAGTGCTGCTCAGTGAGCTCGGGCAGGGAACCGTGGATTGGGTGCCAAACTTTGATGGCACCATGGAAGAACCCTCGGTGCTTCCGGCCCGGCTTCCGCACGTGCTGCTCAACGGTACCACGGGTATTGCCGTTGGTATGGCGACGGATATTCCACCCCATAATGTTCGGGAAGTTACAGCCGCCTGTATTCGTTTGCTGGATCAGCCCGATGCGTCCGTAGATGAGCTGTGTGAGCACATCAAGGGGCCGGATTTCCCAACCAGGGCTGAAATCATCACTCCCCGCAAAGACTTGCGCCAGATGTACGAGACCGGGCGAGGTTCGCTGCGGATGCGCGCACGCTGGATGCGCGAGAATGGCGAAGTGGTGATCACTGATTTGCCCCACCAGGTCTCCGGAAACCGGGTGCTGGAGCAGATTGCCCAGCAGATGCAGACCAAGAAGCTGCCCATGGTGGCAGACCTGCGCGATGAATCGGATCATGAAAATCCGACCCGCCTGGTGATTGTGCCCCGCTCCAATCGGGTTGATCTGGACGGGCTGATGGCTCACTTGTTTGCCAGTACCGATCTGGAGAAGACCTATCGGGTCAACATCAACGTGATTGGCAACGATGGCCGGCCAGGCGTAAAAGGCTTGTACACCATTCTGACCGAGTGGCTGGCATTCCGGAAAACAACGGTAACACGCCGTTTGCAGCATCGCCTGGACAAGGTGCTGGCCCGGCTGCATCTTCTGGAAGGCTTGTTGATTGCCTACCTCAATATTGATGAGGTAATCGAGATTATCCGCACCGAAGACAAGCCCAAGGCCGAACTGATGGCGCGCTTTGGTTTGTCGGCGGAGCAGGCCGAGGCCATTCTGGAGCTGAAACTCCGGCATTTGGCCAAGCTCGAAGAAATGAAAATTCGCGGCGAACAGGATGAGCTCTCCGCCGAGCGCGATGAGCTGCAGGCCATTCTGGGCTCAGAAGATCGGCTTCGCGAACTGATCAAGACCGAACTCGAGCAGGATGCCGAGACCTTTGGTGATGACCGCCGTTCGCCGATTGTCGAGCGGGAGGAAGCCCGCGCCTTCAGCGAAACCGATCTGGTATCCAACGATCCGGTGACGGTGGTGCTGTCCGATAAGGGTTGGGTTCGCGCGGCCAAGGGTCACGACATTGACCCCGCTGGTCTCAGCTACAAGTCTGGCGACCGTTTTGCCCTGGCGGCGAAGGGGCGCAACAACCAGCAGGCGATTTTCCTGGATTCCACCGGCCGGGCCTATTCATTAATGGCCCACAGTCTGCCGTCTGCCAGGGGGCAGGGCGAGCCCCTGACCGGGCGGATCAATCCCCCCTCCGGAGCTACTTTCTCCGGTTTGTTGATGGGTAATCCCGAACGTAAGACACTGCTGGTCACCGACGGTGGCTATGGTTTCGTCACGTCGCTGAACGACATGATCAGCAAGAATCGCGCGGGCAAGGCCGTGGTCAGCGTACCCAAAGGCGCCAGAATCATGCCACCGGTAATGATTCCGGAAACGGCATCGACCCTGTACCTGGCGGCCATATCCAATGAGGGCCGCATGCTGGTGTTCCCGCTCAGCGAGCTGCCGGAGCTGGCCAAGGGTAAAGGTAACAAGATCATCAGTATTCCCTCCGCCCGGGTGCAGAATCGCGAAGAATACGTGGTTGCTGTCGCCGTGTTTGGTGAAGAGGATCAGCTGGAAGTGAAAGCGGGCAAGCGCAAGCTCGGCCTGCGGTTTGGCGATCTTGAGCACTACCTGGGTGAGCGGGGCCGTCGTGGTCACAAGCTGCCACGGGGCCTGCAGCGTGTGGATGGTATTGATGTGATTCCTTCGGCTGCGCGGGCCGAGGAAGAAGCCCAGAGCGGGGAGAATACAGACAGTGAGTGAGCTGGTGCTGGTAAACGTATCGGGCCGGGACAAACCCGGCCTGACCTCGGAAATCACTGGAATCATGGGGCGTTACGATGTCCGCATTCTGGATATAGGCCAGGCGGTCATTCATGACCATCTGACCTGGGGCATTCTGATCGAGATCCCGGATGAGTCAAAATCCTCTCCGGTGATCCGGGATTTGCTGTTCCGGCTGCACGCGCTGGATCTGCAGGTGCATTTTGCGCCGATTACCGAGCAGGAATATCAGGCCTGGGCTGAGGGCCGCAACCGGGCCTGTTACATCGTGACCCTGCTGTCCCGAGACATCAAGGCTGAGCAGATCGCCAGGGTGTCGGCGATTACGGCCCGCCATGGCCTGAACATTGACAATATTACCCGGCTGTCGGCAAGGCCGTCGCTGAACACCTCGGAAAACCGCATTGCCTGTGTCGAGTTCTCGGTACGGGGAACGCCCTCGGATCTTGAACAGCTTCGGGCCGATTTCCTGCACATTGCCGGCGAGATGAATGTGGATATCGCCTTCCAGGAAGATTCGATCTTCCGACGCAACCGCAGGCTGGTGGTGTTCGATATGGACTCCACGCTGATTGAAGCTGAGGTGATCGACGAGCTGGCCCATGAAGCGGGAGTCGGTGAGCAGGTCGCTGAGATCACCGAGCGTGCCATGCAGGGTGAGCTGGATTTCAGTCAGAGCTTTGCCGAGCGCCTGGCCCTGTTGAAGGGGCTGGACGAGTCGGTGCTTGAAGGGATCGCCAACCGGCTGCGAATGACCGAAGGGGCCGAGCACCTGATTCGCAGTCTGAAGGCGCTGGGCTATCGGACCGCCATCCTGTCTGGCGGCTTCACCTATTTTGCTCGTCATCTTCAGGGTAAGCTGGGCATTGACTATATCTACGCCAACGAGCTGGAAATTATCGACGGCAAAGTAACCGGTGAGGTGAAAGGTCAGATTGTAGATGGTAAGCGAAAGGCGGAGTTGTTGCTGGAAATAGCTGAGAAAGAGCACATTTCCCGGGAACAGGTGATTGCCGTTGGGGACGGCGCCAATGATCTGCCAATGCTCAGTCAGGCGGGCCTGGGAGTTGCTTTCCGGGCCAAGCCGCTGGTCAAGGAGTCGGCACGCCACTCCATCTCCACCTTAGGGCTGGATGCCATCCTGTATCTGATCGGGTTCCGGGAAAGCGAGACCAATCAAACGCTTCAGAATACCCACCTCTGAAACCAAAAAAGGGCGAGAATGATCTCGCCCTTTTTTGGTTAAGCGGCCGTTGATCAGTTGTCGCCGAAGTCGTAGTTCATCTCCGGTACCGGCGCCTGCAGGTAGTAGCCCTGAATGTAGTTCACGCCTGCCTGCCAGAGCGTCGCAAGAACGCCGGCGTTTTCCACCAGCGGGATGATGGTCAGCTTGCCGGCATTCTGCAGGCTCTTGACCATTTCCTTGACCTGCTCTTTGGCCTCGTCACTCTTCTGGATCTCTTCCGTGAACGAACCATCAATCTTCACGTAATCCGCCTCAATGTGCTTGAGGGTGTTGAACGGATTGAGTGCGCAGCCGAACTGGGAAATGGATACCTTGCTGTGCAGTTCGTGCACCGCCTTGGTGAAGTCCTTGGCCTGCTTCATGTAGTTGTTGGCATCGCCTTCGCGGATCTGGAAGATCAGCGAATCTCCCGGCAAGCGGGCAGCTTTGAGGGCAACGCTGAGCCAGGGCGTGAAGGTCTTGTCCTGCAGCGTCTCGGCTGTGATGTTCAGGAACAGGCGAGTGTCGTGGCCCCTTGAGCGGTGGCTCGATAGCTGCTTGATGGTTTGCAGGATAACCCAGCGGTCGATCTTGATGGCGGTATCGCTGGGTCCCATCGGCGGCAGGAAGTCATAGGGCGAGACTTCTTCGTTGTCTTTGTTGAGCATCCGGACAAAGGCCTCGTAATGCTCCTCACCCTCACCGCGCAGGTTGATGATGGGCTGGAACAGCAGCCGGAAACGGTTATCGTCCAGAGCCTTGAGAATGGCCTCCACCGAGTTGGTTTCATCAAGGCTCTCGTATTCAGCCGGGTTATAGACCAGGATGCCGTTGCCACGCTCGTGGCCATCCTGTTTTTTCACATCGGCCGAGGCAGTATGGGCCCGGCCCATGAGTTCTTCGGCCTTTGGTGAGTTTTCCGTGATCGCGGCGATACCGATGGACACGGTCAGCGGAACCGTCCGGCCGTTGATGTCGAACAAGTGGTCCTCGACCGCTTTACGGATGCGCTCGCACAGACTTTCCATGCTGGCTTCATCACAGGGCAGGCACATGACGCAGAAGGCATCGTCGCTCAGGCGGGCCAGGGTAACCTCGTCGCCGGCCTGTTCCCGAAGCAGGGTGGCGAGATCGCCCAACAACAGATCCGCGCCGGAGATGCCGACCTGGCTCTTCATGCTCAGGAAATTATCCAGGGCAATGTAGGCAAGGGCGCCGGTCTTGTTGTCTTTGCCAGCCGTGGCGATAGCCTGGGCCAGGGCATCCATCAGGTACTGACGATTGTACAGGCCGGTCAGCAAATCCTGGCTGCTGATCTGTTTCAGCTTTTCCTCCAGCTCTGCATCACTGTGTTCCGGTTGCAGAACGATCTGGGTGCAGGCCTCTCCGTCGTAGGTGGCTGCGGACACCGACATGGTGACATTCAATTCGTGGTCGTCACTACGGCGCGCGGTGCAGTTCAGAGTCATGCCATCTTTGCGCTCTTCGGCGAACGCTTTCATAAACTCCTTGTACTTCTCCTGGCTTTCCGGCGTAAGGGTATCGAGCACCGGAATACAAATCAGTTCGTCGATGTCGTCGTAGCCCAGGAATTCCATATAGGACTGGTTGGCATAGATGTGCATGCCATCGTTGATGTAGGCAATGGCATCCTTGGAACTTTCCAGCAGCAACTGGCAACGCTGCTCGGCCTCACGCAGATGAGATTCCAGTACCCGGCGTTTGCGGCGCTCATCAAGAGCTGCCAGCTCCCGCTTGACCACCAGAACGAGCTGGTCGGTGTACTGAAAGGGTACGGCATCCTGGGCACCGGCACGGATGATGTTGACGGTACGCTCGCGGCTGTATTCCTCGGTCAGCAGAACGAAGGGGATGTCCTTGTCCATGCGCTTGACCATGGCCAGAGCATCGTCTGCCGCGAATTCCTGTTCCAGATCGCGTGCCAGCAGCAAGTCCCAGTTGGAGGTCTTGAGCGCTTCTTCCAGATCTTCTTCCGAGGTAATCCGGTGAGCGCGGGTAGCCTTGCCGGAGTTGCGGAGCAAGCTGACCATGGATTCCGCATCGTTTTGTGATGGGTCAAGAATCAGCAGGTGTACGGTCGTGTTTTTCTTCTGCATTCGTCAGACGTCTCGTGGTGCCGGATATTCACGGATGAATGATGCAGGGGTTGGCCAGCAATAACAACCCTGGCCATGCCGGCAGTTGACGGGCCGCACTATTTAAAGCGACGGCCACAGTGAGTCAAATTCGTCTTCCGTAGTGCCTGGCGTTGATGGGGGAGCACCACGGCCGGCAGTTGGGGTGATGGGATTCTGGAGTTTCAGCTCGAACTGGCTGATGCTGCCAGTGGCCGAGACCTTTTTCAGTAGCTGTCCCTGGTCTTCCCGGCCATCTTGCAGCAGCGAGATCCGGCTGCCGGTCTGGAACGGCAGTCGCGGGGTAATCAGTGTCGCGGCCTGATTGACCACGCTGATTTCGGGCAGCAGCAGGCCCCTGAGGTACTCGCTGCTGTTGCCGACTTTCTGGATAAGTCGCACGGCACAGGGCGCGGCGCTCGGCGCCAGTAGCTCAATGCCCACCTGAGTGCCCTGGTTGCGGATCTGGCGCAGCCAGCGCACAACGGCAATGCTCCAGGGGTGCGAGCTCTGTTCTCGTACACCCAGAATTTCACCGGCCTGGAGTGACGCCGGGACATTGCTCTCCCAAGCTACGCAGTAGCCGCCCGGGCTGGTGTTGACCAGTAGCGCATGGTGCGATCGCGGCCGGTTTTTGTCCTGGCTGCCGGAGGGCTGATGACTGCCACCACTGGTACGGAAGTTGATCGGGGCATCGGCAGAATGCAGCCGGTCTTCGTTCGGGCCGGCATCGTGTGCGCCGGACCAGGCATCTGCCTTGCGATTGGCATTCCGGATAAACAGGTTATCGGATTCGAGATGACTGCTTTCGTTGCCATCCAGGAACTCCGAGAACGCTTTCTGGCCGGCTACGAAGTAGTGCGCAGCGGTGAGACCTACGCACACTTCCAGCGTGCCCTGGCTGGCGATGCGGTTAAAGTTGCGCTTGGCCAGAATGCCGAGTGCCTGGCTCAGGTGCGTAAGTAAGGTATCGCTCACCGTGGAGGGAATCTTGAGAGCTTCGCCTCCATGGCCGTCTTGGCGCCTGGCGTGCAGGGTCTCTGCCAGCAGGGTGGACAGATCGCGGGTGTCGAAGCTGAAGCTTTCATTGCCCGGTGTATTTTCGAGCAGGCTGCGGTAGACCGGCGGATTGTCTTTTTCCATATTGATGACGAACAGGCTGTCGGGGCCCAGATCCGGGGCACACTGGCAGTGCTCGGTCCAGGATTCGAACAGGTCATATACCTGTGTCAATTCGGCCTGACGCAGTTGGTTAGGCCGCGCACAGCCAAGCAGAAGAATACGTTTGTAGCTGTCGACAACCGTACTGGCTCGTCGGTGCGTGAGGGTGTCGTCATCCACCTCCATGTTGGCCAGTTTGTTCCGGTGCGCAAAACGGAACATGCGATGGCATTCCAGCCAGCTGCTGGCCGGGCTCGGACAATACAGTTGATGGGACCGAAGTATGGTGGCGGCCAGCTCCGACATTGCCCTATGGATTGCCGTGGCAATTTGGCGCCGGTGTTTATCTACTCCGCCATTGTCGACGTATTCCAGCAGACAAAGCTTGTACCCGGCGGCCAGATGCAGCTGAAGTGCCTGGGTCAGATTGGCAATCTTTCGCTGCTTTTCAGGCAGCGCGATGGCGAGCCCGAGGAAGTGTCGCGATAGCTCATTACAGACAAAATGAATCTTGTCCCGCACGATTTCCAGAAATTGCAGGCGCTGGAGCGGCGACAGGAACAGATGGTTCAGCTCAATGATCGCGTGATATAGCTGACGAGATGCCTCACCGGTATTGGCCATCGGCAACTGATCCGCCCAGGCGCGAAAGGCCTTGGGGCTGGTGTCGCAAAACGACAGGCTGGCTGTTTTCTGTTCAGGAACCTTGAGCTCTGGTTTCAGGATCTTACCATCCATGTTCTCACGCCAATGTCGGGACCGCGGTAGTTGTAACTCAGCGAAAACGCCGAAAATACAGGTCGTTATTGTTTATGGATCTTGCACTTTAAGATAGCAAAGCAACGACAAAAAGCGAGAAAATCACGAGTTGACAATCTTTGACAAGTGAAAATGGGCCATCTTTTGCGACAGGTCTCACGAGCCCAGGTCCAGCGGGGTCTTGCTGGCGCGGCCGGGAAGCTCCCGAACCAGCTTTGGAACCAGGAAGCCGGGCAGATTTTCCAGCATTTCGTTAACTATCCGGATGGCGTCGGTGTCACTCACGGAGAAGTGCCGGGCACCGGAGACGGGATCAAAGGCGTGCAGGTAATAGGGCATAACCCCCGCTTCGAACAGCGTCTCGCTCAAGGCTGAGAGTGTGGCGCTGCTATTGTTGACACCTCTGAGGATTACGCTCTGGTTCAGCAGGGTAACCCCGGCCTCGCTCAGACGTCGGAATGCCTGGCGGGTGGCCTGGTCGATTTCTGCCGGGTGATTCACGTGCACCACCAGGACCTTTTGCAGTCGGGTTCGGGACAGCCAGTCAATCAGGCTGTCGCATACCCGCTGTGGTATCACCACGGGCAGGCGGGAATGAATGCGCAACCGGCGAAGATGGGGGATGTCACCGAGCAGTTCGGCCCATTGCGAGAGCAGGCGGTCGTTCACTGCCAGTGGGTCACCACCACTGAAAATCACTTCGTTGATTTCCGGGCTGGCGGACAGGCTGTCGATGACCTGGCGTCGGTCTTCCGGCCCAAGACGGTGATCGCCGTAGGGAAAATGCCGACGAAAACAGTAGCGGCAATTGATAGCGCATTGTCCCGTGATCATGAGCAAGGCACGGCTGGTGTATTTGCGAATCAGGCCGGTGGTCTGGATGGCCGACGCCTCTTCCAGCGGGTCCGATACGAAATCGGGATGAACCTCCGCCTCCTGGGCGACAGGAAGTACTTGCCGCAGCAAGGGGTCATCCGGGTTGCCTGGCTCAATCCGTGCCAGGTAGGGCTCGGGTACCCGGATCGGAAACAGTCTGTGGCCGCAGGCGGCGCCTCTGTACCAGTCCTCCGGAGCGAGCCCCAGACGTTCCAGTAGTTGTTCCGGCGTAGTAACCGATCGACTCAGTATCTGTTGCCAGTCCGGTGTGTTGCCAGGTTCAACCCGGACACCGGGTGGATGGCTGGCATCGCGGGCTTCTATACGGGCGGGGGTTCGCTGTATCATAGCGACCTTTGAAATTTTAACGACAGTCTGTCAGGTGGACATTTCATGGCTTCATATTCTACCAACGAATTTCGCAGCGGTCTCAAGGTTTTGCTGGATGGCGACCCTTGTATCATGCTCGAGAATGAATTCGTCAAGCCGGGCAAGGGCCAGGCATTCAACCGGGTCAAGCTGCGCAACCTCATGACCAACCGGGTGTGGGAGCGTACCTTCAAATCCGGAGAGTCTCTGGAAGCGGCCGACGTTGTCGAGCAGGATATGGAATACCTGTATACCGATGGCGAGTTCTGGCACTTCATGCTGACTGATGGCTCATTCGAGCAGTACGCGGCTGATGCCAAGGCGGTTGGCGATACCGTCAAGTGGCTGAAAGAGCAGGACGTTTACACCGTGACTCTGTACAACGGCGCGCCGCTGACCGTGACCCCGCCGAACTTTGTCGAGCTGGAAGTGGTTGATACCGATCCCGGCATGAAAGGCGACACTGCCCAGGGTGGCTCCAAGCCCGCGACCCTGTCCACAGGTGCCGTTGTGAACGTGCCCCTGTTCATCACCATTGGTGAGGTGCTGAAGGTTGATACTCGCTCCGGTGAATACGTCAACCGTGTCAAAAGCAGCTAATCATCGATCATGACTGATCGCCCTGTCTGGCAGCCCTCTGCCTCCCGGGCCGCTCTGGAAAGCCGCGCACAGCTTCTGGCCCACGTGCGCGGCTTTTTTTCTGAGCGGCGGGTGCTGGAGGTAGAAACCCCGGTACTGGGACGCCACGGCGTAACCGACGTCAATCTCGACGGCATTCCCTCTGCGGTCGACGCTGGCGGCGTTCAGGGGGGCTGGTTGCAGACGTCCCCTGAGTATCACATGAAGCGGCTGCTGGCCGCAGGTTCAGGATCAATATTCCAGATTGCCCGAGTGTTTCGTAACGGTGAGCGCGGGAAACGTCACAATCCGGAATTCTCCATGCTGGAGTGGTACCGCGTTGGCTTTGACGATCAACAACTGATGCGGGAAGTCTCGGATCTGGTCTGTGGCTGGCTGGAGTGCTCGCCGCCGGTAACCCTCAGCTACCGTGAGGCAATGCAGTCCATTGCGGGTATCGACCCGATGACCATCACCGACCGGGACCTTGAACGCTACTGTGAGCAGTGGCTGGAGCCGGAACAGCTGGCTGGCCTCGGCCGGGATGGCTGCCTGGATCTGGTCATGAGTTTCGTGGTGGAGCCGAAGCTGGGCTGTGAGCAACCGGTTTTCATTACCCGCTATCCCGCCTCCCAGGCCGCTCTGGCAC
>JGI12577J12838_1000482_pt1 | contig 9794 bp, 7 predicted proteins | sample TtanPargueraPR_3_FD_12838 | JGI IMG/M metagenome (IMG submission 12838)
ACCGCCCCGCCGTTATACCGGCTCCAGCGCCCGCACTGAAACTGATACTGGGGGAAATGGCCGGGCTGTTACTGACCGGTCAGAAGGCGATACCGGATCGGCTCAAACGTGAGGGTTTTGAATTCAGGCTTGCGGAACTGGAAGCCGCGTTGAGGGAAAGTGTGGGAACATAATTTTTTAAGAAAAAGCGTTGACAGCCCCAGGCACCTTACTTAATATACGCGCCACCTCGACGAGGCAAGCTTTTGAAAACGTTGCGTCCCCTTCGTCTAGTGGCCTAGGACTCCGCCCTTTCACGGCGGCAACAGGGGTTCGAACCCCCTAGGGGACGCCAATTTCAAAGCTGTCTGTTCGTCAGCTGCCATGACCACCCTGGTGGTGCTTTCCTCCTTTAGCAGCATGACTCTTCTGATCCTTCATGACGAAGATGCCGACTCCGACGAAGAAGCCAATCATCAGCAATACTGTGGCGATTCCGGCGATTACAACTGCGTCCATATACATGGCTATGTCTCCTGTACCAGTAAAACTTGATTAAGCTCAGGTTACGCCGCCACCGCCTGCCCCGTATTGATCTGCATCAAGCTCATTTCGTCATTGCAATAATTGCCAAAGTGAGACGCCCTGCCCCATTTCTCTCGATTTATCCTGAGTTTGCAGCGCATTTGCCGTAAACTGCTGCTATAGTCGTAGGCAAGGGAATACAGGTAACAACGTCAGGGATCGCTTCTGTAATTGCTATGTCCGATACTTCCTTGGATGGTCGAAAAATCAAAGACATGCCAGACATTGCGACGCGTTTGAAACGTTTTCGTGCGGCCTCTCCTTTATCATTCCGGCTGGTGGCATGGATCCTTCTGTTCAGCTCTGCCTTTACATTGCTCGCGTCCGGCATTCAGATCTATTCAGACTACCGCGAGGACCTGTCCAAGATTGAACAGCGGATGCAGGTAATTGAGTCCGGCTACCGCTCCAGCCTTGCCCAGAGCCTGTGGGCTCTGGATCAAAAACACCTGCAAACCCAGATGGACGGCATTCTAAGCCTGCCCGATATCGAACATCTCCGGCTCCGAATTGAACCAGACTCCGAACTGGTCATGGGCGAACTCCCACGAGACACCGATATCCTCACCCACAGTTTCGAGCTGATCTACCGGGACGATGCGGAATTTCGACTGGGCGAGCTCACCATCACCGCCAGTCTGCACCGGGTGTATGACGAACTAAGGCGCCGGGTGGGCTTCATTCTAGCCACTCAGTTCCTGATCATATTCGTTGTGTCTATTCTGATTCTGTGGATATTCCGCCATCTGGTCACTCGCCATCTGGCGGACATGGCCGACTACACCCGGGATCTGTCATTGCGAAATCTTTCACGCCCGCTGGAGCTGGATAGGCCAGATACTCCCGCTTACCAGCGTGATGAACTGGGCATGGTGACCGAAGCCATCAACCAGATGCGCGAACGCCTTATCGATGACGTCACAAGGCGGGAACGGGATGAAGCCGAAATCCGGAAATTCTCCAAAGCCATCGACCAGAGTCCGTCTTCGGTTCTGATCTGTGACCGGCAATGGCGCATTGAATATGCGAACCGGAAGTTCAGCCAACTGACGGGGAACAGCCCGTCTGAGATCATCGGCAAGCACCCCTCGTCACTTATTGACCCTGGCGTGGATTCCCACGAAGCCAGACAGCTATGGAAATCCATCAGGCTTCAGGTACAGCGCGTGGGCGTTTGGCAAGGCGAAGTCAACAGCACACGGAAAAATGGAGAGCGCTACTGGGAACAGCTTGTGGTCACCCCTATCAAGGACAATAACGGTGAAAGCACCGGTTACCTGATACTCGGGGAAGACATCAGCATCCGCAAACGTTACGAGCAACAGCTATTGCGGCAAGCGAATTACGACATCCTGACCGGGCTTCCCAATCGCATGCTTGCGCTGGACCGCCTGAAACTGGCGCTGGCCCAGGCAAGGCGTGATGAGTCCAAGGTTGGGGTAATGTTCCTGGATCTGGACAACTTCAAGCACATCAACGATACCCTCGGCCACGACGCCGGTGACACCCTGCTGATTGAAGCCGCACGCCGGATCTCCAGCTGCCTGCGCGGCACCAGTACCGTTGCGCGGCTGGGTGGTGATGAGTTCCTTGTGGTGCTGCCGGGGCTGAACGGGCCGGACGCCTCTTCCCAGGTTGCCGAACGTATTCTGAAAACCTTCGCACCGCCGTTCATGCTCAGCGGCCAGGAAGTGTTTGTTACAACCAGTATTGGCATCGCCACCTTCCCGGACGACTCGGATAACAGCGGCACCCTGCTCCAGCACGCCGATGCGGCCATGTACGAGGCGAAACACAAAGGCAAGAGCGCCTATGCCCGTTTTACTCCGGAGATGAGCGAGGTTTCTCACGAGCGTCTGCAAATGGAATCTCACATGCGCAAGGCCCTGGAGCTGGGTGAATTCGAGCTCTATTTCCAACCCATTGTCGACACCGCCAGTGGTGGCCTGGTGGCGGCAGAAGCCCTGCTTCGCTGGAACAATCCGGCCATGGGCATGGTGATGCCAGATCGCTTTATTCCGCTGGCCGAGGAAACCGGCCTGATCATTCCGATCGGCGAATGGGTCGTCAAGGAAGCCTGTCAAGCCGCGTACTGCTGGCAGGCGATGACCGGGCGCGAGATCAGCATTGCCGTCAATGTATCACCACGCCAGTTCCGGGACCCCGGGTTTACCGACGCCATCATGCGCGCGCTGAACGACAGCAATTTACGGCCGGAACTGCTGGAACTGGAAATCACGGAACGGCTGATTCTGGACAANTCCATCGAAACCGCTGATATCCTCAAACAACTCGACAAAGTTGGAATCCGCTTGTCGGTCGACGATTTCGGNACTGGNTATTCGGCACTCAGCTATCTGAAAAGCTATCCGTTCGATACCCTGAAAATCGACAAGTCATTTGTTCAGGATGTCCTGAAAGAAAACGAAGATGCTTCCCTTGTCCGCGCGATCATCAACATGGCCCACAGCCTNGGCCTGAAAGTGGTTGCCGAAGGGGTTGAGGAAGAAGACCAGACTCACTTCCTGAAAGCNGAGCATTGCGACTACTCCCAGGGTTACTTCTATAGTCGCCCCCTGCCCGAGCAGGACTTCATTCACTGGCTCGAAACCAATGAGCGGGCCAATCTAAAGTAATCAATACGGCACAACCATGGACGACTCAATCCTGGTCGTAAACTGCGGCAGTTCATCACTGAAACTCGCCCTGTTTGATCACGACCACCAGAAAATCACCTCTGCCCTGGCGGAAAGACTTAACCAATCCGATGCCTTTGCTCGCATCAACGGCGATGAAACACCGGTTCACTTACCTTCCGGTGCCAGCCACAGCCAGGCGCTGGCGGCGCTCGTCAACGCATTTAAAGACCGGGCTCTGATGACGGGCGAACCCATGGCTGTTGGCCATCGAGTGGTCCATGGGGGCGAAACCTTCCGTGAAGCTTCGTTGATTGATGATCAAACGGTATCCGCCATTGAAGCCTGCGCTGCGCTGGCCCCCCTGCATAACCCGGTAAACCTTGCGGGCATTCGCGCCATGCAGGCGCTATTCCCGAACGTTCCACAGGTCGCGGTGTTCGATACCGCTTACCATCAGACCCTGCCCGAGCGCGCTTACCGATACGCACTACCGGAACGGTGCTACAGNGACTGGGGAGTGCGTCGTTACGGCTTCCACGGCACCAGTCATTATTTCATGGCACACGAGGCCGCTCGTCTGCTGGACAAGACACCAGCCACCACCTCAATTATCTCTGCCCATCTGGGTAACGGTTGTAGCATCACAGCGATCCAGAATGGGCTCAGCGTCGATACCAGCATGGGTCTGACTCCGCTTGAGGGACTCGTGATGGGCACCCGCAGCGGGGACGTCGATCCCGGGCTGTTTGACTACCTCGCAAGTCGGGGTATGAGTGCCGGTGACGTCCACGAGATGCTAAATAAAGAAAGCGGATTACAGGGACTCTCAGGCCAGACAAACGACATGCGAACCTTGTGCGAACTGGCTGACCATGGCCACGAACCCTCACAGTTGGCAATTGACGTATTCTGCTTCCGCCTGGCGCGGTATATTGGAGCGATGACCGCGTCCCTGACAAAACTGGACGCCCTGGTCTTCACTGGCGGCATCGGTGAAAACAGTGCCCGCATTCGCCAGGACACAACCCGACATCTGCACCTGCTTGAGATCGAGCTGGATCCGGACCTCAACGAGCATCACGGCCGCTGGAGTGATGGCCGCATCAGTTCCCCGGACTCGCGTTATCCGGCGCTGGTCATTCCCACAAATGAAGAACTGGTGATTGCCCGAGAAGCCTCCCGCCTGGCAGCTGCCGGCACCGAACACTCCGAAGAATGAAACCTGGAACAATCATGGCAAAAAGTCTTTTCATAGCCCCAACCTCTCTTGACTCCGGCCTGACATCCGTATGCCTTGGTCTTCTGCGCGCCCTGGAACGGGAAGGAGTGAGCGTCGGCTTTTACAAACCATTCAGTCAGTCCGTACACAGAGGCGAAGCGCTTCATAACGACGGCAAGGATTCTTCGGTGGCCTTTGTGCGTGCCCGCAGCCACCTCGAACCACCCGACCCGATTCCCCTGAAACAAGCCCAGCAGCTGTTGAACCACGGCAAAGCAGACCTGCTGATGGAGAACGTCGTCGGTGAATACCAGAAAGTCGCCAATGAAGCGGATGTGGTCATCATTGAAGGATTGGTACCGGACAGAACCGAAGCCTATATCGCCCGGCTGAACGTGGAAGTCGCCCGCAATCTCGGTTCCGAAGTGATCCTGGTGAGCACACCGAAGAGCTGTACTGCCAGCGAGCTCGATGACGACCTGGATTTCTCCTCACGCCTGTTTGCGGCACCGTCGGATCCGGACGTGATTGCTGTCATTCTTAACAAGGTGGGAGAACCACAGAAGTCCGGTATGGCACTGGATCATCCGCCGGCAAGTGAAGCCACCGAAATGGATTATCACACCTCCTGCAAAGTGTTCGCGAACGGCCGCTTCCAGTTGCTGGCGCAGATTCCCTGGCAACCACAACTGCTGGCACCCCGGGTCTCTGATGTAGCGCGAGAGCTTGGTGTTCCGGTACTGCACGAAGGGCAAATGCACTCACGGCGGGTGCAGCGGGTATCAGTGTGCGCCAGATCCATCCGCAACATGACCGACACCCTCAAGCCAGGCACCCTGATGGTCACCCCTGGTGATCGCGAGGATATCGTAGTGGCCACGGCCGTCGCCGCCCTCAATGGTGTCCCGCTTGCCGGGCTGATGCTGACAGGCGGCCTGATGCCGGACGAACGGGTTATAGAGTTGTGTCGGCGGGCACTGGACACCGGTTTGCCAGTGCTGAGCTCGGAAACCAATACCTACGAGAGCGCCCACCTGTTGGCAAATCTGTCTTCAGCCATTCCCATTGACGATCCGGAACGTATTGAAGAAGCCATGGAATCTGTGGCCCGGCGAATCAATACCCAGTGGCTGCAGGAGCACCTGAAAGTTCAGCGCCAACGTCGGCTCTCGCCTCCGGCATTCCGTTATCAGCTATCGGAGAGAGCCCGGGCTGCAGCCAAGCGGATCGTCTTGCCAGAAGGCAGTGAACCCAGAACCATTCAGGCAGCCATTATCTGCCATCAACGTAACCTGGCTCATTGCGCGCTGATCGGTGATCCACACGAAATTCGCTCAGTCGCCGCCTCCCAGGGCGTGGAACTGCCAAATGACCTGGAAATCATAGACCCGCAATCGGTGCGCGAGCGTTACGTGGCGCCCATGGTGGAGCTGAGAATACATAAAGGCCTGACACCGGATATGGCCGAAGCCATGCTGGAGGATAACGTCGTTCTGGGTACCATGATGGTGGCCATGGACGAAGCCGACGGACTTGTATCCGGCGCTATTCATACCACGGCCAACACCGTGCGCCCTGCCCTCCAACTGATCAAGACCCATGACAACGCCAAGGTGGTGTCATCGGTATTCTTCATGTTGTTACCGCAACAGGTGCTGGTATATGGGGACTGCGCCATCAACCCAGACCCGAATGCCGAAGAACTGGCCGATATTGCCATACAGAGTGCCGAATCTGCTGAAGCCTTTGGTATTGAACCTGTGGTTGCAATGATCAGCTACAGTACCGGCGAGTCCGGCAGCGGTGAGGATGTCGACAAGGTTCGCGAAGCCACCCGCATTGCCCGGGAACGGCGCCCGGATCTACTCATTGACGGACCGCTGCAATACGATGCTGCGGCGATTGAGAGCGTGGCAAAATCCAAAGCCCCGGGCAGCAAGGTGGCCGGCAAGGCTACCGTGTTTGTGTTCCCGGACCTGAACACGGGCAACACCACCTACAAGGCGGTGCAGCGCAGTGCCAATGTCGTCAGCGTGGGGCCCATGCTCCAGGGCTTGCGAAAACCGGTAAACGACCTGTCCCGCGGGGCCCTGGTGGAAGACATTGTCTTCACCATTGCCCTGACGGCAGTACAGGCAAAACAGGTCGCCGATGCAGGAGCCGCCTGATCAGGGCTCCTGGCAGGGAATGGCCCCGGCAGATCAGCGTTTAACGCTTTTCTGCCGGGTCTTCTTGATCCGACGGCCTTTCTTCAGGTCGTTGTCTTTCTTGACCTTTTGCCGAGGCGTCAGACGGTCGACCTTGGTTGCGAAGGGATTTTCGCCTGACTTGAATTCAAACCGTATCGGCGCGCCCACGACTTTCAGCACCTTTCTGAAGGTGTTTTCAAGGTAACGCTTGTAAGCACCGGGCAGTGAATCCACCTGATTACCATGCACCACCACAACCGGCGGGTTGGAGCCACCCTGGTGAGCGTATCGCAGCTTGATGCGGCGACCATGAACCATCGGCGGCTGATGTTGAGCAACGGCATCCTGAAGGATTGCAGTCAACCGGTTGGTTGGCCACTTTGACATCGCGGATTCATAGCAGGCCTGGACCGACTCATACATGGTTCCCACGCCCGTGCCGTGCAGTGCCGAGATATAATACTTGTCCGCGTAATCCAGGAAATCCAGGCGCCTGGCCACTTGCTCTTTTACCCGGTCACGGTCTTCCGGATCCATGCCGTCCCATTTGTTGATGGCGATCACCAGTGAGCGGCCCGCATCCAGTACAAACCCGATCAGGTGCAAATCCTGGTCTACCAGTCCCTCCCGGGCATCGATCACCAGAATCACGACGTGGGCATCATCAATCGCCTGCAGTGTCTTGATAATGGAGAACTTCTCCACCGCCTCGCGAACATTCTTTCGGCGACGAACCCCGGCAGTGTCAATCAAGGTATACTCATGGCCCTGGCGCTCATAGGGAATGTAAACGCTGTCGCGGGTAGTGCCCGGCATGTCGTACACCACCACCCGATCTTCACCGAGCATGCGGTTAACCAGGGTAGACTTGCCCACATTCGGCCGTCCCACCACACCAATCCGGATACCCGGGTAACGATCCGCCCGGTCCTGGTCTTCCGGATTTTCCGGTTCCGGCAGCAGCGCTTCCAGCAAAGACAGGATGCCGCGGTTATGGGCCGCCGCAATCAGAAACGTGGATTCAAACCCCAGACTGTAGAAGTCCGCTGCCGCCACGTCCGGATCCTGGCCATCGGTCTTGTTAACCACCAGATGAGCCTGTTTGCCCGATTTGCGCAGATAATCCGCGATCATTTCATCGCCCGCGGTCAGTCCTGCCCGACCGTCCACAAGAAACAGGACAATGTCCGCTTCTTCTACCGCCTGCATTGACTGGCGAGCCATTTCGGCGTCAATACCGGCTTCGTCACCGGTNAGGCCGCCCGTATCGATAACGATGAACTTCTGGCCTTCGTAGTTGCCCTCACCGTATTTNCGGTCCCGGGTCAGCCCGGGGAAGTCCGCTACGAGAGCATCCCTNGAGCGGGTCATCTGGTTAAACAACGTNGACTTACCAACGTTGGGGCGGCCTACAAGGGCGATAACTGGGGTCATATTGATCTGCTATTCAAGAAACCAGAAACCCGGCACNCAGGCTNAAGCCTGGGCCGGGCATAAACTTGTCGGGGCGTACTCAGTCGTCCTGTTCAATTCTCAGGANGGCCATCTTTCCGCCATTTCCATAAACCAGCAGGTTACCATCTTCGATCACCTGAACTGGTACGCGGATACCGTCACTATCNAACTCACGCTGGCCCTGCAGACTGCCATCGGAGGTCGACAGCACGTGCAGGTAGCCTTCAAAGTCGCCTACCACGAGGTAATCACCGGAGACAGCCGGCCGGGTCAGCTGGCGCCAGGACAGGCTATCCTGAACCCAAAGCTCTCGCCGGTCGCTGCCACGGAGTGCTACGATATCGCCATTGGCGGAGGACAGAAAGATATTGCCGTTACCAATCGCAGGCGAGTAGAAGCTTGATGCCCGGCGGCTCCAGATTTCCTGCCCGGAACGAATATCCACCAGTGCCAGCTTACCCTGATAACCGACGACCATAATGGCCGAATCCAGAACCAGCGGCTGGCCGCCGATATCCACCAGGCGTTCCAGTTCGGTACGACCCTGGGGCTGACCGACCTCATACTGCCACACTGGCTGCCCGTCCGAGGCGGTGAGTGCAATGACACGACCGTTGGCAAACGAGGAGATCACAATGTCGCCGCCCACCAACGGTGCAGCTGCGGTGCGCACGGTCAGTACCGGCACTTGAGCCTCGTATTGCCAGCGGCGTTCTCCGGTCTCTGCGTCGTGGGCAATCACACGACCATCGGTGGTTTGCACCACCACGAGGTTACCGTTGGATTGAGGCGCAGCCAGAACCTCGGTGGGCAGAGGTACCCGCCAGGCCTCGGTACCGTCCTCCGACGACACGGCCACCAGTTCCGCATCCCGGGTGACCAGGTAAAGGTGCCGGGCATCAGCGCCCGGTCCGGCAAAAAACCGTTCATCGTAGTCTTTCTGCCAGATAACCTCACCATCCGCCGGCCTGACCGTCGCAACAATCCCGTCTGCGGAAGCCGCGTAAATCACGTCGCCGGCGTAAAGAGGCGCGATCTGAAGCAGCTGATCGTCATGACCATCACCAACAGACATGCTCCATACCGTATCCAGCTCAACGGTTTCGGTGATTTCAGGTACCGGAGCGGGTTGCTCAAAAGTGTCTGTACTACTGCACCCGGCGATTCCGACCAACAGACCACAAAAAACCGAGCCAAGCCCGACCTTGAGCACGCGCCCAACGAACATCAAGCGTCCTCCCCGACACCGAGGTCTGACAGCTTCAGTTCAAGAACACCGCTACGACCCTGCTGGCTCTGCTCACGTGCCGCCAGGTACGCCTCACGCGCACCGTCCCGGTCGCCCTTGGCCAACAGAACATCGCCTTTCAGCTCGGAGAAGATGGCCGCGAAGGCATCCGCGTCTGTGGCATTGTCCAGGGTGGCAAGCGCGGCATCGTGTTCGCCAGCGGCAAACTGGGCTCGGGCAAGACGGTTACGAATCACCAGCTCCAGAGCCGGATGACCGACCGATTTTTCCAGCGCCCAGTTCAGTGATTCAACAGCGGCCGCGGGATCCTCACCTTCAACCATCTGCTGCCGTGCCAGAACCAGATTGCCATAGATGGCATAGGCGCTGTCGCCGTGTTCATCTCGCAGTGTCTCCGCCACAAAACCTACAGTGTCGGCCGACTCATCATCTGCAGAGGAGAACGCGTTCAGCAGGTTGGCAAACTGATTAGCGGCTTC
>JGI12577J12838_1000497_pt1 | contig 9578 bp, 8 predicted proteins | sample TtanPargueraPR_3_FD_12838 | JGI IMG/M metagenome (IMG submission 12838)
ATTGTGGTGGTGATCGATGAATTTGCCGACATGATGATGATTGTCGGCAAGAAAGTGGAAGAACTGATTGCCCGGATTGCCCAGAAGGCAAGGGCGGCCGGCATTCACTTGGTTCTGGCAACCCAACGGCCCTCCGTTGATGTGATTACCGGCCTGATCAAGGCCAACATTCCCACCCGGATGTCGTTCCAGGTGTCCTCCAAGATCGACTCCCGTACCGTTCTCGACCAGGGCGGTGCAGAGCAGTTGCTGGGCCATGGCGACATGCTTTATCTACCACCCGGGTCAGGTTTACCGGTGCGGGTGCACGGTGCCTTTGTCGATGATGACGAAGTTCACCGCGTCGTCAGTGCCTGGAAGGCCCGGGGTGAGCCGGAGTACGTGGATGATGTACTGAATGGCGCCGAGGGCGAGCACCTTCCTGGCGTGCCCACGCTTAGCGAGGGCGGCGCCGGTGGTGGCGAAGAGGGCGACGCCCTGTTTGACGAAGCTGTCGCCTTTGTTACCGAAAACCGGCGGGTGTCGATTTCGTCGGTCCAGCGTAAATTCAAGATCGGCTACAACCGTGCCGCCAATCTGGTGGATGCCATGGAAGCTTCGGGGGTAGTCAGCCCGGCGGGCCACAACGGTGCCAGAGAAGTTCTCGCACCGCCGCCTCCCAGAGACTAGGAGTTATCAGATGATCAGAATGTTTTCAGGAATCCTGTTGATGCTGGCAGCAACGTGGTCTGGCCTGTCCCAGGCTGAGAGCGTACAGGCATCCCGGGGCGCGGCTGAGCAGTTGACCTCGATTCTGAAAGGCTACGAGACCTATCAGGCGGATTTCATACAGATTGTGGTCAACGAGAATGGCAGTCAGGTTCAGGAAACCCGTGGATCGCTCAAAGCCAAACGGCCTGGTTTGTTCTACTGGGAGACCGGTGCACCCTTGTCCCAGTTTATTGTCAGCGATGGCGACAAAGTCGAAGTCTACGATCCGGATCTGGAGCAGGTAACCGTTCATTCCCTTGATGAGCGGGTTCAGACCACGCCGGCACTGCTGTTAAGCGGCGAAGTAGAGAACCTGGATGAGAGTTACGAAGTGAGCGTTCGGGATCTTGGCGAAAGCACCCGTGAGTTCACTCTGGTACCCCGTAGCCAGGATTCTCTGTTTACCTCTCTGCGACTGAGCTTCTATGACGGAGAGCTGCAGGAAATGCGCATGCGGGATTCATTGTCCCAGATGAGCATTCTCAGCTTCGACCATATTGAACTGAATCAGGCACTCGACTCCAGTGTCTTCCGCCTCGATTATCCGGAGGGGGTTGACGTGATTCGGGATGGTGCCTGATGCAGGACAGCCTGTTTCAGACTGAGACCGGCTTTCAGCCCCTGGCCGCTCGTATGCGGCCGACCTCTCTCGAAGGCTATGTCGGCCAGGCTCACCTGGTCGGCCCTGGAAAACCCCTGCGCCGGGCTGTGGAACAGGGGCAGCTGCATTCCATGATTCTCTGGGGGGGGGGGGGGGGGGGGGGGAGTGGCGTTAAGGAAATTCGCGAGGTGGTGGAGCGCGCTCGCAACCGTAAACAGTCCCAGGGCAGGGATACGCTTTTGTTCGTGGATGAAGTGCATCGCTTCAACAAAAGCCAGCAGGATGCATTCCTTCCCCACATCGAAGATGGCACCTTTATTTTCGTGGGCGCAACCACCGAAAACCCATCCTTCGAACTGAACAGCGCCCTGCTGTCCCGTACCCGTGTTTATGTCCTGAAAAACCTGGAGGCAGCGGATATACGACGGTTGCTGGACAGTGCCCTTGAGAGCGAACAGGGCTTTGCTGGCCAGCTTCGGGTAGAGGAGTCGGTGCTGGCGAACATGGCGGAAGCGTCAGGTGGCGATGCCCGGCGAGCGCTGAACATTCTGGAAGTGGCCGCCGACCTCGCTGAGCCGGACGATGACGGGAATAATCGGGTTACCGCTCAAACTCTCGAACAGGTACTGCAGACCAGTCTCCGCCGTTTCGATAAAGGTGGGGATGTCTTCTACGACCAGATTTCGGCGCTGCACAAATCGGTGCGGGGCTCCAACCCGGACGGTTCACTTTACTGGTTGTGCCGGATGCTCGACGGAGGTTGCGACCCGCTGTATGTCGCCCGGCGCCTGGTTCGTATTGCCAGTGAAGACATCGGTAATGCCGACCCGAGGGCGCTCCAGATTACCCTGCAGGCCTGGGATGCTCAGGAACGTCTGGGCTCCCCGGAGGGTGAGCTGGCACTGGCGCAGGCCGTTACGTACCTGGCCCTTGCCCCCAAAAGCAATGCCGTTTACAAAGCTTACAATCAATGCATCGCGGATATCCGCAGCGATCCGGACTATGAAGTTCCGGTACATCTGCGTAATGCGCCCACCAAATTGCTGAAAAGCATGGGGCACGGAGAAGAGTACCGATACGCCCACGATGAGCCGGATGCGTATGCGGCAGGAGAAGCCTACCTTCCGGAGGCGATCCATCAGCGCCGCTATTACCAACCGGTCCAGCGGGGGCTGGAAATCAAGCTGGCTGAGAAGCGCGAACGACTGGACTCGCTGGATGCCAACAGCCCGAAAAAGCGGTACTAAGCCCCATCCCTTGCCAATTTTCCTGCCTGTGCCCGGCCGGTGGTGGTCAGCGCATTCACGGCAGGTATAATGCCCGCATAACCATTCATTCGTTAACCGGAAATCAGGAACAACATGCTCGATCCGAAACGTGTCCGTACACAGACTGAAGAGATCGCCCGTCGGCTGGCTATCAAGAATTTCGAGTTTGATATTGCCACCTTCGAGCAGCTTGAGGAACGCCGCCGGGCCATTCAGGTTCGTACGGAAAACTTGCAGAGCGAGCAGAACAAACGGTCGAAATCCATCGGCAAAGCCAAGGCGGCCGGTGAGGATATCAAACCGTTGCTGGAAGAAGTCGAAAGCCTGAAGCAGCAACGTGGTGACGCCGAGGACGAACTGCGTTCCGTGCAGGAATCCCTGAATGCCTTCTTTGCCGGTATTCCCAACCTTCCCGACGACGACGTGCCACCGGGCGCCAGTGAAGACGACAACGTCGAGACGCGTGTCTGGGGTACGCCCCGTGAATTCGATTTTGATCCTAAGGATCACGTGGCCCTGGGTGAGCAGCTGAAAGGCCTGGACTTTGAGAAGGCCACTCAGCTGGCCCATTCCCGTTTTGCTGTTATGCGCGGACAGCTGGCGCGCCTGCACCGTGCACTGGCTCAGTTCATGCTCGATCAGCATACTCTGCAGCATGGTTACACCGAGGCCTATGTGCCTTATCTGGTGAATGCCAACACTCTGTTTGGTACGGGCCAGCTGCCGAAATTTGAAGAAGATCTTTTCCGCACAGCCGGCGACAATCCCCTATACCTGATTCCTACCGCGGAAGTGCCGGCCACGAACCTGGTTGCGGATACCATTCTGGATGATGCTGAACTGCCGTTGCGCCTGGTTTGCCATACGCCGTGTTTCCGGAGTGAGGCAGGGTCTTATGGCCGGGATGTGCGGGGCATGATTCGTCAGCATCAGTTCGACAAAGTGGAGCTGGTGCACATCGTTCGGCCGGATGAATCCACGCAGGCGCTGGAGGAACTGACCGGACACGCCGAGAAGATCCTGCAACTGCTCGAACTGCCTTACCGCGTCGTCACCCTCTGTGGCGGAGACATGGGCTTTTCCGCCGCGAAAACCTATGACCTGGAAGTCTGGCTGCCGGGACAGGGTAAATACCGTGAGATTTCTTCCTGTTCCAACACCCGTGATTTTCAGGCACGGCGTATGCAAGCCCGCTGGCGTAATCCGGACACTGGAAAGCCCCCCCCCCCCCCCCCCCCCCCCCCCCCCCCCCCCCCCCCATTCAATGAATGATCAATCCAGGGATGCACCAGTTAAGGGCGTACCTGTCGGCTCTGCACCGGCAAGGTACCGGACCAACCCGGTTACGGATAACCCCAACAACTCGGCCGGGGAAGTGGCCCTGGTCGGTGCCGGCCCTGGTGATCCGGAACTGCTCACCCTGAAAGCCTGGCGTTTGATCCAGTCGGCGGAGGTGGTGTTGTACGACCGCCTGGTTTCTCCGGAAATCATGGCTCTTATTCCTGAATGCGCCCAGAAGATCCACGTTGGCAAACAGCGTTCGAACCACACGCTGCCACAGGATCAGATCAATCAACAGTTGGTGGATCTGGCCCGGGAAGGCTATCGGGTGGTACGTCTTAAAGGCGGTGATCCGTTCATCTTTGGCCGTGGCGGCGAGGAGATTGAAACCCTGGCCTCGGCCGGCGTCCGTTTCCAGGTTGTGCCGGGTATCACTGCCGCCTCAGGTTGTGCTGCTTACGCCGGCATTCCGCTGACCCATCGGGATCACGCCCAGTCGGTGCGGTTTATTACCGGGCACCTGAAGAATGACACCTGTGATCTGCCGTGGAAGGATTTTGTTCAGAATAACCAGACGCTGGTGTTTTACATGGGCCTGGTCGGTTTACCGATCATCAGTCGGGAACTGATGGCACACGGCATGCCGGCGGATATGCCTGTGGCACTGGTATCTCGCGGCACCACGCCGGAACAGGAGGTGATTACCGGCACTCTGGAAACGATTGTGGATCGGGTTCAGGAGAAGGGGGCTCAGGCGCCGACGTTGGTGGTTATCGGCAATGTGGTTTCTCTTCGAAACCGTCTGGATTGGCTGGGAGCAGAAGCCGGGCGCTGAGGCCCGGCTTCAGACTTCAGGCAGAGGCGGTCCGCTTGGGCAGAACGTCTTTCAGCTTCTCACGCATGTCGCGAATGGCTTTTTCGGTGGTTTCCCAGTCGATACAGGCGTCGGTGATGGATACGCCGTATTTCAGGTCAGCCAGGCTCTCCGGAATAGACTGACTACCCCAGTTGATGTGGCTTTCCACCATCAGGCTCTGGATAGACTGATTGCCTTCCAGAATCTGGTGAGTCACATCCTGCATTACCAAAGGCTGAATAGCCGGATCCTTGCTGGAGTTGGCGTGACTGCAATCCACCATGATGGATTTGCGCAGCTTGGCCTTATCCAGTGCCTGTTCACACAAGGCTACGCTGACGGAGTCGTAGTTTGGCTTGCCGCCACCACCACGAAGCACCACGTGGCCGTAGTTGTTGCCCTTGGTGCGAATAATGGCAACTTTGCCCTGCTGGTCGATGCCCAGGAAGCTGTGGGGATGAGAGACTGACTTCATGGCGTTTACCGCAACGTCGAGGCTGCCATCGGTGCCGTTCTTGAAGCCGATGGCCATGGACAGGCCGCTGCTCATTTCCCGGTGGGTCTGGGACTCGGTGGTACGGGCACCGATAGCAGACCAGGCTATGGTGTCCTGAAGGTATTGGGGAGATATTGGGTCCAGGGCTTCAGTGGCGGCCGGAAGGCCCATCTCATTGATGTCCAGCAGCAGGCGGCGACCAATGTGCAGTCCCTGCTCGATATCAAAGGTATCATTCAGGTGCGGATCGTTGATCAGGCCTTTCCAGCCTACGGTGGTGCGTGGTTTCTCGAAGTACACGCGCATGACGATCAACAGTGTATCGCTGACTTCATCGGCGAGCTTTTTCAGTCGGGCGGCATAATCGCGGGCAGCTTCTACATCGTGAATCGAGCAGGGGCCTACGACAATGAACAAACGATGATCCTTGCCATCCATAATGTCGTAGATGGCTTGCCGACCATTGGCAACGGTTTCGGCTGCCTTGTCTGACAGTGGCATCTCTTGCTTCAGTGCTTCAGGAGTGATCAGTGTTTCCTGGCTGGCCACGTTCAGGTTTTCCAGTTTCTTACCCGACATCTTGTTGTGCTTCCCCGAATCTTGTCGTTACCTCATCCGGTATATTCATTCTTTTGTCCGGATGATTGAATAATAAGTGCGAGTGGGATACTAGGTTGCAGTAAACCCCGGCGAGTTGGTTATACTGCGTTATTTGCAGGCCCTTTTCAACGCTTCTCAACGCTTCAGGACAACAGGTAACGGATGTCGCCCTCATCAACGAAACCACAGGCTGTCGCTCCCTCCCGAAAGGTGGTTTCAGAAAGGATTACCCAGGTTCTGTCCGGGATCCGAGTGCCCGATCTGCCATACCCCGCCAGTAAGTCTTCTCCGGAGCAGGAACCGGACTGGCGTCCCTTATTGATGTCCTGCTGGACGGAACAGCGGGATGAGCGGGTAACCAAAGTGCTGCGTTCGGTTCAGGTTGAGTGGACCGTCCGACAGGTGAATGCGGCCTACCTCTCCGACCGGATCATGGATGTCTTCCTGAAAACCTCAGGCCTGCATGCCGCCCTGGTGGGGCGCATAGCGCGCTTGCGGTTCTGGCTGGCATGGCAACTGGATCTGTGTGGTGCGGAGGTTTTCAGCGGGGTGCTTCTGGACTGGCTTGATAACCTTCAGGAATGGCGTGGCTGGAGTGATACCGGTGGTCGATCATCCCGCGTATTGCTGGATCAGCTCGATAGCCTGGTTATTACTGTATCCGGCAGCTTTGAGGCCGGCAGCCGCGATCCGCTGGAGCACTACTGCAGCCAATGGCTTGCCGATACCCGAAAGCGGGATGATCAGGTGGCGCGGCTCCGGGAACGGTTGTTGGAAACCGAGCAGGGGGCTTCACGCCAGCGTTTGTCAGATCAGGTGGCCAGGGCTCTGATTGGCCGCGCCTTGACGGGCCGTCAGCTACCACCGCCCATTACCCGCTTTATCCTGACCGACTGGCACAAGGTGTTGAAACAGAGTGTCTGGGCCGAAGGCGCGGACAGTGAAGTGCATCGGCACGCCAACAAATTACTGGAGTGGCTGGTCTGGGTGGGCGACCCCCAGCTTTCTGATCGCGATCGTAACCGGTTGTATCACGTCGGAGAGCAACTCGGCGACCGTGTCCGCGATGTCTGGACCCGAGCCCTGGGTGAGGGTGCTCCCGAACAGGCATTGCACGAGATTCAGGCGGTGATTGTGGCTCGAATTCGAGGGGAAACACCAGAACTGGAGCCTGCGCTTTCGCCCGATTCCGATTTTTCCTGGGATAGCAGTTGGCTGGTGAATGAGCCGGTGCCGGCCGATGAATCCGAACTTCTGGTCGGTCAGTGGTTTGTAGAGGGTGAGGGTGCACGGGAGCAGCGACGTTTCTTCTTTGCTCTGTTACCTGACAGCGGAGAAGTGCTCTGGACCAATGGTGCCGGCGTTAAACTCGGACTGCAGCCGTGGGCCGAGTTCCACGCCGAGCTTGGCCGCGGTGCGCTCAGGCCGCTTCCAGAACCAACGGCCTTCGGTCAGGTACTTGTAGAAACCCTCGAAGTGCTATCGAAAGTCTGCGCCAGGCAGCTGGAACAACGGGAAAAGGCGGCCAAGGAAGCCCGTGCCCGGGCCGAAGCGCTTCGGAAGGAACGGGAAGCGGCCGAGCAACGCCGTCGGGAAGAGGAGCTTGCACGCCAGCAGGCACTCGAACGGGAACGTGAAGAGGCCGAGCGCCAAAGGGTGGCAGATGAAAAGGCAGAGCAGGAGCGTTTGCGAAAAGAGGCAGAGCTGGTGGCCACCAAACAGGTTGAAGGTATCGCGCTCGGCGGCTGGATTGTGCTCACTCAGGAAACCCGGGATGACGACCCCGTCCGGCTCAAGCTCGCCGTCAAGATTTCTGCTTCGCGGAAATATGTGTTTGTGGATCGTCTGGGGCTCAATCGCCGGGAGTTTCTCCAGGACGAACTGGTTAACGGAATCGTGGAAGGTCGAATTCGCGTGCTTGGTAGTTCGGCCGAGTTTGATGACACCCTGAGCCGCGTTGTCGGGCGTATCCGTGTTGGTCGGAACTGAGGTGAACGATGATCGATGATGATTATGGGTTCGGAATAGAGGACGAGTTGCCGTCAGGGAAAGACCTTCGGGAGGAATATCGGTTAACGGCCCGGGCTCGGGCCTGGATACTGCCGGAATCTCCGGAACCAGAGGTCGAGCCGACTACACCGGATGGCGTGTCCGGCAGACTGGAATGCCAGGTGCGTGACATATCAGCGCGTGGAATCAGTCTTTTGTGCGAGGAGTCGCTCAGTATCGGGTCGATTTTGATTGCGGAAGTAAGTCTGGGCGAACACGCACAGCACTTCCGGCTGAGTGTTGAGGTGATGTGGTGCCGCGAGGCTGAGTGGGGCTACCTGATTGGTGTCCGGGTACTTGAGTCCGATGAAACCGACTACCTGGACTGGATCGAGGCGGTTGCCAGGGCGCTATCGGAAAGCTGAACGAAAAGAGCCGGCATCGCGCCGGCTCTTTTGCTATGGCGGAAGTCAGGAACCGATCAGGCGTCCATCTCCGCCATGCCGGTGATGTTGAAACCACCGTCCACGTACAGGATTTCACCGGTGATGCCTGAGGCCAGGTCGGACGACATGAAGGCGGCGGCGTTGCCCACTTCTTCTGTGGTCACGTTACGACGCAGGGGGGCCTGCTTGGCGTTCTCGGCCAGCATGCGGCGGAAGCTCTTGATGCCCGAAGCGGCCAGAGTCTTGATCGGGCCCGCTGAGATACCGTTCACCCGGATGCCTTCCTTGCCCAGGCTGGCGGCCATATAACGTACGTTGGCTTCCAGGGATGCCTTCGCCAGTCCCATCACGTTGTAGTTCTGCAGCACCCGCTCGGCGCCCAGGTAGCTCAGGGTCAGCAGACTGCTGCCTTCGTGCATCATCTTGCGCGCGCCCTTGGCGAGGGCCACGAAACTGTATGAGCTGATATCGTGGGCAATCCGGAATCCGTCACGGGTGGTGACGTCCACGTAGTTTCCATCCAGCTCATGGGCCGGCGCATAACCAACCGCATGGATGATGATGTCGATGTTGTCCCAGTGTTTGCCCAGTTGCTCGAATACCTGGTCAATCTGCTCGTCGCTGGCGACGTCACAGGGGAAAGTCAGTTTGCTGCCCCACTGTTCCGCAAACTTCTCAACGCGGGACTGCAGTTTCTCGTTCTGATAGGTGAAGGCCATTTCGGCGCCTTCACGAGCGAAGGCCTCGGCAATGCCGTAGGCAATGGAATGTTTGCTGGCGACGCCAACAATCAGTGCTTTTTTGCCACTGAGGATTCCCATGGGTTTCTGCTCCCTGTGTTCCGTGGTTTCGGCGCATTATCCCCGACCTGTCAGGGTCGGGTAACGCTCAATTGGTCGTAGACTGATAGAAAAATGCGGCATTCAGCAGTTCCCGGGTATACGGCTGTTGTGGTTCCCGGAAAATGGTCTCTGCATCGCCGTATTCCACAATCCGGCCTTGCCTGAGTACCAGCAGTTTGTGGCTGAGTGCGCGAACAACGGCCAGATCATGACTGATAAAGATGTAGCTTAGCCTATATCGGGCCTGAATTTCCCGTAAAAGCTCGATCACCTGCTTCTGTACCGTTCTGTCCAGGGCGGAGGTGGGTTCATCCAGAATCATCAGGTCTGGCTGGAGAACCAGCGCGCGTGCTATGGCAATACGCTGGCGCTGGCCGCCGGAGAATTCGTGTGGATACCGATGCCGTGCGTCCGGATCCAGTCCTACATCCTTAAGGGCCTGGATAACT
>JGI12577J12838_1000512_pt1 | contig 9356 bp, 6 predicted proteins | sample TtanPargueraPR_3_FD_12838 | JGI IMG/M metagenome (IMG submission 12838)
TCCACGTCGCGCGCGGCGTCTCCAAAAAATTTTGAAGTTGGGGGTCCGGGGGAAGAAACTTTTGAAAAAGTTTCTTCCCCCGGGGCATATTGATTTATTCCTGCACTTTCTCGCGCAGGCGGATGCCCAGTTCGCGAAGCTGCGAGCTGGCCACTTCGCCGGGCGCTTCGGTCATCAGGCAGGTGGCCTTCTGCGTTTTCGGGAACGCGATAACGTCGCGAATGGACTTGGCGCCGCACAGAATCATGATAAGTCTGTCCAGGCCGAAGGCAATACCGCCGTGGGGCGGCGCACCGAACTTGAGGGCGTCCATGAGAAAACCGAACTTCTCGCGCGCTTCCTCTTCGTCGATGCCCAGAGCCTTGAACATGACCTCCTGCTGCTCCGGAGTATGAATGCGGATGGAACCGCCTCCCACCTCGTAGCCGTTGAGCACCAGATCGTAGGCCCGAGCCAGGGCGTTGCCCGGATCGGACGCCAGGGTCTTCATCTGGTCCGGCTGGGCCGAGGTGAAGGGATGGTGACGGGCCACGTAGCGCTTTTCGTCGGCGTCGTACTCCAGCAGCGGGAAATCGGTCACCCACAGGGGGGCAAACGCGGACTCGTCGATGAGCTCAAAACGCTCGCCCATCTTCACGCGCAGGTTGCCCAGCGCGGTATTGGCGATGTCCGCCTGACCGGCCTGGAAAAAGAGGATGTCGCCCGGCTCGAGCTGAACGCGTTCCTGCAGCCTGACCTTTTCGTCGTCCGAGAAGAACTTGACGATGGGCGATTGCCACTCGCCGTCTTCCTTGACCTTGATCCAGGCCAGGCCCTTGGAGCCATAGATCTCAACAAACTTGGTGAACTCGTCGATCTCCTTGCGGGAGAGCACTGCGCCGCCGGGCACCTTCATGACTTTGACCAGCTCGGCAGCGGCAAAGACCTTGAAGCCGCCGCCCTGGAAGATATCGGTCACTTCCACGAGCTTGAGATCGAAGCGCACGTCCGGCTTGTCCACGCCGTAGTCACGGATGGCTTCGGCGTAGGTCATACGCGGGAACGGCGCGGGCAGTTCCATGCCCAGGGTGTCCTTGAACATGGAGGTGACCAGACCTTCGGCCATGCCCTGGATGAGATCCTCGTCGGCAAAGCTCATTTCGATGTCGATCTGGGTGAACTCGGGTTGACGATCGGCGCGCAGGTCTTCGTCGCGGAAGCACTTGACGATCTGGAAATACTTGTCCAGGCCGGAGACCATGAGCATCTGCTTGAACAACTGCGGGGACTGCGGCAAGGCGTAGAACTGGCCCTGAGTCACTCGGCTGGGAACCAGGAAGTCGCGCGCGCCCTCGGGGGTGGACTTGGTCAGCACCGGAGTTTCCACTTCCAGGAAGCCGAGGTTGTCCAGATAGCGGCGCGCGGATTGGGCGGCCTTGTTGCGCAGGATGAAATTCTTGGCCAGGGCCGGACGGCGCAAGTCCAGAAAACGGTACTTGAGACGTAGGTTCTCACCGGCTTCCACGCGGTCCTCGATGGGGAACGGCGGGGTGTCGGAAGTGTTGAGCAGCTTGTACTCGTCCACGACCACCTCGATCTCGCCGGTAACCAGATTGGCGTTGGTCATGCCCTCGGGTCGCGGGCCCACAGTGCCCTTGATGGCCAGCACATATTCCGAGCGCAGGGCATGGGCGCGCTCATGCACATCCGCGTTGTGCTCGGGACTGAAGACCACCTGGGTCAGCCCCTCACGGTCGCGCAGGTCGATGAAAATCAGGCCGCCGTGATCGCGCCGGAACTGCACCCAGCCCATAAGCGTGACCTGCTCGCCGATGTTGGACGCATTGAGTTCATTGTTGTGGTGGGTGCGTCGCCAACCACCCAAATCCTCAATGATCCGGTATTCATCGTAATCGCGTTCTTCCATATGCTCAGACATTGCTGCTCCTTATTGTGCCTCTGCGCCGCCGTTTCCGTTGCCGAACCGACTGCGGCGAACTCAGCTAGAGGCCCTTGAGATATTCTTCTCGTGTTGTCGTATATTGTTCGGCGTCTCCGATCATGTCCTTGATCGTGACGGTTCCGTTTTCGAATTCATCCTGACCGATGATCAAACAGGCCTTTGCGCCGGACTTGTTGGCGGCGCGCATGCGGCTCTTCATGGAGCCGCCGCCGTAGCTCACGTCACCGCGCTGCCCCTTTTCCCGCAGTTGCTGCGCAAAGAGCATGGCCGCATTGGCCGCGTCCTTTTCAACCACGGCGAGATAGAAATCCGGGGCTGGAGTTTTCAGGTCACCCAACAGTAGAGCCAATCGCTCCATGCCGCAGGCGAAACCGGTGCCGGGACAGTCCGGGCCGCCCAGGTTCCTGACCAGGCCGTCATACCGGCCGCCGCCCGCCACCGCGGTCTGAGAGCCGATGTCGTTGCTGGTCACTTCGTACGTGGTGCGCACGTAGTAGTCCAGGCCGCGTACCAGACGGGGATTGAGGACATATTCCACGTCCGCGCCGTCCAGCACGGACTTCACATCCGCAAAATGCTGTTCGCACTCCCCGCAGAGATGATCCGAAATGTTCGGGGCGTCCTTGACCAATTCCTTGCAGGCCGGGACCTTGCAATCGAGCACGCGCATGGGATTGGTGTCGATGCGACGACGGCAGTCCTCACAAAACTCCTCCCTGTTCCTGCTCTTGTAGTATTCGGTCAACGCCTGCCGGTACATGGGGCGACATTCGTGACAGCCCAGCGAGTTGAGCTCCACCGTCAGCTTCTTGAGGCCGATCTCGTTCAGGAACGTGGCCAGCATGAGAATGAGCTCGGCGTCGGCCTGTGACTCGGGCGCGCCGAAGATCTCCACATCCAGCTGGTGGAACTGGCGCAGACGGCCCTTTTGCGGCCGCTCATAACGAAACATGGGGCCGGTGCAGAAATATTTGCTGACCCTGCCGGGCTGGTGCTCCTTGGACTCGATGAAGGCGCGGACCATACCGGCGGTGGCCTCGGGGCGCATGGTCAGCGAGCGACCCTTACGGTCCGGGAAGGTGTACATTTCCTTGCCCACCACATCGGTATCCTCGCCGATGGACTTCTGGAACAGCTCGGTCTTTTCCAGAACCGGAGTACGCAGTTCGCCGAAACCGTAACGGCCGAACACCTCACGCGCGGTGTTTTCAAGAAAGGTGAAAACATCCGCGTCCTTGGCGAACATGTCCGCAAAACCTTTGATCTTTTGTATTTTCGACATCAGTGAATCCAATACATAATTATTATTGTGGTGCGGGAAACGGTTTTGGTTATGCTATCCGGGGGGGATTGTCAAAGGAAGGTGAAGCCGGGCGACTGAGGCGGGCGCCGGAAAACCGGTTCGGAAACCCGCACACGCATCATACCACAATGCCGGTAAACCATCTGCAATCCGGCTCACCGGCATCCCGCAAGACACCCATTGAACAACCTCAACACTTTCTCGTCCCTGTCGAGCCTGATGCGTGCCGGGCGACTCAATTCCACATGAATGAATCCGCCCTGCCCGGCATCACGCAAAACCCTGCCGGTGACATTGGTCCGTGCTCCCAATTCGCCAACCCCGTCGGGATAAGTGCAGGTCGAAAACTGCATGTCGTCAGCAAGACGGTCCGCAACCCGCTTCGCCGCCGGGAGCAGATCCAGTTGCCCGGAGCTGACGATTATATCGGCCTTCCGTCCCTCCGACGTCGTTCGGTTTCTGCGGGCGAACCCGTGCAGCTGAACAACCCTTGGCGAGTCCGTCTGCCCGGCAATGGCCTGCGATAGCGCTGTGAAATAAGTGCCGTTCAAATGGGCAAGATCCTGATTCAGCCTGACTTCCTTTTCAAAGACATACCGCTTTCCCGTATTGAGCGCCGTCAAAAGGAAACCACCTTGCTCCGCCAGCTTGAGCGCAATACGGCCCGTCAACACATCCGTGAACGAATGGGGGGCCATGAGATACACCGGAGCAGATGCAGCACTGCAATGGATATAAAAACCTCGACCGGTTTTCCTGTCGCTTTTCTCACGTATGATGGTCAGTTCATTGCCTCCGAGCCGTACAGGGAGCATTTCCATGTGGAGCGACTCAAGCGCATCGGCGAATGCCGCGGTATCCTTTTGCCCGGCAAGCAGAAGTTCAAAGAGTCGCTGGGCTTCGGCGAGTTCCCGCTGCGACGGCATGACGAATTCCCCATCGGAAGCAGCCTCCCGAAAAAACGGTTCGAGAGATTGCCCCCGAGCAGAAGAGATGGAGCACGTCATACAGAAAACAAACACAAAATGCAGAGACACAACGTGAATCATGCTGCACAACTTCACATCCCAACTCCTTTGATGAAGACAACCGATTTCCACGCACGAACAAGGCCGAAAAAGGGAAACGCTTTTCAGCCGGACAACGATCCCGGTTCGACACGACACGTTCCATCAAAGTAGCAGACTTCATGCCAACCGCCGCGACGGCCAAGGAGTTCGCCAACACAAAATCAATGTCGGCCGGCCCGTATCTTGGCTTGACATCCACCCCGATCCCGATTCAACTCTGCACTTCAGAAATCGTAAGGAGAGGAATCCAATGAGAAGCAAGAAAATGACCGGCGGGCTGGAAAAGGCCCCGCATCGTTCCCTGCTGCACGCAACCGGGCTCACCCGTGAAGAAATGGACCGGCCGCTCATCGGCGTATGCCATGCCGCCAATGGCATCATTCCGGGCCACGTGCACCTCAGGCAGATTGCGCAGGCGGTCATGGACGGCGTACGCATGTCCGGCGGCACGCCCATAGAATTTCCGGCCATCGGCGTGTGCGACGGCATCGCCATGAACCACGAGGGCATGAAAATGTCCCTGCCCAGCCGCGAGATCATCGCCGACTCCGTGGAGATCATGGCCACGGCGCATCCCTTTGACGCGTTGGTGTGCATTCCCAACTGCGACAAGATCGTGCCCGGCATGCTCATGGCCATTCTGCGTCTGAACATCCCGGCCATCGTCGTCTCGGGCGGTCCCATGCTGGCCGGCAACCAGGGCAAATCCGACCTCATCACCGTGTTCGAGGGCGTGGGACGCGTCAAGGCTGGGACCATGACCGAGGAAGAGCTTGGGGAGCTGGAGGAATCCGCCTGCCCCACCTGCGGTTCCTGCTCGGGCATGTTCACGGCCAACTCCATGAATTGCCTGTCCGAGACCATCGGCCTGGCCCTGCCCGGCAACGGCACCATTCCGGCGGTCATGGCCGCGCGCACCCGTCTGGCCAAGACTGCGGGCATGCGCATCATGGATCTGCTGGAAAAGGACATCAAACCGCGCGACATCGTCACGGAAAAATCCGTGCACAACGCCGTGACCATGGACATGGCCCTGGGCTGTTCCACCAACACGGTGCTGCACCTGCCCGCCCTGTTCCGCGAGGCCGGCCTGGACTTGAATCTGGACATCTTCAACGAGGTTTCCCGCAAGACCCCGAACCTGTGCAAGCTCTCACCGGCCGGTCCGCACCACATCGAAGAGCTGGACCGCGCAGGCGGCATCCCGGCGGTCATGACCGAACTGGCCAAGAAGGACCTGCTCAACCTGGACGCCATCACCGTCACAGGCAAAACCGTGGGTGAAAACCTTGCCGACCTCAGGGCCGCCAACAAGGACGAATCCATTGTCAGGCCCATCGACACTCCGTACAGCACCGAGGGCGGCATCGCCATCCTTTACGGCAACCTCGCCCCGCAGGGCTGCTGCGTGAAGCAGTCCGCAGTGGCCCCGGAGATGATGCACCGCACCAGCACGGCAAAATGCTTCAATTCGGAAGAGGAATGTGTGGAAGCCATCCTGGGCGGCAAGATCAAAGCGGGCGACGTGATCGTGGTCCGTTACGAAGGCCCCAAAGGCGGCCCGGGCATGCGCGAAATGCTCACCCCCACTTCGGCCATTGTGGGCATGGGTCTCGGAGCTTCCGTGGCGCTCATCACGGACGGACGATTCTCCGGCGGCACGCGCGGCGCGGCTATCGGCCACATTTCCCCCGAAGCTGCCGCGGGCGGCCTCATCGGTCTCGTTGCGGACGGCGACCAGATCGAGATCAACATCCCGGAGCGGTCCATCAATCTGCTCGTGGACGACGCCGAACTCGAAAAGCGTCGTGCTTCCTTCAAGCCCGTGGTCAAGGAGCTCAAGTCGCCTTTCCTCAAGCGATACACCAGGCTCGTCACCTCCGCCGCGACAGGCGCTGTTTTTGAAGAATAAAAGATGCGAAAGAAACACCTTTTGAAAAGGTGTTTCTTTCGCACGCTCTTCCGAAACTTTTAAACGAAAACGCCCGGCGGTTCTGCAGCCCGCCGGGCGTTTTGTCTCTCTTTTTCAAAACCTCCGCAAAGCCGAAGATGCGCTCACAATCCAGGGTTTTCAAAGGGGATCATCTCCTTTGACCGCCAAAGGCATCCTTCACCAATAAAAGGCATCCTTATCGACCGATTGTCGGCCCTTGTCAGACCCTCACAAATCAAATATTGAACCGAGTGAACGTTGCGACTTCGCCAACTCGGCGGTTTTCCATGACCAAGCCGAAAAAACAGGCTCCCGCCAAACCGCAACCCTTCAAGCAAAAACACATATTATAATAAACAACGACACGAAGATCTTATGAATAACATATTGCTGACCACCCGTGGCTGGGCAAAAAGCGAAGAACAGGGCTGTACGGTCCAAGCCAAGGGATACGGATTCCGGGATGCCCGACTCCTCAAAGGAGACGATCTGGCCGCTCATGTGGCGCAACAAATGCGCCAAGGTATTCCTTTCGAAGCAATATTGAAAAAGCTCAAAGGGCACTTCGCACTCGTGGGCGAAGTTGATGACAAAGTCTATTTCGGCGCAGACACCGTACGCTCCTACCCTCTCTTATACCGCACCGACAACAATTCCATCGCGGACGCCATTGCTTCATTGGTCTCCGAGGAAGACACCATGGACATGGACTCAATGGCCGAATTCAGTTGCGCAGGCTATGTCACGGGCCAAAACACCATGTACGCAGGAATCAAATCCCTGCAGGGCGGCGAGTACGGCGTGGTGACTTCAGACGGCATTGTCGTTCACAGATACAAAACATACACCTGCACTTATTCCAACGACGATGAAGAAAGCCTGTGCCGAGCACTGGACACCGTGATTGAAAATATTTTCGCCAGATCCATCGAATGGTGCGACGGCAGACAGGTGATAGTTCCACTGAGCGCAGGTCTGGATTCACGCCTCATCGTCACCGCGCTCAAACGGTTCGGATATGAAAATGTCTTGTGCGTGGCCTATGGCCTGCCTGACAACTTCGAAGCCGTGAAAAGCAGGCAGGTGGCCGAAGAGCTCGGCTACGAATGGTTACAGGTGGAATACAAGCCCGAGGAAATGCGGCGCGTCTTCCGCAGTGAGGAAATGTACACCTACATGGAATACGCGCACAACGGAGTGTCGTTTCCGTTCATGGACGATTGGATGATGACCCGGGAGTTGAAAAACAGAAAGCTCATTTCGGAAGATGCTGTGTTCATGCCCGGGCACACGGGAGATTTCATAGTAGGCAGCCATTTGAAGTATCTGCTGGACCCGGAATTCCACGATGACGCCGAAGACGTCGAAGGCGCAATAATCGGGAAGCACTTTTCACTGTGGACGGATCTCATAAGCCAGCCGGCGATACGCCAAGCCATCCTCGAACGGATCAGGGGCCAGTATACGCAGTGGCCGATGCAACACACGGAACAACGCGCCGCCGTGTATGAAAGCTGGGAGTGCAGCGAACGGCAGTTCAAATACTGCGTCAATGGGGCGAGAGTCTTTGAATATTTCGGATATGATTGGTGCCTTCCCCTGTGGGATGACGACATGGTGGAATTCTGGGAAAAGGTCTCGATCGGGCTCAAGATGGACAGCTATCTCTACCGCAAGTACTTGGCGACATACGACCTCTTCGGACTTTTCCAAAGCGACCTTCGAGACGAACGTTGGGACCGGGAGGCTGCGATCCGAGCCCGGCAGGAAAAACTGTCGTGCTCAAAAAGCCGGCGCTTGGAAGATTTTCTGAAAAACATCCGAGTACTTGACGCTGTTTTCAAGACAAAACGTCTTCATCGCAGCCACAGGAAATTTTATGAAAAGCATGCTTCCGGATTCCCAAAACTATACGGCTACTGGCGGTACACATGGAGAGAGCTTCCCAAACGGCACCATATTTCCCTCTTTCTGAACGACGTCATCAAGGAACTCTACGGCGCCAGCGGGCATAAGCTGCTGGCGAGGCTGGACTGACGGCAACGACGCGCCGTACGGCCACTTCTTCGGGATAAACGGAAGTTTCGTGATGAAGGTAGCAGTGAAGCAGACTATCCTTATGTCCTCACTGTCGCGGCATGCCCCTCAGTTCGAGGCCAGCGCATTGATCCAGTCCACCCGCTTCTTGTCCAACAAAAAATAGTTGCTGGTTTCCTGCACCCTCCCCTTCTTTATGCGGCGAAGGAATCGGCTGTTATACTTCCACTTGTAAAAACTGAATTTTCTTTTGGCGAGGTTCTTTTGAAATATGGAAACTCCCGTAGGATTTTCCTCCATTAATTTCAGGGCTATTTCTGCGAACTTGGTCAATGCATTCTGGGACTCCGGGAAATTTGCTTCCGCCTGAAGAATGTCCAGGGCTCTTTGAGGGATTGCCCTGTTATGGGTTTCGGAATCTCCATTCACGATTTCAATCAGCTCATCCATGCTCTTTGGCATGAGAAGCAAACTGTTCAATTCATTTCCGGCATCAAGCCAAGGAATGGTATGCCGCTCTCTCCTTTCGTCCATGTCTCTGAGACAAATCGGATATTTCCCGCAAGCCAAGCAATCATAAAAGCTGGTTGAGGGCGGTCCGACAACAAAATCCATTTCACTTGCCCAATGCGCAAACGGCTGGTCCCATGGAGAAAATACGATAGGAACATCCTTCTCCTTCAGGAGTTTTTCCCAGCTTCTGTAATTTTCCCGGGGGTGGGATCTGACGTGAAGCTCGACATCTTCTCCCAATTTGGCAGCAAACTGGAAAAGAATCCGTAAATCTAAAGCTTGCGTGTAAAGGATGTCCTCCATCTCATATTCGTCACGAAGAAAGAAGCGCTGACAAGACGCTGCCATGCTGTGTACAACCTCCAACATGTCAGCACCATCAAACGGAATGATGGAAGAGAACTTTCCTATGTACCCGATCTTTTTTTTGCCGGAATTGTCCTTCTTCCTTCCGGATGAAAGACAGTGGCTGTCCATGCGCGGCTGGCCGATGACATGGCACCGCTTGGCAATATCCGGCACCTTTTGTTCCAATATCTCTTTCTGTGCCTGCCCCCA
>JGI12577J12838_1000534_pt1 | contig 9106 bp, 9 predicted proteins | sample TtanPargueraPR_3_FD_12838 | JGI IMG/M metagenome (IMG submission 12838)
AGCGTCGGCCTTAGCCAGCAGTTGCTGAACGACCTGGCGCAGGTCGACGGTTACGGGCTCACCCGTGCTAAGGTCGTCGGTTTCCGGCCAGTTTTGCTGAAGCGGAATGGCGTTGAGCATATCGGCCAGTTCCCGGCCTCCGACCACTCTCAGAGAGGGATCGGCGCTGCGTGGGGGCATGCCGGCATTGGACCTTTGCAGAGCCAGCATCTGACGGATCTGGTCAAATAGTACGGTGTCTTCCGGGCGTTGATCGTAGCCGGCAGTCGTCTCGCTGGGGCTTTCGGCAGAGCTGTCTGCTGTTGCAGATGGCTTCTGGTTCTGGCTCTTCTTGCCGTGATAACGGAAGTTCGGGATAACGCCGGCCTGGATCAGAATGCGATTGGCTTCATCCAGGAGCATGCCCAGGTTGGAGATAACGTAACGGTCAAATTGCTTGAGCAGGATGAGCCGTTCGCGAATCTGGATATCGAGGGCCTGGATCGCTTCGGTAAAAGCGCTGCACAGGTGCTCCGGTGCCATCGGGTTGACTGGCTCCTGCTCGGTGGCGTCCGGATAGATCTCGGTAAAACGGGCCTGCAATTGCAGTAAAGGGCCTTGGAAGTGCGCCTTGGCCTTGGTGGTCATGGCGTTGAAAGCAACCTGTTCTTCCAGATCGTCATTGCCAACCAGCGAAAGAGTGTCGGCACTGGCCTGCGGGCTGGCTTCGGTTGACGGAAGCTGGCCGGCATGGGGCGGGTTGGCAAAGAACTGGGCAACCGTATTCTGAAAATGACGCTCTACGCCCTTGCGCTTGATGCGAATCTCGCGCATGGCTTCGAAGTAGCGGTTTTGTTCATTGTTGCTGCGGGCATTGTTGGCCAGTTCGAAGAGTGAATCATCGACGGCATCGAAAGCCCCCTGCAACAAATCACCCAGCCCCGCAACAACGGTGTCGCGGATGCGGGCTACCTCCGCAGGAACCGGTCGGGTGCTTGCCGCTTCCCTGTGCTCGCGGAGGTAATGTATGCCGGACTGCTTGTTCATGGCCGACTCCTGTTTACGCCTCAACCGGATACATGACCGAGCCTGATTCTTGTCTGTTCTGATTATTGGGTAAATTTAGCGCATTTTGATCTGCATTAACATGAATAAACGCTAACCTGCGATCAGGTTCATAAACTCCGGCCACGCTTTTTCTTGCGTTTGGGGTGGACTTTTTTTTTTTTTTTTTTTCAGACACACGTTGGTGTCCGGAATATTTTCCAGAGTTTCGGTGATCAGTCCGTTCAGGGTTTTCGGGCCATCGGTTGGCAGATGCCAGCCCAGGGTCTTGTTGATCGTCCGCACGGCGGCACTGCCATCGATGATAAAGGTGCCGTTGTCCTGGGGAATGATGTCGGGTGAGGTGGCGGCATAATCGGTGGTAAATTCCCCGACGATTTCCTCAAGAATATCCTCAAGCGTAGCCAGGCCCAGTACATCGCCGTATTCATCCACCACAATGCCGAACCGGCGTTTGCCTTTCTGGAAGTTCAGTAGTTGGGTATTGAGCGCAGTGCTCTCCGGAATGAAGTAGGGTTCCTGGCACAGCTGCATGATCATCGCCTTGTTGATGTCTGCCTCCTGCAGCAGCCTGGCCGCGCTGCGAAGGTGCAGAATGCCCTGAATGTTGTTGATGTCACCCTTGAAGATAGGCAGCCGCGTGTGTTGGCTGCTTCTGAGCTGGCGCAGGATGGTGTCTGTGTCGTCTTCCAGGTCGATGCCGACGACTTCGTTTCGGGGAACCATGATGTCATTGACGGTGACATTCTCCAGATCCAGGATGCTGACCAGCATGTCTTTGTGCCGGGCCGGAATCAGTGCGCCGGCCTCGTTCACCACGGTTCTGAGTTCTTCGCGGCTGAGATGATCTTCCGAGGCCTGGGCCGAGGAGACGCCGAGAACGCGAAGAATGCCGGTGGTAAACAGGTTGACCGTCCACACCAGTGGGTACAGAAGTTTGAGCAACGGCCCAAGAATATGACTGGCCGGGAAGGCAATTTTTTCAGGGAACAGGGCTGCGAGAGTTTTCGGGGTGACCTCGGCAAAAATGAGGATAACGATCGTCAGCAGTAAGGTGGCGATTGCGATACCGGCGTCGCCCCAGAGGCGAATCGCGATGACCGTGGCGATCGATGACGCAAGAATGTTCACGAAGTTATTGCCGATCAGGATAACGCCGATCAGCTGGTCGGTTCGGTTAAGCAGGCCTTGCGCTCGCTGGGCCCCTTTGTGGCCGGTGTTCGCCATGTGTTTCAGGCGGTAGCGGTTCAGGGACATCATGCCGGTTTCAGAGCTGGAGAAAAACGCAGAGAGGATGATCAGTCCGACAAGTAGAATAAACAGCGCGGTGAGCGATGTTTCGTTCAAGAGAGCAGCCCTTATATTGAGGATAAGTTGCGAAAATAGGTTTTGAAGGTAACAGGTGTCAAGCGGGTTAGGTCAGTAAGGGGATTCGGGTCTCAGGCGCCCCGGTGGAAAACCAGCTCGAGAACAAACTTGCTGCCGTAGAAGGCCAGCATCAGCAGTGCGCAGCCTGCCAGTGTCCAGCGGCTGGCGGTGATGCCGCGCCAGCCTTTGGTGTAGCGGCCTACCAACAGTCCGACAAAAACCAGCAGGGACAGCAGGGAAAAAATGGTTTTGTGGGCCAGATCCTGAGCAAAAAGATCTTGAATAAATACAGCGCCGGTGACAATGGCGAGTACCAGCAGCACAACGCCCGCCCAGACCATTTCAAACAACAATGACTCCATGGTTTGCAGTGGTGGCAGGTTCCTCACCAGCAGGCTGTTGTAGTTGCGCTTGAGCTGCCGGTTCTGTACGTACAGTAAAACCGCCTGTATGGCTGCCAGGGTAAACAGGCTGTATGCCGTGACTGACAGGGCAATGTGAGACAGCATGCCGTAGCTTTCTTCGGAGACCAGGCGCGACGGCGTGTGGGTAATCAGGGCCATGACAATGGTCAGTGCTGCAATCGGATAGGCCGCAATGAACAGGCTTTGTACCGGTTTGCTCAGATTAAGTCCCAGAAGCAGAAAGACAATGAGCCAGGAGATCAGAACGGAGCTCTTGAAGAAACTGAAGTCGAAGCCGCCGTCCAGGTGCACGGTCTGGGCAATGAGCAGGCCATGGCCGATCAGGGCAAGCACGCCAATCAGTGTCGTAACCGCCAGGTTGCTGTGCACCTTGCCACGTAAATGGAGGGCCTGAAGCGCGGTTCCAACGCTATAGAGGAAAAGTGCGGTAACCGCGAGAATCAGCGTTCCCATGACATCCTTAATCGTGTTGCCTGATGAAGTGAAATCGGCGCGGAGTTGTTCAGAGGCTCCGTAGTCTGGGTATAATGTCGCGATTATGCAACAGGAATCAAGCAGGCCGAGCTGGCTTCTTGATCTGTGTGAACAAATTCTCCGGGGTACGGAAGAGCAACATGTTTGAGAATCTCCAGGACCGGCTATCCGGTAGCTTGCGCAAGATCTCGGGCCAGGCGCGCCTGACTGACGACAATATCAAGGACACGCTCCGTGAAGTGAGGATGGCCCTGCTGGAGGCTGATGTCGCCCTGCCGGTGGTCAAGGCCTTTATTGAAGGGGTTCGTGAGCGTGCGATCGGCCAGGAAGTTCAGCGCAGCCTGACCCCGGGCCAGGTCTTCGTTAAGGTTGTCCAGCAGGAGCTGGAACGGGTCATGGGGGAGGGTAATGAATCCCTGAACCTCGCCACGCGTCCGCCCGCAGTCATTATGATGGCGGGCCTCCAGGGTGCGGGTAAAACCACCACGGTGGCCAAGCTGTCCCGTTTCCTGAAAGAGCGTGAGAAAAAGTCCGTGCTGGTGGTCAGTGCCGATATTTATCGGCCGGCGGCCATCCGTCAGCTGGAAACGCTTGCCGGTGAAGTGGGCGTTGAATTCTTCCCCAGCACCACCGAGCAGGATCCGGTGGATATTGCCAATGGTGCCATCGAGGCTGCCCGCCGCAAGCACATTGATGTGGTTATCCTGGATACCGCGGGTCGTCTGCACGTGGATGAGCAGATGATGGGTGAAATCGGTCGCCTGCATAAGGCGGTGAATCCGGTTGAAACCCTGTTTGTGGTTGATGCCATGACGGGCCAGGACGCGGCCAATACCGCCAAGGCATTTAACGACGCGTTACCGCTGACCGGCGTGGTGCTGACCAAGACCGACGGCGATGCCCGTGGCGGTGCGGCGTTGTCCGTGCGTCACATCACCGGCAAGCCCATCAAGTTCCTGGGTATTGGTGAAAAGTCAGACGCCCTGGAGCCTTTCTATCCTGATCGTGTTGCCTCCCGCATCCTTGGCATGGGGGATGTGCTCTCCCTGATTGAGGAAGCTGAGCGCAAGCTGGACCGGAAGAAAGCCGAGAAGCTCACCAAGAAGATCAAGAAGGGTAAAGGTTTTGATCTGGAAGACTTCCGCGACCAGCTCCAGCAAATGAAGAATATGGGCGGTATCGGCGGACTGTTGGACAAGTTGCCGGGCATGGGGCAGATGGCCCAGATGGCACAGGCTCAGGTTAACGACAAGTCGGTTGGTCAGATGGAAGCCATTATCTGCTCCATGACGCCAAAAGAGCGCCGTTATCCGGATGTCATCAATAACTCTCGCAAGCGTCGGATTGCCGCCGGTTCTGGTACACAGATCCAGGACGTGAACCGTCTGCTCAAGCAGCACAAGCAGATGCAGAAGATGATGAAAAAGTTTGGCAAGAAGGGCGGGGTGGCTAACCTGATGCGCGGTATGGGTGGTATGATGCCGCCCGGCGGCGGTGGTGGCATGCCCCCGTTTGGCCGTATGTAAAAAGCCTTACATATAAAATGGGGAAACCGGTGGTTTCCCTGTTTTCATTGGCGCTTTTTTCGCATAGAATAGCGCCCCTTTCGAGTATGGGTCTTCCCGTCAGCCGTGAAACGGTGTGTCGGGAATCGTACAAAGTTCGTACAACAGAACAGGATATTGGTCGAAATGGTAACAATCCGTTTGGCTCGTGGCGGCTCCAAGAAGCGCCCGTTCTACCATCTGACAGTCACTGACAGCCGTAACTCCCGTGACGGCCGTTTCATTGAGCGTGTTGGTTTCTTCAACCCGATTGCCCGTGGTCAGGAAGAGCGTCTGCGTGTTAATCGTGAGCGCGTTGATTTCTGGCTGGGCCAGGGTGCACAGGCCAGTGAGCGTGTTGCTCAGCTGCTGAAGGCTGCTCAGTAATAGCATTGTTGGTACCGGGGTTGTAAAGGCATGACGCAGAATTCGCAGGAAACTGTGATCGGCCGGATCACCTCGGTGTTCGGGGTAAAGGGTTGGCTTAAGGTCTTCTCTTACACAGACCCGAAAGACGGAATACTGAACTACCGTGACTGGACTCTGCTCCTGGACGGCAAGCGTATTCCGATCAGGCTTGAGGAAGGTCGCCGCCAGGGGCAGGGGATCGTCGTCAGGCTTAAAGGTATTGATGATCGTGAAGTAGCCCGCACCTATTGCGGAGCGGAGATCCGGGTTCCCACCGAGCAACTGCCGGAACTGCCCGAAGGGGAGTTCTACTGGCATCAGCTGGAAGGTCTGGATGTCTTCACGGTAGAAGGTGAGTGCCTGGGTACGGTGCATCACCTTCTGGAGACAGGCTCCAATGATGTCCTGGTGGTGCACGCTACGGCGGGCTCTATTGACCAGCGCGAGCGTCTGATTCCCTATCTGCCGGATCAAGTGGTTCAGCAGGTAGATCTCAAAGGCTCTCGCATGGTGGTTGACTGGGATCCGGAGTTCTGACGGGTGTGGATTGGCGCAGTCAGTCTGTTCCCGGATATGTTTTCTGCGGTGACGGATTACGGGATTACCGGGAGGGCAGTGCGTGAAGGTCTGTTGACCTTTCAGAGCTGGAATCCTCGGGATTACACCCACGATCGTCATTGCACGGTGGATGACCGGCCTTATGGTGGTGGCCCGGGGATGCTGATGAAAATTCAGCCTCTGCGGGACGCAATCCAGGCGGCCAGGGCATCGGCACCCGGCAAGGCCTGTGTGGTCTATCTTTCGCCGCAGGGTGAAAGGCTGGATCAGTCGGTGGTGGAGTCACTCGCCGCCGAGCAGCAGCTGATTCTCGTTGCCGGTCGTTATGAAGGTGTGGATGAGCGCCTGATTGCGGCAGAAGTCGACCGGGAGGTATCCCTTGGGGATTTCGTTCTCTCGGGTGGCGAGCTGGCAGCGATGGCTGTAATTGATGCGGTAACACGCCTCATCCCCGGAGCGCTGGGTCATGCGCAGTCGGCAGAGCAGGATTCCTTTGCCGACGGATTGCTGGATTGTCCGCACTACACCCGGCCCGAGGTTTACGAAGGTCAGGCGGTGCCGGAAGTTCTGTTGGGCGGTCACCATGAACAGATCCGGCGTTGGCGATTGAAAGAATCGTTGAGGCGAACCAGTGAGCGGCGCCCCGACCTGCTGGAAAAGCGGGAACTTACGGAAGAAGAGCGTCAGTTACTGGAAGAAATTTTGAACGAACCGGGTGCCTCTGAGTCATCAGGGCATTGAAAGATTGGGTATCAGGAGCATTACGATGAGCGGCAAGAACAACATCATCAGTCAACTTGAAGCAGAACAGATGACCAAGGAAATCCCCGCGTTCGCGCCGGGCGATACCGTGGTTGTACAGGTTCGCGTAACTGAAGGTAACCGTGAGCGTCTGCAGGCGTTTGAAGGCGTGGTTATCGGCAAGCGTAACCGTGGCATGAACTCTTCCTTCACCGTTCGTAAGATCTCTTACGGCGTGGGCGTTGAGCGTACTTTCCAGACCTACTCCAAGCTGATCGACAGCGTCAGTGTGAAGCGTCGTGGTGACGTGCGTCAGGCCAAGCTTTACTACCTGCGCGATCTGTCTGGTAAGGCAGCTCGTATCAAGGAAAAGCTTAACTGATTCAGACTCGTCTGTTCAGTACCAAAAAGCAGCCTCAAGGGGCTGCTTTTTTTATGGTTTAATGCCTGCGATGACTCCGGAATCGAAGAGGGTGCTGTGCCAAGGCCAGAAGATGAGCAGTTGATAGAGCGTTTCAGTGACGCGGTCTGGCTTGAGGATGGCCTTGGCGAGCAAACCCGGCAGGCCTATGCCAGTGATCTGTGCCGTTTGTCCGGGTGGCTGGAGCAGCAAGCTGGGGCGCCAACCTTGCGCAGCGCACGACGCACAGACCTTCTGGCCTGGATGTCACGGGGCTTGTCCGACGGCCTGAAAACCAGCACGGCGGCCCGCCGCCTGTCTGGCGTAAGGCGCTTCTATCGTTTTCTGTTGCGTGAAGGCATTATTGCCGAAGACCCAACGTTGCGGATTGACAGCCCTAGGTTGCCCCGGCGCTTGCCGGATACCCTGACCGAGGCCGACGTGGAGTCGCTGCTGACTGAGCCGGACCCGGAGCTGCCGGTAGAATTGCGGGATCGGGCCATGCTGGAGATTCTCTATGGCTGCGGACTTCGGGTTTCCGAGTTGACGGGGCTGACGGTGGACCAGGTCAACCTGAGGCAGGGCGTGGTTCGCATTCAGGGCAAGGGCGGCAAGGAGCGTTTGGTGCCGCTGGGTGAGGAAGCTGTGGACTGGTTATTACAGTATATGCGGCAGGCCCGGGGCGAGCTGCTGCGAGGCAAAACCAGTGATGCCCTGTTTCCGGGTAATCGTGGCACCGCCATGACCCGGCAGGCCTTCTGGTATCGAATCCGGCATTATGCGATTCGCTGCGGAATCACCAAGCACCTTTCTCCTCATACGCTCAGGCATGCATTTGCCACCCATTTGCTCAATCACGGGGCGGATCTTCGGGTGGTGCAGATGCTGTTGGGGCATTCAGATCTGTCGACCACCCAGATCTACACTCATGTTGCGCGGCAAAGATTGCAGGATCTTCATCAGGCCCACCACCCCAGGGGTTGACTGCGGCCGCTCCGGAGGCTGAACTAATCCGATTTTCCGGTGTCGCAGACACCACACAAACCGACAGAGGTAGTTTCAAGCTCATGAACATCAAATCAGTAGCAGTGTCCGTTGGACTGGCGCTGACCCTGGTCGGGGCGCCAGCCTCCCAGGCAGGCGAAGCCGAAGACCGCATTGCCCAGCGGCTGACCGAGGCGGTTCCCGGTCTCAAGGTGAACTCTGTTCGCGAATCTGAGGCAAAAGGGTTGTACGAAGTTCAGAGCAACAACGGCGACACCATCTACACCACGGAAGACGGCACCTATCTGCTGACGGGCGATCTGCTGAAAATCACCGAAAACGGCATTGCCAACGTTACTGAAGAATCCCGTGCGGGTTCCCGTAAGGACCTGATGGCGGATTACGGTGGCAAGGGCGTGATTTCCTATCCGGCCAAGGGTAAAGAGAAGGCGGTCGTTAATGTGTTTACCGATATCGATTGCCCCTATTGCCGGAAGTTACACGATGAAGTGCCCCAGTTGAATGAGTACGGTATTACCGTCAATTACTACGCGTTTCCCCGTTCCGGGCCGGGTACGGCCTCCTTCAATAAATATATCTCGGTCTGGTGCGCTGACGATCAGCAGGCCGCTATGGATGCCGCCAAGGCCGGGCGTTCGGTAGAGCAGAGGAGTTGTGAGAACCCGGTGGCAGAGCAGTATCGTCTCGGCGGTCAGGTTGGGGTGACCGGCACGCCGGCTATTTTGCTGGAAGACGGCAATATGGTGCGGGGTTATGTGCCGGCCCGAAATCTGGCCGAGGGTCTCGGTATTCTGTGACCCTGTCGGTGTTCGTCGCCAGTCGTCATCTTTGTTGAAAGTGTGACCGATTCAGGGCTTATTCAGCCGGCCCTGAATCGGTATACTATGCCCCCTTATTGCAATCCATCAGCACCCCCATCGGGATCAGAGGTGAGAGCTTGAAAGACGTCAATGTCGGAATTTGCGGACTGGGAACCGTAGGCGGCGGTACATTCAATGTCCTGACTCGCAACGCCGCGATTATTGCGGGTCGTGCCGGCTGCAACATCCGGATTGCCCGGGTGGCGAGCCGCCATACCCGCGATGACCTTGATCTGGGCAATGTCCCGTTCAGTACCGACATTTATGACGTGGTGAACG
>JGI12577J12838_1000550_pt1 | contig 8852 bp, 8 predicted proteins | sample TtanPargueraPR_3_FD_12838 | JGI IMG/M metagenome (IMG submission 12838)
GGTTCCTTTCTGTCCCGGTTGTTCGAGCAGACTTTTTCCGTAGCCAAACGTGTACGTACCCAGACAGCTATCGGTGAAAACCCGGTGTCGGTTGCCTATGCCTCGGTCAGCATGGCACACCACATTTTTGCGGACATGTCCCGCAACAAGGCGCTGCTGATTGGTGCCGGGAAAACCATTGAGCTGGTAGCCCGACACCTGGCAGAAGCCGGCGTGCGCAGTTTTCTGGTGGCTAACCGCACGCTTGAGAAGGCCCAGGCGCTGGCAGAAGCACACGGTGGTAAAGGCATTTTGCTCTCGGAAATTCCGGATCATCTTTCCGATGTGGATATCGTGATTTCCTCCACCGCCAGCCCCTTGCCGATTCTGGGCAAAGGCGCGGTGGAAAGGGCGTTGAAGAAGCGCAAACACCGACCCTATTTCATGGTCGACATTGCCGTGCCCCGGGACATCGAACCGGAAGTGGCTTCGCTGGCCGATGTCTACCTCTATACCGTAGACGACCTGCGTCAGGTGATTGAAGAGAATATTCGCTCCCGGGAAGGCGCGGCCCGTGAGGCGGAAAATCTGATCAGCAGTGGCGTTCAGGATTTTCTGGATCAGCTGCGTGCCCTGGATGCGGTTTCCACCCTCAAGGTGTTCCGCCAGCGTGCAGAATTGCTGCGTGATGCGGAAACCGAGAAAGCCCTGCGCGCCCTGCGCAACGGCACCGATCCTGAGACGGCTCTGCGCTCACTGGCGCGGGGCCTGACCAACAAACTTCTGCACCAACCCTCGGTTCAGGTACGCAAGGCGATGGCCGAAGGCCGTACCGAAGTGACCGAATGCCTGAGGGAGCTTTACCAGCTGGACGCACTGGAAGCTGACGAGCCCACCACCACGGAAAAACTATGAAACCATCCATCCAGTCCCGCCTCGAACAGCTTGTTGAACGGTTCGAGGAGGTGAACGCGTTGCTGAGTGATGCATCGGTGATTGCCAATCAGGATAAATTCCGGGACCTGTCCCGCGAATTCGCGGAGATTGAACCGGTGGTCAAGTGTTTTCAGGCTTGGCGACAGTCTCTGGAGGACATCGATGCGGCCACGGAGCTGGCCAAAGACGGCGATGCAGACATGCGGGAAATGGCCGAAGAGGAGCTGGCCAGTGCCCGGGCTCGCAGTGAAGAGCTGGACGAAGAATTGCAGCGTTTAATGCTGCCCAAAGACCCCAATGACACCAAGAACGTGTTCCTGGAAGTCCGCGCCGGCACGGGGGGCGATGAAGCCGCTATCTTTGCCGGCGACCTGTTTCGCATGTATTCCCGCTATGCCGAGAAACGCCGGTGGCAGGTCGAGGTGCTCAGCGAAAATGAAGGGGAGCACGGCGGTTTCAAGGAAATTATCGCCCGCCTCTCTGGCGATGGCGTTTATGGCACCCTGAAATTTGAATCCGGTGCGCACCGGGTGCAGAGAGTGCCGGAAACCGAATCCCAGGGCCGCATCCACACCTCGGCCTGCACGGTTGCCGTGATGCCGGAGGCCGACGAAGCCGAAGCCGTTGAGATCAACAAGGCCGACCTGCGAGTGGACACCTTCCGCTCCTCCGGTGCCGGTGGTCAGCACGTGAACAAAACTGACTCGGCCATCCGTATCACCCACCTGCCCACGGGCATTGTGGTGGAGTGCCAGGAAGAACGTTCCCAGCACAAGAACCGCGCCAAGGCCCTGAGCCTGCTGGCCTCCCGCCTTCAGAATGCCGAGCTGGAAAAGCAGCAGAAAAGCATGGCGGAAACCCGCAAGAGCCTGGTGGGCAGCGGTGATCGTTCCGAACGTATCCGCACCTACAACTTCCCCCAGGGCCGGGTAACGGATCATCGTATCAACCTGACTCTGTACAAGCTCGACGAAGTGATTGCCGGAGATCTGGACGCCGTGGTGGTTCCCTTGCAGCAGGAACACCAGGCGGAACTGCTGGCAGATATGGCCAATGAGCAACAGTGAATGTTCGCTCAGCTGTGAGGCCCTGCTGAGGGAAGCGGCAGGCCGGATTGGCGGTGAGTCTCCCAGGCTGGATGCCGAGCTCTTGTTAAGCCATATCACCGGCCTGACCCGCACCAGTTTCCGGGCGTGGCCGGAGCGGGACGTGCCGGTGGACCAGGCAGAGCGGTTTTTCGCGTTGGTGGGCGAGCGTGCCAGCGGCCAACCCGTTGCCTATTTGCTGGGGGAGCAGGAGTTCTGGTCTCTCCCTCTGAAAGTCAGTCCGTCCACCCTGATCCCCCGGCCAGATACGGAGTGCGTGGTAGAGGCCGCGCTGTCGCTGGAATTACCTGCCAGCGCAAGCGTGCTGGACCTCGGCACCGGCACCGGTGCTATCGCGCTGGCGCTGGCCAGTGAACAGCCTGGCTGGCAGATTATGGCCAGTGACCGCGTGCAAGACGCGGTCGACCTGGCCCGGGAAAACAGCCAGCGCCTGGGATTGCCTGTTACCGTGGTAAAGAGCCACTGGTTCGACCAGATTCCCGCCGGCACTTTCGACCTTCTGATTTCCAATCCACCGTATATACCGGCCAGCGACCGTCATTTAAGGGAAGGCGATGTGCGCTTCGAGCCTGAATCTGCCCTTGTGGCCGGAGACGACGGTCTGGACGATATTCGTCTGCTGGTGACCGAAGGACTGAACTGGCTCAACCCCGATGGCTGGATGCTGCTGGAGCATGGCTACGACCAGGGCAGCGCTGTACGGGATTTGTTTGCCAAAGCCGGATGGCGCAACATGGAAACCCGCAAAGATTACGGCGGCAATGATCGCATGACCCTGGCCCGAAAACCGGCCAGCGACCAATAGCGAGAACAACTATGCTCAGCGACGAAGAACTCCTCCGCTACAGCCGGCAAATCCTGATGCCCCGGTTCGACATCGCCGGCCAGGAAAAACTCAAAGCCGCCCACGTACTGGTTATNGGCGCNGGCGGCCTGGGNTGNCCNGTNGCCCTCTACCTNGGCGCNGCAGGTNTTGGCCACCTGACTCTGGTTGANGATGACCAGATCGANCTGGCAAATCTGCAGCGCCAGATAGCCTTTGAGCAAAGCTGGCTGGGCAATTCAAAAGCCGAGCGTCTGGCCGAGCGGGTGAGGGCGATCAATCCGGAGATTACCGTTAATGCGGTGAATCGCCGGGTGGATGGTGATGATTTGCGCCATCTGGTGAGCGAATCCACACTGGTGCTGGACTGCACGGACAACTTCAATACCCGGTTCGCCCTGAACCGGGCTTCGGTTTCTTCGAAAGTGCCCCTGGTTTCGGGGGCTGCAATGAGAGGTGAAGGCCAGCTTTCCGTTTACGATCCTCGCCACCCAGAAAGTCCTTGTTACCATTGCCTGTATCCTGAACAGGGCAACGAAGACCTGACCTGCTCGGAAGCTGGCGTCATCGCTCCGCTCGTCGGTATGATCGGCTCGGCTCAGGCGATGGAAGCTGTAAAGGTCATCTCAGAGGTTGGTAAACCATTGGTAGGCCGTCTGCTGATTCTGGATGCCTGGCAGATGGAATGGCGAGAGATGAAGCTGGCAAGAGATCCCGAGTGCCCAGTCTGCGCAAGTTAACTCCAGGATAGGTCAGGGTTGGGGGAGGTCTTTCCAAAACCCTGTGGAGCCATGGATGGCGGAACGGAGCCTACATGGATGTATTTACGGCGTGTTTTGGAAAGACCTCCCCCAACCCTGACCGGCAACGAGACTCCAAAGTCTCAATCCTTCAGCGCCTGAAACCTGGCGATGGCTTCTTTGCGGGACTCTTTCAGGTCCACAATGGGTCTGGGATAGCCTTTTGGGATAACACCACCCCTGGATGGGTCGTGAATCCGCTTGTTGTCGAGCTTTGCCAGCTCCGGCACCCAGTTCCGAATAAACTCCCCCTTCGGATCAAACCGCTCACTCTGGGTCACCGGATTGAACACCCGAAAGTAGGGCGCAGCATCGGTACCCGTTGAGGCACTCCACTGCCAGCCACCGTTGTTAGACGCCAGAAAGCCATCCACCAGATTCTGCATAAACCAGGCTTCACCCAGCCGCCAGTCGATGAACAGGTTCTTGGTCAGGAACATGGCAGTGATCATCCGCAGGCGATTGTGCATCCAGCCGGTGGCTTTCAACTGGCGCATGGCTGCATCCAGAATAGGGATACCCGTGCGGCCTTCCTTCCAGGCTTCGAAATGCTCGCCCGGCGTATTCCAGGCCAGAGCCTCGGTTTCCTCCTTGAACGCACGNCCCATACTCACCCGCGGGTAGTGATAAAGGATATGGATGTAGAAATCCCGCCAGGCGATTTCATTGATCCAGGTTTCCACGCCTTCCCCAGAAAGGCCGGATTGCTTTGCCGCAATCAGGCACTGGCGCCCGGAGAGCACGCCATTGGCCAGGTAGGGGGAGAGTTGGCTGGTGCCATCCAGCGCCGGGAAGTCCCGGTTATCTTTGTAGTCCTTGGCGCGCTCCGCCAGAAACGCTTCCAGCTGCTCGTGAGCGGCATCCTCTCCCGTTGGTACCAGGGGCTCCGGTGTCTCTCTGAACGGCGCAGGCAGGGTGTCGGTCTGTTCGGGTTTGACCGCGTTGCCGATCGCGGCGGGCCTGGGGTGCAGAGTGGGCCGTGTTTCCTCTATCCAGCTGCGCCAACGACGGGAGAAGGGCGTAAACACCGAATAGGGTTCGTTCTGCTGGGTCAGAATCTGGCCGACCGGGGCGACGGTCTGATCCCGGTACTTGCTCACCCGGATGCCGAAATCCACCAGGCGATCGCGCAGTGCTTTATCCCTGCGGCGTTCGTTAATGCCGTACTCCTCGTTGAAATGGACGTCGGCAATGTCACTGTCCTTGCAGAACTGCAGCAGCGCATCGCTGCCATCCGAAAAACGCTCGGCGTTCAGGAATGTCAGTGGAACGCCAAGCTCAGCCAGTTCCCGGGCCAGGGCGTTGGCGTGTTCAAGAACAAAGCGTACCCGGGCGGCAGACCAGTCGTGTTCCTGCCATTGCTGAGGGGTGACTACAAAACACGCGCGCACCGGTTCTCCTGACTGGCACGCGGCCGTCAGGGCAGGGTTGTCGGCAAGCCGAAGGTCGTTACGGAACCACACCAGTTGTGTCATCGGGTCATCCAGGTCGTTGACGGGTGCATATAAGGGTAAATACAACCCAAAAAATCATAGGCTTGTATATTCGCTGCAACTACCGGATTGGATTATAGTTAAAACCAGCCGCCACCGAATCACGCTGACAACAAGGAGCCGTTTCGCAGGCATGACCGAGCAAACCGAAAGCCAGCGCGAAGGTGTCTGGGCGCACCCCTATCAACTGGCATCCGGCCAGACACAGCAACATCAGCTTGGACATACCCGGGTCTGGATTACCCTGCTGGACCTTGAGTGGCAGGTGCGTGAGGAGAAGCTGGATATTCATTCCGATCCCCTCCATTGGCAGGAAACCCTGGGCCATACCGTGCCATCCGCTGATATCCCAGTGCAGCGTTTTGTGCGTATGGATGATCAAGGTATCGTCCGCTTCAACCCCGCTATGGGCTGTCGTCCCACGGTTATACGGCCGTTCCAGCCTTTAACCATTCCTGCCGGTGGGCGCTGTTTGCTTTACGTGGGAACATCCTTGTGGATGAAAGTGTGTGTAGGTGATGGGCAAACGGAGCTGACCGAGATCCCGCTGGCCGTGCCCTCCATGACCTGGCTTGGCCGTAACACCATGGAGGGAGAGCTTTGCTACGCTTCCTCCACGTTTGGTCGTCTGGCACTTGAGGCGGTGCCGAAACGGCCCTGGCGGGCCGTTACTCCGGTGACCATCATCAATCGCCGTGAGCAGTCACTGCTGCTGGAGAGGTTCAGCCTGCCCACGCCATTGCTGGCCCTTTATCGTAACGAGCGTGGACAGCTGTGGACGCCGGGAGTCACGGTAGAGTGTGAAACCGATATGAACTCCGCCAGCCTGAATATTGAACAGTCAGTACCCGCCTGTGCCGGTCAATGCCAACTGGTGGCGCCGCCCCGGGAAAAGCTGGCCAAAGGGCGCCGCCTGGTGCGGGCGTTTGACCGGATGTTTGGCTGACAGAATCAGGAGCAACTCTGTTGATTGAGGCTATTGAGGCTACGTTTATTCAATTGATCAGTGGCATTGCCTGGGGGCAGTGGCTGGCGGCGGGCTTTTTGCTGGTGCTGGGTATCTTCCTGGGTACCATGCTGGCCCGGAGCGTCGGGCGGCTGGTCGAAAGCCGCACTTCACGGCACCACCAGGTGCTCATCCGGCGCCTGGTGTTCTATGTGATTTTCGTGCTGTTTGCTATCGCAGCGCTGCGGGAAGCCGGGTTTTCACTGGAAGTGGTGCTGGGGGCGGCCGGTATTCTCACGGTAGCCATTGGCTTTGCTTCGCAGACATCGGCTTCCAACATCATCAGTGGCCTGTTTCTGGTGATGGAGCGTCCGTTTGAGATAGGCGATGTCATCGAAGCGGATGCCACCATTGGTGAGGTGGTGGCGATTGATCTGCTCAGTGTAAAGCTGAGAACACCGGACAACCTGTATGTGCGTATCCCCAATGAAACCCTGATCAAAACCCGGGTGGTGAACCGGTCCCGGTTTCCGATCCGGCGGATCGATTTGGTGATCGGTATCGCCTACGCTGAAGATGTGGAGCGGGTGCGGGATCTGTTGCTCGGGCTGGCGGAGACCAATCCGCATTGCCTGGAAGAGCCCCGGCCATTTGTGCTGGTGACCGGTTTCGGGCCTTCGTCTGTGGATCTCCAGTTTTCCTTCTGGGTGGCACGGGAGGATTTCCTGGAAGGTAAAGGCGGCATGATGGTCGCCATCAAGAAGGCACTGGACGGGGCCGGTATTGAAATACCGTTTCCCCACACCAGTGTCTACGCCGGCAGTCATTCCGAACCTTTCCGCATACAGCTGGTCGGGTCGGAACAACAGCAAGAAAAGGAATTACCGGATGTCGACAATAAAACCTGAAGCCATCAAAACCACTCCCCCGAAAGCCGCGGAGAACAAGGTTAGTCTGGGGTGGCGGGAATGGGTGGCGCTGCCGGATCTTGATATCCAGCGTATCAAGGCCAAGGTGGATACTGGCGCCAGGACATCCTGTCTGCACACGTTCCGAACCGAGCCCTATACCGAAAACGGCGAACGTCGTGTGAAGTTCTGGGTGCACCCGGTTCAGAACGATCTGCACCATGTGGTGGAATGCGATGCCCGGGTGCTGGACGAGCGCACGGTATCGGATTCCGGTGGCCACAAGGAACAACGCCTGGTGATTGAAACCACGCTGGTCCTGGGCGACCAGAGCTGGCCCATTGAAATGACACTGACCAACCGGGACTCCATGCGGTTCCGGATGTTACTTGGGCGCACCGCCATGGCGGGACGCTCAACGATTTACCCCGAAGCTTCTTATCTTGCCGGTGAGCCGGCACCAAGGACCTGACTATGAAAATTGCGGTACTGTCCCGAAACCGTCACCTGTATTCGACCCGGCGTCTGGTGGAGGAAGGCATTAACCGTGGCCACGAAGTGAAGGTCATCGACTGCCTGCACTGCTCCATGAACATCACCTCTGCTGACCCGAAAATCCACTACCACGAAGAAGTGCTGGAGGATTTCGATGTTGTTATCCCCCGCATTGGTGCCTCAGTCACTTTTTACGGCACTGCGGTGCTCAGGCAGTTTGAGATGATGGGCGTGTTTCCTGTGAATGAATCGGTTGCCATTACCCGTTCGCGAGACAAGCTGCGCTCTTTACAGTTGCTGGCCCGCAAAGGTGTCGGCATGCCGGTGACCGGTTTTGCCAATAAACCTGACAACGTGCCGGAACTGCTGAAAATGGTGGGGGGGGCTCCGGTGGTCATCAAGCTGCTGCAGGGCACCCAGGGCATCGGCGTGGTGCTGGCGGAAACCCGCAAGGCGGCAGAAAGCGTGATCGAAGCCTTTATGGGCCTGAAAGCCGATATTCTGGTGCAGGAGTTCATCAAGGAAGCTGGTGGCGCCGATATTCGCTGCTTTGTGATCGGCGACAAGGTTATTGCTGCCATGAAACGCCAAGGCGCTGAAGGCGAATTCCGCTCCAATCTGCACCGCGGTGGCACCGCCTCGCTGGTGAGAATTACTCCGGAAGAGCGCCGAACTGCCATTACTGCCGCCAAAGCCATGGGTCTGAACGTCGCCGGCGTGGACTTGCTGCGTTCCAGCCGGGGTCCGTTGGTGATGGAAGTAAATTCCTCGCCTGGCCTGGAGGGTATTGAAAATGCCACCGGAAAGAACGTGGCGGGCATGATCATCAACTGGACCGAAAAGAACTATAAACCCTGGAAAACCAAAACCCGGGGCAGGGGATAAGAAGGCATGGCCAGAGCTCCATTTGAGATTGCCGGCGTAGAGGTGAAAGCCGGTACCCGGGAGACCGTGGAAGTCCCGGTGGCAAAACTCTACACCCATACCCCGCTGCATATTCCGGTGGAAGTGGTACACGGCCGCCGGGATGGCCCGGTATTGATGGTCTGTGGCGCCATCCACGGCGATGAGATCAACGGTGTTGAAATCGTCCGCCGTGTATTGAAGAACTCCGCGTTGCGGCACCTGAGGGGCACCCTGGTGGCGGTCCCGATTGTCAATATCTTCGGGTTCGTGCAGCGTACCCGCTACCTGCCGGACCGGCGGGATCTGAACCGCTGTTTCCCGGGCTCAGAGAGTGGTTCTCTGGGCGGGCGTATTGCCTATCTGTTGCGCACCCAGATCATGGAAAGCGTCACCCACATTATCGATCTGCATACCGGCGCCATTCACCGGTTCAACCTGCCGCAGATCCGCGCCGAGCTGA
>JGI12577J12838_1000551_pt1 | contig 8849 bp, 8 predicted proteins | sample TtanPargueraPR_3_FD_12838 | JGI IMG/M metagenome (IMG submission 12838)
GGCCGACCCTGTCACTCGCCGCTCACTTGCCAATGTCGAATCAGATGCAGGCGCAATTGCCGAACTACATCAACGTCCGGGAGGATTATCGGCTGGTGCCCCTGGCAGGCGGGGCCGGCACCTTACCCACCTACTCCTACGCGAGCGTGCTGAGCCACCCGCCCTCACCGCAGGAGTTTGCCGGCAAAACCGTTCTGGTCGGCGCTACCGCTGCGGGGTTTGGCGACATACTGCCAACGCCGTTTTCCGGTCTGAGCCGACCAATGTCCGGGGTGGAATTCCATGCCAATGTCTATTCCGCGAGTAAGCAGAATATACTGATCGTGCCGGCGGAGCCCTGGGTAGCACCCGCACTGAACCTGCTCGTGCTGTTGTTGTTAGCTCTGCTTCTTCCTCGCCTGCGCCCTGCTGCCACCTTGCTGGCATGTGCAACCATTGCCGCAGGACTGGTAGCCGGTTATGTATTGCTGCTAATTGGGGCCCGGGTTCAGCTGTCCGTAGCCAACGCCCTGATTCTGCCGATGGCCGCGATGCCCATTGCCAGTGCACTCCGGCTTGCCATGACCAATCGCTTTCTCAACCGGCAACTGGACGAGATGACCAGAACGCCGCGGCTATCCCTCCCTGAACCTTCGAACCGGCATCCTCACCAACTGCTGATGCACTTGCGTGCGCTGTTCCACCCACCCGGATGGCTGCTGGCAGCAGAGGATGACCTGTTGGAAGTACAGGAAATGACCCTTGCCCAGGCCCCACCCACGGAAACGGCAGGACGGTGGGAACACCAGCAGAACCAAAGCTGGATAACGCTGATTCGTGGCGGCACCAGCTACCTGCTCGGCCTGACACTGCCGAACGACCTCAGTCGGGAGGTCATCCAGCGCTATCTGAACCAGCTGGAGCTGGAGCCCCATGCAGACAGTGAACGCCAGAAGGGGCCCCGGGAAAACATTTCGGCCCGGATCGAGAAAGTGCGCATTGCCACCCAGAAGCTGGCAGAAATGCAGGCGTTTATTCGCCACAGCTTCGAGCACATGCCCGATGGCATCATCGTGACCGATGAATTAGGCGTTATACGGTTTACCAACCGTCACATTGAAGACTGGTTTTGCGAGCCTATGCCAAGTCTCAGCGGCATGCCCCTGGCCACCCTCCTTGATGGCCACGACCCCCGGGACTTGCCGCCCTGGTTCGAAACCATTTCAGAGGCGCTGACCCTGAGACAAAGCCGAACCGTAGACCTGACATTGAACGGTAAAGATTTTCTCATCCACCTGGCACCTTTTGCCCTGCAAAACAGTCGCCAGTTTGGCATTATTGCCAACATCTCAGACATCTCCGAACTCCGGGAGCAGCAACGGCAGCATCGTGAGGCGATCGACTTCATCTCACACGATGTTCGCTCACCTCTGGTCTCTCAGCTGGCCCTGATTGAACAACTGAAACGGGATCCCCGCCATATTGACGCCAACCAACTCGACCAGTTGGGGCGGCTGGCGCGGCGTAGCTATCATCTGGCCGAAGAGTTTGTGCAGCTGGCTCGCGCCGAGCAACTGACCGAAACCCGGTTCTACGAATGCGAATTTCTGGCGATTGTTGAGAACGCTCGGGACAGTGTGTGCGAGCAGGCCCAGGAAAAGGGCATTTCGATCGTGCTGAACGGTACCGAAGACCTCTGGCTGAAAGGCAACGCCGAACTTCTGGAACGGGCCGTCATCAACCTTTTGACCAACGCCGTGCAATATAGCCCCCCGGACTCTGCAGTCAGCGTTCACGTCTATCAGGCAGCGCATCTGGCCTGTCTGGCCATATCAGACGAGGGCTATGGCATTGATCCGGAGGAACTGCCTTTACTGTTCGACCGCTATCATCGACAGAAGCGCAGCGAGATAGCCGGAGCGCATGGCACCGGCCTGGGGCTTTCGTTCGTTAAAACGGTGGTGGAAAAACACCGAGGGGAGATCAACGTCGACTCACGGCCGGGCGAAGGCACCACTTTCACTCTGAAGCTACCAATCGCAGACCCGATGTTCTGAACCGGCATGCCTGCTCAGGACTGGATGGTCTTGCTGACCGGCTCAGAAGGCTCACTCAGAAGACCGGCAGTGTCCTGAACCTGAATGGTGAAATACCAGGTACCAGCGTCAAGGTTATCGACCACATAGGACATCTCTGCCTCACCACTGGCGCCATCTACGGTGATCTCTCTGGACAGATCGTCAGCATCCTGCCCATAGCGAATCACGTATCTGTCCAGTTCTCCCATCGCGATCGACTCGCCGTTTACACGAGTCATAGGCGCAGACCAGCTTAATACAGCTGAGCGCTCTGCAACCGGCTGAGCACTGCCAACACTACTTCCGGTATCGGGTAGGCTGCCAGATTGAGTGGCGGATTCACTACCGCCGGAACCACCGCCGCCGCAACCCGCGAGCACCATCCCTACCAACAACGCGGCAATCCATGCCCTTGACATATAAATGACGCGTTTCACGGTTATTCACCACCATATTTCCGTCGATTTTGTGAAATTCTATAAAATCGACGCCGATGATGATGCGATAAATGTCATTTTTATAGATAAAAAATCGTCATTTTTCCGTCACCATAATGCAAGACGGAAATCGAAAGGAATTGAGGGGACACCGGCACATCGCAGAGAAGCGGAAACAAAAAAGGCAGACCAGTAAAACTGGCCTGCCTTGCAAGAATCAGGGCCAGAACAAAACACTGGCCCCGGAAACGAGAAAAGCCAGCAAAAGCTGGCTTTTCTGGATTGGTAGCGGGGGCTGGATTCGAACCAACGACCTTCGGGTTATGAGCCCGACGAGCTACCAGACTGCTCCACCCCGCATCAAACTGTTTGTTAACTGGGTTGCCCCTGTCAACGTGGCGCGTATACTACCGCCGGCCCCGCACCCTGTCAATCGATATTTTCAAATAAATCGGCAGGATAGTTCAACTCCTGAACAGACGCGGACGAACCTCCATAAACCCCGACGGCATCCAGCGCCATTTTTACCGGCCGAAAGGATCGGCGATGCTCCGGGGTCACCCCAAGGCGATTGAGCGCCTCGAGATGCACAGGCGTGGGGTACCCTTTGTGCTGGGAGAGCCCAAAACCCGGAAACCGGACATCCAACGCCTCCATCTCGCGATCTCGCGTCACCTTTGCCAGGATAGAGGCAGCACTGATCGCCTCAACCCGACTATCACCTTTGATCACGGGCTCGGATGGCCACTGCCACTTCGGGCAACGGTTCCCGTCCACAAGAACGTACTCCGGGGCTATCGAGAGCCCTTCAACGGCACGCTTCATGGCCAGCATTGTCGCCTGATAGATATTCAGCTCGTCGATTTCACTGGCCTCGCATCGGCCCAGGCTCCAGGCAGCCGCGTTTTCCAGAATATCGTCATATAATCGCAGGCGTTTCTTTTCGGTAAGCTTTTTGGAATCCGCCAGCCCGGGGATAGGCCGCNCTGGATCAAGAATCACAGCGGCCGTCACAACCGCNCCGATGAGCGGGCCNCGCCCCACTTCNTCCACACCGGCCAGCAGCGAGCCGCGATAGGAACATTCAAAAGGAGGTAATGCCTTGGCCGCCATCAGCTTCGGGACTCCAGCAGCTCAGACACCGCTGCCGCCGCACGTTCGTCGGCGCCCTGGCGCAGCGCCTGGTGCAACTCCAGAAACGCCTGATGCAGCCTGTCGCGCTCCTGTTCGTTTTCCAGCCTTTCCAGAACCGCCGCCCCCAACTTCTCCGGCGTTGCGTCGTCCTGTAACAACTCGGGCACCAGTTGCTCCTGGGCCAGCAAATTAGGAAGCGCCACCCAGGGAACCTTGACCAATCTGGACAGTATCTTGTAACTGAAATCGCTGAGCCGGTAACCTACCACCATCGGTTTTTTCAGTAACATCGCCTCCAGTGTCGCGGTACCTGATGCCAGCAGCACCACATCGCTGGCAGCCATCACATCCCTCGACCGACCACGAACCAGCGTGACCGGCAAGCTCACCTCCAGGGATTCAACCAGCTCACGCACCTGCCGCTCACGATCCCGATTGACGCAGGGAATAACCAGCTGCAGATCCGGGCGACGTGCCTGGAGCCAACGGGACGCTTCGAGAAACAGAGTGCCGAGGCGCTCAACCTCACCACCCCGACTACCCGGCAACACCGCCAGCACAGGTTTATCCACCTCAAGACCGAGGCTCTCACGCGCAGCCAGAGTATCCGGTTCCAGCTCTATCCTGTCAGCCAGGGGGTGCCCCACAAACGACACGGGCACATGATGCTCCTCATAAAACCGGGCCTCAAAGGGGAACAACGTCAGCATAAGGTCGACAGACTTGGCAATCTTGAAGATACGCTTCTGGCGCCAGGCCCAAACCGAAGGACTTACGTAGTGTACCGAGGGGATGCCTGCTTCCCGGCACCGACGTTCGATGGCCAACGTAAAATCCGGTGAATCGATTCCAATCACAACATCCGGAGGGGTAGTAAACAGATAATCCAGCAAGCGCGCACGGATACTGAACAGCTCACGGATCCGGCCAAGCACTTCCACCAGCCCCATCACGGAAAGCCGTTCCATTGGCACCAGCGAGTGAAACCCCTCAGCGATCATTTCATCACCGCCGATTCCGACAAAACGAGCCTTCGGGTAACGCTTTCTTAGCGCACGAATCAGTCCGGCACCGAGAATATCTCCCGATGCCTCGCCGGCAATGATGGCGATGGTTCGCCCTGAGAATGTGGCCGAATTGGCCTTTAGCTGTGTCACCAGCGGCCTCCGGCTGGCTTAACGGATGATGCCGCGATCCGCTCCCTTGAGCGAGTCAATCAGCGGGAGAACCTCAGGGACATCGGCAAAGTTGCGCTCAAGCTCTTCGATGGCCTGCTCGGTCGTCAGACCCTGGCGGTAGACCACCTTGTAGGCTCTGCGGAGACTCAGGAGCGTATCCTTGGCAAAACCACGACGCTTCAGCCCTTCCACATTCATTCCATGAGGTTGGGCAGACTGGCCGCTGGCCATGACATAGGCGGGAATATCCTTGAGCACGATACTGCCCCCGGCAGCCATGCTGTGGGGCCCGATATGGCAGAACTGATGCACCATGGTACCGCCGCCCAGAATGGCATGATCTCCTACCGATACATGCCCTGCCAGCGTGGCACAGTTGGCCAGAATGGTATGGTCGCCGACAATACAGTCGTGGGCCACGTGCACATAAGCCATCAGCAAATTACCATTACCGATCCTGGTCTCACCCCGGTCCTGAATGGTGCCACGATGAATAGTGCAATTCTCGCGGATAACATTGTCATCACCAATGACCAGCGTGGTCGGCTCACCAGCGTATTTCTTGTCCTGGCATTCTTCGCCGATGCTGGAGAACTGGAAGATTCGGTTGTTGCGGCCAATCACCGTCGGCCCCTTGATGACCACGTGAGAGAGAATCTCGGTACCTTCACCAATCTCCACCCCCGGACCAATATAGCTCCAGGGGCCAACCGTCACGTTATCCGCCAGTTTGGCTGACGGGTCCACAATCGCTTGAGGATGGACACCCGACCAGTCATTTGTCGCCATCAAACTTCTCTCTCAGCGGTAAGTATTTCTGCCACGCACACTACCTCGCCATCTACGAGGGCACGGCAATCAAACTTCCAGATACCGCGCTTGCCAGAGATAAACTCAGACTCCATATCCAAGCGATCACCCGGTAAAACGGGGCGCTTGAAACGCGCTTTACTGGATCCAGCCAGATATTGTACCACGCCGTCCGACGGTTTCCGTTCCACAGTCACAAAACCAAGAATCCCCGACAGTTGCGCCATGGCTTCAATAATCAGGACACCCGGCATAATCGGATTGTCCGGAAAGTGACCGGTAAAAAAGGGCTCATTGAACGATACATTCTTGTACCCCTTGATCGACTTCCCTTTTTCGACCTCAGTCACCCGATCCACCAGCAAAAAGGGGTAACGGTGCGGCAGGTACTCCAGAATTTCATCGATGTGCATCATCTTGATCGGCCTCAGCCCTCTAATTTCTTTTCCAGTTCTTTGATCCGTCGCGCCAGAGCATCCAGTTGACGAAAACGGACGGCATTTTTCCGCCATTGGCGATTGGTATCCGCACTGGTGCCGGAGGAGTAGACCCCCGATTCACGAATATCACCGGTTACCAGGGTCATGCCCGTGAGGTGAACCTGATCGGCTATTTCAAGGTGACCAGCCACACCAGAGGCGCCACCAAACACGCAATGATTGCCAATCCGGGTGCTACCTGCAATTCCGACTTTGGCCGCCATTGCGCTGTGATCACCAATCTGTACGTTGTGGGCAATCTGAATCAGGTTGTCCAGCTTTACGCCGTTGCCTATTGTGGTGTCGTCCAGGGCGCCACGGTCTATGGTGGTATTGGCGCCAACCTCCACGTCATCGCCCAGCACCACGGCACCAAGCTGCGCGATGCGGTGCCAGACGCCTTTTTCGTTGGCAAAGCCGAAGCCGTCGGAACCAACCACCGCACCACTGAGAATGTGACAGCGCTTACCGACTACCACATCATGTGCAAGCGTGACCCGGGGCCGAAGGATACTGTCGTCCCCGATACTCGCTCTCGCACCGACAAAACCACCAGCACCGATCGCTACGCGCTCACCAATACAAACCCCGGCCTCAATCACAACATGCGGGCCTATGGATGCAGATTCAGGAATACTGGCAGACTCATCAACCACGGCAGTTGGATGAATGCCCGGGGAAGCCTTGGGAGCCGGATCAAACCAATGACTGAGGTGAGCATAGCCCAGGTAGGGATTGTCCAGTAACAGGACATTGGTCGGAACATCATCCGCCGCAGCCGAGGACACAATCACCGCTGACGCCCGGGTATCTTTCAGGTACTTGGCATAGGAGGGATTTGCCAGAAAACTGATCTGGCCCGGAACCGCCGCCTGCAAGGTGGCAAGCCCGGTAATACGGATATCGGGGTCTCCCCGGAGGCTCGCTCCCAATGCCTCGGCAATCTCCTGCAGCCGATAGGACTTCTGTGTCATCGTTTTCTCCAAACACAGGGGCCGGGGAGCCCCTTTCTACATCACTGGTTCAGTTTTTCAAGCAGTTGTGTGGTCAGATTCATCTCCGGCTTAACGTAAACCACCGCTTCGCTGGGAAGAATCAGATCAAGGTCATTTTCTTCCAGGAGTTCCTTCACAGCGGCGTCCACCTCAGGACGCGCACCTTCCAGAAACTGCTGCTTGCGCTGGTTAACGGTGGCGTCGAGGCGCTGTTTGAGGAAATTAAACTCCTTTACCTTTTCCTGAAACTCGGCGGCCAACTGATTACGCTCGCTCTCGTTCATCATGGCGCCGTCCTTCTCCAGCCGATCCTTTAACTTGCGAGCGGCCTCCTGAGCTTCACGCACCTGGGCTTCGTCGCCGGCAAAATCCTGCTGGAGTTTTTCGCTGAAGGCCTGGGCATCATTGGAAGAGAACAGGGCCTGGCGCAGATCCACCACACCAATACGGGTCTCCGCCGCCACCTGGGCCGAGAAGGCCATGAGAGCGGCGGCAAGGATAATCATCAAACGGGTCATCAATCTTCTCCTTTGTTTCATTCTTTCTTTTTTTATAGCCCGGTCAGAACGTCTGCCCCAGTGAGAACTGGAAGACCTGGGTATCGTCACCGGATTTATCGTTCAGCGGCTTGGCCAGACTGAAAGCCAAGGGACCTACCGCGGTGATCCACTGGAAACTGATACCGGCTGAAGTCCGTACCTCACCCAACTCAGGGTCAAAACCTCTTTCGGTATCAAACACCTGACCGGCATCGACAAAGAACGACGTGCGCATCGAACGCGAATCTCCTGCAAAAGGCGTCGGGAAGATCAACTCCAGCCCGCCTTCTGTCAGAACGTTACCACCGAACGGATCGGGATCCGAGAAGTCGCCTGCTGCACGCTCCGCCTTGTTACCCAAAGAGTTTGCTTCATATCCCCGAACAGAGCCATAGCCCCCGGAATAGAAATGCTCGAAGAACGGCATCTGACTGCGGTCACCGTAGCCGTCCCCATACCCGATCTCCGATCGCGCTCTGAAGACCCAGTTGGCAGAATCCGTCAGCGGGAAATAGAAATCCGTTTTGTGGGTCGCCTTGTAGAAGGTCAGGTCACTGCCTGGAACAGCGACATCCCCGCCAGCTACCAAACAGGAAGTAATTGGTGAACGAATCCCCTTCTTCGGCGATAAAATCGCGAACTTCCTGGGCTGAGAATACGCCCGGCTTAATATTTGACTGGGTAACGCCAGCACCGAAATTCAACCGCGTAATAGAATCGGTCGGATACCCGAACGTAACCCGGCCACCGTACTCATCGAGCAGGTAAGAGGAAATGTCCTCTTCTTCGTAATCGGTTTCTCGGGCAAACAGACTAAAGCCCCGACTTACTCCGTCGACCGTGTAGTATGGATCCAGGTAGGAAATATTGGCGCTCTTTACCGAATCACTGAAGTTCACACCAAACGAGACGCGCTTACCGGTACCGAAGAAATTATTCTCGGACACCGACGCACCCAGAATCACACCCGAATTCTGCGAGAAACCCACCGATGCGGACAAGCTACCCGTTGGTTGCTCCTGCACGCTGTAGTTCACATCGACCAGGTCATCGGTACCGGGTACCGGGACCGTTTCAACATCCACAGTCTGGAAGAAACCCAGGCGCTCAAGACGGGTCTTGGAGAACTCAATGCGGTCGGACGAGGCTACCCCGCCCTCCATCTGGGTCATCTCCTGGCGCAGCACCTCGTCCTTAGTGGACACGTTGCCGTCGAAGTT